>Ga0065711_1027196_pt1 | contig 52761 bp, 26 predicted proteins | sample Hoacrofraction12_FD_59098 | JGI IMG/M metagenome (GOLD analysis project Ga0065711, IMG submission 59098) | Hoatzin crop microbial communities from Cojedes, Venezuela - Epithelial fraction 12 v2 (version 2) | ecosystem: Host-associated > Birds > Digestive system > Esophagus > Crop | place... | reverse complement strand
CTGCTGAAGCAGGGTCACCTACAGCAGGCTGCACAGGACCTTGTCCAGGTGGGTCTTGAATATCTCCAGAGAAGGAGACTCCACAACCTCCCTGGGCAGCCTGTTCCAGTGTTCTGTCACCCTCAGAGCAAAGAAGTTCTTCCTCGTGTTCAGATGGAACTTACTCTGCTTCAGTTTGTGCCTGTTGCCCCTTGTCCTGTCGCTGGGCACCACTGAAAAGAGTCCGGCCCCATCCTCCTGACACCCACAGTGCCTGGAGTGCTAAGACCTCCTCTCAACAGCTGTTGACCCAAATCCCTGTTGAGTGTTTCTTCTTCATTTTTGACTACAACACTATGTAGTTTTTCATACAGCTTTTGTCTTTCACAGCCTTAGACTAGTTCGGAAAGAGCCATTTTGCCTTATCATCCCCTGCTTTGGATAACTAACTTGCCCCAAGGAAGGTTTTCAATGCCTTCTCAATAAGGGCAGAGAGGTTATGCACCTTGTATTTAGCTGTTTGGCTCATTGATCCTAGAAAAGCTGCAGAAACTTAGACTTTTCTTTGTCATGTACTTGAGCTGAATTCCAAATTGAAAAGGAAGTTCTTTCAGACATGTCTCAGAAAGACACTGAAGGTGGTTTTCGAATGCTTAGTTCAAGATTAAGAAACATCCTGGGCTTTTCCTGTTGTGTAGCGTTCTAAAATGATACAGGTTCTCTCTGTTAATTCAAAGAAATTCAGAGAAAGGATTTTGTCCAGGCAGATGCCATGACACAATGGAGTAGACAAGTCATGTTAGACCGTATCTAACATTATTCTGATACAGGCTTTGTCTGTCTTCTTGCAGCTGGTGTACTTCCAGGTTAAACATCATATTGCATGCCCATGCACCATTGAACTTGTATCTCTTCTCCATCAGAAGTGTTGTTTCTGGGAAATCTAGCAGTGGGCACCAAGACTGGTGAAATCATGGTCCTACTAGGCTTTTTGTCAGCTACATCTCTGCTTCTAAAGGCCTCCACTCAAAGGAGTGTCTCCTGGCTCTACGCAGAGAAAAGTGGTTTGCATCCACAAAGTTCAAACCTAGCCTTCTCCAAAGTCAGTGGGGCTTCTCCAGTGCTTCACAGTACTTTTATTGGTCCCTTCTGAGCCACATGTAACATCTCTATGGCTTTGAGATATAAGAAAAATTTCTTGGTAGTATTGTAGTATTTACTGTATAACTAACTACCTTATTTCAGGTAGTTTTCCATGGAAAAAGCTGCAGTCTGTGTCATAGCCTGTAACAGTAGCCATGCTTTTGCATTAAGGATATATTTCCCATCATGGGGCTTGAAATGAGGGATATATTTAACTGTGATGGTGTTCAGGGAACTGGACAGCATGCTCCTGCCTTCTTAATGGCAGGGGTTGCTGGAACAAGCTGCTTCTAGAGATGCACTGACAGTTCTCTGAAGGAATTAGCTAGTCTGCTCCCAAAGGGATCCCAAGGGAAAGCAGCATAGACAATTGAAGAATCAGGATCTGACAATAAACCAGGGAGCTCAGCTATTTGGCAATGTAGATGTTCTTACTGTTGTTATTTTCAAACCAAATCTGTTTTTTGTGAAGCAGTGGGAGTTGACTCTGGGCATGCTGCTCCTGTTCACAGCAGGGCTGTCTCCTAAGTGCAGTGAGGGGAATTTTAACTGATCTCCTGCAGGATTACTCAGTTAATTGTTAGTGAGGACAGCTGGGTGACTTAGGTCCTCTAAGCAGGGAGCAATGTATGGTTTCACTGTGCTTGTATGCCAGCCACTCTGCACTGTCCTCATGGTGAGAGTCTGCAGTGATACGATGACTAGTTTCCAAGAGACTGCAGAAAATGGTAGGAAACATGAGATTTCCTGCAATAATGCAGGGGATGTATGGGTGGGACTTCTAGTGAGATCAGGGCAAAATATTCCTTGGGACCTGAACCCAAATCGGATGACATAATGGAGAGGTCTTGATGAATTGCCTCTAAACTTCAGCCTTGAACTGAAGTGGTTATTGGGTCCAAAGTGCACTAGTTCACAAAGGAACTGTACAGACAGTGAAACACAATCAGGTGGTTGTCACTCAAAGCGACAGTAAGTGGACTTCTACCCCACAGACTTCTCAGCCTCTTGTTCAATGACCTGCCCTCTACCCAGTCTTAGGTGATATTGATCCTGGCAGTTGAATTCCCCTTTGATTGAATGTGTAATGGACCGATTGACTATTATAAAGTTAGGGCTAGAATTAGGATTTCAGGCATTAGAATGCTCAGAACCAGCATGACTCAGTGGCAGATTTAAATGCAGCTTCATGCCAAACAGTTCAGATCTGCTCCCTCAGTCCAAGTCATATCATAACATAGGCCATGCCCTTATCTTTTATTTGGAGGGGTGGGGGTGAAAAAACATACTCTGCTGTCTCAAACAGCACTATGCATGCCATGAAAGCTTACTGAACCCTGATGCTATACATTAAAGCCAGCATAAACCTCACAGAAGTATTCACGCCTCATGGGAAATATTATATACAAGGATGTTTGAGAACTAGGGCTGAAGCGTTTAGTTTGATGTCTTAATTGGGACCTGATGCACAGCTGCCACTGGGTTTCTTTGCTCCCTAATCTTCCTTTCTTTTGCTTGGCAGACACCCTGCAGACAAGCAAGCCTTCAAATGCTGAAGAAATGTGTTCTAGGTGAGGGTCTAACAGGTTATAGCCCAGAAACCTCTGCGGGATGTGCACAGTTGAGCAGACTTCCCCACCGAGCCATTAGTAGGGTAAAGCCAGGCAGAGCTTTCTTTGGATAAGGCATACATTTCTGTCCCTCTCCTGATCTCCGGTACCAGGCCAAGAACACTTGGGTATTTTTTTTTCCTTTTACACAGTCCTGTGACCTGCAGGAGATTTATAGCTCATGCAGAGAAACAGGTGCCAGAATGACCATGGTATATTGGGAAATTCCATTCCACTGAGAGAGTCCAGATCCAGGATGGTCAGAGCTGGTCCAGGGCTTTGAAGAGAGTGCAGCCAACTTGAATGCCAACTTCTTTATTTCTCTTTTTCTTTTCTCCTTTTTCCACATTCCAGTGATTTTCAGAGTTCCTTATGTCTAAGTGGTGATGATGCGGGAAGGAATACAGGGGACCCCTTTTTTTTGCCAATAATGAAAATTATTTGCATCATGAATGATCAATAGCTGTCTTGTAAGAGGTTTTTCCAAGGCTGGTTTTCACTCTTCCTTCAGAATGCTTGCCCTTGCCAGATTCACCAGTGAGCCCGGCACCATCTGGATGTCTTAATTATAAATATGGAACGTGGAAATTCACCTGTTCCAAAGCCACTGTGTCTAGGTGCCATGTAAATGCAAAGGGAGAGGTTGTCAGACAGAATAAACCTCCAAAATGGAAAAGCAAAGCAAGAAGTTTAGAGGAAAGATTCTCTGCCTTTGACCTAGACTTATCCTAGAGAGATTCTCTGCTTGCAGACTTGACATCTGGCTGCTCTAAAATGTTGGGTTTGGGCCATTTTAGAAGTTGTCATCCTCACATTGTGTATTCCTAATTTCCCCAGGAACATTCTTCTGCCTTGACTATTTTGGTTTTACCACTTCCTGGGGTCATATTTTCCCATCTGACTTGTGGCCTGGTCTCCTCCTAGTTCCTCAGTGTCAAAAAGGAGATCAGAAGCTTGGGCATACACTGCATCTCCCAACAGTTCTGTTGGCTCCATGTCCCCTGGAGCTGTTTCATTCATCCAAGAGGTAGTGATATTTGCTTTTGCCTTTCCTGCCACAAAAAATGACCACCCCAGAGTCAGCTTCTTCTCCAAACCATCCAGACTGCTTTATGAAGTCCTAGAAATCTGGACCAGAAAATGCCAGCTGGCTCAATCAGCTGGGGTTTTCTCTAAATCTAATTTGTTCTTGTATACCACATCTACAGAATGCGTCTGCACTCAGTTCTCTATTCATTGGCCTCCTGTTATACTGGGAAAAAGAAATTTAACAGAACACACTTTCTGATGGACTGAACTTCTTTTAAATTTATTCTTTTGATGAAGTTGCAGATGAAAATTTTGGGAAACAATGGTGAAACGTGTCCAAAATGTCAAACCATGGAGCAGAATTAGATGCTGAGATCCAGCTGTGCAATTCCACAATGGATCTCCTCTCAGAGATCTGCCAGAGAGGAGCTGGGCTGTGCTACTTGCAGCTTCAAGTTAACTCTACAATGAAAGTTGGCACAAAGAGGAAAAATGTCCCTTTTTCTTGCACTTCTAGCATTTTCCCAGCAGGGACCAGTGGCCAGTAGCCAGGTTTCAAAGAGAACTATGATTGATGGGTGAATATGTAATGGGGAAAATATCTTGCTGCTTCCTCATGTCTAATTCCCACTGCTTTTGCAGGCAGTATCCCAAAGCACTGCTGGGAATAAACAAGCAAGTTTCCTTTCTTGGACATCTTGATGCTTATGAGATGGACAGTTCAATGTGAAATCAGTTCATGCTCATTAAGTGATGATTTGTCATTTGAATACAAAGGTACATAAGCAGAGGTTCCTAAACTATCAAAATTAATAAAGACTCATTGTTAATAGGGGAAAATATGACTTCCAGTGATCAGAACTACTGTGGGTGGAGATCAATATAAGTCCTATACAGTCCTCCCAATGTCACTGAATGTGGGTCTTCTTTCATTCCTGTTGTGACTAGCTCCACAATAAGGTTGCTAACATCCTCCCTGCAGAATGCCAGGTGGGTATTTTAATAGTTTTTGCCAGTAACAAAAAGTCATTGAGATGTAGAGGACAGTTTTGTTGCATTTTGCATTTTTTGTGTGCAGTTAAGACTTCTGTCATGCTGGACAATATTTTCTACACTGGGTTTTGGGAAAACCTGCTCTGAATTGTAAGAGCGGACATTTTAGGATGAAAACGACTGCTTGCATTAAACTGCTAAGCCCAGACTGCTTCTAACTTGGAAGAGTGTATTTAGCATGTATTTGCATGGTGCCTATCCCACTGGAAGGCTTGTTTGTGTGCATCTGCTGCTGGGGATGGCATCAGAATGAAGGAGTGAAACGACTGAATAGGTGAATGAGTGGTAAAAGATAGAACCTAGAAGTACAGGCATCACACAAATGAAAACTTTCTTGGTGTTCATCTAGAATAGTTTGTTGGGTATTTTTGGAGGGCAGTTGGTTCATTGGTTGTCTCCTGCTAAAAGGAACAAATTTTGGTGAATTCCCAACAAATCATTACCTCTTCCGTTACTCGAAAAGAAATGTCAAGGCCCTATGAATAAACAAAAAAATGTACCAGTGACAGGAAGGATCTATTAAGGGTTTTCCCCACACACATTCTGATTTCACTGTTGGCCATGCAATTTCTTTTTAACCTTTAGATTCATTGAGTGACGATGATTAGTTGTAAAGGAAAAAATCTTCAGATGCCTAGATAGCGTTCTGCAGATGTTATCCATTGTAGGTGATTCTGTCTTGAGGTTAACTACAAAACAGTAAAAAAACCAACCTCAGAGAGAGTTAGAGAGCTCTTGGGAGTGGTAATGCAGCACAGAGCCTTTCACCCTGAGGTCAGTAGGTCAAACCCATTCCAGATCAGGAGTGACCAGCAGTTACTACGTGTCTGCTTTTGGATTCACAGAAAGGATTTTCCAAGTGTTGCTTTTATTAGTGCTACTGGAAGGCCGTTCATGCACCTATATCACAAAACCCGCTGATCTATGTCATTTTTCCTAGACAGCACAGGAATGAATACTTGATAAATGTCCAGAAATATGGGCTTATTTAGAGTACCAAAATCATCAGAGTTGTCATCATTTGCCCTTTTGTGGGTCAGCACAGTAGAAAGATCAAAGATGCAATTGACCGCAATTAAGGCCTTTATTCTCTTACCTCTAGATGTGGCCTCTGGGGTCAAACTCAGAACACTAATAGCTCCCACCACAAAGCTAAGTCATTCTTCCTGGGTATTTCACTAGAGATGTTTATCATCAAGAAGTGTCCAAGAATCTTACATTAATGTGAATAAAACTGCATGCAGCTTGAAAGAGTAAATGCAATAAATTAATTAAAAGAGAAAATTGAGAAACAACATTTAAAAAGGGAAAAAGAAAAAGCCGAGAACGTAAGAAAAACTCATCAGTCTCTGTAAGTCTGTTAGGGGCAGTGCTGACACACACACTTACTTTTCACAAGAAACATAGCTGCAGGCAGTACATTAGACATGTGGAAGGAGTACTGCATGAAGTCAAAGAAAATCTAAGCTTCTTTTCCTCTGCCATAAATCATAGCGTGTGTTTTTTTTTCCAAGGCAAGGTGAAAGATTGATTTTTGCACAGTGTAGGGCTGCATATATTAGCTTCTGATTTTCAAGGAAACGGCACTGTTTCTGGATTACGTGACACGCATTATGTTGTCAGTTTCAACATGTGCAGTAATACCTAAACCTACTCCATCCTGTAACCCTGTTCTCTTCTCTTGTGCACCACCCCTTCTCCCTGATTGCTGCTTTGCCAGCAATTTCTCTTAAACAGCTTTTCTTCTCGCTTTTCAACTGAAATTTGAAGCTGTGAAACATAGTCACTTCTCTGAGGTGGCAGATGAATGAAATCCACCCTCACCCCTGCCAGAGATTTAAGAGGCCAAATGCTTTGGCCTCAGAGTATATCCACACCATACAAAACAACATGATATAGATGTACTTAGAATGGCACTGGCATTGCAATAAGCAGTGTAACTGGATCAGACTAGTTAATCCATCTAGAAGTTAAGCGTGATGTCAACTTTGCATCGCAGCGAAATCTGGTTTTGGGGATTGTGCATTGCTCATTACCTAAGGTAAACAATGCAGAAGGATAAGGCAGAAATGAGTCTGGAAGAACAAAAAGTAAAAAGGAATAACTGTAGAGGTGAGGATGCGAGTTTTAGGAGGAAAAGGACTGGCAGAGCACACAAGACATAGAAATCCTAGGCTGCATTAAACCTTGAACAAGGGAGTCTGTTGGGCTGTCTGCCATAAAAGCAGTGGTGCTGATGGGGCACACTGTATGGTCAGTTCCCTCTTTGGCAATGTTACTGCAGGGGCCCAGAACTGTAGCAACGTTGGCGGCCTTGTAACAACTTATACACTGGTGTTTGTGAGCTCTTCCTATAGCACATCTTCTCCAAACACTGAGCACAAACTTTCATTTATTATAGCAGGAGAACAATGGTGGAATTGCTTTCTAAAGTAATTTTCCTTGGAAAGTAAATAGAAACCATCTTTCTTCATCTCAAGGGTTAAAATAATTCCCTCGAAGTCAGTGGTGCTCTAACAGTAGGGGCCTTGAGTCTATGCCTAAACCACCTGCCTTTATTAATTATTATCATCTGTCACATCTATGGGGATAGTCTGTAGAGACAAACTTTTTGGGTTGGGTACAGACTGATATGATTAATGGGACTCTCCAACCCATGCAATGGAACTCTCCCAAGTTAATTTCACCCATTTCTCCACCTCTGCGTAAACCCCACTTTAAGCCAAGTTTCCCTCTTGCCTGTAGTTTGCACGAGGCAATGGTCTGAAACATTTAGAGACCTTCAGGCAGTTTCATTCCAAGCTGGCTTTCTCTGAGTCCACATCAGTTGGGAGCTGGCTGTGCCGCAGAGCTGGTATAAAATGAATTGCTTAATAGGAATCTATTTTCCTAACTGATCTGAAGTGGATCGGGGTTCTTTGGATCTATTTTTTTCTCCAGATTAGTGGATCAGTGTCTGCCACAAAACTGGGCAGAATCCAGCGTGCTGGCACAGAGGAGCCTGGCACCCTACGTTTAGTGTGAAATGTCTCTCTTCTGCTTCATGTCCTACCCAGCCTGTAGCTCCGCTGAACGGGCTCTGTGAAAGCTGCCCCTTCTCCCAAGCTCTGCGAGCCCATGCTGCCTCTGAAAATCTGGCAGAACGAAGTGGATACACTCATACACCCATTTTGCTGCTCCAGCCTCAGTTCTGCTTACCCTCCCTCCTTCTGCTGCTGAATAGCCAGTTGTTTAAAGAGCTTTTTAAATGGTGAATTTAAAGAAACACAGACAAGGTAGAAACAAGATTACGAGGTCACAGAGGTGAGAGGAATTGACCCCATCTGACAATGGAGGAAATGTGAGCGCTGAGTAGATGTGGTCAGTGCTCTGAAGTGGTGACCCTGCCCTGTGAACTGGCTGACACAAGCTGCCCAAGAGCAGGCCCTTTCAGCTGGTCTCACTCCCGGCTCTTGGGGACCAGTGCTACAAAGATGTACATATTTTCTTATGGCACGTTACTCAACCCCAAGGTTCTCTGCTTTCTGATAGAGGGTTCCTACGAGCTCTAGTAAATGTGGGAAGCAAAATCTTTGTGAGACCTTCTTCTTTGTGGCTATTTACTGTAATGGGTGATTTTTGCTTAGAACTGGATCAGTACAATGTGGCAATGGTCCTGTTTGGTTATTGTGTTGAGTTTGGTTTTTTTTCCTGTAAGGCTTAGAAACAGAGCAAGAAATGTTTAAATGCCCCTTAGCAGGAAAGCTTGATCTGTTTGGGTGAAAATCGCATGAAAACATTTCTGTTTACACAAAGGGGGGGGATGCAAAGGGTAAGCCTTAATTTGTGTCTCAGCTAATGATGAAATTCATCTGAACTGAGAATTACATGTTAAGTGATGGCTAGTTGCTGCGGTGACTTTTTCCACAGTAGTAAATTCTCCCCTAACTACCCATTGGATTAAACTCTTCACAAGGAGAAAAATTCAGTTTAGGAGAACCGCAGTCCTCCAAGAAATTGAACTCATATTTTCCTTTGAATTTTCATGAGATCTGCAGAAAGAAGTCCCTCTGAGCCCAATATGTAGAAGATATAATTAGAGAAATGAAAATTAGTAGAAGTGCTACAATAAAACTATATTGCATGGAGTTAGACTGTGATGCTGCCATGTCTGTTCAAAGGCTTGCCCCCATCCTAGGACTCTTTAAAAGGCAAGATATTCTATTAAATGAAGGCTACTGCCATTATTTCAGTTATGCACTACTCTTCCCACTCTTATTACATTATTCTTGCTTCAAAAGGCGGTTAGAAAAATTAATTCTTGATATACTGTAAGAGAGGAAATCTTGTGCTGTAGTTGAGGGCAGGGTGACCTGAAGAGTTCCGTCCCCCACCCAATAAACATGCTTCTTACCGTCAAAGGGAACTAAGTCTTGGGTGGATCCCAAACATGCAAATGTCAAACAACCCCTCATCTCCTCAGGCTGGTCCCTCAGGAGCCTTCTGTGGTTTAAAACCAACAGAACTTGCTTCCCAGTTGCAGGCTTTGAGAGAGCATATCTGTTTGCTTGTGATGGATTTCTTTGGACAACCCAAGATCTCTATTACTTCATTTCTGTTCATGGACGGATACAGCTAGCATCTACTGAGTGTGTTTCAAGACTGTAAACTAACTATTTTACTGATATAGGCGTCCTTTTCAAAGCTTACCTGTTGTTTAAAAGGCTTTCTTGGCTGTGGACTTGAGTAGACGATATTATATCCTTCTCTACTGCTCTGGTTTATCTGGTAGTGACAGCTCCATTCCTCCTCACTGCAAATTGGTATACGTCCTCTCCTTTGCAAGGAAACTGTCTGAGGTGGTCCTTTTTGTGTCTTTGGGTGATCAGCTCTCCAGCCTTCTCTCTTTTCCCAAGCAAATATTTAACAAATACTTAAACTCTTAAGTTATTGTTTCTCTGCTCTACACTGATATTGAGGGACAGGGCTTTTCAGCTTGTAAGGACTTCCATTTTTTTCCCCAAATATTTGGCTAAATTCCACCAGAAACTATTATCCTTTTAATTCTTAATATACCAGACGCTCCCCAGACCCTACAAGCGCTCTGGGAAATCATCATCTTTTTAGTTTCTGAGCAAATGGCAGCAGCGCTCCTGAGAGGACTATCATTTCACAGAGCTGCTTCTTTGGGGCTTTTCTGGTCCGCTGTCTGAAGGATAGACCCATCAACAGAAGGGCTACAGCCAAGGACCAGCACATCTAAGGTCTCCAGCCTCAGCAGAGACCCCCAGGAATCTGGGCAGATTTCCATTGGATGCTTGCCTTGGAATCAATAAAATTTGATTAAACCCTTGCTGTGCCAAAGGTAGCATATAAGGCTCAATGAAAAAAGTTTTGCTGGCTCTCATGATTTTTCCCAATACAATTCCCTGGACCATACTTTCTACTGCCTCCTTGCCCTTCATAGTAAAGTTAGCTATTGCAGGCAACAGCTGTAAAAAAAGGCTAAAAGGACCACTAAACTATTAGCCAAAGGCCACTAACTACTGCAGTGAACAAAAATAATTCACAAATAACTCCAAAAAATTTATAGCTTGAACAGATTTTACTGTAGTTGTCAGCTATCTGTTGTAGACTTCTCTCTACTGCATTTTTTAGGATGTAACAGCCTATACCAGCTTTCCTTTTGCGACTTCTAGTGCTAGAAGGAGTTGTGGAATGTGCTGCCTTCAAAATATGGCTCCTACTTTGGGAGATAGTCCCTATTTTTGTCAGCAACCTTAGTCAAACCAATGGAGTCACAAATATTAACAGCAGAAATACAGTTATAGAAGGCTGGAAAAGATAAGAGAAAGAGCAATGTTGGTCTGAATCTAGAGAACATTCTTTACAAAGGGGAGAGAAAGGGTTGGTTCTTCTCTGAAGTCTGTTTCCAAAACAGATGACTTGATCTATAAGCTATGTAAACTTTCTTTTTGATTAACTACATGGCATAACTGCTTTATTCTACAACAAGAAGAAAAACCCTTGCTAGATCCCACAACTGGAAGCTGCATCTTTTCCAATTCAGTCTAAAAATAAAATGCAGAACTTCAGTTTTGCAGATAACTGCAGAACTGGAATAATGTACCTGAAAGCACTGGAAATTGTGTCTAGTTTGCTGCCTGGATGTCAGGATTTGTATCTCGCAATGTTTTTCTTGAGTGACATAGGATTTTTGTTTGGCTGGTGCTTTGTAGAAGGGGCATATTAGAACAGTCTTTTCTAAATTCAAGATTTAAAGTCCATGAAAAGTTAGCAGCACCCATGTTATGAAAATTATTTCATGCTTACATACACCAGAGCCCTGCGGAAATTCAGTCCTAACATTTCCTTACCTATTTACTTAGAGGAACACCATGATCACCCCAAGAGAGGTGTATAGGAATAAAATAATAAAGAATGTATAATGCATAAAAAGAAGCTGTAATTAATTTCTCTTTGAACTGAACTGAATAAAATCTGTGAATCGTTTTATTATTACCAGTAGATTTTTTACAAATAGACTTAAAATATTTCTCTTCAGATTTGTAGCTCCAACAGCTGCAGTTGAAACCAGCAATCAGCAAAGGCCCTTGTTTTTATTGGAGCTGAAGTGGCTTGTTGAAAATGGATTGGATTACGGGGATCCATCAGCAGCAGGTCGAGGATGCAGAGGGAACTCTGCCAATGCAGCGGGCTGCCAGGAGCAGCTAAAATCCTTGGGCAAGTCCTAATGTGCTGGAAAATCCATTGTTTTACAAGCTTTGGAGATAGGAAGTAGACTGAGTTGTAGAATAATGCAAAAATAACAATAATTCTCTGCCATGTTTCTTTTGTTCCTTTGCACATGACTGAAAGGCAAACAAATTCCATGGCGATGTTGTCCGAGTGTATGTCTAGCCAGTGCCAGGAGATGATCAGAAATATGACAGATGCTAAAGCATGATCTTCCCTGAGTCATAATTTAGGAAATGCAACATTTCTGAATTTCAATAGCAGCCATATTAGAAATTTGAAAGCTGCCACATGGTTCTGTCCTGTGCAGTTCTGGGTTCTCCCAGAATGGTGATGATTGCTGTTACTTTCCATGAAATTAGAGTTGAATAATCTTGTCATTGTTCTGAAGATGGTCAGTTCTCAAAGTATTAAGCCTTGGTTAATGTCAGGATGAGCTGACACGCCTTTGTGTTCCCAGTTACACAGCAGATGCATTGCACAACTTGCTGGGAATATTACTAAAGAGATTAAAGAGTAATTAATAACTTCTGTGTTCAACTCATTTAGACTTCAGTGATGGTTCTCTACTTGTCATTTATGAATTAGCCCCCTCATTCTGTTGGAGCTGTCTCAGAGTTACTTGAAGTCTGCAGCCTCTTCCAAAAGAGACTACAGATGGCAGAGGGACGGTCATGAATCCTGCCTGGCCTTGTTGACACAGGAATCAGAGTTTCTAGATGAAAGACAGTCATTTGCTGATCTACGCTCATGAATATTTGGGAATATTGATCTCCAGCTGGATGCTGAATAGAATAGTGGTTCACCATTTCAAGAAATGTTTGCAGTGTGTGGCTCATTCTCTTGAACGCTGGTCACATGGCAAGGCAACACAGATGTTGTCCTCAAATATTGCCATTATTAAAACCAGGTAGCTCCACCAGAAGCACAGAGGAGGAATAGATCTATCTGGTGACAATGTCTATTCCTGTGTCAGTAGCAGGATATGGTTCCCATGAGACTGTGTGTCAGACATTAAACTGATACTACGCTTGAACTTAGCCAAACATCTTGCATGAAAGGGTCAGAAAATCCACTTCGCAAGCAGAGTTCATAACAATAATAAAAGTTCTCCAAACTTGGGAGCCTAATGAAAAGCCAGACAACAGTCTAAGAAAAGCTGAACAGTGGAAAAAGTGAAACATTTGAATATTCTCCCTCTTTCTGTGTTGGACTCGGCTACTTTTGGTGGGACTGACTATCAGGTGTTGAAGCGCTACTGTTCCCCTTGGTGGAATGTTCTCCTTATTTGCTTGCAGGAGGCCAGATTTTATGTTGCAAGATCAGGCAGAGAAGAGAAAGTTTCAGAGATTTGTTAATTCTGATTTGAAATAGCAAAATGTCTGTGAAAGAATTTGGGAAGTAATTTTTTCAGGGCAAAAGGAAGTATTTCATTCTAGGAAATCAGCATGTCTGATTTCAATGCTGACTGTTAAAACCTTGTGGAATATGGTTGTATACAAGATTTAAAAAATGTCGAAACAACATGGTACTTTGAAAGGAAGATCTGAAATGTTTCTTTCTCAAATTTGAAGGCTTTTGAAGGCTTCTGAACATACCCTTCCCCAGAATAAATTGCCAGCAAAATGGAAGACAGTTTTTCCTTCTTTTCCTTATTTTTGCACCACTTTTCACTACTGCTTGTTATTCTGTATTTGGGCCATTGCTGTTAGAAGATTTGGGAAGTAAATGCCTATTTCTAGTTGCTCAGTGGAATACCTGAAACACTTCTAAATGTTTTTGGGCAGTACAATGATATAATGAAGTTCAGAGATCTTGGGATATAAGGTTTGAAGTGAAGCGGATTATTTCTGATTCAAGTAATGTAAATTTTCCAAGGCTGTGATATCAGTGTCTTGTCAATTTTCCAAGGCTGTGATATCAGTATCTCTCCCAAAGCATAAAATATACACAAATAGGTAAGAGGGCTATGTTCTGTTTCTTGTTAAACTCAGGATAACCAGAAAATTGTTCTTTTCCAAAGTTTTGTGGTAATGTTGCCAGAAAGAAGGGCATAATAAGTGAGCTGTATCTCCTTTTCTCGAGGACTGTCTCACACCATATTTCATCTGAACTACTTTCTTAGTGCAAATGCTCAGGGGCATCTTCTGGAAGGAGGCACACTTCCAAACAGTGAAGTACCTCACATATCCTCCTACCATACCATGCACAAACAGTGAACTTCTGCCTGCTGCCAGGACTGGCTGTTCATTTATTTTTCACATTCATAATACATTGTGGGCATCACTTGCTGCCAGAGAATATGCAGGACCTCCCAGGTCAAAGCAAAATCCTCTGCTACTTGAGCTGACAGAAGTGCTAAATGGCTATCCTTAGGTAAGGAGCCAGGAATACAAAGCATATTCTCTTTTAGGGCCTGAGTGAGCCACCTCTAAGTATGCGTGTAAACTGCCAAACCCTGTTTACACCTGCCGATGCAAAAGCATCATGTACCTGTATACCATTTAGAAAGCTGCAACCAGTGTATGTGCATTTCATCAGTTAATATTCACTTTGCAGTTCAGGCCTAAAAAGCTGAACAACTGAGTGACTTAGCCATCCTTCTGTAAGAGTCTGCGAACATGTAAAATACACATACATGTTATTCTAATTTTGCAAACAAAGCCCACTGTATGTTGAAAGATTTAATTCGTGCCCCAAGGCTTCGAATGGAAACATAGCTTGCCTATGTGTGGTAGGACGAATAGCATTTTAAGTGACTCTTCAATGGCTCCCATGACATCTTCTTAAACAATCAGAGGCACAATAAACCGGTGATTTAGATGAAGAAGCTTCTTGGTGGAGAAATAGATCAATAGAATTTAATGGAAAAAGTCACTAATTTTTACTCCAGAGTAAACACTGACGATCTGACTGGAAACCGGATAGTTCCTAGGTTGGATTCTCAAGCATCTGACATGTTCACGTGCAAGGTATTATTCATCTTTGCTCTGACAAGGATCTTCCTTTCTGCATTTCCCCCATCTCTCCTAGGAATCAGGTTTGGCTAGCAGGCATCTACCTAACTCGCTTTTCCTATTTGTCTTGCTCCAAAGAAAGGCTCAGCTTTGTTTACAGTGGCCAATTGATAAAACATGTTTACCACTGCCTTTGCCAAAGAATAAAGACCCTGGAGATTTCATGATGGTGGAGACTTTGTGTAATTATTAGGGGTCTGCCCAGCTTTTTCTGCATCTTTTCCTAGGCAGTGGAAGTCTCTTGAGTTTTCGAAGAGAATGAAAATAAACAGAGTAAAACTGTGTCTATGGCTTTGCACTATTCTCTACTCAGTCCTCTTACAATTCATCTTGACAGCTCTCCAGAGCTCCTGACGCTTTCCCCTTTACCTGCACAAGCTCTGGGGATTCTCTGGGGCTGTTTGTGTAGTCACATCACCTGGTGGCACGCACTGCCTGTGTTATGCCAGAGGGATGTAAATCCCTCATGCTCTTGCCTGGACAGCAATGTTCTTCGCAGCTACTTTGGAAAGTAAAACAGCAACAACACAGGCAAAGCATAAACAGCCTCAGCGGGCTGCCTGTGCCTGTGCCAGATGTGGCTTGTGCAGCTGCACAGTTGCGCTGGTGCACTTGGGGCTTTGCTGACCGAAGGCTCCCGGGATCCACCCCCCCTGCTCTGCTCAGCACCAGTGAGGTAGTCGCTCGCTGCAGAATCGGCTCCTTCTTGCAGCAAACCTGAGTGCTCGATGGAAGGAGAGCTCTGTGTCTCCAAGGTCATGATGCTGCACTTGCAACAGTTGCTAGAGGGGAGAACAGTCCGTGCTGTCTGCCGTTTGGGATTTAACAAATGTATCAGCCAATCTATTTATGTTTTTAGGAGTTCAGTTTAGCGTGAATTTGGCTGCTAAATTTCTGTAGAAGCCACGAACAAGCACACAGGGAATCTGCATGTTGCTCTGGATCTGGGCAATCTTCCACATCTGTGGGCAACTCAGAGACTCTGTGTCCTTAGCAGGATTTACTACGTGACACACTGAAACATGAGAAAAGTAGATTTTCCGTGTCCGCCGTGCAAGGCTGAGAGGGAGCTCAAGAGGGTTGATAAACATGCTCAGCTGTGATCTGTGTGCTCTCCTTTGCACTGCTGAGTGCTGGCCTGGCTGCAGCATGGGCTCAAAGCACCACAGCTGTGTGAAAGCTGCTGGGTCTGGGCTGTCTCCTTTGAGCCTGCTCTAAGGTGCTAAGGGTGTTCAGGTCTGTTCTGGAGAGCTCTGCAGCTCAGGCTGCATCTTGAGCTCGTGGTTGGCGAGAACTGGTTTGAGCCTGTGTTTGCAGACTCTGGATGCACCTCAACATGAAAAAGTCATAATGTTTCTGTGTGGGGAAACCTGTTCTGTTCATCAGGGCTACCCTGGATATTTTTGATATTAGGAGAAAGCTGAGATCCCTACACCCTGCTGGAGTGCTTGTGCTGGCAATGCATATTGAAGCTGGAAAATGGCATGGAAGCACAGAAGAGTTGTGAGAGAAAAGGGTGACTTATGAGGTCAGTAATAAAGTGCCCAGCTCTCTACAGTAGCAAGGCCATGTGTACAGCCAGACATCAACCTGCAGCTAAGCAGGATTTGGTAAATTGCTTCCATTTTATAGCACGAAAAGCAAGCTAGGAACACAGAGAAGGCGTAAGACTGTACCTGGTTAAAGGCTCAGTCATTTTCCATTTTTTTCCCTTGAAAAATTAAAGGCATTACATTAGTGAGGACAGCGTTGGGACGGTCAGATGGGAGCTGAGGATCTGAGCAGTGCAGTTTGCAGTCCTACCCTGAAGTAAGCATCTCCAGCAGGAATGACAAGACTTTGGTTGCTGTTCCCTGCAAATGAGCTTTGCTGATTCTTTTTCACTCGGCAGCTAAGGGACCTCTGAGGTTCCAGCATTTTACATTTTAAGATGTATGTTTTAACTGCTCACTCATATAAAGCACAAACCTGGCTGGAAAGAAAAACATTGCAATCTATTATTTGTTTTGTTAATTGACTCAGATGGCCAACAGAGAACTCATGTATGGGGAGTACCAATCTAAATCACTTTTATGAGCAGAGATAGTCGGTAGGGAATTTTGTTTTTACTGTGCTGCCGTTGGATATTTGGTATCAGGCTTCCTAAACGGGCTTAATCTCAAGATTACAGTTCTCTATGGAGCCGTTGGGGTCGCTTTGTAATTACCCAGCTTTCCACACTTTAGGTGATGAGAAGAACGTGCATGGGACCAGCAGTCTTGTACTCATTTCATTGTAGGAGGGACCACTACGGAAGTGGAGGAGGTGCCAGGTTGCAGAGCCTGGGGTGAGGAAGAAAGACCAAAACACACACATTTGTGTGTTTTTAGAAGTCCTGATAATTAAGCCTGGGAATGGCATATGTGCAATCTGAAATTATTTTTCTTGTGGATATATCACTGTGCTCTGGTTGGATTATTTACAGCTGTGACTTCCTCATTGAAAACCATCACTGCTAAGCCGTGGACAGGAGGTCTAGGATAGATAGCAAATTTTAAGCTGCCTGTGATCAGATAGCCTCAAAATTTATCCCTGGGAATCGATACCAGCAAGTCAGACTACATTCAGAATGAACATCTAGACATCGTCTTTACAATCTAGCTTTATTTCTGTGGCTTAAAAACTTGCTGCATCCTGAAGTAGTCTTTAGGAAAACAAACCAAAAAAACCCCATAAAACAAAATATAAACCTGAAATAACAGTGGGAAAATCAAAGCAGAGTTTGGATCATGGTTTCAGTGATACAGGCGGAAGTCAACAGGAGATAAACCCTTTTAGCCCCACAAGTCAGATGGAAACTGCATATGGAGTAATTTTAAGGATCTAGCTCTCTAAATGCTCAGGCTTCCTTTCCTTTTCTTTTTCTTGGGTCCATGGTGTCCATGAACATGAGAAATGGTTAGGGAGGCTGTAACCCGCAGCACCAGTGATCTTGGATTTGCTTTCAAATGGACCAAAATAGAACAAGGAAAAGAACTAAACAAACTTGCCCTTTCCAGAAGCAGGGAGGCTCCTCTTTGATGTTTAACTGCAGCTCTCCATGTTTTGTTAGCAGTGTGTATGGGCATCATACAACTGAACTGTCTGGGAGTTTAACTGGATGAGGAAAGAAGCACAGGAACCGAAGGCCGAGGGTGATCAATCAGCCTGCTTCTGCCCTGTATCATTCACCTGGCTCTACATGCACAAGGACAAACATCTTAAAAAGGGATTGGGCACATCAGCAGAGAAGTTTAGCACTGACTGTTAAACATGATTTGTCTAAAGGCAACTCTTGCTTACAAAGACCATGAACTGCTGCTTACTGAAAGCTTGAAGGTTAGAGGGGAAACTTTACAGTAGTTGCCTTTTTCTGCTTCATGCACAATGGCTACTGGCTGCTAAAAAGGCAGCGTACTTGACCAAAGGACCTCTTTTTGTGACTCAGTATAGCTGCTCACATCCTCTTTATTTGGCCTTTGTGGGATTTTCTGGCAGACTTAGGAGGTTGATTTTTGAGGAAGAGAGCATATACGAGTATGTTGCTGCTTGTTTAACGAGGCATTCGTATCAGGAGGAAGAAAAAAAATGCTCAATTCATTTCATTTTAATGTTTTCTACATGAAACTTTTCTGTTGTTGACTGAATACTTTTAAATTAAGTTAGTCTGAGTTGAATATTAGAAAAATTAATAAGGAAAAAATTTACGTTGGAGATGGATTAAATACATTGTTCATTGTGACACTTCTCAACAAAATAAAAAAAAAGCACTCTCCAATGTGCATATGTAATATTTAGGTGATATATGTGATGTAATTATACATATTCATAGAAGTTTATCTGTGAACACGTATTAAAACATATTACATGTGTTAATATATAGATATATGTACATGGTTAGGTAAATCAAAATGTTATCTGAGTGGTTTAGTCCTGTGTAAAGAGTGCCCTCGAACTAGATAGAACTTCAGATTGTGCAGGTCCGTGTAACTGCATGGCTTTCTCTGGTTTTACACTGCAGGTATTAATACACTCCTGATGAGTGATCTGTATTTTTGGAGTGAGAGTTTCAGAGTTTTATTCTTATCAGTGACTCTGAACTTTGTGCAACTGTGGAATTGCTGAAAACTTAAAATCACCATTGTGGGAATGTAACGTCATAGTCCGAATCAAGATATCTCTCTCAGGACCTCACTGAAAAGGCAAGCCGTACTCAGTTTCTTCCAGAAGAGTGAAACAGAAAAAAAACCCCAAAGGAGATGGAAGTTCCCCCTGCCCATTTTCGGAGGGGTGGAACTCAGTTTGGTCTGTAGATGGTGTGTTCCCACTGAGTTGTGGACGAGAGCTCTACGGAAGGCCATTAAACTTGCTGGTTAAAATGCAACCTCCCCAGTAAGTCTGTAAGCCAAGAACTGAGGGGCAATGTGAGGGGAAGGATTAGTCCATACTTGCCCTATTACACTCTTCGCTGAACATCTCCTGCTGACTACTGCCAGATGCACCTTGTGCTAGCTGGACCTGGGGTTTGACCCAACATAGTTGGCTCTCTGTTCTGCTGTCATCTATGAAAAGCGTGATTACAAGTGAGGTAGTGTTGTTACTAAACAGTTCTTGGAATGGCAAGTGTGTCAGAAATTTTTAAAGCAAAATTTTCACAGAAACCTTTTGAGTTTTGTTCTGTTTTGGAAGAAAATTAGTCCCCAGGTCAGTCTGTGAAGTCACTCGGTCACTCAGCACTTTGATGCAGATAGCCTTCCAGAACACATTGCGAAAAGCACTAGCAGAAAGCTGGCTATTCTTTCATGTTTCACACCTCCTTAATTACTCACCTGTGTTCCTTTTATTATCAAAGCTTGAACAGGATCGCTCATAAAACGGAGGCTGAAAGGAAATTGCTGGTTTGCTCAGATTGCATCAGCAGTGTAAAATGGAATCACTTAATGTCTGAACACTCTGCCCCTCTCATATTTTCATTTTCGTTTTCATTTTCATTTTCATTTTCCTTTGTTCCTTCCATGCCACTATGAATCCTTCCCACCCAACACCTACAATACACTGAGAAGGACATGTCTGTTAGGGAGAGGGAGACATAATTTCGCAGTTGTATATCTTTTTTTCCCAGTCTAACACCGAGATTTGACACAAATCACCATTTGAGTCCAATAAGTTACTGGAAAAGTAGTGTCAGGTCTCCTTGGCTATAAGGAACATCCATTTCCAGTCGAACAAACCAACACCTTGGATTAGGAGGTGTGTAGAGTGTCCAGTCTGTCCTGGTAATGAGTGGCTTCATTCTTACCAGTTCATTTCTAGAAGCAGAAGAGTTTGTAAGGCGTGTAGTTTTTAACCAGTATGTAGCGTATCTGTAACTCGGGTGTGTGAATGCATGCAATCCAATCCTGTATGGATGAATTCTACTGTATCCTACCTTACAAAACCCGGGGCAGTTCTATAACACAAGCATGTAGGACCGAAATGATGGATATTTTCCCACTGTGCAAGTTTTACTCAGTTCAGGGGATCTGCATGCTTGTTTTCCCTGATCTTGAGGATTTACTTTGTGTTGCTTTCACTCATCATGTTTTTGATTTACATTTATCTGGAACTGGCTTTGGCTAATCTGACCTTTTGGTATCTTCACTAAGGACAAAACCCTGACATTATGGAGAACTTGTTTCATGATCTAAGGCTGTGTTAGTTTAAACAGATTGTGCCATGCATCACTTGCAATGACATCCTATGAATTTGTGCTTCAAAGTGGCACAATAATGTGTATTTTCCAATGGTTAAAGTGGAAGTACCCATCCAGTCCTTCTATGAGGATCTGAATAGGGTGATTTGCCTCTACCCAGTGACCTCTGTTCAAGCAATAGGCAAGAACACAATTTTTTATTCTTCCGCATCTGTGCTATATTTGGTGGCAAGAAACAGAGAGACTTAAAAATTATTGTGAAATACTATCATATATTTCATGGCATGTAAAGAGACACTAACAGGACAGGCTCACAAGTTTCATTTCCTTGCAAAACCAACCTAAAAAGTAAACCCTTCTGACATTTTTGTTGGATTTTCCTTTACCCAGCTCCACTTCTGAAGGTGGTGCTTCAATTATTCCATGTTAATTTGGAAGTACAGTCAGTGATGCCTTCCTGTTTCCTGACTGCAGTTTTCACCAGGGTGAAATATACAGTTCTGTGAGAGCTGTGTGTTGACTGCACACTTGATTCACCTCGCCCAGACCCTTTTATTGTGCCATTCCCCTTCTTCATATCAGGATATTGCTCTCATTCCTATTTTCCCCATGAGCTACAGGTCCTAACTTTCACGTTTCTTCCAAGCAGAAGAACATACACAGTTTCTGTGTATGACAGAGGGAGACACAAAAGATACTAGAAATATAAAAATATCTTTGTAAAATTTTCTTAATCCATGCCTCTGGCAAACATAGTGCAGCAGAAACAGCAGCATGATCTCACCACGTGTGTCTGTGACAGGACAGCAACAGTTACCTGCAGGGTAGAATAGTTGTTCATGGATCTGGCTCTGGATGTTAAATCAGGGTCAGCTTCAATGCCAAGCAGTTCCTCTTGTGATGGCTTCTCCATCAATGGGCTTTGAAGAAATTTTCCCCAGAGGGACAGGAAATAGAGTTTTTCTTAAAAAAAAAAAGGAAGAAAAGACTGGCACAGTAATTGATGAGCTTGAAGTTAGTCTGTGGCAGTGACCTTATGGTTTTGCCTAATTCACTCTTTGCTTCTGTTCTTCTTGTCCAGGCCGTTGCACCTGGTGGTAGGTCCGGAAGGGAACACTGTATTCCTCTTTGGGGTTCACTGTCATGAGGCACCTGGCCTGAGGTGAAAACCTAGTGGAGACAAGTTTGTTCTGTGAACAAGCGTGAGCAGGCCACAATAACAGTTGCAGAGAAAAGCCAACATTTACCTCTCACCACATACTTGTATGACTGCTGCTCCGCCGTCACTGGCTTTGTCATTTTACTTCCCAAACTGGCAAACTGAAAAAGACATATGCCTCTTCCCTCAGTGAAAAAAAGCCTCTGTGGCTTTGGGAAAACACTTGTGTGACATTAATCTTTGCAATTCTGCCCTTTGCTATTACTTTTGCTATGGGTAAAGCTAATGCTTTCTCTTCTCAGCTGAGGGCCTCGCAAAATCACTTGAGGTGCAACCTAAAGCCAAAAAAGGTGGCAGTTTCCCAGTGCAATGACATAAATGCCGAATCACATCTGTCTAGGTGGCAGCAGGTCCAAAAGAGGTCTACTCTCTTAACTCTCCGGTACAGGAGTGAAGGAGCGAAAGTCAGAGCGCTGTTCCTGGCAAACTGTGAAGGGCAAAGCTCTGGTAATGGAAGGTGAAGATAAGAATCTGACTCTGCACGTTCTGGCAGCTTTGTGTCATTTTATCCATGCAGGGCAAAGGAAGAAAATCACAATGCGGACATGCAGCAACAGGGAAAAACTGTTTTCTCTTTCAGACTCTTCCTGTACTATTTTTCTTGTCCATTTTAAACTCCCACTTTCATGAAACAAAAATGATGGAAGCAGATAAGAAGTAAATTCAATTAAGGCTGATTCTTTCTTCTGCTTAAATAGGAATCCAGGAAGCTCTCTACAGTCTTGTTTCTCTCTTTGAAGTGTTGACTTATCATCCTCCTCCTATTAAAATATAATGGGCTAGCAGTGGGTGTGCTGGGATTTGACACCCAGTGGGGAACCACACCTAATCCTACACGATCACCTGATCCGGTTTGGCTTATTTTCACAAGTCACTGACCCCATCTTCACCATTCACAGCCGCAGAGGGGGAGGACCAGAGAATTATTGTGGAGGGCTTAGCCCAAGCCATCCAGTCTCTGCATAGGTGTCACAGAAGAAGGTTTCAAACAGGGCCACGTAAACAGAGGCCTGCAGGAAGAACTGCCTACAGGCCCTCCATGAGGAGGACTGAGGGAGGGAGGGTTTTATCAGGTGTCTGGGGGCATTTGATCACACGGTGCTCCGGATACTGCCTTTATCTGCCCAGCGCAGTGGGTTGTGATGACTCACTGGTCACTTAGTGGAGTGGAAGCAGCTTACGGATCATGGCAACAAACAAACAAGGAAAGGAGCCAGGGAGACAGAAGACATCTGCTCTAACACCACCAGCCTTATCTCTGTCACTGGACCGCGTGCACAGTGTCTGGGGTCTGGCCACGTCAGCCAGAGATTTGGCAGAGCTGCCGTGAGGCTGGGGGGGGCAGGAGGGAAGGATATGGAGGGTAGATGGGCTCTATGCTTTCACGAATGGCTGTGGCTTCCTTAGGAGACAGACAGCTGTTACTGCCTCTAGAAACCTTCCTGTTTCCCAAAGACAGTGTCTCAAATGATCTTGCCTGATTGTTTTTCCAACTGAGGCGTGCACAGCACCTGCGTAGGGATTCACCTTCGGTTTCAGACTTCTCTTTCTTCACCAGTGGAAAGGCCTATGAACTGGGGTTCTCATACCATGCACAGATGCACTCTGTGCATCTCTTTTCTGGCATGGCAAAACCAACCATATCACAACGCTCACAAAGGGCAATCCTATAAGCTGTAGAAAGGAAGGCTGCTCCTTTTACCTGCTATGTGGTGGACAATGTGTTTTACAGCCCCATCTAGGGGAACAAATCTAAATACTACACAGGAGATAATGTGCACAGGAACACATTTGCTTCACTAATCCTGACCCACTGGCTGCCTTGTCACATCGTCTAGACATTTGTTCTGGTGCCTGCAGAAGGCTCAGATGCAGCTAGGACTGCAGTTGTTCCCTGGAAGGGTGAGAGTAAGAATGAAGAAGATACGAGGATTTTTTGACCAGTGGCTGGTTTCCCCACTTCCCTCTTCTCTTGCTTTTGCTTAATTTTGCCGTCTTAGAGCTGGATGTTTGGGAACATTTTTTTCCAGCTAAAATGGAATTAATTCATCTGAACTGTAGATTAATAACTCCAGTTGTTGTAGTCACTCGTCACTACTTGTTCACAGATGGCGAAAGGAAGGGCAGAGGCAGGTAGTTGCAGGAATTTGGCATACCTGCGCTTTTCCCAGGCCTGTTTCTTCTCTCTTCTTTTCTCTCTTTGTCCAGCCAGAAACAAGGCTGTGCTGTTCAATCAACACAACCTCGATTTTATGATTATGAAAACAGCAGCATGCAGAAGGTTTCCGAGAAGAGCACAGTCGCGTGCACGCCTGTCTTGTACGTGAGATAATCTGTAACGATTTTGGCTTCTGACAGTGGCTGTCTGCAGTTGCAGAGATCAAAGTCCATAAAGAAACTATACCTAAATACACAAGACTGACTGGTAAGTAACACCAGCACCTCATGAAAATCAAAGTAAAATGTATGACTTCTTTGTTTTTTGCAGGACTTTTCATTTCAAAGTCAAACTAAGAAAACCAGAAGACAAAACATAATGTATACTTTGTGCTGGATCATAAGACTTGGTCAAAAAATGTAGCTGAATTGAGGGAAGAAATTCCAACTGGTTCTAGCTAGCACGATTAAGGTTCACCAGCCTCCCTGGCCAGCCATAAACAAGGCAGAACAAGTATGTGTGCTGGGCTGCCTCTGGCTCCCCAGCAGGAATGACCTGATGTCTCGCACACCCCTGTTAACAGGGGACAGCTTTTCATAGCGATCCAGAGCAAGGCGCAAACTCCTATCTCTCGAGATATGGCAAGACATTGGGGTGGCTCTTTCTCAGGAGCATTTTGGCTCCGTGTCTGGGTTTTATTATCGCCGCTCACCTCACTGTCTGGAACACAACATCCCAAACTCCTCTTTACCTTTTTTTTATCCAAAACTGAGAAGAACTCATGTCCAAGCACAGTAATTTAGGCACATCAGCAGCCAGAACTCAGCTGGAAAAGCGGATCCAAACCATTTCTGTCAGACTGGCCTGTGTTATTTTAATATCTTTTGTTGGTTTCAGGGAAATGCTTGCCACCTAGAAATTGTTTCTTGGTTGTTTATTAGTTGTGTTTTCTTCCTAATTAGTTCACCAAATGTTTCTAAATGGAAGACTGACTACAAGTGACCATGTAATTTCATAACAAGTTTCTACAAAGCAACCATTTCTGCCAAAGTCTTTAAAGGTTTCAGGAATTATTAATTTTTACACAAATAATGGTGAATTTCCTAATAACTTTAGCTAACATGACAAGATGAATAACAGGGAACTGAAATCATCAAGGAAGTAAATATATTATGGACTCAAACCCGTCATGTTTTAGTTGAGTTCTGGTCCAGCTACAGAGAAAGTTTTGCTCTGTTGATTGGGATTTTTTTGAGTCCCACATAAACTTCAAAGGAAGAGTGTAGGTTCAGTTCTGGGTTTGAAAAGAAATAATGCAAATCAGTTTTCAATTTGGGTTTGGGTTTGATTCAAAGCTGTCAAGTATATTCACAGAGTGATTATAACTGTTCCAACAGCTGTGGCCATGAGGAAGCTAAGGCAAACCCAGAGGACATGCAGATCTGGACAAGTTCTCTTGTTATTAGCTAAATTTTTTGGTTAACTAAATGTTTGCACAGACCAAAGCCCCATTGTTTTAGGCAGGGCAAGAAACAGGTAGTAAGACATTACCCTTGCCTGAAAAATCTTCCAGCCAATAGACACAAAAATGGTACTGATGGAAAAAAAGGAGTGATATCTTCTTTCCCAGATGAGGAACTGAGGCATGGAGAGGTGAAGTGAGTTGGCAAAGACAGCGCAGGAAGGTTGTAGCAGAGCTGGGAGGTGCATCCAAGTGCTGTGAGCCCCTCACCGCAACCACAGGCTGTCCTTCCTGCCGCACCCTGCTTGTCTGCTTGGCCGGCTGTACGGCACCCGTTCAGATCTCCATCAAACAAGACAGAACAATGACCCAAGTGGCTGGGGAAAAAGCGGGGAAAGAAAGCCCGTTTATTTTTCTTTCTGCTACTTTATCTCACTTCAATAAGAGCAGTTGAAAATGTCGAAGATAAATGAAAACAACTGTTGGGCATCAGTCCAAGTGGTTAACAAAGAACCCCAAACCCTTTTAAGTCCTACAACTAAAAGGTGCTGGCATAAAAAGAATAGCATTTTTCTTTGTAGAAATCATTTGTTGAACTCTCTAGTTCTGAATATGACTCCTTGCCTTCTCCCCCTTCGCTTCCCCCACACTTTAAAAACAAATCACACGAAAAAATAATATCCTTCCCCTTATATGCTATATTAGATGTTTCCTGAGAAGCACTGTGTGGTCATCCATATGTGACATCAGTATAAAGTCCTGCCTTAGATGACATTCATTAAAACCCCAGTATGAGGTCCCCCTCCTCGTCCAAAAATCATGTGTTACTCTGGAGTTGGGGTCATATGCCAGGTCAGATAGCTATTTTCATCCTTGGCTGGACCGAAGATTTCCTGCTTTTTGTGGATCTGCAGTGCATCTGAAAGCACTTGTCCCTCCCCAACAGGTGGGAATGCAGCACCAGAGAGGGAAGATGGGTGGGTTCAATATGCAGTTTCTCCTGATGACATGGTGAAAATGCATTGGAAAATTAAATAAGAAGCCATGGGAAAATGTTGGATTTTTGAAAAGAAATTGCTGATGCAATAAAGCAGAACAGACAACCAGAAATGGTTTAGTAACCCAGTAAAGAGACTGACCTGTGTAACTTGGGCTGTAGAAGAGGTTTGCTCAGTGAGAGCGACTGTGCTTTCTGCAGCACTGTAGCATATTGATGCCAGGGTAGACACATGCAGGGAAAATTTGGCTTTGAGGCTTTGATGCCTGCAGTGGTGAGATTTTAAAAATGAGAAGGCAGCTGTGAATTCTATCTTGGTCTGCATGGTGAGGCTGAAGTTGTGTTTTTGCCTTCAATTTTGTGTGAGGAAGGCAGTCCTTCACCTACCCTGTGGTTAACAACAGGTCAAGGGGGGAACACATTTGTATTATTAGAGTGGGCCAGATCTTGTCATTATAAAACTCTTTTTTTCACCTGTTTGTAATGTAGTTGGACTTTAACAAGTTGGGTGCCAACATTGACCTTATTGCCCTAAAAGAAAACAAAAAATTTCCCTGAATTTGTGTAGAAGGGAAAAATACATTATTTTGATCGTACGTATTCATCTCAAAAAATCTGAAAAGCACAAACTTGGGGGGAAGCTGTTTAAAGCTGACACATTATGGCCTGTGAATACCTCTGCCGTCTCCTTCTTCCCCCTAAAGCTTCCCCTTTCTAGTTACAGCATTGTGAAAGAAATAGCTAATTTGATATTTCCAATTGCTCTTTTGTTCTGAATTTCTGTCAGGGGGAACAGAATGAGGAAAATGGAGATCTCTGGAAAGAACGGGGAGATGAGACCACTTACAACACCTCACTCGTATAGGAGCTTAGAACAGGGCCTATAATACCTGGCTTTGCCCATTCCTCAGCTGTCAGCAGAAACCCTGGGTCCCAGGGGCAAGCTGCCTTTATTAACGGGCTCTGCTGAGATGACATCTTGTGGAGCTGGCTGATCTGGCCTTTGTTCAGATGGCTGAAGTCTGTCCCATCCAGATAATGCAGTCTCTGTATTTCTTTTGTTAGCTGTTTAATAATGAAGCCAAATGCCCCTGAAAATGTTAATTCAGCCTCTTTTTATGACAGTCTTTACTGTCTCAGATGATTATATGCATGATCCTCCCAACCCCAAACTCTAGTCCTTTTTTCAGTGCCCAGGAAAGTCTCACTCTGCAGATGATTGAAATAAATTATCTTCTGGACACATCTGCTCTGCTGCCAGCAGAGCCCAAGCTGGGAAGGTCAAAAACACCTCCAAAACTACAGTTTTGTTCCCTACATGGTGCCAGGCACCACTTGCATTAGAAGGAAGAAGTAGTGGAAGAGAAATCAAACTCTAAGATGTTCATGAGGTCAGAGACTCAGAGTGGGATTTCTGTAGTGTGGGAACCTGGACCACATCCAGTCCTCCCTAGGAGGCTCCAGGGAACCAGTAGATGCAACATGTAAAGCAGTCATCAACTGTCTTCTCTACAGTCATAGAGATGCCTATTTTGGCCATGCTGATACAGAGATCTTGTAAGACTGTGGAGGTGCAAATGTGAGAAGGGGGTGAGGAAAGTGCAGCCAGAAGCTCAGCATGCGGTTCTGGAGGAGACAGAACATGCTACCCTGCTGTGATCTGTCTCTGGGCAAATCTTTAAATCAGCTTCTCATGAGGCGTTATTTAGACGAATCCTGGCTTTGCAAAGCTTGGGTTCATGGAAGTCCTGAGCTTTCACAGTTTTAACCGGGGTAAAGGTAGTCATAACAAAAGCAATAAGCCAGGATGCACTATCAGCTGAAAAATCCAATCACAGGCCGTATGATTTCTCAGGCTTGGGAGAAACGTGGATCTTAATACATCCATTACCCATCCATAAAGCAGCGATGACACCAGTCAAACTAACTCCTCACCAGTAAGCCATGAAAAGAAACCCATTATCATAATAATTTATAAAATGCTTGGGGTCCTTTCTGATAAATGACATAAAAGAGGCCACAAGGAAATGAATAATCCCAACTTCAAAGCAGAATTTAAGTAGCGTGCCGAAAAGAAGTGACCTGGCACCACGTGTTGATCATAGATGTTAAAATAAAATATTCCACCTCTACATATTAAGCTAAAACTTAAACTTCCTAGCAGGGTGTTAAATCAGGCAAAGATTCTACCCAAACCAAAGCAAAGCAGAAACAAATAAACGAGGATATCTCTCTGCTGCTGGCAATTCCATAGCTGCAAGAATATCCTTCTTCAAAGTTTCTGACTGGCATATATCTAAGGAGGAAATATATGATGGAGTCAGAAAACAAAGAGGGTAAACAAACAGGCCAAAAAGAGGATTGACATGATAATAGCGTCAGGGTAGTAAAGCCCCCCCATTCAGTAGCAGTGCTGTTGCTTCCCTTCCGTGTTCAGACCTAGAATATCTCATCCCTCATTGGTCTGAGTGGCTTTTTTCACTCTGCTGTGCAGAAGGAAGGGGAAGAAGAAGCAGAAAAATCAGCTGGCCTGATTTCCCCTTCTGATTTCTCTTTCTGATTTCTCAGACCGGAGTAATTATACCAAAGCGAAACGAATTCAGAAAAACAGAGAGCAAAATCAGAATTAGTCTCTAAGCATTTATTTAGAATTCCCTGAGTATGACAGAAAGGAAAAGCTAGGGACATGCTGAAACATTGCCCCAGGCATTTTCAGCATTTATTAAAAAGAATTCACTTCCATGCAAATTGTATTTCATCAGCTAATTAAGAAGGTATTTATCCTCTGCTGTAATTAATATCTTGTATCTTCCTTCCGAAATACTTAATCATGGAATGAAATCATCATAGAAATATTGCCCTGAAGTTAGCATCGGCATTTTATATCTCAGCAAATCTCACGTGTGTGTATGCACATATATATATATATATATATATATGCATGTGTGTATATTTTAATAGCAGTAATTATAAACTACTCTGCCAACTTATAGAGCTGCTTTACATTTCTGGCTTGCTGCCAGGCTTTTTTTTCCCAGCACCTGATGAATAGCAACTGTTGTGTACGCTAGATCTGTGCTCCGTTTGAGCAATATCCCCAAAGAAATTGGTCATCTTAGCCATTAAGTGCAACTTTGTTAGGCAGTGCCTGGGGAAACTGACAAAACCCATTTGTTAACTAAGAACTGTAATCAGTGGTTTGTATATCAGCAGCCTATACTTTTGGTAAGGCCACATTATAATAGATGGAAAATCGGTTGTTTCCTGAGCATCAACAACCAATTTTCCAGCAGTTAGGCTACAGATGTATATCCCAGAGGTATGTAGGAAAGAGAATTAACTGGTGTCAGCTTAAGCATGGGAAAGATACTAGCAAAACACATGGTAGTATGCTTTCTAAACAAACTAAATAAACCATGCTGGAACATTCTTACTGCCACCTGTAATTTGAGTACCAGTTGCAAATCTTGCCGGACTATTCATGTTGCACTGAAATTGAAGAAATTTTCTGGGAGAAGGCGCAGTTTCTGTCATTTGGAATATCTCAATCCAGACTGCTTGCAGTCCTAAGAGAGGTGATACAACTCAACCAGAAGTTATGGGCTTGAGGCAGGTGCTGCTGAAAACCTTTGCCACACAGGAGACCAGACCAAGGATAATAATCCCATCTGGACTTAAAAATACATCTATGTATTTATGAGGTGAAGCCTCACTTCCTTAAGCAAGCCCTACTCTTACCGTTAAATCAATAGGCAGCATTCAATACATTCTGCCAGTGGAGCATCACTCATGTGAGCGCTGTCTTCCCATTCATCTTGGAGACATTCCTCACCCAGAATCCTTGATTCAGCTCAGCTAATCCATTACTATAAATAAAAACAAACACCAGGAGGATGTATCTTATCAGTTATTTCTGACATGTTCTTATCTCTTCTAGAATTTCTCACTGGGAAGTCATGTGAAGACTTTTTTTTCCCCTTCCCTTTCTGTCAAATGCATGACTGGAGTGTGCTGTAATTGGTAAAGTGCAAACCAACAATCATCAGCCTAATTAATTGGAACAATTCATTCACTTCAGTAGTCTTAGGGATTTTGGGGGATTTGAAGTTTCCCTTTTGATTCAAGAGCTGCAAAATCAGGTCCTAGATGCAAGCTATTACACGTGTCACCAGCCAATGGCACAGAGAGGTAGCAGGATCCAGTTTTCAGACCTTGTCTTCAAGTGTGGGGGAAATCTCACTGTGTTACAATTCCCTTGTTTATTTCTCTTCTTAACATGATAAATCATTAGAACATTATTAAGTCAACCCTTTGTTGGACAGCATGACAAATCCCTAACTAAGTGAAAACGAGATGCCGTTGGACTGAGTGGCCTGTGGATCTTGCTGTTATAAAGAGAATGATTGTAATTCCTTGTGATGTTTTTCACTGAAAAGATGGATTAGTAGGCAGGCATGTGCTGGAGCTGTAGGTTACAACCTATCTCAGAAAGTTTTAGCTTCATGCCTTTGCATGCCTAAGAAGTCATTTTTAAAGGCAGCTTTAGTCTTTACGAGTCCCTATGGACCGCTGCACAAATCTGTAGCTGCAAAGACTGTCCAGGCTCTTTGATGAGGGCCTGGGAGTTCAGACAGGACGAGAGGAGTCACGACTCAGTTTCTGTTCCTGAGAGTGTCACCAACTCTGGATGTGTCACTAAAGTTCCCCAGGCTCCAGCATTCCATATAAAACAAGCATAGTAAGATCTGGAGTCTGTCAATGTTTTGTTAATACTTGGAGAAAGGGTTGCCTAAATGGCATCCTCGAGATGCACAATGAAGTTCAGATCAGTGCAGAGTTACGGGACACCTGGTGTTCACACCTTTGCCTTTCCCCTAGGCTCGGTGCTGAAAACAACACTGTAAAGGGCTCAGAGTCCTGGTGGGGTTGGTGTGAGGTCTGATGCGAGGAAGCTTAGGGACTCATTGTCTAATCCACCCACATCCATGCCTTATCCTTCTTCTTCCTCCTTTTCAGAGCTCAGTCCATGGTATCCTCTGGTCAGTGGGTCCCACATCTTTTGTGCTGACTAAACAGTTAAAAAATCCATGCCTCTAATTCTGTGCCCATTAATGCCATTTCTGATCAATATGATCAGGTTTGCTTTAATTCCTCTATTTAGGAATTGGCATTTATTACACAGGAACAGTCTAAATAGCCAGAGGTTCATCTCCTTGTCTAGGACAGATGAGAACAATCCATACATTTTCATATGCAAAACTTGAAAAAAAATAATTAGAATAAGACCAAAAATAAGAATTCTTGGGATTCATCCTGGAGACAGACGTATTGACAGATCACCAGGATAAGCTCACCACCTCCCAGCCCTGGAACAACAGAGTACTTTAGACATTTTAAAGGCTTTCTTGGTTTGTTCAGGAGTCTTGTCAGATTTGTCTCAGCCCTGATCTGCTTCACTCAGTCAGTCCCCTCATTAAGCAATGGAGATGGATACTGCTGGAATTTTAGTAGGAGCTTAGGATGTGGCAGACATTGATTGTTTTGCTTTTCCTTTTTCAATGACAAAAGTGACATTCAACTACCGAGGAAGAAAAGACATGGACATTCAGCTGTGTGATTAGAAGGGCTGAAGCAGAATATGCATGTGTATACAGAATATATCTGCAAACCACGCTGTGATTTACTGCTAGGCTTAAAAATGCTTTAAAGACTTCTAAGCACAGGAAGAAATATGCTGTTAGTAAAGCTTCCGTGTTATCAGCCCAGCTAAATAATGATGTGCAAAGTGTCATGTGTAAGGAATATATTAATGCTTGGATAAATATTTTCCTAATGTCTGCTTGGTTGATATCTCCTTGGCATATAACCAGCAGATAGTAAATAACACTCACGACTCTGTTTACTTAAGGTCTATTTTCTCTCTCGTCTTTTACATTGGCAATAATTTCGGGCGCTGCAGAGGAGGAAAAGGCAGAGGGAACTGGAGCCTTATAAAATGTTTGTTTTCCTTACAAGTTTCATGAGAAATAAACTGTTTATGCTTTAGTGTTTCACTGCCATGGAAATGCTAGATGACTTTGTGTGACCGTCAAAGTGTTTAATGTGTAGCCAAGCAGTAGCATTATGGAGAGTGAGAGGGGAGGAAAATGAGAAACTGAGGGAACACAATGAAAAAAACAAATTAGTCCACTTTACCTCATAGCTCCTAGCACGTTGTTTTTCCTTGCTTGTGGGCATGACTTAATGTTGGTTACTCCCCTTGGCTTCAAATTGCATTCATTTTAATCATCTGTCTTGACAATCTCTTTCCCCCTCAGGCTCGCCTCTAATTGAATTTGTCATGCAATCCTCACCTCCCCTGAAATTGTTTGTTTGGGAGGGAGGCTGGGAGGCAGCTGGACCCAGGTTGGTTTTTGCAGTGTTACCTCCAGAAATCAGCCTGTTCCCGTCTTACCTTTGGAGCTGAGAAGCTTGGCATTAAGTCTGGCATCCCACAAATGTGGCTGTCATACCTCAAGACCTAATGTGATACCTTCACACAGGGCTTGGTGGACTTCCAGTTCAGATCTCTACCAACTTCTTCCCTTCTTTGCTATCTTCCATGTCACAGGGTAGACGTGCTTTTAAAGAGCTATTTATTTTGAGATGAAATTTCTCCCTGCACCCAAAAAAATGCAGCTATTCAGCTAAATTCTGTCCTTTATGACTTCCCTGTATGTCAAGGGATGTCAGTAGGGTGTGCAGAGTGGACTTTAGAGTCTCCCAAGCAAGAACGCCAACCTGAAATACTGTGGTTTTACAGACCTCATACATCAGGTATACAGGCATGGCAGGATTTGGCATGTGAGGTGTAATGAGGCCCCAGCTGTGATTTGTGCTAGTCGTCACGATGGAACTTAAGAATGATGTTTCTTAATTTTCTTACTCCAAATGTCCTCAAGCCTGTCAGTCTCAAATACTGTGCTTTTTTTCTTCACAATGGAAATGAACATTTTTAAAAAAACAACCTGAAGGCAAGTTCCCATGCGGGTATACATTTTTTGTATAATAGAACTGTCTACCTTTTGCTCTCTAATTCCACTATAACAAAATGAAATCCTTCCTGTACCCAAAATAAAAGGTTTGTTTGTTTTTTAGTGTTTTATTGCTGAATTAATCTGAGCAGTTCCGTCCTGAAAGCTGAAGCTGATAGTGTTAGGCATGGGCAGAGGATTAACAAAAGAACACTCATCTTGTTCCTTAGCGTAAGTGGAGCCATCATGTTGTCTTCATCTACTCAAAAGCGCTATGTCAACATGTCCCTGCAACAAAAGTGTTCATGGTATCTAGATAAAGCATGTCATGTGTTTGACACACCACCGTGTTATCTCATCTCGCTAAACACTAAAGATAAACAGTGTCATGGAAGTGCACACGTGCTTTAGACAAGGTCTGTGATCAACTCAAGTTTGCAACCTTTATATCTGACTGCAGCATAAACAAAAATATGACAGACTTATATTGTCTTCATTTGAAAGATAACCTGTAGGAAAAGTTGCATTATAAGATCAGAAGTGTTAAATGTAGGAAATCAGAGCATTTCGCAGCAGAATCTACAAAATTTCCTACCTCTCCCTACCAGGTGCCTAAGTGCAAAAGAGATACTTACTAGTTTTTTAACTAAATGCTAGTTAAATGTTTGTTTTGCTTTATAGAGGCACAAACCTTCTGAAGTGTATGTCTAAAAATCATCCAAGTCAATTTATTCCATTGTTTTCTATAGATTCTTTGCTTTGAACAGCAAATCTCTCCCTCCCCCTTCTGGCCCCTCCTCAGAAGTAATTCCTTTTTTTCTTTGTATTGCCAGACTAGAAAGGGAATACTTTGAGCCCTCCAAAACCCTGTTGTTTCACTGATGGATCACAGAATTCAGTGGTGGGCTGAAGAGGTTGCTTTTCTACAATAGTGCAATCTGGAGTAGATGAGAAATCAAACTACTTACAGCAATGCCATTGTACAGTGGATAAGTATTTCCAGATAGGGGATTCCTATTTGGTATATTATCTTCTTTCTTATATGCAGATGATGTGAGAGTGTTGCAAATAAAGGGTATAATGTCAGGGGGACAGAGGTAGGAAATGAAGATTAGTTTCCTTCTATCTTCACCTCCCAGGGAGAAGTTAATTTTGGCTGTGTTCAATCTGAGTTCACAGAAGGGAGAACACTTAAAAGCTTACTTCTTGTAAAAGTCCATTGCCAAATGAAATGGAAAGAAAAAGAAAAAATAATAATAATAAAGACAGAATTTTATTTGAGGGGGAAAAGCTAATATCTTCTCCAGAGTTCAGCACTCACCCCTTTGGCAGCTTTATTTGCCAGCTCATTAGGAAACATCTTCTCAATATTTTGCTCTAATTTAAGTGGACAGATGCTGTTACTCCACAAAAGGAAGTGGTATGAAGAAAGCCTGTCAGAATTCATTTGGCATTTTCTTTTGTTGGATTTTATGTTGATTGACTGTTTTTTTCCTTCCCACAAATAAACTCAATAAGATAGACATGAGTCCCTTGGCAACAAGGAAACATAAATCACGCTTGTGGGCATATGCCCTGGTCTGCAGCCTCAGAAAGCTTTGCCAGTGTCCAGGTTTGACAGATCAATGTTACAGATATCTTTTACATGCTGGCAACAGTCCTTTTTATTTAGGATAAACTGCGTACTGAGTAGGCAGAAATATTTGGGCTTAACTGAGATACAGCATGGGAAGGTATGGCCAAATGATACTATACGTACATTGTGGTACAAAACATCTGAAGCCCATGGGGTAGGAAGTCCAGTAGAAAGCTTGCCAGCCCTACTCTGAAGGCCTAGCCTCATTCCCTTCATCTTCTTGGCGCACTGGCAGGAAACTCTGGATGAGGTTTATGGGCTCAGTTTTGCAGGAGGTCAACCAAGAGGCTTGTAAGTCCCTGATGGCCTTGGAATCTGGCTGAGCAGGACTCGATCTGGTTCCCATGGCTCTGCTTACTGGCTGTTCTGAAACTTAAGTCCAGAAGCTTCCAGAGCAGTGTAAGCAATAGAAGTCATCTAGGTTATGTCTGGCCTGGATAGATAGTCAGAGGCTTGCATTCAGCACAGTCCTCTGCTCCAGAGCTGGGATACACCCGTATCCGGGTGGAAACCAAACAGAATTTACCCACATAGCAGCTTTTCTTAATGGGACATGCAGAGGAGCAGGGAGGGTCTCCAGTGTGCGCTGAGTATTGGTCTGAATCCCAAATTGCCGATGTATCTAATTACTCCCAAAGTCACTCTCCATCTATCTATTCCTTGTCACTTTGATTCGACCTCTTTGCTAACACCTCCTCAAGTGCCTGAGCATAGCCTTGCTGAAATCTCTGTTCTGCATTCCCAGGCTGCTGGAGCGTTAACGGTCCTGTCTAAAGCCTGTCAAAATCAATGTACAGGTTCCCATGGGCTCACTGGGACTTTACAGTGACTTCGAAACATATGGCCTGCTTTTCCCTCTGTGGCAAGCTTGCGCTGTAAAGCAGCACGATGGGGATGGTTTGGAAATTGCAACTAGAAATGACTGACATGAGCTCAGCTTAATCGGAGATCAAGGTCATTGCCAGAATCACTGCTGCAAACTTCACCGACTGATTCCTGTCAAGGCGAGCTAAACTGTTAACCCAAAACATCCCCCTGCACCTTCATACACACTGTCATACTGTGTTGTGTAAAACAGTGGTTAAATAAACAGCCCTCATCTGCTCTGTGTGAAGGAAGAGCAGTGCTTATCTGGAGAGGAGAGCCGTGGATTTGCTCCTTACAAGGTTATGGTTGCTCTCAAAAATGTGCATACATCATCTGCCGAATCACAGCCCCACAGGGCTGCAGTGGAAAGCAGCGGAGCTGGGCATTTCTTTCCAGGACAGATGCGAGATGGTGCTAATATGTACCCAGGCCATGGCTGTGGGGATGAGGAGCGGAGCCTGCAGCTCCCAGCGCAGCGGGGCCGGCCAGCGAGGCCGGGGCACAGGGCTCTGCATGGCAGGCACAGCGTCCTTCCAGCAGTGCTGCCTGTGCCTGCCCAGAACTGGGCGCGTGGAGCTGGAGCTGAGGCAGGCCACACGCTGCGGGGTGTGATGGGGTGATTCGGAGCAAATAAAGCTCAATAAGTGCGCAATGACCAATTTCCTGTGTGATGAAATACCCACCAGCTGTGATCAAAACTTACCTCTTAATCGCATATAGCATTTTTCTTGGAAATATGCATGTACTTTGAGATTTCATGTTTTCCTCAGGAAAAGGGTAAAACATACCTCTAGCACAGACTTGAAGCTGTAGATCCCCTCTTTGCTTCTAATTCTTACAGCCAGCACTGGTTTTTCCCCTCACTGATTTGCAGGCTTGGCCTTGAAAAGTTTTCCAGTGCTGAAGAAAGAGAGCAGGACCCATCTCTGTTTCTAATGACTTATTGATAAGGACCCTTTGGGCATCAGTAAAGTGCACTGTGCTCTTCAGCACATCTCTCTGAGGGACCATGCGGGACTACTCTGGCCCCCGAGGGCAATGAATGTAGTGATCCAGGGTGAGTGATTCCCCAAGAACTAGGCATCCCACAGTGGAGTTCACAAACTGGGCACCAGAGTAACCCAGGGGAATTGCTTCCAGCCTTTGTGTCTTTCTTTCTCCACTTTCCACCTTCAAAACACAGGCCCAGGGTCCGTGGTGCAGAACATGTGGGGATGGACCAAAACTTTGGCTGTGTCTCCTTTTCCATTCCTGCTGTGAAGTGGGATGACAAGCTAAGATGGGAAAGGACAAAATGTGTCAGTGCTGCTGCTTCACAAGGGAAAGCAAAAGCCACAGTTTAAAGCAAGAAAGCCACAGGGCTCCATGACAGAGGGGGAAGAGGAGACGTCTGTGTGTGGGTGTTGGCAGGATAAAGGGTTCTGAGAGCAGGCCTTGGTGGCATCTGGCATGTAGAAGCTGCTGGAATAGGGACTGAGGCAAGGAGGGCAGTGCCTAGGTATGGGATCAGGGACTAACTACTGAGAAAATGAAGTGGGCAGATGACTCGATCAAAATATTTTTAACCGCTTCTATGCTGGGTCATCCCAGAGCAAACCTGCATGGTGGCAGTCTTGTCAAACACGACATCTTTCTTTTTCTGCATCGCTAGGGCTGAAATACACAGATCCTCTCAGCAATGTCCTCAGCCATTTTCACTTCCCCTGAGTTGCTGGTGTGCTCTGGCCCACATCCCCTTTCAGACTGTAACTCGATGGAGTAGAAACTGGTTTTTAGTGGAGAGGCTTATGTGGTGGATCTGGGTTCAGCCTCAAGCCGTATTCCAATGCAAAACCACAGCAGTCCTGGCACTCTGGATCCTGTCGTTGGGTTCTCTGATGTCCATAATAAGATGTGAAGTTGAGTTTTTGTGCAATTGGGGCACTTGGACTCCTCTCAGGAGACAGATGTTGTCTCAGGTACGTAAGAGCTGAGAGTGCCCTGAAAGTATTCTCCCCAGAGGGGCATTAAGCACTCTGTTTTCTGTCTTTCTGGCCTGTTTTTGTGAGATGTAGGAACATAACATGCGTGAGACTTCTCCCATGTGTCCAGTTTTGTCAAAATTGGCCCATGTGTTCAGAAGTTGTAAGGAATGGGGTGGTATAACAGAAAGAGAAAGACATGTTGTATGGACTCATTAAAAATTCAGCTGCAAAATAATGCTAATTGCATGGTCCTTTGCTGCCATAAGATTTGGGGTGTCCGACAGCAAATTAAATCTACTCCCAGATGAAATAAACCACACATGAGATTCAGCCACAGCTCTGCTCTCTCTCTCTTGCAAGCTTTTTGAATATTGCTCTTTTCATTTCCCTTGCTGACAGGGCCTCAAACGACAAGGGCCGCAATTGCAGAAGACGCTGCAAGAGCCCTCTGACAGGTGATTAACAGCTCCTGGATGCTGTGAGCCTGACCACACTTCTGACCACGGGAGTAGTTAAACAAATTATCAGCAGAGCAGTTTTGTGGTTAACTAACACTTTTCTCTGAACAAGTCTGCTAATGACGTTCCCAGGCCTGGCACCCCTATGCACTTGTGAGCCAGCCACTGTGTGCTGAGACATACTGTTTCTCAGATCTAACAGACTCCTTTAAAACACAACAATAACAACAACAAAGACTAAACAGCAAGGCAGAAAGAAATCCAGACTCTCAGTAACATGCACAGCAAAAACTGAATAAAGGAGTCCATTTCAATAGACTAGCTCTGTGTGGAGTCTTTCAGCCAGGTGAGGAAGCTAGAAATTTTTTGGCCCCGTGTATTTCAGGGCTGTCTTTAGCCAGAGCTTTCTGTCACAGCCAATATTCTCGTCTCCATCCCAGTGAGGGACCTGAGAGACCAAATAAGTCCCTGACATTTTGGAGGACTCAGGGCTCAGAATCCAAGAAGTTGGCTGAGATCCTAAACATGGGCAGCAATTGAGCAAACACTTCTCACTACTTGTCCAAAGCCCTTACTCAAACCGATCCAAGGGATGAAGGGATAAGGGGGGTCACCTCATGGGACGAAAAGGAGAGGAATCCACCATTAACGCTGTGAGATGTTCACTGTGTGGGAGAGGGAAGGAGGCATCTACTTAACCCTCTCTAGGGTCATTGTGGGCTTTGTAGAATGGCGAGTGCAGAGGGCTTCACAGTAAATTACTCAAACAGGATTTGATCACAAATAAAGGTCACTTCTCTGATAGGTAAAGGAGACAGGTGAAGACAGGAGATGGCGTGTGTAGGCCTATGGTCTGAGGACTCTCAGAGAGGAAGACTTCATCTGGAGCGGCAGGGTGCTCCATTGCTGCTTCTGCTTGCTGCTTGAACTATACTCATGATTTGACATGAACTCACACTTTTATTGCTGAAAATTATTTAATTCTCAAGCCAAAAATCTTCTCCAGGTTAGTCGAGCTGCAGCTGTCCTGAGGGGCATACCACTAAGATGCTCGTAGCTCCACACCCTGGGTGTTTGTTTGTCTGCTGTTCCCCAGATAATTAATGAACTTGATATGTCATAGGGTTTGTTCTATTACCTCACTTTCCCCTCATGCATAAGAGATCCCTTATACCTGAAGGCATGTCACTGAGGCTCCAGCACCATCTTGTAGCAGTATGGAGGCAGACTACTGTCTACCTTGGGTGCATCCCTGGTGTATCTTACTCAGTCAGAGTTATATTTGATCAGCAGAGCTAAGAGTGGAAGGGAGACGAGGAGATTCCACAGCCTGGTGTGGTTCATCTAATTATGTGGACATCGTCTTCATGACTTTGCAGAGGCTTTGGATTCTTGGCACCTGGGTATCTATGACTGAGAGTTTAGTCTCCTCGGAAAAGGTGTGCTTAGGGTTAATCTCAGTCTTCACACTTCATTTAGAGGTGTCTGGGTGAAACTGAACACATGAGGATGGAAGACACAAGAATAGCCTTCTGGCTTTAATCTTCTAGCTAAGAATATGTAGTGATGTTTTTGGAGATTCCTGTCATACAGTGTGTCTTAGAGACAGTTCTTAGAATCTGTAGTGCTCCAAGGTATAGAAACAGCTCTTACCCTAGCTCTGCTGAAGATTGAAGTAGTTTTCAAGAAGTCAGCAGTTCCAGAACTACCACCCATTTGGAGTCCTCCACATGCTTCCTGGGCTTGTCTTTTCCAGAGGCTGGTGGGGGAAGAGGATGTTCCAGAGATCATCAGGTCATGTGTCATGAGGGCCTGGTGAGGAACATGCTGGGTACCAGACAGGAGTTATCAGGAGAGATGGAAAGTTGTAATAACCCAGATAGCATGTCCATTTTAATTGCAGCCTCTCTTCTTTTGTTTTTCTTCCTGTTTTGTTACAATGTAGGCAAGGAACCTTTGTCATGACAAACAATTCAATAGCTCTCCAAGAAACAAAAGCAGATGGTTTCACACCCTTACACAGTGAATTGTTTAAGTAAGAGTCATTAAGTGCTGTCACTGCCGAGAGGTTTTCAGCTCCAGTAACCCACTGAGGTGTGCGCAGAGAGCACAGAGAGTGAATACTTGCCATATTTAGGCAGATAGTTTTAGCAGAGAAGAACATTATGCGAACCTGCCTTTTTTTCCATACAGTTAATAGAAACAGGTGGCCGTGCAAAGTCCAAGCCTGAAGAGCTTTTTCACTTCGAAGCCTTCAGGATACAATGCTTTCTTTTTTCCCTTGATGCATGAATGAGAAGTTTGGTCTGCTGGCAACCTGGCCTAGCCTCTGTATACTTAACCCCGTTGAAAATAGTGGCTGTATTTGTTCAGGATTCAGAGGGAGGAAGAAAGCAAAGCTGATGTTATATTCAGGCTCTTCTGGGCCTCTTCTGCTGTGTCCTGCCATTTTCATTCCAGAGGAAGAGCGTTATGCCTTCAAATAAGGAAAATAATGTGATTTTGAAATCATGCAGTGGCTTATGCAATTTATGTAATAGCTCAGATATAGCTTTTTCTTTCAACAACAGTTATTAGTATTTCTCTGAGTAGCTTTTTTTATTCTGAAAAAAGGAATGAAAAGTAAGAAAACTCATCCTGGGGAGAAGCTGCAAGTAACTTGTGTTGCTTTACCTCAAACAGTAGCTGATCTTACTTCAGGAGTAAAGTCCAGAACAAGCTGGAGCAGCTGCAGTGCCTTCCCTACTGGAAAGAACACATCAGAAGCCTTCTCTGATTTATCTAGGTCAAATGCTGGCATGAGGTGCGTGGCATCTGTTTCTTCAGGTATTTTGAAAGACAAAAACCTCACTTTCTTGCTAGTGTGAAGAAGGAAGAATATTTGCATTGTCCTTCTCTGTCTTCTTACTCTGGCAGTCTTCTAAACTACCTTCTGCCTGCCTTTCCTCCTGTCGAGGAACAGAGGTTCATGCCCAGAAGCAGAGTGAGGGATAGTAGAAAACTGACTCCTGCCATGCAACAGAGAAGAGTCCTTCTAAATCAGAAGGCTTATTCTCTGTTTCCTGGGGTGTGCTGGAGTCAGTGAAGTCCTTGTACACCTACCCACTTTTTAAATGCCTGCTTCATGTCACAGAATTCAAAAGTCCACTAAAGACTGGTTGTAATTTGAAGTAATGGATATGCTTTTATTTTTGGTTAATGGTGGTTTTTTAAACGTGTTTAAATGAAGAATAATGTGCAAATGCATAATTACCAGCATGCTTTCTGAGTAAGGCTTTTTAAAGCAAAAAAGCATGTCAAGAAGTGTAAAATTTTTTTTTACTGAGTTTTCCTGTCCTCTGATATGTTGTTATGGCTTTTGTTTTCACTAGGTCAGAGACATGGGTTAGTTTTGCCAAGAAAAATCTACATGTTCCTGTGTGTCTATACAGCAGTCAGAGCAAATTTTTAGGATTTTGCTTGCTTTTGCAGAGAGATTTGTTTGCAGAAACTATCTCTTTGTAGTATAGAAGACCCATGAACAAATAGCATTTCTGGATTAAATATGTATTGCTTTCAAATCAGACATAGAAAGATGAAGTCACTTGCAGGTGAGCTTCTCAGACCTACATGAAGAATGTTTTTTTTCACCCCAATGGTCACAAGGAGAAATTTGGAGAGAGAGGAAGAGTATTGTTTCTTGTCAGACCAAATCGTAGTATTATGGGTCATTTGGTGAAAAAAGGAAAATAGAATCAGTCAATTTGGGCCACTCCATTTCACTTTCATGTTGTTTAACTCCAAAGCTAACAGTTTTCAGAGAAAAAGAAGAGCAGGCTTCAAAAATGCGTACATACAGAGGAGAAAAACCAATCTGCGTGCTCAGTTCATAATTGTGTTTTGGAGACACAGCATGATTTAAGGACTATGTTTTTCTCAAAGTTTTGAAAGCCAAGCCTCCTTTAAAAAAAGGTGAAAGCACTCCACCTTCCCCCTGAGTACGTAAATTCAGTGAAGGCTTGGACAGCAGCTTTTGTAGCACTTCATGATGGGCTGCTTTTTATGTTTTAAGCAGTGAAACCAATGAAAAGCAAGCTCTGAGGACAAGGAACAGTTTGAAGCTACTGATTGAAGCTTGCTGCAAACTCAAGGTACCATTGCTGCCTTACTGTTGCTACAACTAGTATAGGTTTTTCCTACTGTATATACTATAGCAGACAGTGTTTAAACTCTGTAGGACAGATAGAAGCAAATATGCAATGCATGTAGCATCATAGATTATGCCTTCTTTTTTCAACAATATCTTCATAAAATTGTTAGCTAGGGCCTTAGGTGCTTCGCTTTAGGTGTAGACAGCCACTTATTTTGGAGGATCTGAGACTGTGAGTCTCTAACGGACCTCTTCAGAGGCCTTTCTGTTTTCATCCATTTGTTTTATGTCCCCACAGCTAGAACCATAGACTATTTGGGGAAACACTGAATTATATAATTTATGTCAGGTGCTTGTGTTTTAGATCCAGCACTGCTCTTGATCCCCTTGTGACTTGAGGCTCTTCACTGCTCAGTGCCTGAGTTTCCTCATTTTTGGATAACTAGTAATGAAGCTCTCACCCTACTCTTGCCATAGCAGCTGACTGCTGATGACGCGCTTAGACTAGTGGCAATGGAAAGCACTGCGGAGAGAAAGGGTTATTTGATCAGTGCTGAGCTGTGAGATCTGTGTGTGGCACAGAAGTTGTATTATCCATAAACATCTAAAGGAAATCTTTATTGCAGAGAAACTCCCAGAAGAATCTGTTGAACCTCTGCATTTTGTATTTCTAGTTCCACGGACTGTCATAGCAATCTCCCTAGAATTTTATAATTAATTGTAAAATGCATGACAGGCCTTATAGACAGCTGTCAAATGTGTTTAAATTCCACTGCTCCTAGGCAGCACTGGTGGTGCTTTTGCAAGCAGCATGAATCTATTTTCAGTGATGAAGGGACATCTCACAGGGATCAGCTTCAGTAGTACGCGCTCCTGTCTCCCCTGAGAGGGGAAAGGCAAGCCTTTAACACTTGTGCTAACCATGACACCCAGTTGGGCTGAGAAGGGCTTATGAGCCTGGGGAGGAATAAAAAGTCCTTCCTGGCACTGTGGGACTAGGAAGGTTCATGATGGTGTGCTTTCTGAAGGACGGTCTCTAGGTTCATGGCCATTTCCCAGTTCGTCTACTCACACACCAAACCAAACTTTTTCTGGAGTGTTGAGCCCTTATGATAGAAGCTCCTGAATTGCAATACCAAAAAGTACAGCAGGGGAGTTTGCCTCCCACCATAATTCAGGCTCATTCATATTACACGCTCAATCTCATTTTACGCACGTTAAGACCATGGGCAACACTTCCTCCATTTGGCCACTCTCTCTGTCCAGCAAGCCACAGCCCTGGGAACCCACATATTTATGCTTGACTGAAGCTGATTAAGCTCTTGTTATGAGTCAGTGGCCAGTTTGTTTTCCCAGCTATATTTTCAAGGAATTTTCTTCCTCTCCTCAGTCCCGACACCCCTGAAGCCTTTGCAAAACGTTCCTTTTTGGCTTTTGACAATCTCGGTTTCAGATTCCTTTTGTCAGCTAAAGGATTTTTGGGCAGGTTGACAAACATAACATCTCCTTCTTTTAAAAACAGTCTATATACTGGAGAAATGGGCTTGGGAGCTGTGTTTGTCTTAACTCAAACTGCAGAGCAATTACTCAAGCTGGGAAGATCTCCCTCTCTCAGTTCTTTCTGAAATTAAAGACCACCTGCTTTCATCTCTGTCCAGGTTACTTTAAAGTTTCTTCTGCATTTGCCAGGAGCTCATTTGGATGTATGAGACCCTTACCATGAAGAGTGACTTTTATAAAACATACTGATGGCAAGTAAAAAAATCACTGAGAGAGAATCTTTATAGGCCTTGAGTCAGCAGTGCTGCCTTTCTGCGTGACTTGATCCGAGCTAATGTCTGTTATTTTGCAACTGAAAAGAGATTTTTTGTTGCTTTCTGGGCAGGTCAAAGCAGTTCAAAAGGCCTGATAGATACTTGCATGCGATTGTGCGTGAAGCGTTTCATAGGAGTCTCAGTGCTTTAAGCAAAACAGCTAGCACCAGGGATGGGATACCAGAAGTGCTTTGTTTCCACTTACTGTAAATGATCATAAATTTTACTGCTACTTTATTGTGGTGGTTGAGTTCCTGGAAGACTAAAAGGAGTGGGGAACTAGTTCCCAGTCAGTTTTATAAAGTACAACATTGCTTGTATTGGTACCACATCCAAAGTGCAATATTTCAACTATGAATGATTGGATGTTTTCCCAGATTCCCATAAAGTCATTAAACAGAGTTTAAAGCATCACCCATAACATAACCAAATCAGTGCACGCAGAACTGAAGCAGATTGTCAAGACAGCACTGGTTTTCAAGGAGGTGAATGTACACTTTCAGCTGCATAGCCTTGGAGGTAGCCATCACTGTGAAAATGTGCCTTGTAAAGCATACTGTGGTAAGGTCTCGTTTATAGCTCACTGTGGCCTCTCCAGATACATTTCATAAAAGCAGCAGCCAAGACCCAAGAACTGTTCCATCCCTAGGGAACTCATCTCATGTGGAAACGTCATTTTGGAGAAATCTTTCTTTAAGTAAGATCCAAGACTGGACAAAGTCCCAGTGATCTCCTAAAACTGAGAAGACAGTAACTCACGGTTAATTTTTTGAATACTTTTGTGGCAAAGTCTCATCTGAAAGAATAAGGATGATGACCAGAGCATCTACATATGTTATTTTAGACCTCTCCTTAGAAGTAACAGGTAATTGGATTGTCACCTGTGTTTATTGAACAGCTCTGCAGAATTTGATAACTGTAATGTGATTTTTCTATTAAACTGTGTGACTGTTCAGCAACTTGGTGGGGAAATCAGTATTTTCTAGCCCACTGCGGTAGAAGGTGAGAGCCTGTCATTGGCAACAGCTGGAGGTGTTCTGCCTGCTCAACCAATGCTTCTACAGGAAGAGCCCTCCAATAAAAACTGAGGAGACATCATCAGCCAGAGGGAACATTGCTAAGCATTGGGATGTGCACAGCAGCTCAGCAGATGGTTGAAGTTGCAGCTTTCTGATCACCTTCACCAGTGGAGGGTCTCCCTCAGTGCCTCAGAGGTCCAAGTGAGCTGCCTCAGCAGAATGCTTGGCTTCCAGTGGTGTGGGAAGGAAAAGCTGAGAATTGGCTCCTGGTTTCTCTCTTAGCAATACAAAGCATTACCATTGGAGCAATGCAGGTCACCATGCAGATTTAAATGTTCACAAAGAGTTTGTTTTTCTCAGGAAGTACTCAGTCCAGGATGGAAAATAAACTTCTTTAATTTGGCTTTTGACATCTGCTATAAAGACAGCTCATTATGAAGCCGCAACAAGAGGCACTTCTAAATTGAAGCAGAAAATATTGGTCCATCTGTGACACACAAAAAGCCGATGCAGCCCATTTCATACTTGCTTAGAGCAGCAACAGACATGGAAGCAGAGACTGGATGGATGTAGGGCTGAACTTTTCACAGTCCTGGGAGTGTTTGGGTAAGGGCTTTGGCTCAGTTTGTTGTGCCAAAATACAAGCAGGCCATGAATCTACATTTTCCCAAAGTTCAAATGCAGCCGTATTCAGACGACTCAGACCCTTGTTTATTTGGCATGTTATGACATTTACACACATACACACAGGGACTCATTTAAACCATCCAACTGAAATCCTCCTACAGCCACAAATGCATAAAATTTGGATGCTTTTTTTTCAGACATTTTGGCTGAAATGAAACTTTTTTACAGTAATAAATAACAGAATAATTATTTTTACTTCCTACACAGGAACTCAAATGTTTGATTGATTTTGCTCTTTTTGGCAGAACTGATAGGTCTGAAATAATTTTCCCTGGCATCTCAGCAATAATGGTTCCCTTTAACCCCGAAGACTCCTGATGACCTAAACTCAACTTCAGGCTATTTGATTTCTCCTTCTCTCTCCTACCCACTTGGGAATGTGAGAGGAAACACAACACAATGCACAACGTAGTAGTGATGAAAGCCTAACTTTTCTTTTTGCTGTCCCTAATGTCTATGCCACAGCTGAAGGTAACTTCACATCTGTCTTTTCATAGATGTATGCTTGTTTTCTACTTGGCAGTCATTTTCGGTGGAATCTGAGAATTTTTTATATTTGTCTAGGATTTCCTTACCTGTCAGGAAGAGCAGAGAGCTACTCTGCGGCGCTCAAAGGAAACAGACTGCTCATATCTCCATTACACCTAAAATCCCAACCATTTCTGGTGCCCACAGCTCCATGCTTCCTGGAAGCTCTGAACTGACTGTGCCCACACTGTACAGAAGATTCTTCAGTGTGTGGTAAGCCGTGTGCAAACCAAAGATGTTGGTCTTAAGGTCTTGCACAAAGTAGCTGTATGGCTTGATGCTTCCCAGAAACCTCAGGCTGAGTGCGTGTGTGCAGCACACACTGTCTGCGCACATACTTCTGTCTGGGAAATGCCAGGTTCCACTCACCATTGGCAAACGCCTATGTTTAATGAGAACTACTGTGCTGACAGATCTTTGGCTACTTTGATTACATGTGAACGGTAAAGACATTATTGTTCTCACTAGTGTGACTAGGCCCACATGCTTGCCTGCCCTGGCTTGTTCCAAGCCACTCAAGTTTTGGTGGTCTGCGTGGCACACATTTGTCTCATCATTCATCTGAGCTGATTCAACTACCACCAAGCAAACCCAGCTCGTACCCAGTTTAATCTCTCAAGCACTGACCAGTTCTATTGTTCATGCACCCAAAAGGATACAGTAATCTCCTTTGACCTTCTGGGTATATTTATATATAGGTGAGAAAGAAGTAGAAGAGTAGACTTTATTAATTTAATGTCATTTAAATAATTTGTGAAGGGCTCAAAATCAGGGAGCTCCACATGGAAGAGGCAGTGGCGTGAAGCACAACACTGGAGTCTTTGCCCAATGAGCATAATTGTGATGTTATCAGCCTAGAACTCTAGAAAACAACAGTGAGCTGACTAACATGCTGGGACAATGTTTGGAATACATTTGGTGTCTCTACATTACTGATAGAGGACTCTTGGATCTGTTTGACCATCATTCTACAGCAAATTGTTACAGTTTCTGTGGTCTGGAATGTTTAAGAAGCAAAGGATCTTCTTGTTGGAGAACATCCCTCTTCCCACTGCACTGAAATATACAGCAGAGTAGGTTTTTAGCTAAATTACTGTTCCATCAATAGCTGTGTTTTCTTAGCCCTCATCCTGTCAGCCAACACAGTCCCTCTCCTACATTAATCTTTCCAGTTTAAACATCTTTTTGTAAAACTGTAGGCATGTTTCACTTGTGTTCTGAAGTGCTCTAGAAAAGGTGTGTGAAATGAGGCAATAGCAGGCATGTGTTCCCTGATACAAATCTGACCTGTAGATGGGGATCCTTGCAGAGAAGACAAAAATGCAAGGAAGGCTGGAGAAAAAGAAATTACTTATAGTGGTGACTTTAACTTTGTCTGGACATAGATATGGTGACATCAGCTGCTGAAACTTTTGTGCTTTACTGGTTGTGCAGGGAACCAGTAAAGATTCCTGGAAGTTTCTGCCTTCTACAGACATTTCAGGTCTTTGGTGGGCTCAGACACCTTATGGGCATACCAGTTTGTCTTCACTAACCACAAAGACCCTAGGGAGACACTTAACTGTAGGCACGGTCTGCATCTAGGTCACTGTGTCTGTATATCAATATCTGTCATGGGGACACTGTCACTGGTTTACCCATGGGGTGGCTGTGAGGAAAAATATGTTATTGGAGATATTTAGAAGTGGAGGGCTGGAGAAGCGTACATGATAGAGCGGCCGCTGTGTATAAGTAAGAGATTGTCTCTGTGTGTGTGTGCATAATCTCATTCAAATTATTCAGGCAGGATCCAGCATCTGAGAATCATTTTCTCTAAGGATCATAATTGTGAAGTTTAACCAAATAAATATTGAAAGACATTATATAAAACTCCCACACAGGGCCCTGCAACCTGAAGCATAAAATATACATACAGCAGATTCTGCTCACCACAAAACTATGCCAGAAATATAAGAGTATCTTTTTATACATATTGGCTTGCATCCCATTCCGGGGTCAGAGACATGACATCCCAATAAACATTCACGGATCGCTTGGAAATCACAGGCATCTATGAGCTGTCTTTCCTGCTCTGCCTTTTTCAGCTGAACATTTAGTGCTGAATTGATAAAGCCCCTCACTCCTTCCTCATTATTCTCATCTCCTTAATTCCACCAAGTAATTCATATGGCGCAGTTTCACCAGCTAAATAATTTTTAAATGGTTAAGTCCCTTTTGGGGCTTTTAAAACAGCTGGCTGTAGGACAGACTCAAAGTCTAATCTGTATCTCTCCTGAGAGGATACTTTTTTCTGCCTCCCAATTTCTTCATGACTACAGGATCCAATAAATACAATACTTTCTAATGTTCTAGTTGCTTGCTTGCCTTCCTTCTCACACAGGGAGCCACTATGCTGAGAAAACAGCAATAAGAAAACTCTGTAAATTCAGTCTTATACATTCAGAGCCCTGTAAAACCGACCAAGGCATGAATTCCCACAGGTACTGTGTTCCTCTGTAGCAGTGTGCAGAATAAAGCCCCTGCCAGCTGAACCAGCCATGTGATGTGTGCTGACAGGCTCCTGGGAGCACCCAGAAATAGCTTTGGCCTTTCTTGGTTTGGAACTCAGTGTGAATTTCTGTTCTGCACCAGGTAGTGAGCAGAGAGGGGAGACAACAGCCACACCTAGCTGTCTACCCCTTTCAGGATGGTAGCTAGTTGGCACTTGCAAAGGCCAGGCATCAGACAGCAGTCACATAGTCTTTAGGCCTGCTGTCTCCACAGTAGCTGCTAATCTTTCTATATTACAAAAATATAAATGCATATCTGTCAAATTTCTTCCACTTGTATCTCCCATGAATAGAGAAACCTAATAACTCTTCATTGATATGTCTCCAATACGGGGACATTGCTGTTTACCATGGAGACAACAAGGTCTAAAGGCTTAGCTAATGCTAAAAGACAGAGGTTCAGACTCTTCTTCTACCTAATGCCTTTGTTCTACCTTTGCCCGTCACAGATGGTTAGATAATAAAAATTTTATTTTGCCTTGAGTTACCTCTGTGGATTGAGAACACGTGAATAGGCTCCTTCAAGCTACAGTAACAGACAAATAAAAACAGTGGCACTTCTCATTGAGAAAGGAAAATGGGAGTATTATGAGAATGGGTGACCAAAGACAAAACTTGGACGGGATGGAGCTGGAAGACCAGATGATGTTTGATTCATTCCACTGTACAACTTCAGCAGAGGTCACCAATGTAGAAATGGGGACAGGTGCCCAAATGGCCATGGAAGTTATACACCTGCATGAAAAGAGACTTGCACTCACAGAAGTTCATGGTTATGAACTATTTCACTACTTTTTGTCAAATGAGTATTAGGAAATGCATTAGAAGAACTGTTATATCTCTGCCTATATCTGGTGGTTCTACTGGTATGAAACTATCCATCCTTCTTGCAGGCAGGCCTCTAATTCAAAGGGAGTAGGTCATACAAAGTGTGGGGACATCTCCTTTCTTTAGTGACCTGCACAACTTGGAAGGACTGGTGCAGTTTGCTGAAGAAAAGAGATGAGAAAGACATCTGTAGTCATTCTGGATAGATGGGCATGACCTGTCTTTATTTAAATTTCTGGGAATGAGAACAATTTAAAAACTTTAAAAAGTGCTCTTCAGTCTGAGTATAAAACGTAAGGGCAGGCAGGTTGGTCGGTTGTGTTGGGCGTTATGCTAAGAGCTTTTGGGGCAGATGATAGGTTTTCAGGGACAGAAACCGAATCTTGAATTCAGTATCTGTTGTCAGATTTTGTTAAAGATCCCTGATTTGCTCAGATCTTCCTTCTTCTGACTTAACCATGAGCAGATCTGGGACTGTCTGTGGGAGCACTTGGGGACCCAGTCCTGACAGAACATGGTTACACAAACCCAGCAGTAGCCCAGCGAGTGCAAAGCAGTTGAATGAGTCACAGACGTTGTGGCATACAGAGGCTGCAGATGGAGACTCATGTTCACGCTGAGAAATGCAGCCTCATTCTGTACTGGGTGCAATCTGGAGACAGAGAAATCAAATACAACTGGCATGTATTAAAACCCCTCCACCCTTTTGTGTGGTTGAATCTTGAAAATTGCATTTGTTTAGCAAAGGAAAAATGTATTAATTGTTCTGCAAGTGTGACTAATGGGGGTAAGTCTTATTCTGCTGTCAGGAAAAGGGCTGCAGTTGACTGCATTTAACTCCCGCTTGAAGCTGCCTTTCTTTGTGCAAAGTTTTCAAACTTTTGCCAGCCAGCTTTAAAGCTAGCATTGCCCATCTGAAGCACTCTGGGGTTAGCAGAAAGACCTGCTGACACATACTACAGCAGACTCAAGTTGAAGACCTCCAGAACTTGGAGGAACTCAAGAGGTCTGAACACAAAATAGTTCCCTTCTGAATGGAAATATCTGTGTTTCTTGTCCAGCCTGTTGAGGCTGATTACCGACTCCTTTAGCATTGTGCCCTTCCGTGATTGGAGCCTTCATAATTTTGAGATTGGATGACAGTAATATAGCCTTTATATCCAATCTGAAGCTGGTAGAGAGTGCCACATTTTGTTTCTTAAGCATAATAACTGTAGACACATGACATATTCATGGCTTAGAGGTTTCAGAACTGAAGGTCTGATCTGTACAAATTATGTTGGGTTCCCCCTCATTGGTCAAACTGTCCTCCCTTTCAATGCAGAGAATTTGGAAAAGGCATTTTCTACACTGCTGGAAATGTACAAATAATAAATGCATCTGCTGAGCGATTAGGAACTGTTGGTATGTCAAATCTATCTGCAGTTCCATTTCATATTTATTTTTTTAATCCTCCTGCTTCCATCTCTGTCTGTGTCTTATAATGCATTCACCACCACAGTCGCATGGTGTGTGGCCAAGAGCACATAAATGTGGCTAAGAAATGCCACGTAGAAATACAACCTTATCAACATTCGTGGTCTCTGGGTAAGTAAAAAAAAACTCCACAGAATGAAGATGAAAGAGTGCATGCATGCAACTCCATCTTCTCCTGAAATAGGGTGTAAAATAAAACTCCTGTACGAAAGGAATGATTTCACACAGTCCAAGAAGGTAGGATCAACGTAGTTAAGGAAAGGAAGATATGGGGACATAGAATAGCTTAATAGAGAGATCCTAGTGGGAAAGTCTCAGAGAAGTGGAAGGCTGCTTTCTGAAGCCTTTGAAATGGAGACCATCAAAGCACTGAGGAATATTCACTGTGGCACAAAGATCGGTGATGAGAACAGAGGTGCACAGGAAGAAAGAGCTCTTTTTTCCCAACAGTCCTTGTACAGAAAGAAAGCTGGATAAACAGCAATTCCTTCCTTGTCTAGGAATTCCTCTACCAAGAAGTCAGACTGACTACTGTACGTGGAATTCCATCCCGTCATAAAGCCACCCTCAGCTTCATTGTATTTGTGCTGCTACCTTTATTGCTGCTCCCTTTGCTTATAGAATTGAACCAAGATCACTGAACTGATAAATCAGAATGGACAGCCTAGGAAGCCAAGTAGTCATATTTCAGCATCAGTCAAGTGCTTTCTCAGGGAAGAATTTGCAAAGTAGCAAGTTCCACATCTTTTTTTGGCATAGTCTGAAAGGAATAAGCAAACCAAAGGAGTAGCATGTCTTCTGTCTGCTCTGCAGCAACTTACACAGATTTTCTCAGTACCTCTTTAAGGAAAAGAAAGCTGCCAAGGTGGAAGAAAAATAAAAACCTGAAACAAATTTTGGCCTGCTTTATAAGTGCCATGGAATTTAGGATCTCTGTAACTATCTTCTCAGGGCTGCCTGACATGAGTAGCTCTCTGCTGTTCTTCCAATGAAGTGGCTATGCTCGGAAACTTAGGCAGGGTTATGGCTCTTCCAGGTGTGCCATGGGCCTTCCTTTATTTTCTCCTCAAGTTGCCAGGCCTTGCCTTTGTACCACGTGGACTCAAACTATAAAAACAGCAGAGCTCCAAATGATGCATCTCAAGGGTGTGGTTTCTTTGCCATGGGCAACAGAAGTACATTTCCAACTTCAGTGCTTTTTCCAGTGATCTTATTTAGAAAGAGAAAATTAGGGACTGATGTGAGTCAAATCAGATCATTGGATTTCCTCAGATCTGTGTTGCTCCTACTATTTTAAACTGTGTTCCCTACACGCTAAGGAATGTGCCGAGTTCAAACGTACCTGTATTTTGTCAACCACAGGATTAGCCTTGAGTCTAGTCCAGGCCTGACCAGAGTCAACTGAACTTTGTCTCACCTTCAAGACCATTGCTCAGCAGAATCTGCCGTTCACTCATTCTGTATTTTCTCTTACTGTAAAGGGATTAAATTATGGGAGAAGTGATTAGAAACAGAAGGGAACTTGACTTTAATGATCTGCACTTTGTTCACAAAATAACTCACAAACCATTCACTGATACCTTGTGATTTGCAGACCTTCCTTTCAGGCTCTGAGTCAAATCAGTTATCCAGTAGAGCTCAGAAAGGAGACATTCCCCCCCCCCTGCCTCAAAGTAGTGAT
>Ga0065711_1027195_pt1 | contig 52765 bp, 26 predicted proteins | sample Hoacrofraction12_FD_59098 | JGI IMG/M metagenome (GOLD analysis project Ga0065711, IMG submission 59098) | Hoatzin crop microbial communities from Cojedes, Venezuela - Epithelial fraction 12 v2 (version 2) | ecosystem: Host-associated > Birds > Digestive system > Esophagus > Crop | place... | reverse complement strand
TTTTTTTTTTTTTTGGGGGGGGGGTGGAATTGCAGTAGCTGGTGGTGGTGTCATTCCAAAGACTGTCTTTGATACTAGATTTAAAATGCAGCTATCATCTAACCTGATATTTCCTAAAATGAGGGAAATACAGGTATATTCTTTAAGTTATTTCCTTGTCAAATATGCTCAGCTGACAAGTCATGACATAAGTTTTCTATTTGCCATCCCTGCAGATTCAGTCTAGCCTTTTCTTTCATAGCAGCTAGCTTCTGCACCTCAGCCTTGCAGTCTCTAGGCAATAGATTTTGACTTCCATGGCATCTTTGTGGCAGTATCAAGAGAGATATAAGGAGGGGAACATTCAGGTAGCTGGCACTGAGGTCATACTCCAGCAGATTGTCTTTCAGCAGTTGGTTCGAGTTGCACTGAAAAGACCTGGAGACAGCTGCTATTTTTGTAGTACCTGTTCAGTGGATAGAAGATTTTCTCAAGATGGTTTTTCCCTTGTGAAAATAAATCACTGAATCAAATATGTTGCTCAAAGGGAATATTTTGGTTTGTTTTTTCCCCCCCAAAATAATTATATTTGAGATCTTCTACTTGATTATCTTCGGGTATTTTGATTAAAGCCGTAAAGCACTCTGTTATAATGGAGTTGGTAAAAAGATTAAAATAAAAGCAAGATCCTTGGAATTGTGTTTGGATTTGGATATTTCACTTAATATTTAACAAGAAACTCTAATAAGCTCTGATACTTCTGCATGTGTTGTCAGAAAGCTTTTGTTTTCTATGTAAAATAGAGACACCTGAGGTAGTCCAGAAGCTCATAAACTTGCAGTACATAAAGAATTAAGAATAACAGTGGTCTAAGTTATAATTAGTGAGTTTCAAGCTAAAGCCTTTTTTTAAAAAAATCGTTTTCTTTAAGATAAATTTTCATTTTCGTATTACTAATCAGCATTTGTTTTATAAAATAGCCTTTAGAAAATAGTCTGGTCTCTTTTTGTGGAGTGATCTGCTGGGGAGCTCCATTTTATTGGAGTCCAGCTGACTGCAGAAGCACCCTGTGGTCAAGGGAAGTACATAAGAATTGGTGAAAGCAGACTCCGATTAAAAAATTAGACTTTTGGACTGTAAACTTTAAAGGAGATGTTTGGGAAAAGAAGTCTGTTAACTGTGCTGGGTTTTTTAATAGGAACGGTGGCAGCTGCAGCAGGTCTCCACCCTGGCCAATGCATAATCAAAGTGAATGGAATTAATGTCAGCAAAGAGACTCATGCAAGTGTTATCGCTCATGTCACGGCGTGCAGGAAGTACAGGCGGCCCATGCAGGTACGTCTCACTTGGTACCTTTGCAGATTTTCTTCTAAATTTATTTTTGGTTAAAGTGAACAGTGTGGTGTGGTTTTTTTGTCCACATAGCTGTTGTGTCTGAGTGGGATGAGGGGAAAGGAGTGCTGAGTAAAAATGAAGGGCAGACAGTTGAATTATAAAAGCTGAAGATGGCTCAACATTATTGCTGATGTTCAAGATCTATGTGATTTCTGCATTGAAATAAATCAAAGCTTATAGTTATTTTTTTGTATGGTATTTTTAAAGGATTATTTCAAGTGTTTCTGCAGTTGTATGCAGAAAGCACCACAAGGTATATTTTCATTATGATGGAGGGGGATTTACATAGCTCGCTGCGTGCTCAGCAGCAGGAGAAGGCAACGCAAAAACCTGATCTTCTTCCAGAGTTTTGTGACACTTCAGCACGTAGAGAGCAGAGTCCAAATATTCCATCTATAAAAGTCTCTGTGTTCCCATTGCATTCCAATCGTGCTAGTAAACGTACATTCAAGGACTCAAAATTTCCATTTTTTTAATATAAGCATGCAATTTTTGTTATCTTTTTCATGTTAGGAGAAAATCTCAGGCTTCTGAGACACAAATTTAAGGAAGAAAACCAAAACCAGCTGGATTCTATAATGTAGTTTTTCCAAGTCCCTGCAAATTTTTCATAAACTGTGAACCAATGTCATTAATTAACTTCACAAACTCTTCCAGTGCATGTTGAGAAGAAAAATCCAATTAAAATCAAGAGTGAAATCCTTCTCCTGCACCTACTGCATAGATATGAGAAAAGAATTATAAGTAAGAGTTAGTTAGAGCTGTGTCGTGCAAATACAGTCTTTATGAAAATGTTTGTCTGGGTGTTTGTGTTTAAACTCTAATACAGAATTGAAATTGTTACATAGCATATCAAGATCAAGCTCACCTATGCTTTAAATGTACATGCACTCTAGTAAAGAAAGGGTGCTTTGTGTGCTAGTAGCAAAACTGGTGAGAACAAAAGATAAACTAAATTCTTTATAGCGGGTGAGTTATCTCTGTCTATAGCTGTAGAGTTCCTATAGAGGTTAGTGACATCTGAGGAGGATTGATTAATGTTGGCTGGCATGAATGCCTTGACATGCAAAAATTACTCTGGTTTAATCCACTTCTGCAATAAGTTGGAGTACCTAACTTTTTCCTATATAGAGTATTTATTTCAATTTTAAAAAGTAGCTGATTGTAATGCAGTAAATCACGAATGAATAAAAGCCCCCAAACTGACAAGAAAAACTTAATTTAAGATATGGTGCTATCAAATGCTATGGAGAACTGTCTAGACTGAATTAAATGGCAGTATTCCCACTGGAGTCAAGACAGCTAAAATTTCATTTCCTATTCAGAAATTTTGGTTTTAATTATTTGGAAGATGGCTATGGATTTCTCCTATTTTGTAAGTACAGAGCATTAGCCGATCATTTAATTACCATGAATATTGCAGTCTCTCCTGTGGTTGCCAGTTGCCTAATTGAAGGGAGATCTTTTTCTGTTTCCGCTATATTCTAATTCTCAGGACGAGGAGTCTTCCTGCTTGCCTGGAGCATGAAGTTTCATTTCAGATTCTTGCAGTGTGAATAACTGTGTAGCTTCTGTTGGACAATGTTTGTATTCTTTCTGTCTTGTCTGGATAAAGAAAATTGAAAGCAGAGTTTACTTCTTGGAATTACGATTTATTTGCAATGATACTAATCATGATGTGACAGATTTATGCTTAGTTTGTGCCTCTGTAATGCTTTTGGAGAACATTGCTCCAAATCATACTGCATTATATCTTATGTTAACTTTTGAAAGAGGGACTTCCTGTTGAAGTAATTAGTCCTTCCATTAGGACATATTAAGTAGAAATAATGAAGGAACCATTTGACATAATGTAAATCTCCTGGTACAGATTGGTATGGCAGTCTTAAAGCTGCCAAGCAAACCTGTAAGACTCCATAAATAAGCAGCAAGCTTTCAGGTGTACCTGCAAAGAAGTGTGGGTTTCAGAAGCGTTTCTGTTGATCGGCTTGTGCACAGCTGTCTACCAACAATCAACAGGAGCTCTGAAAGTTAAGCTTCCTTATTAAAATATTTCAGTGCCACAGAGTGATAAGTAAGGCATGGATGAATCTAGGAAACCCAGAGAGAAATAGTAACTTAAGCATACAAAAATTTAGTTATCTATGATTAATGGGATAAAGATAGCAGCTGATTATTGTATATTAGCAAAGCATAATTGGATGTACTTGGCAGTTTGGTGAAAATTATAACCTTCAGCTTAAACGTTTGCTATCCTTGCTTAACTTTGAATTCTTCCACAAACAGCTTCTTAAAGGCTACGAATTCAGATTAGTCATAATCATGTCATTTATTCTGCTGTAGCTGTTTTAGAGATTAACTGTCTGTCAAGCTTCTTTTGAAGTGTAAGGGGATGAGAAAAGTAGTCTGGAGATGCCATACTTGATAGACCCTTCCTCAAGGAGGTGGTGGGCATGTGGCCGAGTAAGTGAGGGGCGAGAACAAGATGTAAGGTGTACCGGTGGCTTCTTTGTAGGTTGTATGACCAAGCCACCATTCCTGTGCTCGTATCGCTCAGTCACATAAGATGCTGGACTTTTGGGGCCTGTGATTCTGTCCTTTTTGAGAGTTTTGCTGATCTGGGGGAAAAATAAAGAACATTTAGTAAAATAACTGCAGTAAAGGCAGATATAAGCAATGAAGGCTGTAGTGTATATTTTTCTTGCTGGTGACAGATTAACTGGACATACTATGTTTGGTTGCTCTTCTGTAGTATTTGCCAGCAGATTTGTGAAGGCACAGCAAGTTTAGCAAAGCAAAAATTGGTTGTTCTTATTTTTTCACAATTTCTCGTCTCAAATATTTTTCAATCTGCAGTTTGATTTGAAATGTCTTAAATTATTTTTGGCAGAGACATGAAACTGATGGATGTCATGCTGTTGCAGATTTTGTACTGTCTCATGACAGTATACTCTGAAGTAAAAAACAAGTTGACAGAATGCTTCAAATGATTTTAGACAAAGCCAAAATTCTCTGTAATTTTAAAAATACTATTTTTAACTTGGATCTTAGAAGACAACAGAGCCAGTAATAATCAGAGAATTAAAGCAACTATTTCGTGTTTAAGAGCAGTGAAATAAGTTACTATCAATTGCACTTGCAAAGCTTTTCCTAGCTGTCTTTTTCTGTTGTTTTTTAGCAAGATTCTATACAGTGGGTTTACAACACCATTGAAAGTGCACAGGAGGATCTTCAGAAAACAAACACCAAGCCCTCCGGAGATGATGGAGGAGATGCCTTTGACTGCAAAGTGGAAGGTATATGATGCTTGTTTTGATTTTGTTGTTGCTCAGAATGTTGGTTTAGTAGCAAGGAAAATATAGGCAGTGGCTTTGTTTTCAGAGAGGAAATTGCAAACAGATCGTAAGATGCGTTTTACATAAGGATTTGCTTTTTTATGTATTCTAAAGACGTAGATGTAACATGCTGTTCTCTGAAAATTATTATATTTCCTATTTCAAGAGAAAGCTTCTGTGAACACTTCAGGGAAAATCTGTTCAATTTTCATTCACAGGATACATAATCCTTGGAATTACCTGATTTATTTTCACCACTGGTAATCGTTTAAGGCTAAATGTGTTAGTCACTGCTGCGTGAGAAATAACAAATCAGCTGTCCTTCAGATTATTTTCAGGCAATTAACATTTAGGTAAAGCTGCATTCATATGCATCATGGTAATTAAAGAGAAAGTGAATGTGAACTGTATTTATGTTCTCTGGGTAAATGCTGATATTGTGGTTTCATTTCTGAATGGCCATTTTCTTCTAGTTTATTTAGGAGTTCTCAGTTTTCCCTTTTTTTTGTTGCTTTTTATGTCTCTGGATTATAAATGAAATTGAATTAGTCCCCTTCAATAACTATTTGTAAAGAGAGACTCCTGTGACTTGTCTGTTCATGTCTCTTCAGCAATCTAGTATTTTGGCATCCATAAACCTACTGGTGTTCTGATTTTTAAATCATTAAATCATTCAACTGGTAGCTGAGTTTTTTAACGAACGTTTTAAACTGGAATAATCAAAGCATACCTGTTTTTAGAACATTTGCCTAAGTCCTTTTTAGTTTGTGTAATGGCCAACTCTCCTCAACTGATTTGTGTTATTTTCTTTATTCTAGAGGTAATTGACAAATTTAACACTATGGCAATAATTGACGGGAAGAAAGATCATGTGAGTCTGACTGTTGACAACGTTCATCTGGAGTATGGAGTGGTTTATGAGTATGACAGCACAGCTGGAATAAAGTGCCATGTGTTAGAAAAAATGATTGAACCCAAGGGATTTTTCAGCTTGACTGCAAAGGTGTGAAGAAATTTTTATATGTATTAATTCCTACTATACTTAATACCAATGGAGCAACATCTGTCTTTTGCTTATTCTTAGGATTATATGTATTTCATTTAATATCTTATAGTTGTTCACCTTTTGGAGGATGATTGTGTACCCAGGAAGCAAACTTAGGTTATGGTGTGGTTATAAATTGAGCATCTAAAATGAAAAAGTGTTAAAGAACTTTAAAGTCTTCCATTCCTCCTCCTCCTCTCCCTTTTTTCTTGATTATCAAGTGAAACCTGAAAGAAAGTCAAAGACTCACTGAAATGTCAAAACTTGATGAAGGTAGGCTGTAGTTTTCATCAGTTATTTAATCTCATCAGAATTGCATGTGCAACTTTAAAAATTTGTTTCAGTAAAAGAACCAGTACAACACCTGTTTTTTCTGTGTCTGAAAGTAAGATAAAGATGTGCATATATAGGCGCACACATTGGCAAAATCACAGTGGTAGGAAAAAAACAAGTGCAAATTTAGAGTTTTCTTTGGCATTTTTATTTTGTGAATATTTCCAAATTGTAAAATCTGTGAATGCTATGAATGGGATGTGAAATTTTTTAGATATATCTGGTATTGTCTGGGTCAGGTTGACAAATAGTGTAGTAATACAGCTCTTATACTAAGTTTGTTTTTATCTTTTCACACAAATACACGTGCTAACAAAGTACACAATAAAAGTATGAAAGCCCAAACTTTTGGGGAGTGTATTGATATCTGCAAATTTCTTCTTCTGTTCATCTTTCCATCAGAAGTGTAAACTAAACTAAAGTACTGATCTTTTATGGAAATGACTGAGGCATGGGCATGTATTTCTTTTCCCTGACTTCACTTTGGATTAGGTCAGGTTGACAGACAGGGCAGTAACTTTGTGCACCAACGTCACGAGATTTTCTAGAGCTGGTCTAGTCAATGCTTCAGGTCATTGGCCTGAAAGATGTTAGTTCTTGCTGTAATTGCAATTTCACATAAAACGTTAAAGGTGGTATTTCCTAACTGCTTAAGAAATATTTTTCTGTGGTTTCTGTGGAGTAGTGAAGAAGTACTTTCAGTATACTGATTCTGGCCATAAATAATGCAGTGTCATCACCCTTAGTGTTTAGGTTGGTTAATTAAATATTTAGAAATTATTAAAAAACAATAATGAGATGTAATATGACTATGTTAGAACAATATAAAGTTTATATCAAGTGACAGAGGTCTAAATAGTAGTAGATTTAGACTGGATAGAAGGAAGAAATTTTTTACAGTGAGGGTGGTGAAGCACTGCAACAGGTTGCCCAGAGAGGTGGTGGACGCCCCATCTCTGGAAACATTCAAGGTCAGGTTGGACGGGGCTCTGAACAACCTGATGTAGTTAAAGATGTCCCTGGTCTTGGCAGGGGGGTTGGGCTAGATGACCTCTAAAGGTCCTTTGCAACTCAGAACATTCTATGATTCTATGAAATGACTACAAAAGGTTCCACTGATAGAAAAATCAGGTCCCTTCACTCAAAGGCAATAATAAAATTTGTAGTGGCACTTCATCAAGCGTAACTCTCTGCAAATGGTTTTAAATACTCTGACCATAAACTTCTCTGTGCGTTCAGTGCGGCCTTACGCTTCTCTCCATATACTTCTTTCTCTCTTTGCTGTGTATTTATTGTTACTTTGCATTTTTAAACATCTCTATTCTGCATCATGTGTAGTAGGGGAGTGAAGTGATCCTGGACTGCTTTCCTACGTTATGCAAGTCTTTGTGTTAATTATTATGATGAGAAACTATCCAGAGTTGTGCTGCAAAAGTTACTGGTTTTGGATGCGCTTACTTTAATGTACAGTTGCGAAAAAAACCACTTGAATTATTTAAATTTGTATTCTTAATTAAACCTGACACAAAGGAAGCTTAAAAGTGTGACCAAAGTGACTGGGATGTTTTAATACAGTAATTAAACACTGTAGCAGGAGAGTTAAAGACTTTCCTGAATTCATTCTGCTGGGGACCTGAGAAAAAAATTCTCTCAGGTTCTAGTAATTTATAATCTGTGACTTCTTAAAAACTTCAGATTTGGCACTCCAAAATTTCTGTATGTTGTCATTTTTTTTTTCTAAACCCCTTGGTCAATCTTAACATGTATTGCATCTGTGATGGTGGATAGTATATTAATGAACTGTACCAGAAGTGAATTACAGACACAGATCCCACCATAGATTAATATTGTGTGTGTTGTTTGTCCAGACTTCTTTGAGTATCTCTAAAATGTGAGCCTTTTCTTAAGTAAGTGCCTTAATCTGGATTTTGGATGCCTTGGTTAGAAAGTTATTTTGGGTGTGGTTTTCAAACACATCTTCAGAGTTGGACCCAATCAGCAATAGGCATCTCTCAGGTTCCTTAACACAGTGAATTTCAATGCCTGAAACCCTAACTCTAACTCCAAAGAAAGGGCTGTATAATACCCTCATCTCTTCAACATGCCTTTCTTTCAGTTTTCTATTGCTGTCACTTGCTGGTGCTAGTAGAAAGACTTCAGACTTTGCTGGGCAGTATAGCTTGTTCTGTTCCCTATTTCCTGTTTATAGATATGCAGAATATACAAGAGGATAGCACTCAGTTTTCTTGTCTGCTTTTTCAGTGTGTTAGTATTGCTTATATTGCCAGACCAATGTTTTGCTAGAAGTAATGAATTAATTCTTCAGCTTTGAATAATATGTGCTGTTCAAGTAAATACAGCAGATAATGTATTTCAGAGGAGCCATAGTGGTTACATTAGTAGGAAATTAGTAGTAAATCCATTATCAGAGAATGTCATGAGAAGCCAAATAAAAGTACTTATTATGGGCATAACTTATGCAGGGGATAGATTTAAAGAAACCTCTTTGCTTCACAAGTTTCAGTAATTGTTTTTATGCAGCATTGCCTGTAATGTTAAAAGGCAACTGATTATTGGGCTTTTCAGCTTTAATTATAAGGGATGATAAGTAAGGGGATAAGTGAGGGGTTATCTTAGTCATCTTTTTTATAACGTACTGCTCTTGTTTTTATTATCTTAGATTCTTGAAGCGTTGGCAAAAAGTGATGAACATTTTGTGCAGAATTGCAACAGCCTCAATTCCTTAAATGAAGTGATCCCCACTGAGCTTCAGAGTAAATTCAGTGTCATTTGCAGTGAGAAAATTGAACATATCTACCGAAGAATATCTAGTTATAAAAAGGTATGACTAGCATGTCCTAAGCTTGGTGATACTTGTCTTTTAAGGGAAAAACAGGGGAATGTGGTACAGTTTGAATAACTCTTCAAAATGTCTATTGCAATGATGAAAATATGGCTGGAAGTTTGGCTATTTTAAGTCATGAATGCCTAAACTGAGTAATTGCCTAAATTGTTTTCAATCTGTGCTCTTTAGTATCCCTTTTTTAGATGCTGGGTGGATTGTATCCTTCCTTGTTTGCTGTGTTCAGTTGCAGATACAATCAACTGCATATTTCCCACAAAAGGCTCGGCATTCTTGTAAATGCCTTAAACAAATCCTCTGGTGAATTTGCAGATGTTAACCAAAAATGAAGCAATAACAACAGAACTGTTTTTTTCCTTCTAATGCATCTTAATTTTAAATACCAAATTGTTACCCTTTTATTCATATTTTATGCCCTTCAAATTGGTATGACTTTTTCTAACATTGCTATTAGTAGTAATAGCTCTGTGAATCATTAAGATTAACTCAGGTTAATAAAACATTGTAGCATGGAAAAAAGGAGAAGGTGCTGACTTTCATACACTTGAGATCTAAATTAATGAGATGTGAATGAATAAATAACCCAGAATATGACCTCTAGTTGCTGTCAGTGTATTTCTCTGTAGTTGTTTAGCTAAGAAAGGCATAAATGAATGAACCATTTGCCAATTTGTTAACACAAACTTATTTTCTCATCCTGGCTTCTGGTTCTTCTCCCATACAACTTAATTGTTGGGAGTTTGGAACTAGTTTGCAGCAGGCCCAGAATGGCTACATAGAACTGACTCTGCCCTGTCTTATCTCAGTTGGGGATTTGAGTTGTGACATTTTCAAACTGTTCTGTTCTGAGAGTTAATATGCAAAAAACTGAAATAAAAGAAAAGGCATTCAATGTAGAAGCCTCATACAGTTCTAAAAGTTGTGTGGAAAAGAACAGAGAATGTTTTCTTGTTTTTCAAAGGAAAAGGAGAGAAAACTGTAAGGAAAACCTGTAGCTTCAGCAGGGTGAAGGCCAAAAAGTGGTTTTCCAAAGACTTTTCAGGGTGCTCTCTGACAAGAAATGAGGAGTTGAGTCACAGAAGGAGATCAAAAGGATCCTGATACTGCATTACCAAACATCCCATCTCTCTGTTGTTTGCCTGAATTATAAACCTCTGTGTTTTCAAATTGATTAAAAATCAAAATATGTTTAAAAAAACCCCAAAATTATTAGTTTTAACATTAATAATAGTGTATTTAGAGTTTGAGTAACATGTAGGTGGTTTATACCTTTCCTGTGGCCAAAAAATTTGAGCATGATGTACAGTCTCTTTACAGGAGGCCAAGACAATAAGTGAAATTATATTGTGTTATACTGGATATGAAACAGTCTTCGGGGAGTTTTCATAGTGCTTATACTGTCTAGAAGCAGATATTACTGATACAAACTGCACTTTCAAGCTCATCTGCTCACAAATCAGTGGTTTCACAGTTACGGCTTTTAATGACAATTAGTAATGGAATGAATTTCAGGAACAGATGTGTCATTTTCTTGGCAAGGTAAAGGTAACCATAGTTACAGGAGACTTTCGGAGTGACTGAGCCTGGCTTGGCTCCTGGTTTCACTGTGAAAGTTCGAATTCTATAAATAGAAGCCCTGTAGATTTCTGCAGTTCCTACTATTATTATTATCAGAACATTTTTTTATAATAGACCTCGATTCCAGTGCCATGAGTCCCAGATGTTTCTCAACACATATATGAAAAGAATTTTGGGCCTTACTTATGACCTGATTAAATCGTAGCCAGGCATTTGGTCTCTCTGGAGCAGGATGTGTGGGAGATTGAGATGTGAAATATGTGCTGCTTGCAGGAACATTTTCGTCGTTGAATGTCCTTAGTGCCCTTCTTAACTGTTTGTACATTCTTCAGCCTTCGAACAATTCCATAATTGGATTTCTTGTAACTTTCCAGATCTTGTTCTGATATAAAGATTTAAATGTAATTAATCAGTCAAATGTTCATCGGGCTGAAGTAATATGACACCAAAAGAAACAGAAATTTATATCGCAGCACGAAAACCTATTATTACTCAGAAGGGACATACGTTTATTCAACTGAAATGTTAGTCAAAACATGACTGATTGAATTTGTACTGACATTTATTAGGGAAGGAACTTTGCAAGTTAACTTCGAAAGTATTCTTGTGCATGAGCTGTGCTTCATAGCTGAGGAAGGTCTGTGCAATATTTTGACTGGAGACATACTGATTACATCTTTTCCAGAAAAAATTCTACCATAACAATAAACTACACTGGGAAGGACGCATTTTGACAAAAATCCTACTTGTGCCTGATAATTCTCTTTTCCAATGAGAGATCTTGATCTCATGACTTTTATGGCTCTGAATTTTCTAAGTGTCCAAATTTAATACAGTTTAGTCTTAGCTGTTTTGGGCTGACATCATTTCATCCTAAAAAATAAATAACTCCACGCCCGTTCAAAGAGTGTGCACGAAGTTTCAGGTGTTATAGTGAAGGAGATATGACTAAGCACTCTATTAGAATTAGACCCCAAAACAGGCATGGGGGGAAATGTTCATCATTGCTGAGCTGATATATGGGGGAGAGAAGAGGTGGTGGACTAGCAAAGTCTGCAAAATACGGTGTTTGCAATTTTTATGCTCTAATGTTTATCAGTTTCACAGAATCACTCAAAATCACAGAATGGTTGAGGTTGGAAGGGACCTTTGGAGGTCTTGTCCAACCCCCTCTGCTCAAGCAGGGCCACCTAGAGGTGGTTCCCCAGGGCTGTGTCCAGATAGCTTTTGGGTATCTCCAAGGAGGGAGACTCCACAGTCTCTCTGGGCAAGCTGTGCCAGTGCTTGGTCACCCTCATAGTGAAAAAGTGTTCCCTAATGTTCAGAGGGAGCCTCCTGTGTTTTGGTTTGTGCCCATTGCCTCTGGTCCTGACACTGGGCACCACTGGAAAGAGCCTGGCTCCATCCTCTATGCCCCCTTGCTTCAGGTATTTGACTACATGGATGAGAACCCCTGAGCCTTCTCATCTCTGGGCTAAACAGTCCCAGCTCTCTCAGCCTTTCATCGTAGGAGAGATGCTCCAGTCCTTTAACCATCTTAGTGGCCCTTAGCTGGACTCCCTCCAGTGTGCCCATGTCTCTATTTCTGGGGAGCCCAGACCTGGACCCAGTACTCCAGGTGTGGCCTCACCAGGGCATCATCATCAACTCCCTCTGCGTGCTGGCAACGCCTCTCTGAATGCAGCCCAGGAAACCATTAGGGAGGATTTCATCCTTCCTGAATATGAAATTCATAATTGATAGCTTCCAATTCTGTCTTTATTGTAGTTTCAAGCAAAAATTTCAGAAAATTTTGCAAGACATTGACTTGAAAACATCAGGTGTTTGTAAGTCAATGTCTTGCTGTGCAATACAGCACTGGATCATAGAGCACTTTCAGACTTTCTCCCCAGGAAGACACCTAATATTTTATTATATTGCAAGGAAAATAAATCCTATCTCCTTGTTACATTTGTAAATGTCATATACTTCAAAAAACAACCCCTCAGAAATATAAAATGAAAAATATTTTCTTCTTTCGCCTGTAGAGGAAGATGGAAATTATCAAGTCAAGGCTTCGGGAGTCAAGGATGCCTGAAATATTTTAAACTTTTGTTTTCTAGTCAGGTACACAAGTTTTGTCAGCCAAATGCTGACACATCAGAAGCTGTTAATCAAAATTTTGTTTTCTTTCTCACTTCTAGTTTTCAAGAGTATTAAAAAACAGAGCTTGGCCTACCTTCAAACAAGCTAAGTCAAAGATTTCACCACTTCACAGCAGTGATTTCTGTCCAACCAACTGCCATATCAATGTGATGGAAGTGTCTTACCCTAAAACCTCAACTTCCCTCGGTAGTGCCTTTGGTGTACAGTTAGACAGCAGAAAACATTCTTCCCATGAAAAGGAAAATAAGAACACTGATCAAGGTAAGTCAGCTGAGCTTTAAAGAACTACTTCCAGTGCTTCTGATGTAGAGTCTTAAAAGGTAACTGGTTTAGTTGTATGTCCCAAATATTAAAATTAAGAACAAGCCTTTATGAAATCTCCCTGGTTTTGATACTTAAGTTTATTTTAAAACATAATAAAAGCTAGTCATAATTTCACAATAACTTTTTGCTGAAATAGCTTGACTTTGATTTGCAAAATAAAATGCAAAAGTAAATAATTACTTGAAGTTTTAGGCAGGAAAATATTTCAATGTCTGTTAGGTATTTTACTTCAAAATCTATGTTGAAAAAAAGATACTGATGTAGTCTCTTTGGATTATTCCCAGGTAAACTGAATCCCATGATATATGTCCAACATACCATTACTACTATGGCTGCCCCTTCAGGACAGTCTCTGGGCCAGCAAGAGGGCCACGGTCTGAGGTACCTCTTAAAAGAAGAAGATTTAGAAACACAAGATGTCTATCAAAAATTGCTGCTCAAATTACAGGCTGCACTGAAAGAGGTGGAAACGTGTGTCTGTCAAATAGATGAGTAAGTAAATATTACTACCTGGACTTGCCTTTAATTTTTCTGTTGAAGATGCTAATAAAACTGTATATCCTTTTTGTGTAGTGTAGGATCGATGTTGACTTCAGATAGAATTGAAATAAGGCCAAGAATTTAAGTGTAGGTAATATTATATTTTGTTCTTTTTCCCAACATCCCTGATTTTTCCCCACTTTAGTTTATAGCTTTGCTCCAGAATATGGAAATGCTAACCATAGTGAGGTGAGAGAAATGCGAGGCCCACGTCATCTAAAATTTCATTAGGAATGGAAACAAAGGGCGGAGGGTATAAATATAACATTTATTGAACTCTTCAGGTATTGCCGAACAGTCCCAAATATTAATTCGTAAGTAAAGCTTTTTTCACCCATAGAAAGACTATTAATTTGTTAGAAATTTTTCAAAAAAGCATTTGCCTTAATGAAGAACTATGGAGAGCCACTCTTGAGTGATTAGGACACTTAACTTGCATGTGGGAGACCCAGAGCCTCATCACAGTTCGTCTTAATTCAGGACAAGGATTTAAAACTTACTTTTCCATGTGTGAGGTAAGTGGGTTGACTGCTAGGCTATTTGCTGTCTTGGGATGAGGATGAGGAAGGGTGATAGGTCTTTCAGTTTTGAAAGATCCCACATGTAATGCAAATGTCAGAAATTACTCATTTTGAAAATCTAAATAACATAATTTAGAACTTTCATGATCTCCAGTTTGGAAGAGTGCTGTATCTTGGCTTCTCCTGTTATTTTGAAAACCGTAACATGATTTGTCCTTTCATTCTTATTTCAGCATGGGAATTTTTTTGTATTGTTCTAATAGTAATGTAATGTAATAGTTACACAGTAATGAGTAATTGTAATGTATTATATACTGCAATAGGAATGAAAGTAAGAGTGGCCTCAAAATTTATAAAGAAAGCATTGTTTCCTGTGCCTTTACGTAGTTCTGCTAATTATTATGCTGAAGGAGATGAAGTCAGTTAATGAAATTTAAGATACTTTCAGTGTTTGGATGCACTTAAAAATTACTGTCTGTAAAGCCTGTGTTGTCACTCTTCCTCAACGAAGTCAGAAAACTGTATATGGAAGTTCAGTCAATATTTCAGGAAGTTCCAGTTACCAGTCTGCCACGCCTTTCCCTTCCACTTGCTTGAGCCTGTGGTGGAAAAGCACAGGAGCTTCTGAGCCTTTCTTTCATGCGTGTATATATATAAATAAACACACACATAGATTGTGTGTACAGGCATATACGTATATACACACATATATTCATCTTGAGAGTCACACAGTTGTGACAGTAAACACAAGAGTTCACTCTTTTCTTTCATAAATTTCCTGTACGCTGACCTTGTGGCAGATCTTGTATAAGGTGCACAGATCTATGTAGGAAATTTTACCTTTTGCTATTTGTAAGACACAGTCTTTTCATGCTTTATTCCTCATGGACTTTGAATGGACTGCCAGTGTGTAATTACTGTGAAAGAAGGAGGTTCTATACAGGGAACAGGATAGCCAAGGGACCTGCTTAAAAGTGCTGAACAGGGAAGAGGAAAGCCGGGACTACCCGTGTGCAAGCAGTTCAGCAGTACGTGGTGTGTAACATTAGATCATAGTTACAGCTACTAATTTAACTCTTGAGAGAAAAGTTAGGACTACTAAGGAACAAAACATAGAGTAATAAGATAGGATAATCGAACAGCTGTGCTTGAGTTAGAAATATTCATACTTCAGCAGCTAGGAGGAAATGCTTGAACTTTATAAACACTGTAGAACTGTTTTCTGTTATGACAGCAACAATAAAATTGATGTCTTTATTTACTGAATTGCTTATTATTATAAGCAATCCTCATTACTATGATTTTCTCAGGACAGAAAATATGAACACCATTCCAATTCTAAATTTACACTATGTTGAATGATAGAGAAACTGGGCTACTAAATGGCTCTTTGGTACAGTTTATAACAGTATGCTTGAAAAACTGCTGCTTTTTCATGTTACTTGGTGTCTATGCTCTGTGTTGAGGTCAGTAATGGTCTCTTTCAGCTCCCAAAATCTTGGGGCAGTGTTATGTCCCCAACATCTCCTATCTGTTAGCAAATGAAAGCGAACTGAAAAACCAGTGTTTCACCTGAAAAGCAGGTCTGTGAGAGCTTGTGGGTTATGGGAGGGGAATGTCTAAGAGAAGGTTGTATACTCCCAGCGTTATCTTCATAATAACTTCTGTTACGGCTCAGTGGTGAGGTTGGGTTGCATAAGAAATACAGTACTGATGGAGAGGGAGGTACACACAAAAAGACAAATACTGCCTTTCCACAGCCTCTCAAAGGTCCACTGACTCCTTGTTCGAATAGTTAGATTGTATCCCAGTACTTCTTTAGTACCATTGCCAGATACCCACCATTGATGCTAGGTAGAAAGTCCTTCTTCAAGTTGTTTTCTGTATGGTGACTCTGCCGTGTTCTTGGTTCACATGCACTCAGTGTGCTCCCACGATCCCAGATGATTTTTGGAAAGATGTCTGTTGGGAGTATACAAGAGGCTCAAACATTTTCCAAGCCTCCGTGGAGTGAGGAAAAGGCAAAGAAGCTCCCAGGTTGCATAGGCTTTTTGTTACAGTTTGTGGCTATCCATTTTTAATGCTTCGACTGACCATAGCAGGTTTTGTTTGTTTCTGACACACTTTTAAGGTTGTGTTGATTTGGGTTGCATATAGCATGAATTCCACATATGAGGATTTTCTTGGTCGAGATTTCAATTTCTTTGTTTCATGGAAATTTTCTTCATAGTTACAAGGATTTTCTAACTGTTAGTTACTACTCAGTCACATACTCCTCCCATGAGAGATAGACATCTAAGATAATTTTGTTTGGGGTAGACCTGTCTCCAAGAAAATATAATGTACATGTTCTGTGTTTAAGAAGACAAAAAACAATTTTATTTTTTTTAAATAAGACTCTTATTTCATCATGATTATTGGGGTTTTTTTGCATCAGGTTTGGGTTTGTGTTATCTTCAGTTCGTTTTTGTTTGTTTTAGTCTCTCTGAACTGGGTTTCTAAGAGCCCTTCAGTGACCTCGGGAACTACCAGCTCCAGAACTCTGTTATCCAAAGTTACAGCTTTCGTTCATGGTAGTTCAGCAAAAAAATTTTCCTTAGAAAAAGAGCCTGCCTGCTGAGAGAAAGTGAAAAGCGCCCTTAGGAAAAGCTCCAGCTACCTTCATCAGTCTTTTACTGAGCTCTTGGCAGCAATGACTAAACAGTCACACAAAAGAAGAGGATATAATAGTCTGTCTGTGTCTTGACAAATAATTACTCAGGGGAAGATATTTTCAGGAGCTGAAATTGCAGTTCATTATGCTTGTTTCTTACTCTTGATTATTTTCTTGCAACAACAAAATCCACAAGAAGTTACCAGAATGAATCTGCTCAAAGCCTATTTTTGTTTTCCTAGAAGTGGATGATAATGGGAGCACAAGAAAAAGCAGTAGTGTAGATTAAACCTTGTCCTTATCTCATCTTATCTTCCAGCAGGCAGTGCTTGGAATGGGCCTTTTGTTTTAAGAGCAGCACTAGAATGATCTGCCAAGAACTTGCCTAATCTGTTTTTGAATCTGTTTTGTATTTTCATATTCAGAAAATTCTGTACTAATCAGTTTTACAAGTACAAAGAACTGATTTTCAGAGGTCTGCGTTTTCATAACACATATATGTTCAAGAATATAGCAGGTAGATTGAGACTGAATGCTCCTGTAAAATATGGGCCTCATCTTTCTTCCTATCCTCATAAAATCCAGTAACTGGTGCCTGTTGTGATAGGGAAGAATTGAGTTGTGATTTCACACTGATATGAAATGTTAAGGCATCATGTAGCCCCAAAAGGTGTCTGTCTAGTGGATGGGTGGGTTTAAAGACCAGTAAAATTATACCTTTTGTGTAGTTTTTCTGTATTTCAGTTACAGTTCAGATCAATACCTTTTCCTATATGTAGAATAAATATTTATCTGTCTGTCTCTTGTTGGCTCTTAGCCAAAGAGAGTTATGCAGTAATGACGAAAGGATTTGAAAGGATACTGATCATCCTTGTTTCCCTAAAGTAAATGTCAAACTTTAAATTAACATCTATCAGGTCGTGATTTCAATGAGACAAAGCTTGATATGCCATTTGAGGTATGTATTCATTTCTATACAGTCAACAGACAGCATTATAAGGATAGTCTACCCTATTGTGTTTCCAAAATACATGGTTTCATAATTTCTTTCTTAAAACTCTGTCCATTCCTGAGAGTCAGGAAATTATTTGTGTATACTCAAAAACGTTATAGTTGAACATGGTGTTGAACATGTTGTCTTGAGTCCAGAAACTTCAACTATCAAGAACAGCTTAGGATCAGGTTGTTTTCTAGTACAATGTCTTTGTCAAAAGAGTAGAGAAATTGATAGCTCAGTACTGATGTAACTGTAGCTGAAGAAACTTAACTTTGTTAGGATTAGGAATGAATTACTTCATCTGGTGGAATCCCATAAAGTTAAGATGGATCTCTAAACCACTTAAAATCAGAATTCCCTACTTGCATAATGTAACATTGCTAGTATGTGTTCGGAGAAATAAGAGTAAAGGAAGAAATTCTTAATGCTACCCTTTAATAACAATTAGGGCAGCATTTTTGTTCACAGAATATATGCATCTCACACAGTTTCCCTTCAGAAGTAAGAATTATGTGTAACAAAAAGATCTAACATATGTTTGAGTGCTGCCATGTATTTGATAGGAAGTTTGCCACTTGACCATTCTGACAGCTCCTGCAATAAAAACCTGCTACTGTGTCTAAGTACTTTAAAGGAAAAAAAGCTTAATTCAGGGTCTTCTGATTCGGGATAGTTGGAAGGTAGTTTTTGCAAGAAAAACGCTGCCTTTCAGATCCAAATACTAGTTTGAAAACGTCATTCTAATGGAGTGTTTGAGTAATAGGAATTAAAGGACAATTGCCCATTATAGCTGTTCTGATCTTGAAAGTAAATTAGAACATCTCAATATGAGTTAATCTCCCAAGAATATCAATCTTTTGCTTCCAGTATTTGTGCATGTTCTAAATGTAGCAGTCTGCACTGTTCTTTCTTCTTGACTGGATGTCACTTTTTTGCTCGTCACAGAAGCTTGTAGATTAATCATGACTTTTACTTGTGGTAGCGGCTTAGATGCTTTGGATGTCAGGAACTACACAGATATGTTAATGAAGATTCTTAAAATGCCTTAGTAAAATAGCTTGTGATACAGTCTGGCATGTCTGGTACAGTAGTAATTCAGAAAATACATGCTTTTCACAGAGATGTAGTTTCTTTGGTTTGTTTTCTTAATTTGTGCTGAGAAGTACATGGTTCATGTTTAAAAATAGTTATGTTAATACAAAATTTGACCCAAAGTGTTCAAGAATGTGCTGTATTTCTTCCCCAGATGCAATCATTGCCTGCATACAAGATGGAGTATTTGGTAGTACTAGTGGGTTTCACTGTTACACTTTTAACAGCAGCATGTGTCACTTTCTTCCCTTGTTTCAAATAGATATGGACTGAATTAAGGTGTTCCCTTCACATATTATGGAACAGTAGTTGGAGGACATTGATGAGAAATGTTGTTCTGTTGTTAGCTCACTTTTGAAAAACATTAATTTATCTTTTATTTTTTTTTTGTCTCACAGCCTTCTTTCTTCAATAACATATTCTCCCAAATCAGAACGTAAAACGCCTGAGCCTTTAATACCGGCAGACAGTGATAATGAAAAGGGGGAAAGGAATGGGAAGAAAGTTTGTTTCAGCGTGACAGGTGATGAACAAGAAGATTCTGGTCATGATACCATCAGCAACAGGGATTCATACAGGTAACTTTACTAATAATATTTTTATTTGTCAACTGAATCAAACCTATGGGTTTGTAGACTGTTAAGTGGCTATGAAGACTATCAGAATGTAGTGATTCTGACATAGAATCAAGTTGTGTTTATAAAATGTGTAAAATAAACTCTTTTATGAATACAGATTAGTTATTAGATCTCGATATCCCTAACCTTTCTAGGGTATGACAGCCAGAGCTGTAAAGCTTTACATTAGATTACCTGTCTTAATAAAAAACAGAGATAATTTCTATTATTACGTTCCCCAGCAACAAACCAAATATCTGCCATGGAAAGCAAGATGCCAGAGCCACCACTCTTGCTGATCTAAAGAAAAAAAATACCTTTTTCTCAACATATATTCCTCACCTTCTTCCACTGTAAATATTGTACCATCATCTCATGTCTAGAATTCATAATACATCAGGTTTACTGTGGATGAAAATAGAAAGAAATTTGAAAAGGAAGGAGTAATTATAGCAAGCATAAGTCTTATAAAGATTATCTTCTGTTGCTTAGAGAGAATTGGTTAACTACATGATATAAAATCTAAATTAAAATTTTAGCTGCATGTAAAATAAGGGTTCATTATTTGTTCATTACTATGGTTCATTATTATGCTCAGAAAGTAGAGTCTCAGTAGGGTCGTCATTTTTCTGCAGAACCCTGTGTTACTGAGATCTCTTTCATAAACTAATATTTGATTACTGCAACTTGGTAGATAGGAACTCTTTGTCAGAGTAGAAACAGAAATATACACATAAATTTGAACAGAAATAAATGTAGAGATAGTTTGCACAGATTATGTCCATCATGTTCTAACCATGGTGAAGACACAACCAAAGTGCTGTTCCAGGTGAAGCACATTTAGGGGGTTCTGCATGTCCGGGACATGTCAAACTGACGGTGCAGGAGCTGCTCCAGTGGCCTGCCCTTGCTCCGGTTGGGAAGTTCCCCAGTTGGCACAAGATTTGTATATGGAGAAAGAAGCGTGACGTAGGGCACAAGTGTCTCTTCGTTTATAATATTTTCATTGTTCTGATTGCAGTCATTTATAGTCTATTCTGGCTGCTTAGGAATGATAATATCTAGGGTTCCATATGCAGAATAATCATAAAATCTGTGAGTTTAGAACAGTTGTTGGGTGAGATTTGAATTTTTTGTTTCTTTGCTTAAATAATTACATTAGGCAATACTTAAAATCTCCAGGTGCCATTATGCCACTGTGGATGTTATTAGAACTAGTAGGCTAATTTCAGCTGTTAGAATGCTCTCATTTTGTGTTGTAAGGTCTCATTCTAAACCTTACAATACAGCATAACAAAAATGCAGAATGATATAGCTGATACATCTAATCTGTTTCTCATTCTCCTGTATTTTATTTTCTCATGTTTTGCACAATGCAGTTTTAAATAACCTTCATCTTCCTTTTGGAGACTTTAATATTACAGTGAATAGAATTAGTTAGAAAACTTTTCTTAATATCAAGCCAGAAATTCTTAATACTCCTTGGGACTGTTCACCCTCTGTTAGGAACATGTTGTTACTGATGTCTTTTCACCTACTTAATGGATATGATTGTAATTATATCATATTGCTTCATTTAAAAGCTTTCCCTGTTCACTTACCTGGTCGGCTAGAGGTCCAAAACACATACCTTAGCCAGGTAATGTAAGTCAGTATCCCAAAACTAGTAAAAAAGATCACTTCTGTATTTACAAAAATAAAGAAAACAAGTAGGGAGCATATGGGTGTGTGTATAACTGTAGCATAATATATAAAATAGAGATGTGTATATCTTGGTGAATGGGTACACCCAATTCATAAAACCAAAACCAGATCATTGTATATAAATATCCTTTAGGTACAATTCTACATTATTTTTTATTCACTTGGATTTTTAAGACTAGTTAATTACTTAAGCATTTCCTGCACTGAAACTAAACGGTCTTCCTGTGGCTAAATAACTCTGAAGACTTTGAATTTATCTTCATAGGATTTTTGGTACAAAAAGCTATGTTTCACTCTGCTATGCTGCAGAAGTGGGTATGTTCTCCATCTGTTTTCTGTACAGAATAATTTATTTTTGAGAGAAAAGAGCAGAGAAAAATACACATTTTAATCCTCAGATCTCCTTACTAGACCAATGTGGGTGACATTTTGTATGCGTAGAAGTTTTTGCTGAAGTCACAGATGTAAATGTCTATACATCTCTAACAAAATGAACAGCTGGAAGAGTTGGGATCATAAACTATATTTTGATTAGCAGGGAAAAATAGTTTGTATTTGAGTTTTCGTGCTACTTAAATGGATCAAATCTCTTCTACACCGATGACGGACTCTAGTTTGCAAGTTATAAACCAGAGTGTTTTGTCATTTGTATTAACTGTGGACTAGGAGTACAGAATTTGAATGTGGAGTTACTAAAACATTTGAAGCCACAGTTTCAAAAACTGTCACTTGTGTAAGAAAAGTTGGTTGTTTTGCATTGCAAGTGTACTTGTTCACATGCAAGGTGAAGGGAAACAATTGAATCATCTCTGTCGGGAATGTTGTCCTCTGACTCCTAGCAGGGTTGCTAATTATATGATCGCCTAAGTGTAGGGATCTTTATTGTTGATAAAGAATTGTACAGACCATCTCATCATTAAATTTAAAAGGGGAAAAGGGAAATAATTTCCATAACTTTGATACAGAGCCTGTGTTAAAGGACATGACTTTATTTCTTTTTTTTGTGTGTGTTTTTTTTTTCCAAGCGATTGCAACAGCAATAGAAACTCCATTGCCTCATTCACCAGCATTTGTAGCAGTCAGTGCAGTTCTTATTTTCACAGTGATGAAATGGATTCAGGTATGTTTAGGAAACTTGGCTATGAGTCTGTCATGTTCCTTTTATTCGGTTTTATTCTTTTAATTTGCCTGACAGTTTTGTTATTTTTGTTTTAAAAATTGCATCCTCCCTGGTAATAGAAGTGTATCATATTCTTACTGCCTAGCTAGTGCTTTACTTAAGAGTCCTTCTGTGAAAGAGAGCCAGCATTCCAGTGTCTCTGTGAATAGACTGAATTAGTTAGAGCTCTTGGAGTCACTGCTTTTAACCACTTTCATGCCTTGACCTTGACAGCACGTTGTGTTGCACAGAGTAAGGAGCATTTTAGGTGAATGTGAAATGCTCTCCCAGCTTGCATCAGCACCCAGACAGCAGGATACGGCTGTGTATGTTTGTAGGAAGGAATGTGAGACCACATAGAAGCACATTCTTGTTTATGCCATGACAAATTGAATTTAAATAAATGCAGCTGCTAATAGGAATGAGATGGAATTTAACTGCATGGAGTGCAAGGTCATAGACTCAGGGACTAATAATACAAAATATTTGCTCTGAGCTGGGCATTTATCATTTGGGAATGATTCAGGAAAAGAAAGACCTGAACAGATTAGTTAAAAATGAGCCACTGGTGAGACCTGGCCATAGAGAAGGCAAATTTAATTGCTGGTTGTACCAGGAGAAGTTTTTTCAGTTGCAACAGAAAAGTATTAGTGACATTATGCAAGGTATCTGAGATGCCTTGTAAATAATGCAGTTCTAGGCAGCTACTTTGCAGAAGTGATATATACTTACAGAGCTGACCAGATACAGAGGAAAAGGATGAAGGACATAAAGAACCATTAATGAAGAGAGGAGACCTAGGGTCTGTATCTTCAACTTAAGATATAAATGAGCTGATACGCACTTGTGCAGCATCAAGCTGAGGTACCAACTCTGGTGCCTAAATGAATGTATCTGTGCTAGCCAAGCGCAGATACAGTGTTTGAGTTGATAAATACTGCTGTTCAATGAAGCTCCCACTCTCTTGACAAAGTAATTTTCTTCTAGTTCCAAAGCTAACTTGGTTAACTCCAGATCAGGGCTCTTTGGCACCGTGCTCCATCTGTTGCAATTAAAATCCTGTGAAGGGTTCTGACTACTGGCTGTAAGGACATCTAAAGGAGCTAAAAAAAAAAAATCAAGGAGAGAAAAGTGCTATTTAAGTGTTTCGCTGACATAAGAAAAATGAGTCTAGATTGACCATGAATAAATTTGGATTATAAATTATCAAGTGGCTACTTCTTATCTGTCACTGCAACAGCAAGGAGGAAAACCAGCTTTAAGCTCAATTTTTCACAGCTTCAGATTGTATCACCCGTTGTCTGAGAGAGCAAGTGACTGAAGGCAGTGACCTAGGATAGTCCTTCTTCTTTGTACTCTCTTAGGAAATGGTGTGGTCTGTACTACTAAAAGCTTCATATTGAATGTGGGATTTGGATGCTATATTTTTGTTGAAGTACTAAAATCCCAGAACCATTTGAATAGTAAGAACATTAAGATTGTGAATTGTCTGTAGAAGCGCTATAGAAATTTTATGGTGAATGCATTTCAGTGACTTTGTGGTCTGCTATATTAGGTTCACACTACTTAGCCATTTAATATGGTGTTTAGGATGTTCTCCAGCATAGAAGACTTGTGTGTTCTGGTCACAGAATGGTTGAGGTTTGAAGAGACCTCTTGAGATCATCCAGTCCAATCCCCTGCTTGAGCAGGCCTATGTAGAGCAGGTTGTCCAGGACTCTGTCCAGCTGTGTTTTGAATGTGGTCCTTTCTTTAAGAGCTATTTCTGTATTATTGACTACTAAATGCAAAATATGTAGGGAGGACACTGTAATTCTGAAAGCCTAAGCATCAGTCTGTGTGGAAAACTATCTAAGATACAAAGATTTTGGAAAAGATGCTGGAACTTCTAAATGATTTTTCATTTGAAAATATTTTTCAGGTGATGAGCTTCCCATAAGTGTTCAAATCTCTCATGATAAACAGGACAAGCTCCATAGCTGTTTGGAACATCTTTTTGGTCAAGTATGCGATTATTTTTCTTGGCTTTGATACTAAAACCCACGTTTGAGCTAAGATGTCTTTAGCAAATACTTCTTTTTCTTTTTACTTTTGCTTTCCACTGTTTACTGGGATGGTATGTATTTACTTATTCCCCTTCAGTTTTCTGTAAATAGTTCAAAACTGCAAATTAAACAGGTCCTTGTATTTAGTCAAACATTCCATAGCTTGTTACTTTAACTAGAGCCGTTAGGTAAGAAAGAATCCAAAGCTGTTTTTCTGTAGTCCATATTTCTTAAAGAAAGAATTTCTAATTGTTTCTGTAAAAAAACACCTTTCTCACAAAAGTCGATCCCAACAGGTCGATTCAATTGTCAGTCTTCTGAAGGGACCAGCTGTGATGAGGGCCTTTGAGCAGACAAAATACTTTACACCAGGTCGAAGCCTCCAAGGTAATGTTTAATTCTATCTCTGAGAATCAAAAGGCAGCTTGAAGGGTACATGGATATGGCTATCTACTCCTTGAGCTGGGTGTTAAAGAACTGATTTTGCTCAATCTTGTCATTCTGCAATAATTGATTAATTAAGTAGATCTTGTTCTTAATTGAAAACTGGCTTCTTACACTTTTATTGCACAACTGAAAGAATTTCAGGTTTGTTGGGAAGTTGGCGTTAAAGAGTAGACTCTGAGCTGACTAGAATTACTGAGATTTTTGAAGGAAGAAACACGTTTTGTATATTGCAGGTGTTTTTATTACATTCTTGTCTCAACTACTGAAGCCGTTTCTGACCTACTTTATTACTAATGCCAGATTTTTAGGTTTTTTTGCAGATATATTACTTGTGAAGTTGATTTATAAATAATCTGCAAATGTAAATTTATAGTCACAGTAATATTTATGCCAAACATATGCTTACATAAGTGTTATTGTTTAAAAAAAATCCTGTATGTAACTTCAGATACTCACATAGTTGCTTAAGTCTAAGTGTATGAATAGGTGTCTGGTGGTAGCTGTAAGATTGTGATGGAAACTGCAAAGGACTTCTTTCAGTGAACTGAATTTTGGTGTTGTTTTTTTTTTAAAAAAAAAAAAAGAAAGAAGCTCAGTGGGATACTCTATGTTGTATTAATAGGCATAATAGTTTTGATTATGGTTTTATTGATCCTGCATATGTCTTTTGGCAAAGAAAACTACTTTTAGATGGCCAGAGGGTGGATCTCTGGCTTTTATAAATCACCAAAATCCCATTGAAGTCAACAGAGCATAATTACTGTACCTGTTATCTGGTTTTACAAAACCTGAAGTACTTTCCCCTCACTGAATTTACATGGAAGACTGCATAACCTCCTCTTTCTCGGTTTCTTTTTTTTTTTCTTTTCCTTCCTGTTTTTGGACCAAGATACTGGGGATGAATCTAGAGCATTTCTGCTCTCTTGTGTTTCTCAGTGTTTCAGATTGAGTACCTGGCAGGCTCACATGACAAAATATTATTCTTTCCGTGGTATAACAGATGGTCAGTTACACAGAAGATATGGATAAGTTAGATATTTTATTCTTGATCTGTACCATCTTCATTAACTGTACAAGGAGCACTTCAATGATTTGAAAGATAGACTAGGTTAGGCAATAAGTAATTTTGTTTAAAGTTTAATTTTCTGATTGAATTTATTTTACCTCTAAAAGTTCCAGGGTCCTTCTTACTCCATGGAGACAGGTACCTTCCATCTTATGTACCTGATTTAGAGAGAATGATGTTTGGGAATGCTGTTCTCTCTCTGATTTGACTAAGTACGGATCTTAGATGACTGTCAGACCTGTCACCCTAGCTTTAACTAAATAGTTAGAGTTGATAAATACTAACTATAATACAACTAAATAAGTTGACACCTGCTTGAGCTGTGAAAACATTTAGGAAGAAATAATGTCTTACTATGGCTTTCTCAGGAGCTTTAAGCAGAAAAATATTTTTTTTGTCCTTGCTTAGAATTTCAGCAGGAAATAGAACCGAAGCTTAACTGTCCGAAGAGGCTACGACTCCACATCAAGCAAGACCCTTGGAACCTCCCCAGCAGTGTCCGGAGCCTTGCCCAGAATATCAGAAAATTTGTTGAAGGTTAGTAAGAACAACATGACCATAAATAAACACTTTGTTAATGATAGAGAGCATGGGGAAGGGAAGGGGAAAGATACAACTGCTTCGTGTTGTTGCTAGGCAAGGTTTGCTGAACACAATGTAGTCTGTGGGAAATGCCTGAATTTCAGGACTTTTTTTTGTGCAACAAGGTTAGTGGAGTGTATCTTAGCTGTCTTGTGCTCACGCTATTGGCTTCAGATACTGAAGAGAAAATATTCTTGTGACAAGTGAAAATGAATGAACCATATGTTGCATGTGCTACTTTATTTCAGTGGAGTCCAGTGGGCTTAACTGATTTGTCACAAAACTTCATGGGAGTGAAACACCAAAATGGAGCTTTCATTGCGATTAAGCTCCCCTTTTTCTACTGTCTTAAATAGAAAGATGAGGACTCTGCAGGACAACTATTGTCCTATATTTTTCTCTGATCTGTCATTGATCTGGAATCATTATCCCTCTTCTGCCATGAAGCCAAACCTCTTCCACTGGTTTTCACTTGCTCCCTCACGACTGATCCTATTGCTCCTCCACCTCCCTCCCACCACTGTCTAAAAGTTACCTAGCACTCTGCTCGTCTTCACCACCAGATGACAATGTGAACTGGGGTTTTCTGCTCTCTCCCCTGGCCTCTTAAGAAAGTAACTGGGATTTGCTTTCCAGAAAATCTTGCCTGTAGCTTCTGCTTTATTTCCAGTGCTGTTTGATAGAGAAACAGAAATAATGAGCAAAACGATTTTTATAAAACTACTTGCACTAAAAGTCTACATGGGAACAAAAACTTATGTCAGGTCTAGCTTTAAATGATTTGTGTGTGTGTTTAGCTTCTTTTGTTTTGTTGAGTAATTTCCACGGTGTCCCATAAAGAAACTGCTAAATTTCAGGTCACTGGAAAAGAACTTTGTGATAAGTTTTATTGAGATAAACCTCCAAAATGAACCAGCCAAACCAAACAAACAACTCCTCCTCTGACTTTTGATATTTCTCATTTCAGATGCAATCATATTTTCAGACCCTGGCTTAGAAAATTATAAAAACAACCACTATTTTTGGAGTCAATCACAGTGGGTTGACTCTCCAATACTAAGAATGTTTCTTTTAGTTTAATGGTGGCTGTCACTGAGTGAAAAATGAGTAAATATTTTTGGATCCTTTTTTCTATGGGTCTGTCTTCAGCCTAAACTGAATTATATTCAAGAATTAATCATGGTTTCTTTCACAGTTCAGGAGGAATTGAAATGTGTCTTTCACAGTCCTTCGTGGCCCCCCTTCTGAAGCCAAGCCTAACAGATCATTTTCACATAACTTGTTTGCCCATAAATAGAGTTAATAGACAACCCATTTCAATATCAGTCATATACCCTCAGTATTGAGCTTAGGTTATTCAGATAAATTTGGTTTTAAATCTACCACAAAATTTTGTGGGAGAGTTGAGCAAGGTCCAAATGACTTCCTGCCTCTCTATAATACAAAACTTCTCTTTTTACAATACTGCTGTAATGTAATAGTGATATTTATCAGAAGGAATTATGATGCTTACAGAGCAATAAAACTGATGGCATTTTCTGGTGCTTTAGATATCAGGATTAAAAAAGGTTTTCTCTGTTAATAAATTGAAGTAACCAACTTTATTGCAACAGTCATGCTTGTGAGTGGTGCATGGTTCAGAGAGCTAAATATAAAAGGCATTATTCTTGTGCTGTTTGAGGAGAGCACACGCTCTGCCTTACCTTCTCTCATCACTGTGTCTCAGAAGTTGTCTGCCCATTTTAAATATTCTTGGCTCTCCCTTTCCATCCACGGCATCTGAGCTTTTGTCAGAGATTTCCAACAACTGGCTTCTGTACCATCTTCTTAACCAAATACATGGGTTTACATGTAAAACTATCAGGTTGTATATTCACCATCAGTCTTTACATCTTTCTATTCTCTTGTAGTTTTTTTTCTTTAATTTGATTCCTGTTCCATCACCACCACCCAAATTGGTATCACTAATATTTGTTCCTGAGAAGTGTTCTGGAGAATCATGGTCCACATCTTCATCACAATTTAGATTTGCCTGTGGGACCAAGGAGTTGGTGTGATGTAAAGGATACCTGAAAGCCTATATTCTTGTTCCCTGGCACAAACAGCATGAAGGAGAAATAGGAGAATGGAAGTGAATAATTGCTACTCAAGCCTTAGTTTCCAAGGCATGTCTAGACAGGTATATGTAATTCAGTGTTGAAAAGATTCAGGGGAGAAATATACCCCTCAGGCAGTTTTGGGAGACTGCTGTGATTGAGGCAGGCTTAGGCCTGTATAAATAAAACTTGAGACACAACCAGCAGCTGGATCTAACTGAAATCAGATGAGCACAAAGCAGAGTTATAAACGCTTTAGCAGCTCAATTTTTCCTTCATATCTTTATTTCTTATTTTCTCCTTTCCAATCTTGCCATTATGCATTGTGTTCACAAATGGTCAGGATAGCTAGAAGAACCACTAGTACTGCCCTGAGCTATTTCTGGTTGAAAACCTAACACATAATACAGTGATTTACCCTCCCAGCTTTCCCTCTTATTCACCTGATTCAGAAAAAGCAAAAGATGTCCTCTAATTTGGCTGCTTAGTTGGGCTTATGAGAACAAGTTGAACAAAGTCTTGGATTTTTGGAAGAATCTTCATGTTTGTTTATAAGTAAAAGGCAGTATTTTAGTAATTGAGGAAAGCAGATATATTTGTCTCTTCTAGAAGTTTCTAGAGGAAGTAGTCAAAGGAGACCACAGACACAACTTTATTCACCGTGGGAAAAAATTGTTGTAATTAAAACCTCCAGTTGTTTTAAACACACTTAACCATTATTGATGAATGCTAAAGTAAGGATGAATGTTTTTGGTAAATGCATCTCCTTATTAAAAACTGACTCATTTTTATTTTCATAAAAATATCACAGGCTCTTGTAATTTTTCACTCTTCATTCTGTTGCATTGTATAATGTGTTGTATTAGATTAGACTGATTAGTGCTTTAAAGCAGGAGAAGACATGGGAGCCTCACAAAAATGAGATGTTTTAAGTCTTAGATCTTAGGATTCTTTTTATTTGCTTTGTTTAGTAAGTATGAAGAAATGGGAAAACTCAGAATGCCTTGAGGATTATTGTTCTGGTCTGTCAGTTTTCTTTTTATTAGTATTGGAATTGGGAGAATAATTTAAAAAAAAAATCTATGAAGGTTTGCACTGATTAAAAAAAAAAACCCTGAAAAAACCCCAACCAAACCTTCCTTGACAGTAAATTTAAAACATATATGGAGATTGCTTTATCTCATTTCATTTGTCCTACCTTATCATTAGAGAAGGAAGTTTTCTATGGTGACAGTAAAAGGCAACCCTAGAAGGCTAATGAAGTTGATAAAATTGAATAGTTCTCTGAAATATTATACAGATTCTAGGAGGATTTGTCTGGAGCGAAGTAACTAAAGAAAATATGAAAGTTATTTCTTGGAGTTACTGGGCCTACTGAATTGTTAAACCAATAAAGATAAAGATAAGTTGTTGGCACAGGCAGATCTTTGAAGATGGAGTGCTTGATTTTGGTGCAGGAGAGAGCAGTAGTCAGGCAGGAATTCAATGGTCACTGAGCAGAGAAAGAATAAGGTAGGTACAGGATTTTGGATGTATGTGAGATATGCAACATGAGATTTGGAAAGAACAAGAGGAAAAGCTGAGGGATGACTTGAGTAGGAACCAGGAAAATCAAGGAGATGGAGGAAAAGAAAGGGACCCTTTGGAAGGAAAATAAAACCAAAACTGGCCAGAATAACAACAGGAAGGTGTAATGAGAACAAACAGGAGAAATTTCTGTAGTTGTTTTCTCCCAAAGAAAAAAACGGCAAGATTTTTTTGTCAAGTGATATTTTAGAGCAAGTCAGATTTCTAGTCAGCTAGTCACATAACTGCATGAGGAAGTGCAGTTGTTTGCTAGCACAATGTTTTTAAATTTAAACAGGAAATACTATGCAATTGAGAAAATTCACATGTATTTTAATTTAAATTAGGAGTGAGGAGTGAAGGTGTCTTTTGGTCATTACATGTGTAAAAAGTTTATTTCAACTTAAATCCTAAAACATGCAGTGCAAGTCTGACTTACTTAAAATTTTTTTTCATAGAATCATAGGTTGGAAAAGACCTCTGAGATCATCAAGTCCAACCATCCACCCAAAAACACCATGCCTACTAAACCATATCCTGAAGTGCCACATCTACACATTTTTTAAACGCCTCCAGGGATGGGGACTCAACCAGCTCCCGGGGCAGCCTGTTCCAATGCCTGACCGCTCTTTCAGTAAATACATTTTTCCTAATATCTAATCTAAACCTCCCCTGATGCAACTTGAGGCCATTGTCTCTCGTCCTATCACTAGTTACCTGGGAGAAGAGACCAACACCTGCCTCACTACAACCTCCTTTCAGGTAGCTGTAGAGAGCAGTAAGGTCCCCCCTCAGCCTTCTCTTCTCCAAACTAAACAGCCCCAGCTCCCTCAGCCACTCCTTGTAAGACTTGTTCTCTAGACCCCTCACCAGCCTCGCTGCCCTTCTCTGGACGCGCACCTCAATGTCTTTCTTGTAGTGAGGGGCCCAAAACTGAACACGGTACTCCAGGTGTGGCCTCCCCAGTGCCTAGTACAGGGGCATGATCATCTCCCTCCTCCTGCTGGCCACACTGTTCCTGATACAAGCCAGGATGCCATTGGCCTTCTTGGCCACCTGGACACACTGCTGGCTCCTGTTCAGCCAGCTGTCGACCAGCACCCCCAGGTCCTTTTCTGCCAGGCAGCTTTCCAGCCACTCTTCCCCAAGCCTGTAGCGTTGCATGGGGTTGTTGTGACCGAAGTGCGGGACCCAGCATTTGGCCTTGTTGAACCTCATACAGTTGGCCTTGGCCCATCGATCCAGCCTGTCCAGATCCCTCCGCAGAGCCTTCCTACCCTCAAGCATTTCGACACTCCCACCCAACTTGGTGTCATCTGCAAACTCACTGAGGGAGCACTCCATCCCCTTATCCAGATCATTGATAAAGATGTTAAACAAGACTGGACCCAAAACTGAGCCCTGGGGAACACCACTCATGACTGGCTGCCAGCTGGATTTAACTCAGTTCACCACCACTCTCTGCTTTTGGCCATTCAGCCAGTTAGTTCTTTATCCAGTGAAGAGTACACCCATGTAAACCATGGGCAGCCAGTTTCTCCAGAAGGAACAATGTCAAAGTCCGTACTAAATTCCAGGTAGATGACATCCACAGCCTTTCCTATGTCCACTGGGTGGGTCACCTGGTCATTGCAGAAGATCAGGTTGGTCAGGCAGGACCTGCCTTTCATGAACCCGTGCTGGCTGGGCCTGATCCCCTGGTTGTCCTTCACATGCCCATTGAGCGCACTCAGGATGAATTGCTCCATAATGTTGCTCAGCACCGAGGTCAGGCTGACAGGCCTGTAGTTCCCGTGATCCTGCTTCTGGCCCTCCTTGTAGATGGGCGTTACATTGGCAGTCCTATGTGATTCAGATGTGAGAAACAAAATAAAACTAAAATATAGCCTTTACTGGCAAAGATTAGAATAGCATGATAAAAAAAAAAGTTTAAGAATAATAGAAGTTGCAGGCATCTTGCATTACATATCATATGAACTAAAGAAAAATTGCTAGGGAGTTATTACTTTCCGTATGCCATGTAGCAAGAAGGGGTGAAAACTTCCATAGCATTTGGAATTTGGTAAAAAGCAAATGGTTGACATCCAAAGCTCTTTTCTAACCCCAGGTAAGTCTCTACTTATACAAATAACCTAAAGATGCTCTCTTGCCTGTGGGTATATTTTGAAACAGAGAAGACGTATAGCAATGATAAAGGAGAGTTGCAGTGTCCTGTAATTTTCCCATAAGCAGGAAATTATTATAGATACCCCAAACGGTTCTGAATTCAGAGATCAAATAAATCTAATATAAAACAAGCTGCAAGTAATAGCCTCAGTGTATCTGAATTCTTTAGATAAAAGCTATATTTCCCTATATTGTCTCTTCAGTTACCAAGCTGTGTTCAGACTCCAAGATGCTAAGTTATTAATTTCTGTAAGTTGTGGGTTTTTTTTCAAAAGACAGAAGGCTGAGGCAAAGACCTATCACCAGGCAATTTTTAAAAATAACAAGCGATTTTGAGTGTTTTGGTGCTTGTATTTGAGATACCGTGGCCATGCGTTTCAGAAGCGTGGGCACTGCCAGTTGTTTTCGCAGTGTGTGTACAGTATGGATGAAGATCAGGCTTGAAAGGCTTTCTTCTTTTTTAAGCATAGTCACCTTTGGGGATGATTCTGGCTTTATGTAGATGTGTTCAAGTACACATAGAATCCAGACTGTGCTGTTGATACAGTCAAGTCTGATGTGAGTTCTGTCATCCAAGTTATATTCTGATCTCAAATGATTCACATTTCAAACCTACTAGGTTAGTTTTAGTAGGGGGCAACATAATCCCAAATTGCGCTATTGTCCATACGCCCCGTACTGCTGGTCCACTGGGCAGGGCTTGGAATAGACTGCACAGAAAACTGAGTGTGTGAAAGAAAGTTTGGAAAGGTGTGAAAGCATGTGAAGTAGCAGTGTGTTCCTATAGGCGGTTACTGTAGGACAACTGATGTGCTGGATGTTTGCCACTCTCTAGGGTAATGGCCGCTTTTTAATCTGCCTGTTCCTTGCAGTGGTGATTAACACATTTAAATTTGTGTTGTGGTACGTAGTAGAGGGGAAGAATGACTTTCTTCAGCCTGCAAACTTTGAGAAGCTCCCCTCCTCCAAACCACACCCCCATCCCACCCCCCAAAAAAAACCCAAAACAGTGTAAAGAGATATAAAACCAATTTTTTGACAGTGTAAATTAAGACCTTTTTTAATGTGTACTTTTTTACTTCATAGAATGTTAAGTGAAAAGAAATGATTTAGGCAAAATAAAATCCTGAAGGCTGAGAATAAAGTGAAAATACAGTTGTATTTTTCTTGGATGCTTTGGTATATGTTAAAATGAGGATAATATGAGATTTTTAAGTATGGAACGAGAGAGGGAAAAGAAAAAAGAACAAATTGGAGTAGTGGGGGAATCAGTGAAAGCTAGTGTTGTTTTTCAAAGTTTGAAGACTGGTATTCTTCATATGTGGACTTGCGCTGGCGAGCTGGTACACATATACTCTGAGACAGCAGCTGCCTCTTCTTGTGTCTTTCTCATTGTTGGTGCTTTTGATTATTGTAAATTTTGTCAAGTCATATGTAAAATTAAGTGAAGTTGAGACTGATTACCGGTTTGTAGATAGATATCAGGATTGCCTACACAAGAAGATGGAGTTAAGCGGGTATTAAATGAGAAACTGCAAATGCGTTATGATGTTGCTGAAAACAGTTTTAACCATGGCCTCAATATATTTTCTTTTTCTTTAAGAGGTGAAGGCACGAATACTCTTGGCACTTCTTGAGTATACAGGTAATTCTCTTTGATTTGGGAGTGGGGGAAGTGAACGTGGATGGTTTGAGATTTTTTGTTTTTTGTTTTGGACAGAACAATGTGTTTAGAGAAGGGGGAAAAATCTCAGATACGATAACCTGATAACAACTTTACCCCTGTATTTACAGTGAGGATTCCCGAAGAACACAATAATTGCAAGGATATTTCTAACAAACATTGCACATTCTTGGTTTTTTTAATGCAAAATACCTTTCTGGTCATTTACTTTGGATCTTGGCAGATGAAGTACCTACTAAATAACTAAGCTTGGGGACAGTACTTCTGCTGTCTTTGTTCGTTTGGGCTTTTTCTTATTTGCTGTCTTTTTTCTTTTCTCTTTATTTCCATCTATTTCCAGACTTATCGTACTATTCTAACCCATACCGTTCCATTTATGTTTCTTCAGAGAATACCTCTTTTTAAGTCTCTCTTTTTTGGAATGGGTCTGATTATTCTGTGTATTATTCTACCATCACCCCATACAGCGCACACCTTCAAACAGACAGATAGGCATGTGTGTCTTCAAAACACGTGTCAGTAAATCAGTATTTAGAACATAGTACTTATGGCAGAAGATCCTCTACAGTTTGTAGGTGTTTAAGTGTACAAATAAGCAGTCACATTTGACTGTAAAAGCTGATTATTTTAACCATCTTGCAGCAGTATATGAATGCATTATTATTTCATGATTTTGTTATAACAGCAGTTTTATAAAAAAGGGAATGTAACATTTTTTTGTTGTCAAGTTTCTTCCAAATACTGTAAAAGATTTTAGTAATTCCTTGGGTGTTTTAAAATTAGATGTGACCTAAGAAAATACCCCAGACTGGATTTTTTTAAAGCAGTTTTCCCTATTTACGTGGTTTCATATGTTTTTAAATTCTGTACTTAATTTTGTATGCAAATCTTCTTGTTAAAAGAACCCAGAGTGCTCCTGTATGCATTATCTGATGTTGAAGTAGTATTAAATGAAATTTGGAAATGAGGTGTTGGAGACATGAGAGGTTTTCAGAACCAGGCAATACAGGGGAAGGCACTGAAAGTTAGCTGCTTAGACAAACATAAAATTTAGCAAAGCGAGGAGAGCTAATGTGTGTTGGGCTTTGATCCCTGAGTGCTGCTGTGACATTGGAAAGTTTTTGACCATGGAGAAGCCAGTGGGATTTTTGAAGCTGGAGATGGGTGGATTTTTTAAAGATGAAAATTCTGTCTGTACTGGATTCTGCAGAGTTTGAGAGGCTGGAAGGAGAGAGAGAGAGAAGTTAGTTTCAATAATCAAAATGAAAAGCAATGAGTCACAGTGCAGAAACAGTAGTGGTTAGGGTATTTATGAAAAACATTCCTGAACGCCTGAGAGGCTGGCAAATGGAATCAAAATTATATTGGTAATAGTGACCACTCCTTTACTAGTCAAGGAAACAACTGAAGAAGATCTCAGAAGGTAAACAGACAGAATGGAGTTACTCTGAGAAATACTTAAGAGTCCAAGAAAAGCATATTTTTAAAGTCAGTATTAATTTTGTGAGTACAGAATTATTTCTGCTGACTTACCCAGTCATCTAAAGCCTTGTCAGCTCCATAGAGAAGAGGTGGTAAAGGAGCTAATCCTCTTAGAGGCAGAGGAATCTAAAAGTGAGGACAAAGATTTTAGATTTTGGAAAGACCTCAATATCACCTAATCTTCTCTTGCTCTGAGAAAGATTAAGTCTACCTGTACCATATGTGATTAATGTTTGCCTAACAGTTCATAATGATAAAAATACTTGAAGACCTTCAGAAAAGAAGAGAAAAAGGAAGCGCTGAATATTTATCACCACAATTTTCTGCTTTATTGAGAATGTTTCCTTCTAAGTCTTTCGACCTTTAGCTAATCTAATACCTGTCACCTCCAGAATAAATTGATAGGTTAGCTAGTCCCTAATGTAAATCAGCTGCTAATGATTCCATAGACTTCTACCTAGGGACCTGTCCTGGACTTTCCTGACACCATAAATCTCTGCTGCTTCCTGGATATGTGATGCTGCTCTGTGCTTATTTTATAGATTTCATATTCATATATTTGTTGTATTTGGATAGATTGTGTTCTGGTAGCAACACTCCTATATGCCTTGTCTGCACTTTACAGCAGGCAGTCTTCATCTGCCCTACCCAGCTGGTAGCTGTGGAGTTGACCAAATGATGCAGTCATATTAAGAGCTTGTGATTATCCTTGCTTTCCTGTGGAAAGTAAATGTTGTTGTGCCCAGCTGTTTCTCACGTTGCAGCAAAGAGATCTGACTCATATCCATCACCTTATAATGTCAGAAGTACACAGAATTGATGGCATGTATGTTAAAATCTACAAGATAAACATTCATTATTTATGAAGAGCTACTTTAAATTCCAAATTTAAATACACTTCTATGTAGTTTTAGAATTATAATCTTTTAATGTGGAAAATGGCCAAGCTTTGGTCTTGGAGTGCTGTTTACTGGGAATAACATTAGGCTGTAAACTTGTAATTTACTTTACATTAAAATGACTTTGGTTTTAGACAAAAAAATTCCAGCTCAGTTCCTTTGCTGTTAATTAATCTCCTGCTCCATTTTTGCTTTTCCTCTTTTGCCTTTAACCATAACAGACAGCGAGATACAACTGAGGCGAGACATGGTCTTCTGTCAGAGCCTGGTGGCCACAGTCTGTGCTTTTTCAGAGCAACTAATGGTGGCCTTAAATCAAATGTTTGACAACAACAAAGAATATGAAATGGAGACGATGGAGGCCAGCAGAAGGTGGTTGGAACAGATAGCCAGTGCAGGTCTTCTCCTTCATTTCCAGTCCCTGCTCTCACCTAACCTGGTAAGACTTCTCATGTGGCATGCTTGGTCCCAGCCCATCTTTGTTCCCTGAACCAGGGGCACGGTCTTAGTTATAAATGCGATTTTCTGTGTCCTTTGTTCTTAGCTTGTTACTGAATTAGCTGCTATTTGAAAAATTTGCCATTTAGATAATTACAGATATGAGAAATGTATGTTTATGATATGGGGAATATGTTTTCCACAAAGACAGTATTACATTTGTTTTGAGTTTGCAGATAGTGAGTTTACCCTTGACTTCCCACCGCTATCACAGCTGTTCCCTAGGGGTGGATGTATTGGGTGATAACCAGAACGTCAGTTTGCAATAAGCAGCAATGCAAGATAAATAAAATACCTGGTTTGGATACTTTTTATCACCCCTTTCCCCACTAACCAAAAAGTCTGTAGTAGTTGAAGGACTAGACATGCTAGTCTGTTTGGTCCCTCTCACTGAGCAAATCCTCGTAGCCTGTCAGGGTAATTGCAAATCTGCGATTTCTTCACAAGGCTTGGCAAAGAGCCATGGCTTAAGAAACAACGAAAAAAAGGACATAGCCTTGTAGTCCTCTAATCCTCAGTTATCCAATGTGCTTCTTCAGCTATTTAAGCTGCTTCTCACACTAGACTGGTTCCTGCTAACCTGAAGAACTGTGAAGCAGTCTGCACGGTCTGCTCCGTGGCAGTCTTCTCAACCTCTTGAGATGCTCACTGAAAAAGAACTGATTTGGTACATCCTGCTGTATAAAAGTCCACACAAAAAACAGATGATGTTCCTAGTATCAAAGGTCTTCTTTCCTTGCCTTGTCTATCTCGGCAGCAAATTGCTGACAAGTTGACCTGATACACTTTAGAAGCAGAAAAGATCAATAAAAATAAAGGTATTTCTAAACTGCAATGGTAAAGTATTAGTGTGTGGTATTGCTGGACAGCATTGACTTGAGATAGCGTGAGCAGCAGTGTCACAGGTAGCTCAGGTACCTACGTGGGCTTGAGGGGGACAGGGTATGTCAGGACGAGGTGTGCAGCTTAAAACCAGATAGAGTCAGTGCCCGAGAGAGACAGGAGGGCAGTTTATCCACATGAGGAGTATGTGAGGAAAGTATGGTCAGGGGAGCTTGGGCTCACGTCTGGAGTCTTGGATACTTTTTAGCACTGTGCAGCAGCAACACGTCTTGGTGCTGGAGTCCTCGGAATTCAAGAAGAAATTCAGTTGGTGCCTGTCTTATGTTTTCCCATGTGCTTAGATGTCATGTTATCGCAACACAACTGTTGTCTTTACAGCACTGAATACTTCTGTTTTTTCGTTCAAGATTGTAGAGATTTCCTTTGTAGTGAAAATGCATGCTGCTTAGTTATTTTCACTTAATCAGATACCAGCAGTATGCACTGTCGAATTGAAAATAAAGTTAAATTTAGTCTCTTCTGTCTAACTGTTCTTAACCAAGGGGAAAGTATTGAAAGGCAACTTTTTCAATACCTTCTCAGCATTATTTTGCTTACAAATGATCTGTGTTATTTTAAACAAGGGTATTTGAAGGAAATTGTACTCGTTATGCCAGAGTTCAGTAAAGAATGAGCAGTTGTGCAAAGATTTCCCATGTCACAGAACAGTTTTCAGACTATTCTGCTGATAAAACTGCTCTGTCCATAGAGACTTCATAAATTGAACCAGGAGACAAAATATTTCTAGCAGCTTTGCTTTTTCATAAATACAAGGGGGAATGCTATTACATGATATAGATCAGGGAAAATCATGCTTTTTTTTTTTTTTTCCTTTCTGTAGTTTGGTAAGCTATAGTTTTTCTTATTTTATAGGCAGCTGCGTTGTTATTCTTTGGCTTCCTACTCTTTCAGTTCTTGAAGGGGGAAAAATGCATGCATTTCAATTCGGCCCTTGCTAGCTTAAGGTGCTAGGGGAGGGCTGTATAAAGAACAGAGTTACCTAAGTGATTATTATTTTCTGCTCTAATTGCTCTGCATATTTAACTCAAGATAACCATACTTGCAGATGACTATTTTCTTTTTAAAGGTTCAGTAAAAGTACCCTGAGAAGTTAGTCATTTACTTCCTGCAGCTCTTTTGGTAAATTAGTCTGGATCTCTTTAGCTGTCTCTTCAGCTCAGGAGTACACAGAGTGAACCATAGGTGCAAATCAAAATATTGGCATATCTATATACTTGATTTGCATCAAGTGTTTTGTAGGAGAAGGTGCAAATCACCCTGAGCTGTACTCGTTCTGAGCTACTGGTTCAATTATTGGTGCTTAGAGTGGACACAATGAAATCTCATCTGAAGTTTATTAAAAAAATGCTGAAGTTATGTCATTTTTTTAAAAAGCAAATTGTTAAAAGGAAGGATTTGTTTTGCACATTTCTCCTGTGTTAATTTACAAGCTAGACCTGGTGTCAAGAAAAGCTGTTGAAGTCTGATGTTTACATAAACAATAATTACGGTATTGTTTGATTAAAAGCAGTGAGAAGTAATGGTAGCTATAAATTACCTATTAATTTACTATGTGAAATGCTAACATTCATTTTAATAATCTTGGACTAGTAAGAAAAGGGAAAGTGCCAATAGAAACAAAGATATTTACATTATCTAAGAGTTAATTAGGTTATACAGTGAATCAGTGAACTGTTGTGCAACATTCTGTAGTTACTTTTATGTCCTGCTCTCATACTATTTCTGGTAGGGAAAACATCTGGCTGAAATGACCATTTAACTTTTTCTTTTGCCTTTTTTAGGCTGATGAGCAAGCCATGCTAGAAGATACGTTGGTTGCACTGTTTGACTTGGAAAAAGTTACTTTTTACTTTAGACAATCAGAGCCAGAACCACTAGTTGCCAGTGAGTAATTATAATTAATATCTGGGTTTTACTGTTAAGAAACATTTTCTGTATTTGTAACATTTTTCTCTCCTAGAACATTACCTCCCATGGGGAATATTATATAAATTTGTGTTACGGGGAATTAGTAGATCTGTAGCTCTCCTAATATTCCTAGATTTCCTGAAATACAGTTAACATCAGTGACAATGCAGAATCGTTATCTGGTGGGGACAAAACTGTCTGCTTAACTGAATTTTCCATTGGGAATATGTGACTGCATTGGGAAAGTCCCTGGAAGATCTAGTTGTTATTGAAGAGTCGTGTAGAATAAGTTGAAGGTCTTAATAGAGAAATGCAGCTGAGGTGAGATGGAGAAGCATAAAATCCATTTAATTTTATCGTCTGAAAGACAAAGTAAATATTGGAAGAGTTCCTTGAAAGGTGAGAGCAAACACTATTAGGATAGCTTTAAATTGTGCAAGAAACTTCCTCTGAGACATGCTGATGCAGACGACGAGGGTTGTGAACCTTTCCTCCCAATACGCGCCCAACTTGCAGGAAGGGACTGTCTTCACAGTCTGCTGTTTCTACTCTTCACTCATTTTCAGCCACTCTTTTATTAATATGTTTTCAGCCAGTAGAGATTTTCCTGCAGTGAACTTTGTTTAGGAAGCAAAAAGCCCTCATTTTTTCCTAAGTCTCATAACTCCCCTGGGAAGGGAGGAAAGCATGTCTGCTTCACATCAAGCTTTTCTGAAACAATTCCCTTGCCAGAACAAGACCACACATGAGAGAATTTCTGCAATAACCGAAACCAGAAGACACAAAGCTCCTCCACAAAGCTGTCCATGAGCTGAAGAATTTGGTAGGGCAGGGCTGGTAGTCAGGTAGGAACTAGCCTATGTAAGACCATATTTATTTCTGTATAACTCAAGTAAGGACCCTGTTCAGGGCATTCGTTTTAAAAACAAGCCCTGCCAAGCCAGGTAACAACATGGAACTGGAGTTACAGGAGGGTGTCCTGGTGGGTAGTTAACCCTATGACTATGTCATGAACTGTTCATATTGCTGCATCTTCCAGCTGAGGTGTCTGTGCTAAAACACAGAGAAATGGAAACTCCGCATGTTCTAGGATTGTAATAAACCCTGTATTTCCTTTTGGTTTAAGTGCTGCTGCCACAGTCATCCTGACTCTGGCTACAGAAGACAGGATCTGGCAAATTTGGTTTTTCCATTTATGATTCCACATAATCAATGAAAGGAAAAAAAAGTATTTTTCATATTACCAAAAATAGTGAAAAATGTTCCTTTGGTATTTTTTCCATTTAGGTACAAAATAATTTATGCACACAGTGTAAAAATTACATTATAATATTATTAATGCAAATTGCTAAATTTTATTGTTACTGCTTTCATTCTGGAGTCTTATGTATGGAAATAATACTGAAACAGGAAATACATACAAAACTTAAATTGAATTGAGTCGGCTTCCTCTGAGAGATTTAGGTAAATGGAAAATTTTTGCTAACTTTTGCTAATGGTCATTACATGTTAATCATCTGGCATAATACACAAGACGTATGTTGGGGAATCACTGTAACTGAAAAATGATACTGCTGGTTGCCCTGAACTCTATGCCAGTTGATGTATTGTGACATCTAGCTTGTCAAAGTGTAGTGAAATGTGCTCTTACAGTTTTATATATTCCACCATAATAAATTTGTTTCCTCAGTTAGGTCCTGATTTTTAATAATAATTTCATGAGTATGCTGGTAGCTACTGTATATTTACTTGTGTTCTATCCCACACAAATCTGAGGAGAATCTACGTGTCACACTGACCTTATACATTGTGCGCCTGAGGAAGGTGTGTGAAATATGGCTAAAAGTATCCTTCCAGTGATTTTAAACTGTGTTCTGCACGTAGATGTTTCTTCAGATTTACAGGGAATACAAGTAGGATTTTGCCAACTAAATTATTTGCTTAGTGTTTTTTCAGTCATTGACAGGCTGGCAAAGATGTCAGTCACTGCTTTTCTGGTTGTCTGTTTCCTGATAATGGATAGGCCAAAAGTGACCACAGCAACACCGAGTATAATGTAAAATACTGCACACATTTGTTTTGTATCTGCAGTGATTTTTATCTAACCGTGTGAATTTTGGGTGCAGCAGTTTCTGGAAAACAACGTGTCATTTCTTTTAATGAAATAGTAACATTGACTGTGTTTTCAGATGTACCAATCACATACCAAGCAGAAGGAAGCCGGCAAACCCTGAAGGTTTACTTCTACCTGGATAGTTACCATTTTGAACAGCTTCCTCAAAGGCTGAAGAATGGAGGGGGATTTAAAATCCACCCGGTACTTTTTTCACAAGGTAACCTGAGTTTTAATTCTGCCCTCCCCTCCAATTCTTTCAGATAATATTTAACTCTCTTTAAAACCCTGCTTTTTCACTCTGATGTAAATCCTTTGTAACAGTAAGTGCACAATGCTTATATTTAAGTGTGTTATTTAAGGTGAATTTAAGAAATGCTGACATTTCTGATAATAGAGACATGGGTATACATTTCTAAGTTTATACCTGTTGTATGATTCCAACACAAAAGAGTGAATCTTCTTTCATCAGTATTGTTTTGTTCTTAGTAGATGTTAGTGGACCATAGTCAGACCATGAAACTTGCTATTAGAAGTGTTGTAATCTTTTCCTGTTACTTCAAATTTAAGGACTAAATTGTTATCCCCTGGCAATTCTGTCTCTTTAAAATGTTGTGAAGACTTAAGTAACGTTTTCAGGCTTTTGTAGTTATGACACTGCAAACGTTACCGAAGTGATGAATGGTGGCGCTGATGCTCAGGCTGTTCATAAATTGCAGGCAGCCTGTGTTAGCTGCAGAGTCATTATACTCATCAGGAGTGTGGAGTTTGATTCACTGAAATGGTGAATGTGAGGTGCTGATTGCCTTGAGCTGCCTTTGATTTCAGAGGGAGCTGAAAGTACTCCATACCTTGTGAAAGGCTTCCAGGGTCTATGTGGAATAGGCAGACGTCAGGCATACAAATGAAGGTTTCTAGGAGGGTATGGTCTCCGATAGATGACGAGAGTGTAAAAAGAAATAGCAAACAGTAGGACACATGAAGAAGTAGCCAAACTTACTGTAAACTTAAAGCACACAATTTTTTAAAAATAAGATCCCTGAAGTCTGATTTTTAAACAAACTAATAAAGACAGACTTCAGTGGATTGCTTTTGAAGAGATTGATTTCAGGTATAGGGGAAAATGAGAACACTGAGCAGGAGACAATTCAGTAGAGCAGACAAAAAGGCACATGAAAGAGAACAGAAAATACCTTGGTTCAGATGAAATCCTGGAAATACTAATTTTTTTTTTGATTCGGGATGGGATTCAATATGCTACAGAATTTATTTTACAGAATTTTTTCCCTTTCTGTTTCCAGAAGCCCAAAATATTTGAGTCTTAGGATAAGCATCTTTGTAGTCAGCTAAAGGAAAAGGGCAAAGATTCTTACAAGTGTTACATCTGCGTATTCATTTTCAGTAATATAGAGATTTCTTATTTCTTTATCATATCAAATTTCTTTAATTTTCAAGGATCCTCCTCCAAAATAGTCCATTAGACTCCAAGAATAAGAAGTCCTGGATAAGAAGTTCAATCTTAGTGTTTAAATCATTATTTTGCATTTTTTTCCTCATTAATAAGTGAATTTGGATTCTATTTTTTACTTCTTTCCTGTGAGGTTTAGCTGAGCTGCCATCAAACTTACTCAGTAGATCCCCATCTTTAGCTGAAATTTATTAGCTACAAATGTAGAAATTTTCTGTAAGTTCCTCTGTGAAGTGAATTCTGGCTTCTCAAGTGTAACAGAGCTAAGCTGTTTCCTACCTAGAAGACAATGTTTTATGAAGTTTTCAAATGGAACATTTAGAAAATCATGGTTTTGGAATAGTTGAGCAAAGGTACAAGTCAGTGCACATCAATCTATTTATCTCTGTGTTGCATGCAGTGTTGCATGGCTCCATGTATAAAATTACAAGTCTATGTATTGTTTTCTTATGTGTTTTCTTTCTTCAAGTTGAAGCATCTCTTGTTTCAATTTACGTTTGTTGCCTCTTGTCCTGCCAGCATGCACCATTGTTAAGAGCCTGGCTCTGTCTTCTCATTGACCTCCTGGTAGCTAATGACACCTGGATAGTAGCTCATCCTCAAAGCCATCACTTGTACAGGCTGAACAAGCTCAGGTCCCTCAGCTTCTCCTCACCATGATCATCTTGGTGGCCTGCTACTCAAGTCCTTCCAGTGGGTCAACAGCTTTCGTGTGCTGTGGGGCCCAAAACTAGACACAGTATTCAAGATGCTGTCTAATGAGTGTTGAGTGAAGTGAGGACAAGCATTTTTTTCAGTCTGCTGGCCATGTTTGTGTTAATACAGTTTAGGATGCTCTTGGCCTTCTTGGTTGACAGAGAACACTGAAGGCTCATGTTCAGCTTGCTGTCTGACATGACCCCGAGGTCCTCAGAGCTGCTGTTTAGGCTATACCTTCCCAGGTGCAGGACTTGACATTTGTTTTTGTTCAGTTTCACAAGGTTCCTGCTGGACCGTTCTTCCAGCCTGTCTAGGTCCCTCTGTAGGTTGCCCAGCACTTGAGCATATCCACTGCTTCCCCAGTTTGGTATCAGCTGCAAACTTGACAAGAGGGCACTCTGTCAGCGCCCCTGGAGGGCTTCCTCAAGGTCAGTGATAAAGATGTTGAACAATATAGAACCCAGTAGTATTCTGCTTATAATAGGCCCCTAGGTAGATCATGTCCCATTAGATACTACCCTTTGAGCCTGCTCATCCTTTCAGGTTTTTCTTCCATTCAGTTGCCCATGCATTCAGGCTATAATGTCCTAACATAGATTCAAGAATACTGTACAACATGTTTCAGTTAGTAAGGAAAGCTTCCTTACCCAAGAGCCTTATAATATATTAGGCAGGAAAATGTTAAACCCTTCAAAAAAGGGGAGAGCCAAAGCACACAGTGTGGGATTCCCTGCCAGCAGCCGTAAGCGTGACCCCCACAGTGCCTTTAAAGGCAGAACTGTGTGCTCCAGCCAGTCCTGACAGATGACTGAGTTTCCCGGTTGGGTGATCTAATTGGATAAAACCAACTTGAAGCCAGTAAACTAAGCAGTATGGATTATCAACTCTGTTTGCACTAACATGCTATTATAACTGGAGTTCAGTCGATATTTTTGTGGGGTCCTTCTGGTGTGACTTAGCACCAAGGAAGCTAAGAAGCAATTCTGTTGAAATTTAGTATTTTTTGCATAGAAGTACAATTACAAACTCTGAAAGCACAGAAGGGGAGTGCAATTTGCATGTTCTTTCACAATGAATGAATTATTTATTAACTGGTCATATTAAGCAGTACAAGCAGAATTAATATTCTGTGTGCAGCTGAAGCTGTAAGACAGCAGTATGTTTCCATCAGAACTCTGCTTATTGCTTGCATTTTCTGATAGGGTGATGGATTCTTAGAATGTGTATGGATTATTAAAGTGGCAATATTCTTAACTGTAAAATCTTTAATGCTTCTTGCCAAAACCCTACACTCACCAAGAGCCTGTCATTTATGTTATAATAAGGTTAACCTCTTAAAATGAAGATCCTGATTTTTCCAGTCCAAATTTTTTTGAGAACCTTTTAAACACCTAATTTGGCTTGGCTGAAGAGAAGGTTAAACTTCCCTTAGTATCTATATCAAAGTGGCTGGGGGAATGTTCTATTTTTTCTTTCTTTTTTAGAAAGTTATTGCTAGGAAGAGCATGCCACAGTGGAATGACTGTGTGTTCATTTTTTCCTCCTTTTAATTTCTGTGCAATGATCATATGAGAAGGACATACAGTCCTTCCTGTAATGGAAGTCGTTGTTTAATTCCTGAATTCTTGTCGCAGTATTCATCCTTGCTTTGGTGAAGAGAATACATCAAAGGTGGACATAGTCAATTAGTTGACTTTAGAAACTAACTTGATCCCTGAAAAGGAGCTTGTAGGGCATTTTCAGAGATCCAGAGGAGTTTGTCTCACTTGATCCGGAAGAAGGCATTCAGATTATCAGTGAGAATAACCAGAGATTCAGGTGCTCCACATCTTCTAAAATAAGGCTTCGCAACAAGTTGTTAGGTCTCCCTGTGTGAAAGTAGCTGGTACATTAATCCTTTCTTTCTTCTACCCCAGCTCATTCTACTGTTTTTTTCCAGGATATATCAGAACTAAAAAACACATTTACATTCACAGGGCAGAAGTCCTTTAATTAGAGCAACAGAACTCAAACTAGCTCTCTCCTTTATATTTTCCACAGAGCAAGAAATATAATTTTTCTTGTAAATGAAATCTTAGAGAGATCTATATGAATTTGATGACATATGGAAACAACTCGGCAATCCACAGTGGGGTCACAGCCTTAAGGTTAAAAAGTAATTCGCTAGTCTGTGAACAAAGCTACAAAGAAGGCGAATGCTAAATATTTAATACTGATTTTTCTCTTCTCCATTCTCCTTTCTCTCTTCACAGCACTGGAGAGCATGGAAGGATATTATTACAGAGACAGTGTCTCGGTAGAAGAATTTCAAGCTCAGATTAACGCAGCCTCACTCGAAAAAGTCAAGCAGTATAACCAGAAACTACGGTGGGTAATAAACCAACATTCCTCAGATTAGTTGACCAAGTTCTGCTTTTCGACTCAGTTTCTATGACACATCTTTAAACTGAAGTTTAAAGTGCTGTGTGGTGGTTGTTTTTTGGTGCATGATTGAATAAGATCCAAGATTCATCGCTCTGACTTTTTTTGATTTCTGCACTGTTAAGTTAGCCTTTACACTCTAGTGTTCCTGACCTTGCTTGCCTTGTGTGTTAGGACCTCCATTCATGCTGTGGCTCTAATGAGGTACATTCCTCTTAAGGTGTCGTGATTCACAGCTCTGATCACTTGCAAACCTCCAAGGCCTAGTTTTGCGAGAAGTTAGAAGTTAACATTCAGCAAAAATTACCATGAGTTGCTCTGTCCAGTCACAAGAGTAGAAAAATTTTATATTTTTTTCCAGCCATCTAATGTCTGATGAGAAAATTCAGTGATTGATTTTTTTTTGTTTGCTTTCTGGTGAACTCTACCCATTTCTTAAATGAGGCACAAACAGCTTTGGGAATTCACTGACATAATGTGAAGAGCAGAAAAGTAGACGCTTCATTCTCGTTCTCCCATTTGCTAGCCTGTGTAGGTGTTTGGCCAGGAGAATCTAATAAAGTAACTACAGCAGCAAAATATATTAACATTTGGATAATTGCTCTAAAGAAGAACAAAAAAGTGAAATTGAATATTCCCTGGAAACATACTGAAGTGCAATAATACTATCTTAAACTCTTCATGTGGAAGGAATCCTCTGTGCAGAACCACCTAATCAGTAGTAAAGTCAGTCATTCAAGACACAATCCATAAACCATTCTTTCTCCATGGAAAAGGAACGCATTGCTTGCTTGTGAAATGACCATCTGATTACCGTCTCATACTCTCTCTGTTGCTAGAGCAGCAGAAAACAAATGAGAGCAACAGCAAAGGAGAAGGTAGTGGGAGAACAGGATGGGGACTAGTGGGAATGAAGCCACTGGTTGGCAGTGACACTGCAGCCAAGCCATCCGTTGATGAGAACTCTTAATGCAAGTTCAGTTTCTCTTATTCCTGACGCATTTAGATAATAATGCTGTAATAATGTGAAACAGATGGGACCACTTCGTTGTGTATGGTCCCACTTACAAATGGATATGTTGGCCTAACTTGGCATGTACCCAAGCAGGACAATAAAATTAAAAAATCAGTAGTACCTTAACTCTGCTACCTCTTCATTTCTTGTGGTAAAGCCTTGTTAAAGTTTGAGTACATAGAACATTTTTGAGGAATGTGATGTCTTTTGGGTCACAAATCTGATACTGATATATGCCTTAAAAGAATTAATTTAGAATTTATTTATTTTAGTAAATCAAGAGATATATTAGTAAATTTTCAGTAGATTTCAGGAAGGATAACCTTTATCCACCATATAAAGTCAAGAAGCTTAATCCTTGCTTTTATTGCAAATTTCATTCATAACTATGGAACTGTGACCAGCTTTTCCACACTGTCAGAAGTGATACAATACGTCCAAGTGTAAAATTGTCCTCCTTGACACTGATTTGGGCATCACAAGAGCTTTTGTCTTTCATGGTTCTTGCTTTGGGGCTTTTGCAAATACTACCTCAACTATGAAGTAGTAATGATAAGATTATAATTTTTTTGAGAATGAATGAAAGAAAGACAGTTGAAAACTGGCTGTAGAATTTGATTCTTATGTGGAAGGGAGAGAATGTCCCTCCATCTTCTGTAATGGACTTAACCCTAGCTATTTGAATCTAATCAAGAATATAAGGGAACTTTTATTCTAAGCCCAGCTAAAGTTGAGTTTCTCTACAGTTCCTGAGGCAAAATCCCCTACCCCAGCAATATATAGGAAGTCCTTTATCTTAATAAAGATGTTATTTTTAAAACCACACAACACCTAGTTTATGAAATTTCTGAAACTGCTGGGAAATCTTCAGCATCTGGCCCACAACTATTCTTGATGGTGCTGGATTTCTTTTTCACGGTCAGCGATTGCACTTATTTTTGTAGTTCACTACTTCAGTTTCTCTGACACTGATAAGGAAAAAAAAGTTATACTCAAATTCTGTTTGCAGGTTGGGCTGGTGCTGGTAGTTGCCAGCAATGTAAATTTAACCTCATCAAATTGTTTGCTAATGAGAAACATGCAGTACAACCAAGTGAAAGTAATTAGGTCAGCAAAGATTTAAAGATCGTTATTACTGTGTGTTTGATAGCTCAGCAGTTGTCTTCTAATTTAGAAGAGGACCAGAAGGAACCTGTGTATCTGACCTGTACAGAGGCTGATGTTAAGTGAGCCCATTATGTATTCTCCTGCCTCCTCCCACTCTTCCCCATCTTCCTCCTTTGGTACTCCGTGCCATGTGAATAGGCTTTTTCCATCCTGAATCAGTCCTTTTGCTTTTCCAGGTGCCAAAGACCATTTTGCTTCAACAGTGCAGGGTGCAATGGTATTTGAATCCGTAACTACTACAAAGGGTGATAGAAATAACGAAAACTCACAAATGCACTATGTTTACTTGGACTGCTTGGTTAGTTATAAGTATTCTCTTGCAAATCTTGAGTCATGTAATTGTAAAAGCATGAGGGTAAACTTTACTTGTAATTTTTGAAGCATTACTGCATTAAGAATTATTTAGTTAAAATACGTTCTGCCCTTTGAATGTAATTTTTGTATTTGGTAAAGGTTTCTTTCCTGCAGAGTGAGATTCAGTCTGGGGGCTATTATTATATGTTGCATAGAAGTAAATCTTACGATCATTACTGTGACCAAAAGGTTGGCTGCAACACGGGCCAGTTGGAAGCTGGGACAGACCCTGACAGACAGGTCAGCTGAATGGCCATAACTCAGCCAATCCTTGGACTGAATAGTGACTTTAAGATAAGACATTTAGTTGGATATGAGAACAGTTTTTATCCTCATAGAAATCAGGTTTTGGATTAGCTTCCTGCCAAAAGTAATCCATTTCTTAAAATGGACCTCAGTGAGTGCAGGAATAACAACTTCTGTAATGTTTGTCAAGTTATAAGAGGTTTGGACTTGATGGTCCAGGAAGGGACCTTCAGTCTACAGTAGTAGGGAAGCTTACTGTTCCAGTCTTCATTTCTCTGTGAGTATTTGACATTTTATCAGATTAGTCTTTTTTTTTTTTTCTCATTTGTTTGCATTGGAACAGGCTGCCCAGGGAAGTGGTTGAGTCACCATCCCTGGAGGCGTTCAATAAATGTGTGGATGTGGCACTTTGGGACATGGTTTAGTAGGCATGGTGGTGTTGGGGTGAAAGTTGGACTTGATGATCTTAGAGGTCTTTTCCAACCTATGATTCTATGAATTCTCTTTCTGGCAAAAAATTGGGTCCCTTTTATGATATTCTATTAAAAAGCAGTTTTCTTGGGTGCTCCTGGATAGCTTCTTAGTCAGAAAACTCCAGGCACATCTGCTTTTTATGAGTTTTCTTCTGGACGTGCCTGTGCACATGAGGGATGTATCTCAAAGGCAGAGAGGATGTTCAGGGCAGAGGTCATTCAGTGGGGTGCAGGGCTGGGACTGTATCAAGCACACTTCCAGCTCTGGGTCTCTGCAGTGTGCTTTGCTGCACATGGTTGACTGCAAGAGCAAACTATGGTGGAATATAGGTGCCTAAAACTGCACATCAATATACCTGTTTGGATTCCAAATCTGTCAGTGGAGATAATTTTTAGCTGATGAGAAATGGGTGAAATCGCTGGCTTTTAGCTTCATAACATTTTAATGCCTCTTCAGCACCTATGCTTGCATTTAGACATCTAAACACCTTTAAAATTTGGTTGCTGATGTTATGGTGGCTTGGATTAGGAATATTCAGAGGGAAATATGCAAAGTAATAGATGAAGGTGAAGTTAGGAGAGCTCTACTTTCCCGTAACTTTTATCCCCAGCATGGCACTTTCTTGTGATGTCCCTGACTGTATGATGACCCAGTTCTTCACTCCAAAGATAGGATCATGCTGTGGGACAGACAGCTGAGGATCACTATTCCATCCCTGCCGCTGGTGTGGGTGCTAATTACCACTGTGTAGTCATTAACTTGCCTGTGCATCAATAGACAAAGGAAGTCTGGAAAAAGTGTTCTTTCCTTCCTGCCTGCCGTTTTGTGTGATGTGGAACTACTCTTTGAAGTCAGCTGTATCCAGGGTTATTTGCAGCTGCTTTTGTAGCCTGTTGTACAGCCATAATAGAAGAGAAATTAAAGCAAGCAGTAAAGGGAAAAGACTGTTTTTTGTGGTTTTTTTCCCTATGTTGCTGCTTTCTTGATATCATTTTAGGGGGTAAATGCAAGTTTGTTATGCTAAGGCAGCAATTATAATCAGTGAATCTAATCACAAATGATTTAGCTAACTACCCTCATTACATTGAACATTTGATTACGCTGTATGTAGTATTTGTCATTTTAAAGTGTTTCATTTACAGTGTAACTTCAAACAGTTTCTCTGTCTGAAGCCTCCTGTATTTACTTTATGGAGTAGGTAACCCTCCACAGAATGATGGCAAATTTAATTTAATTCTTTATTCAGGGATGTTATATTCCATAACGTTTTCATGTTGTTGGGTTTTCTTGGGTTTTTTTTTAATTTTTAAGAAGACAAGAAAAGGAAACTATTTCTGCCCCTAGAATTTATGCAAGCATGGAACAAAATCTGTCTGAGGAATATAACATCTTTTTTATTTATACACACGTATACATGCACAGCAGCCTCTCAAGCTGCAGGCTTCTTGGCAAGCTGATGTTTTACGTATCCTATGTAATTTAGTCAAGACAGAAAATAGATGTGATGGCACTCATGGCTTCAGGCTGAACTAAAATTTTCTAATAGTTGCTTTGGTATAAAGGAGAGCCAAAGACATAAAGGACATATCCACTTAGAAACAGTTAATTACTATGAAGGAAAGAGCTTGTCTGTCTCTGGAACAAACTGATGGGTCCTCAAGACAATACCCGTGTTATCACAAAGACCAGATCATTTATCAGTTCCTGTAAGAAGTGCATTAAAATCCACCTTAAAACTGGCAGATTCCTTCCCCCACTGTTTCCAGTGGAAAGCTTTTCCAAATTGCTTATGTGGTTAAGAAGCTTATGCTGTTTGTCCTTGTGCCCCTGTTGTCCTGTGATTGTAGTCTTACTCTCCTTTTCCTCATGTCTATCCACTTCGGTGAGCATCATGTTAATGAGCAACATTAACAATTTTTGTCATTGTCATCAAATTCAGAAGAGAGTAACCTGAGGAAAGTTACAGGTTTCAGAGGGTGATTCTGTGACAATATTTGCTTTTCAGTGCCATGGGATATTTGCAAAATAGGTGAAAAACGATTTTCCTGTTTTCGATACCACGCATTTGATACATTGCTTTGTGTTTAAAAAAACAGTAAAACTGGACTGCAATACTGCATACACAAATTTATCGTGTAGTTTATATGACTATAAAAATTGGAAATCTGATGTCTTTTAGATTTTTAAGATGTGCTTCCAAATGAACTAGATAATGGTGGCTGAACTCTCTCCGTATGCAAAATCTTTGTGAAGGACAGACTGAAAATTAAGCATTCACTCTGAAGGACATAACAAGGAAATAATAGCTAAATTTGTCTCCTGATGAACTTAATGAGAAGCATTTTAGGTAGAACAGAAATTGACATTCATTGCATTGAAGTGAAGCAAGACCAGAGAGAGAATAGAGAGATCCTGGACAAAGTAAATTAAATTTGTCTAGCTGGTCTAAAAGATATTGCCAGCTGGCTTGAATTTAGCTTTGTGTTTTTTTTCTCTTTCAGTGCTGTGTGCTTTCTGTGAGTGTAAATTCATTGTTTCTTCAGACTTTTGACAAAGTGTGATCAGTATTTATTATAGGTAGTGTTCTGAAATTGAAAATTATGTGTCTTAACAGATTATACTAAAAAATCTCAAAATGACCCACATCCTGAGTCTTTGCTATCTGGTTCATTCTGCTGTCTTTATCCTCTGCAAACGCAGAGAACACATATCCGCAATGATCAGCGGTGGAGCCTTTTCTTTCACTCCTGGTCACTGAGACGAATCCAGCCCAGGCCTGCAGCTTGTAGAGCTTGTTGCTGTAGAAGAAACCCTGACCACCCAATGGCTATTTGGCATGTGGTCTTTTTTAACAGTGTTTTCCATGTCTGGAATATCAGGAGCCAAAAAGGAGACATGTACTGTCTGAAAGGCAAATATGGAAGCAATTAGTTAGTACTAATGGGTTGAGCGTGGATTTGGCTGTTTGGACAATGATGGGAGAAGCAGGAAGGCAGCTGTAACTGGTCTGTGGCCCCAGAACTTCTATTTCACATCACAAATAGTATGGTTTCAAGTGTTCTTAGAAGTGGGTAGAGACAGAATCACAGAATAGTAGGGGTTGGAAGGGACCTCTGTGGGTCATCTAGTCCAACCCCCCTGCCGAAGCAGGGTCACCTACAGCAGGCTGCACAGGACCTTGTCCAG
>Ga0065711_1027194_pt1 | contig 52776 bp, 25 predicted proteins | sample Hoacrofraction12_FD_59098 | JGI IMG/M metagenome (GOLD analysis project Ga0065711, IMG submission 59098) | Hoatzin crop microbial communities from Cojedes, Venezuela - Epithelial fraction 12 v2 (version 2) | ecosystem: Host-associated > Birds > Digestive system > Esophagus > Crop | place... | reverse complement strand
GCCTGGACAATGTCCTGTGCAGCCTGCTGTAGGTGACCCTGCTTCGGCAGGAGGGTTGGACTAGATGACCCACAGAGGTCCCTTCCAACCCCTACTATTCTGTGATTCTGTGATTCTGTGAATCTGTATTGAAGAGACAGGGCTTTTACAGTGGTGGCTGAAAAGAGTTTTGTTCATCCGCTTACTTGTGCAATACAATGTTATTTGTTTCTGAATGCAGAATTGATGTTGAAAGTTAATATTCTGTGATGATGTTAAATGTGCACAAATGGACATCATGTGGAAACACTGTGGAAAAAATAAATGTAAAGAGAAGAAATGATAGATCCATAAAATGGAAGAATTTATTCACACTAATAGGACAAAGACCTATTGAACAGAAGATCTTATCTTTGATTCAGCAGTTGAGCTTTAAGGAGGGTTTGGACATCTGCAGATGGAAATCTATCCGTGACTGTAGCTGAAGGTCAGAAGAATGCAATCTGATAGCTGGACTCTTGTTTTTAGTGACAGAAAATATCTTTATCTGTATAAAGTAATTAAACGCAATCATATATATTTTATCATAATCTAAATAATAAGTATACTGACTGCTTGTAGCTCAAGCTGTTTCTTCTATGCATTTGCTCATGAAAGGTCTATTCATCTCTACCTCTGATATTTCCTTATCATGCCATTCAGCTGAAGTGCTGTATCCTATATTAAATACTTAGCCTGTGTCTACCAAAAGAGGTAAGATTATGCGATAGGTCCTCCATACCCCTTTGTCTTTCCAGACCAGAGTTAAAGTTTGCTTTTCGATGACTTCTGGGTGTTTGTCCCCACAACATGACATACACAGCAGGATCAAGTGCACCCTCAGCAAGTTTGCAAATGCACCAAGCTGAGTGGTGTAGTTGACATGCCTGAGGGAAGGGATGCCATCCAGAGGGACCTGAATGAGCTTGAGAAGTGGGCCCATGTGAACCTCATGAGGTTAAACAAGGCCAAGTGCAAGGTCCTGCACCTGGGGTGGGGCAGCCCCCAATACCAATACAGGCTGGGGGATGAAGGGATTGAGAGCAGCTTTGAGGAGCAGGACTTCAGGGTACTGGTGGATGAAAAGCCGGACGTGACTGAGCAATGTGCCCTTGCAGCCCAGAAGGCCAGTTGTGCCCTGGGCTGCATCAAAAGCAGCATAGCCAGCAGGTCAAGGGAGGGGATTCTGCCCCTGTACTCTGCTCTGGTGAGACCCCACCTGGAGTCCTGTGTCCAGCTCTGGACCCCCAGCACAGGAGAGACATGGGCCTGTTGGAGTGAGTCCAGAGGAGGGCCACAAGGATGATCCAAGGGATGGAACACCTCTCCTATGAGGAAAGGCTGAGAGGGTGGGGGTAGTTCAGCCTGGAGAAAAGAAGGTTACGGGGAGACCTTATTGTGGCCTTTCAATGTATAAAGGGGTCTTAAAAGAAAGATGAATTTTGTAGCAGGGCCTGTTGCAATAGGATGAGGTGTAATGGTTTTAAACTAAGGGAAGGTAGATTTAGACTGGATATAAGGAAGAAATTTTTTATGATGAGGGTGGTGAAACACTGGAACAGGTTGCCCAGGGAGGTGGTCAATGCCCCACCCCTGGAAACATTCATGGTCAGTTTGGACAGGCTCTGAGCAACCTGATTTAGTGGTAGATGTCCCTGCTCACTGCGAGGAGGTTTGACTAGATGTTCTTTAACGGTGCCTTCCAACCCAAACTGTTCTATGATTCTGTAACTGACAGCAAGGGACTTTGCTCTGTTGTACTCGTACTAGGCGTGTATCGTCGGCTGTTGTCCCCCATCTAAATCCCTTCAGTTTCTGTGGGGAATGGATCAGAATGGAGCGAAGTGTCTGGTGCTGCAAAGTAGCACTGCGGGCCAAAAGGGACTGAGAGCCTGAGGCGTGGGATTAGAGGGAGCTGTGTTAGGAGGCAATCCCGGAAGGGGGGAAGTAAGTTTGGATGATGACATAGGGAGAGAAAGGGCAAGGTCTGTTGAAATAGAGTTGTGGGGTTAATAGAAGCAGGTGAACAGAAGGGAGAGACATCTTACAGTAGACCATGTGTGGTGGGAAAACTGGAATTGTCTTTGTTCAGAAACACTTAGCAGGGGAAGTCAGGGTGCAAGGACTTGATGAAAAGTCTCAGGACGTAAATACAAAGTTTGGGCCAGATTACAGTAGGGAGGGGAGAATTAAATCTGACCACACAAGAAGATTAGAGGCAGCTGGGCTTCATTAAATTTGCCCAGGAAACTTTAATTGTGGTGGTTTTTTTTTTAATTTTAATGAATACTAAATCTAGTTTTTTGTGTGCTGTCAAATTTGTGTTTGACATAAGTAATTAGAGGAGCACTTTCATTTAGTTTTGGTTACTTTGACCACTTTTCACCGAATAAACAACATGAATTGGTTGTTAAAGTATCTAGAGAGAGCAAAAAAAGGAGCAGGATAATTTCTAATCCAACAGAAGAGTTACGTGTGCTGCTCCATGAAGTGTTGGCAGAGCTTTGCTGGGCAGGGTGATAGTAGAGCAGGAGCAGAGAATATTTTTAGCTGCTGATTTGTTCTGGAGCTCTGAACCAGGAATAATGGAGTTGACCAAGAGATTTGAGGTGTGTGGACATTTGAAGTAGTAGTTTATCATTCTTAGAAAAAGCACGCGTGCTTGTAGAATGAGATGCATTGTTAATGGTGTATTTTAGTTTGAAAAGTTATTGTAAGTTTTTGAAGTTGTATGTTAATCTTGCTCTAATCATCATTTTGTGCTTATGAAATATGGAAGGTTTGTTTATTTTCCTCTTTTGTACAATGTATTAAACTCAGAATCTTATGATTTGAAGAGTATATTACTGTGATCAAGTTTGCAGTCCCATGTAGCACAGCAAAATTATTTTCCTGTAACTTTTGTTTAAAGCTCATAACTTTAGTTTGTCGTGGCTTTATCTGAAGTATCCTGTCTTCATGAAGTCCTTGCATGAGGAGAATTGTCCACTACTATAACCTATAAAAGAAGGTGGTGGATTCTTCATTTAACTTTGTATAGTTTCAGTTTCCAGTTCTCATCCTCAGGTGCATTGGCACTTTGTGTGTTAGGCTGGATTTTGGACACCAGCACGCTTTTGAAGTGTGGCTCCCAATTGTCCTCACCTGCTCCCTGATACAAGGAGTTAAAGCACAGCTGTCTGAGAGCACCTTCTGGGTGAAACTAAACCAGAAGATGTGCTCCAGCTGTGAGGGCCAGTTTAGGCCCTGGGGGTCAGAGCTGGTCTGGAAATAACAGCCCCTTCCCTGCCTCAGGGCCAGTGTCCTGTGGGTGCCAGTGTCCTGTGGGTGCTGAGTCCCAGCTCCACACATCCGCCCCTGTCGCATGGCACTGCCTGCTGATGCAGACCGAGCTTTATGGTACCAACGTGCCAACATCAGTCCTGGGCAAAGTAGCCTTATAAGGAATTTATTTTTCTTTCGGAACGTAGATTGGGATGTTGAAATGAAATCCTAGGAGAGCCTTAGCTTGGGGGGGATGTTCCTTTTTTACTTTCTAGTTACCTCAAGTATATTAAACTGAGTAATACTGAATTTGATCTCAGCTTTTTTACTGGGTTATTGATATTAATATGTTACGCAGGATTTAATCAAATATCTACAGAAGTTTTTGTGTGAGTGTAATTGTCCACCAAATCTGTAATCTCAAAAAGATTTGTTCTAGGAACATCCACTGCCCATAAACCATGTTTTGACTGTAGCTGTTCTGTGTCTTCACTAATTGCTGTCCTGATCAGTATTAGCATGACTTCAGTTGGTATCCAAGTCAGTCTAATAATTCTTTAAAACCTTTTCAAGTTCTGATATACTTTGTGAAAAAAACAAAAACCCCCACCTGCTACCCTTCACCCCCACCTCTCTGCACCCACCTTATTTCCCTTTTTTTCTTTAAAGTTTCAAGCAATAAAAAAGGAATAATAAAACCAGCAGTACTGATGGAGATTTACCTATTTTTCCATAGTTAAATGTTTTTATTGGTTAAAAATGTTCAACAACTTTTGCATCTACTGGAGGGACATAGAGATTCCATCATTAAACCAAAAAGTGAAGTGGTCTTCATTCTCTCTCAGTACAGAATGCAATCTGTTGTGGGTGGTAGGTATGCCTGAGGAGTTTTCTCTGTAGTTTCTAAGTGTTGCTTTGCATTTCTTACGGGTGGTTTTGAGCAACTGTTGTTCTGGGATATTTTTATATGTCTTCTGTACAAATTTAATGGATAAAGCTGAAGAACTCTGCTTAAGCATAATTTAATCTTCAATATAGATGGGGGATGCATTCATCAACTCTGAATTTACAGTTGGATCAGTCCAGGGACTTCCATTTTTCTTAGGGATTCCTTGTATTTTGCTTTTCTATAAAACCAGCTGCAAGTGTTACGAAACTTACCTGGGAGCTGCCAAGCTAGACTTGACCAAGTTTAATGAGCCTTGCACATTTGTGCAAAGCCTTGCCACTGCACTGCAATGTTTTGGTGTCTGTCTGAAAAAATCTCTTGGCAGTCTAAGGTGGGTAGGAAAGCAACAGCTTTCCTCTGTGGGTCTGCTGGGGTTTGGCTGGTTTGAGTCATTTTGCCCTCAGAGAGTATAAAAGGAGGCGGCACTGTATTGGCTGAAAACCAGCATTTTAGTTCTCTGGTTGTTGATTTGTAAATACACGTCTTCCTGCAAAATAATAATCCTGTCTTATTCCTTATCTACCTTATATATGGAAATGATTGTATCTTGTGTATTAGCTGACAGTAGTTATTTCTGAATGCACTTACGTGACAGAAGGCAGCTTTAATGTTTCAGATCTCTCAGATAATGTACATCCATCTGTTCTTTAGCGAATGCATCGCCTCTGTGCATATTGATAATTTCTGATGTAGCACTGCCTGTAATTAAATTTTGATAAAGCATTTTACAGGCTGCTGGAAAAAAAACAAGTTGGGTTTTTTGTGCAAATACAGAGTAAAACTGAAATCACCTACGACTGAAGCTAATTTTGTGAATTGATGGCCACTACAAAAATGTAGGAATAATTAAAAATATATAACAGTACTAGTGTATGTTCATTTTTTTAATTGGCTGGAATTTCATTTGGGTATATTAACAGTAACAATAGTGTTATTTTTTTCACTTAAGCATTTAGCAGAATCATGTATTTTATTACTTAAGTATTTCAATGCTGACCTTTCATGTTGTTTGCTTATAGGTACTTAGATTTTGGAGAAATTTACTAGCAGTAATTTTTGTCAGGCAAGGCACATGTCATTTCTGGGCTGCATGGGCTGCCGAGTGATGTCTGCTTCTCAGCACTGGGCATCTCTGTGGCGAATTTAAGACTTGGAAGTGATAAGGCTGTATTGTTCAGTGGGTGCTCTCTTCATTCATTTAAGAGAAAATCTTAGTAACAAGAAACAAAACTTTCAATTATACCTGAAAATATGCTTGCTCTTAAGGCATAAAACCAAAAGCAGTTTATCATTTGTGAGCAATATATAAAGTATGTAATGAAATGAGAGGGAAAATATAATGCCATTTGAAAATGACCTTTGTCCAATTTTTAGCAAGTAATATGACACACTTGGATCTTCTGTTAACATGAATGTTAATGGTTCTTCTGGACTCACTAGGAGGACAAGTAGTTCCTCTGGATTTTGCAGAATCTGGTGCTTGTAGATAGGAGAAGTAACTCTCTTGCTGCAAAGTTGTCTCCAGTCTGGGCTTCTCTAGCTGTGTGTCAAGTGGAAATTATTCCTTGTTTCTTGGAATTTGAAGTTGTTTGGGGTAATACAAAGTTTTTAATGCTTTATCTAATCAAAAATGTAACTTGTAATTTCCCACTTTTTTTGCCTCCTTAGAATGTGAAAGCATTTGCATCTTCAGATAGCCTAGCCAAGGTCCAAGAAGTAGCAAGCTGGCTTTTGGAAATGAATCAGGAACTGCTCTCTGTGGGCAGCAAGAGGCGACGAACTGGTGGATCTCTTCGAGGTAATGCTTCCTCAAGCCAAGTAGATGAGGAGCAGATGAATCGGGTCGTAGAAGAGGAGGAGCAGCAGCAAAGACGACAACAAGAGGAGCAGCACATTGAGAGGAATGGGGAGACAGGAGGAGAAGAACCTGGATTTGGTGACAGGCATGAGTCTCAGCAGGAACAGTTAGAAGAAAATAACAATAGACTAATTACAGTGGATGAAGAATCCACTTGTAACCAGGAAGAAGATGATGATGAACATGCTGGTGATCAAGAGGAGGAGGTGGAAGAGGAGGAGGAAATGGACCAGGAAAGCGATGATTTCGATCCATCTGATGACAGCAGTAGAGAAGATGAACACGCTAACAGTAACAGTGTCACAAATTCCAATAGCCTCATGGACTTGCCCATTCACCAGTCATCACCATTCTACATAAAGACAAAGGTGAGAAACTGCATTTTTTTTGTGTGTGTTCTTAATCATTAAGCCTGGATTTTGGAAAACAATTTCCATATTTAACTTAAATGAAAGTTTTACAATGAAACAAAGATTTTTACTTCCTAAAGAGCTCATTATGAAGAATTTATGCAGTCCACAAAAATGATACTGTTTTAACTGTTAATAATCAAATTATTTGCATGCATTGGACATGACCAAATACTGCTATAGGTTTTAAGGAATAGAACTCTGATGACTGTGTTCAGAAGATCAGGATGTTTCTTTATAAATGTTTTTACATGTTACTCATACACTTAATAAGGCCCTCCCGGTGGTTTTTTTGGTGGTGTTTTTTTTTTTTCCTCAGAGCAGGCAAGAAGGAAGGTAAACAATTGTGCATGTGTGGTGTTCTCTGAGAATATCTGGTTCATTTAGATGAAAACATGGGAATGAAAAAATAGAATGGAATACTACGGAAACATGAATTTCTTCCTTCTGGCCAGGTTATAGCAAGTTCATTAATAAAACACAGGTTAAAAAAAAAAGTGTTAGCCAGTCATTTAGTTACAAAGTCATTACATAATGTTGTATGGTATCCTGCTTGTCAGGACCTTGTAAATTTTGTGCAATGATTGTTGAGAACTTCAAATTCTCAATAAGAATTTGGAAATAAATACTTGCAGTTTTTATTGCTACTTATATCACCTGACACTTTAGATCAAGAAAAAAATGGTTTTGGAGTATTAGCTCCAGTGTATGTCAGTAGTTCACCATTTTTTGAAATTCTTCAGGAAGGAGGTATTCTGTTAACTTGTAGCAGCAGTGAAAACTGAAAGAATAATGGAAGCGGGGATACCAACTAGTAAAAAAGAGGAACAGGCAAGTGTTTTTGCAGAAGAATGTTGTTCCTAAGTCTATGTACCAATTTCTTAATCATTAATTGGTAATAGAACACCTAGCCTCCTCTCACCTTTCAGAAAACAAACCAACAAAACACCCTCAAATTTTTAGTGTACTTTTTTTAAAAAAAACACCACCAGCTTACATCAAACAAAACTACAAAAAATCCATTAAAATAAGTTAACAGGGTTCCCTGTGTGTTTGAGTGTGAACATAAATGTATAGAGATGGAGAATCAGTCTTGAAGATGTACTAGAACAGGTAAATAAGATGAACATTTGCTTCTGGCAGCTGCAGCAATATGTTTCTGGTAGTAGCAATTAGCATGTAATTCACTTGTGTGTTCAAAGTATCTCAGCTAACATCTTTGATTTTTGAAAAGTCGTAATGTTTTCACGTAAGTTTTTATTAAATTATGTATATTTTTATTGATAATTCTACTGTTCAAGGTACTGAAGTGTATGCTTTCTTATTTAGAGTGAAACACTGTCATATTTTGTGTTACTCAATTGGCTTTTTACAACTCAAATTTTTGTTTTTATTCCAATGCTTTGGTTTTCCTGGATTTAGTATGACTTATTGAGCATCGTATGACACCTTGCATCCAGCATGGACTTAACAGTTAATGTAGGAAACGCTTACCCTCAAAAATATATTTTTAAGTCTCTGAATTGGAAACCTTTTTGAAGTGCTTTGTAAATAACCATACTCAAAATGTATACAGACAGAGCAGAGCATAGTTTTCAGTGATTGTTGGTTCTAAAGCTTTTCTTTGTCATCTACAATAATGGATGCAGGCTTTATCTTTCTTTTTTAAAGGGTATTTGACATAGACTGAAACAAGCTGGTTTAGCCTGAAGGAAGTTGTCTGAAAGATTTTTGTATAGATGCGCAATTTCTATGTGATCTGATAGCTGCTTTGCACATTGTTTCTGTGCAGTGCTGGCTGTTTTCATCTATGCTCTGACCCCAGGCTGTGCTCCTGTGAGAACTGTTGGGGAGCTAGGTAGCAAACTGTATTTGGGAGTTGTTCTTGATTCACGGTGCAGCTCTATTTTAGGCAATTTTAACTGTGTCCCTGAAGGATCAGCACAGGTTAGAAAGCTGCTTGGGCTGGTGCTGCTCTAGGTCGTGGTTACATAGTGAGACTGACTTAACGCAACATTAATGTTGCCAATTCATTAACAACTCAACATTTTACCATAGGGACACATTTTATGTTAAGAATTGTTGTAGAAATATAGCTGTGCTGGAGCATGAATGAATTACCAGAGTGAAAATAAACATGACTAAATTAATATGCTGCTTTTGAGAAGAAAAAGGAGTGTTTGTAGACGCATCAGCTGTATTTACAAGTGATTTCTGGTTCTGCCTGTTGAAGACAGGCTCATCCTAGCAGACTTGGACCTAAGGGACGTATTTTTAGCTTTTCAGATATGCTTCTTGGCATTTGTAGTCTAGTACAGTTCTCATAACTCTGGCTGAATTACCTGCTCTCTTGCTGTATGCTGTACTCCTGTGGAACTTGCTTTGAACCACCAGTATCAGCTGTGATGGCTGAATCCGCTACTTATTGTTTGTGTGCCAGATGTAAACCTGGCTGCTCAGAAGCATGCATTCCTCATCAAACACAGTTGCTAGTTTAGTAGGTGGTGCGTAGCAATATTGGCAACGGAGAGTTTTCATCACTACCAAATATCAAGGGATAATAGTGAGACTGAATAAAATAGCAACTGCTACTGCCGTAGGTGTCCTCGTGTAGCTCATCTCCACTTTTTGATATTTCTGTTCTTTATCCTTTTACTTTTTATTCCTTTCCTCATAAGCTATTCAAAGTCTCTTTCTGATCTGACTTTTTTTTGCTTATTGGCCTGTGGATCCTGTGCAGTTAAGGAAGGTTCCCGCATAGCACCACAAAGTATCCTGCTTGCATTTGCCGCCTGTCACCTGGACTTCCACTTGACAGCAGCAAGCCTGCTATGTTCTGCCTCATAAACTTCACCAGAAGCATACAAACCATTATATTTGTAGAAAAATATATTTTATATATATGCATGTTTTAGGTAATGTTTATAGAATATATATAAAATTATATATAAATATTTGACTCGTACTACTGCCCTGTGCAAATAACTGAGGTAATTGTTGCCCTAGTGTTGTGAAAATGTTACACCTAAAATGAGAAGGCTGGTGGTTCAGGAGAGTCTTCATTGCATTCACCAGCAGCACCCAGGAATCGCGAGGATCCTTATGTTTACCTGTTACAATTTCCTGCATAAAACGTTAGGCCGCTCTGTATTGACTTATGCGCAAGCTAAAGCATGTTTTTAGAAAAACTTCGACATTTGAAAAGAGGAAACAGTCCAGCAAGGTAAATCTTTCTCAAGCTTAGGTTAATAGTTTGTTAGTTATCATCAGTGTTTAAACTTCTGCAGCTTTACTCTACTCTGTAGAGACTTCCTGTTGTCTGTCTTTTTTTGACCATTATGATTTATTGGTTTTGTGTTGTACGGAAGAGCTGTTTAACAAGTGGGTTTTTTTCCCTGCAAACATAAAGCAATCAAGTTCGCTCCTGGAAGCTCTCTTAAATGTAAATAATAAGGACACTCTGTCCATTTGGCATATTTTTCTGTTCTTTGTTCTTGTTATGATGCTTCCCTGAACACTCTCTCTGATTTTTGAACATCTCTCTGGAATTGTAGATATTGGAACTGAGATTAAAACTCCAGTAGCAACTGTGCCAATGACAATTAAAATTTGTTCATGCTACATATTTACCTGTCTATGTAACAAACGATTCCGTTAACTCTTTTGACTGCAGCATTGCATTGGGATTTCGTGTTCATCTGATTTGTTGAACATGATGCAAGCCTTTTGCAGAGAGCTGTCTCTTCTGTATGCATGGCCTGTGTCCTTTGTACTTAGAGACAGGAATTGATGCTTGATTGTATTAAAGTGAGTAGGGTTTTCTCACATCAGGTGTACCTCATCAGGTCCTTTACTGTTTGTTAATTTTCACTCTAACTGATCTGTGTCATTTCAAATGTTGTCATGTCTGTTACATAAAAGTAAAGGGCAAAGTAAATATGTGCAGAACTCTTACCGAAACATGCACGTGATACTGATTCTTCACTGATTGCATCATGCTTGTGGCATCCATTTCCAGTGCTCTCTGATGAGTTTGTGTTACTTGAGTTCCGTAGGAATGGCCATGTAATAATTAACCACAATATAAGCAAACAAATATACTTACAGTGCATCACATCTTTCATAGCAGCTGCTCTTAATTGCTTTTACCCCTCAGTACATGTGGGATTCTGCACCACTGCAAGGACAAGAACACATTAACTGGTAGTCACCACACTGGGAAATAGCTCATGTGAATTAAATTTCTTGCTTATTTTATATTTAAATTGGTTGTCTACCTGTGTTCATACTTTTGAAATTGTGGTATTAGCAAATATATCGTACCAACAATGTTTTATCTTTATCAAAACTGGTGTTTATGACCAATGATAACCAGCATGGTTTTATGGAAAAATTGGCGTCAATGCAGTTAATCCTATTACTTTGTCAACCATTGCATTATTTTCTCTTGGACTAACACCTGGATTTCACACTATGATTATCCAGGTTGTACTCTGTTCGCTTTTCTATTTTTTTCTATATATCATTAGGTTTGTTTGAGATTTCTGAAAGGTTTTGTTTTTTCTAATTCTTAAAAATAATTTTTATCATAATATGTATCATCTTTAACTCATTCTATCTTTTATGTCTTTTTGTTTGCTTAACTATTTCTACAACTCTGTTTTGTAATTTTTAAATAATAATTTCAGCTTCAATGTACTTAAATCTTTTGGCTTTAATTGAGGCTTTCGGTTTCAAGTTGAGTTGTTTAACTGTTGTGAACTCTTCTTATTTGAAGGAGTATTGGCTTCTTGATTATCTTAGAAATTGTTTCTAAACGGTTAAAACAATTTACAGGTTCATTCAGCTTTGGTTTGGATTTGGTGTATTTTGTGGAAGGGGGGAAAAAGTCATGATCACTTACACCCAAGCTACCATGAATTTAACTTTGTTCTGTTAGTTTTTCTTTATCTAAAATTCTACATTACAGAATACTTTAAATGTGTCTAATGCTGAAGCCGCCTCAGTTATGAAACAATCACTTTAAAAAAAAAATTAAACCCATGAATTCCTGAGAAGTGTTAGCTGCATTTATTCCAGCAAATATTGTCACAGATTTCTATGATTAAACAAAAGAACGACTTTGTATCAGACTAGCAGGTGTGAGATCTCCAGAGGCAGATATATACATGCTCTAGGTAAAGTTGTGGTATCAAGGTATGTTTCCTTTCTCACTCCTGCTTGCATGCTTGAACCTGGTGTCTGGCAAAAGAGGCAAACAAGCTGAAGATTATACAGAAACTAGAAGATGCAGTTTTCTGTGTCCATGGCAGAAGGTTGTATGTGTAGGAGATAGCTGTTGGGAGATAAGCAAATGGCAGCCCTCTTTGATCTTAAAGGATACCTTTCACTTTAGGCAGATGCCATCTTGAATTTTCATATTTGTTTTCATGCCACATCCTCCCATTGGAGGTGGGATTCCAGGAACCATTTCATATTTCTTCACAAATTGTGTTTTGAGGGGAGAATATACCAGAAGGTGCTAAGGGTGTTTTCATGTTTTCTGTAAGGACCTGAATTTTAAAACCCAAGTGAGTGCGTAGAGCAGGAGGGCTGTTAGCTGGTGCGTGGCCGTTTTTCTTATTCTGGGCTTCAGGAAACACACTGGTCTGCTCTGCCTGTCTGGAGGGATGTCTGAAGGAGTGTTTGAGCCTGCCTATGGGAGATGCTCAGTACTTCTGGACAAGAGGCACTGTTCAACAAGAATCTCTGCAATAAAATCCCGCTTAAACATTTATTTCCTTTTCTTCTATTGAGGCTGTTGTGAAACTTAACAAATTAGGGTATATGAATGTGAAACATTAATTCTGTGCTAACTATTTGGATTATGATGGTGACTTCTTGTAAGGGGACAGGCATTCTTCATGCAGAACCCTTCACTAACTTTCCAAGTTAGTGTCCCCTTCAGATGCAGGTTCGCATGTTGCAGGATTGTGGGCTGTGATGGTGCTTGTTATGTTGGTTAACCAGAGATTCCAAAGAACCAGAAAACAGATTAGCTAAAATGAAGTTGAAAAATTCTTGTATGTTTGGATCTACAGCCACAAAAACCACTTTCATATCCCTTCAGCAGTTGTCATATTTGAGCAGTTGCTTAATTACTAGAGGCGATTTTTTTAATAGATGCCTTTCATGTATAGCATATATTACATATAACAATGGTAAAGGCTAAGAAGCAGCTTAATTTTCTGGTAAAAATGGTGTACTTTGATTGCAGCATCCTCTGATTCGATGTGCCATGCTGGCTGGCTGGCTGTAAGTCGCCAGGTGTGCGTGTTTAACGGTGCTGTTCCAAGAGTGCCTTTTCTTGGCTGTTGTTTGACCCTGGTGAGTGGAGTGGGGGAGAGACAGAACAAATAAGCTGCATTGACTTTGTTGGACCTGGGACGAGGTGTACTGCGGGAAAACTTCTCCCTCGGAGCTTAAACACCCATCTCGCAAGCTCTGAAACAAAGCTAAAGCCATGCTCGCGTACGCGGCTTTGAGCTCTCAAATAGCACAGACTGGGACAGAATTTTTTACTGCGAGGTGCTTGTTCCAAGCTGGTCTATAGACAACAAGGATATAAAGGATTTATTTTTCAGTGATTTTTGGCTCTGTATGGAAGGATGGTATTAATTTTAAAACTGAAGAAAATAAGATTGCACTGGGCAGTTTGTGCGTATGTGAAGTGAAAAGGGAGTCGTGTGAAAATCTGCGGTTACTGTCAGAACGTTAATAAACTTTGTAGGGATAGGGGGAAATAAAGGGTTTATAATAAAGGATTAGAGAAATGCTGATCCTTGAAAGTAGGTTTTTGTTTTATGTACAGGCACTACATGCTGAGAGAAGTTTGGAATGTTGTGTGTAGGTAATGTGGTGGTTTTGTAACAGTGTATGTTAATATTTTTCTCTCTGAGCAGCAGAGGGGGCTGCTATTGCTTTGCTGCAGCCCGACGGAGACTTGTGTAGTGTTCCTTTACAAAGGTTTTTCCCGTTCTTGCAGCTAAAAACTTGAAGCATGTTTTTTAAGTCTAGGGAATACATACAACTGGCACAGAAGGACTCAATGTTTTTTATTTGTGAAGAACTCTGTTTCCAGTAAATGAAATTATGTAGGAGTATTTCCTTGAAAAATAAGGATTAAACATTTTCAGATGGCTTGCGTGATAAGAATGCAGTGTGTAGTTCTGTGCCCTGAGTGCACAGGAGAAAGAGAAAAACCTTATACTACAAAAAGAGATTCTTTTTTTCATCTTTATTTTTTGCAGGGATCACACATAGGGGATGTAGATTATTCATGCCTTTTATCTCCTGAGAAATCTAACAGTTAATGCTTTAAAGAGTTTTTAAACTAAGTAGTAATTCAGCTAAAGCTGTGTCAAAAAGGATACACATTAAGAATCACTCAAAAAGGCAACAGAATTTTTTTTCCTCTTCTCTCTGGGATTCTCCTTTTTAATTAAAGTTTCTTTCACATCACTTTCTAAAAGCTTAGGAACTGGCAAATTTTCTCCCCCCTTGGTTATTGTGAACTACAGCACTAAAGTACAATGAGTTAAGAGAAGTAAATGACTTAGGATAAAGAATAAATGGTCTTTACAACTGCCAGTCAGAATTACTTTTGCATTACCATGACAGTTATTTTGGAGCAAGTTTTGCTGTTTTTAACTTTTTTTTTTTTTTTTAATACTTTTCCAATACAGAGCCTTATTTCCCTATTGGACTGTAATAACATTTTCATGCTCCGAGGTTGATATCAATCAACACTTTTAACCTTTGACTTCTTTCTCATTTATATGCTACGCAGTTTAGTTGCTAATGATTCCAAGCATGCAGGATCGTTTTGAAAGGTTAAGTAACTGTCATTAAGATGTAGTTTATTAAATATTAGAGCATCCCTGGAAGGAATGCAGATTCTCAGTTTCACTGTAGATCGCGAGGTTCTTCCCCATCTGTACTAACCTGCAGCATGCTGCTTTGCAGTGGTTGCTCTGCTTTTACTTGACTGTGTTAACTAATGGCTTAATCTGCTGCCCAAGGCTTGCTGTGGTTTAGCTGTACTTTTGCCTTTTGTAAGTAGAATTGCTCCTACACCTTCACTTGCAGGTAAAATTGGTGTTAAATAATTGCTGCTCTGCTAATTTTCCCTGCTCTGGAAGTGTATCATGAAGCTTGCTAATTGATGTGTGGGCTTCACTTATACTAACGTGGTTATCCCTGATACAGTTTGTGACTTGTCTAAGAACTTGACTATCTAGTTCTGCTTTCTCATGCAAAGTTCTTGAATACCTAGTAATTAAATTTAACTGTTATGTTGAAATGTCACTTGCAGTCAGAGGACAGGAATATCTTCTACAATAAGTTCTTGTTTTTCTTTCCCTTAATGAAGGATGTCTTACCTTATTCTACAAATACTACTACAGAACTAAATGATAGTGCTAATGTATAATTTGTGAGGTAAGTAACTGTGTATAGAAAGGGAAGTCAAGAATCTCAGTGCCTGGGAAGGAAGAAAATAATTTGACAGAAAACATTGATGCTGACAGCTTGGGTCATAGTTTTGACTACAAGATTGTATTTAATAAGTAGATTTTCATTGATTTCTCCCCCCCCGCCTCATTACAGCAGGATGCGTATTTTTTAATGTGGCAAGAGATAGTGCTGATTTCGTTTCTCGTTTAGTTTCCCATTACAGCGATTGCTTACTAGACTAAAGCCCTAGCTGAGTAAGGCACAAGCAAGTTTCTCTTCTGTTCCAATAATTGAGGTCAGCCGCTTGGTTTACACTTGCTCAGAATTGATGCATTGCCACAAGGTTGTGTTGACCCGAATTGTCTTTTAGTTGCTTGGCCCATGCATAGGTAAATATTGGAAAGGGACTTGCCTGTGTTACTCAAACTGCCGTATCAGTTTACTTTGTGTAGAATAAATTAAATTGATACCTTCAGGATAGCTACTTAAAGCAGTGTCTTGTAGTTGCACACTTTTTCATAGACTTTGAAATCACTGTCAGTTAGGCATCTACATGGTTTTTGCTCTGCATTTTTGTTCTCAAAATGAAAATGAGCTTTAAAAAAAAAAATGGTACTACTACAATTTATTTTAACTCGCCAATTAAATGGCAACAACATTAGGAAGTACAATTCATGAAAATGTGCCTGAGAATGCTTTCAGTATGCTTACTCTGTTGATCTACATGGCTTGTCTAACACACACAGTTGGGAGCTCTGCCCCACTTAAATATGCCATTTGTTCCTTATGCTGGTCTTGACTATATGGCAGGTGCTTTGCCTGATGTGATCGTTAGCCCAAAGATCTCCAGCCTGTAGTGATACAGCTGTGTTTACTGCACATTTTATCAGTGGATGCTGTTGCTCCGAGCATCAAGTTTTAAGCTCCTTCACCTTTTGGGGTTTGACTGGAGTTGATGTTACTGATTATGAAACTTGGTGCAAATGGTGAATCAAAGTGTGAAGAAAGTAAAACTTTTGCTGGTGAGTTAGTTTTCGGTTTTGTTGACACCACCCTTCCCAAATGGATGGTGTTAAATATTCTTTTGGCTATGGATTTGAAGTGTGTTTTTTAAAATGTAAGTTATGATAAGTACATTTCTTGTATTCACTGATGTTTTATACTTATAAAATTATGAGATCTGAAATTAGCTTCCAGAGGAACAGAAGGTGATCTGAGGACCAGAATTATGTTTAACAGGTGCTGCAGGACTAACATTTTTTCCTGATGCATTTCTCACTCACTGTAATCTGCAAAATAGCAGCATGTCTTTTATTTCTGTAGGAGACTTTTCATTATCTGCATAACATGTTGCTATTCAGCAGACTGTGCACAGTAGAGTAATTTACATATCTTTACAAACTCTTGGATATAAGGAGGAAATCTAGACAGTGTCAGTTTCTGTGCTAGTTTAATCATTTCTGAACAGGCAGAAGGCTTAAACCCAAAATTTCCAAGCTGTCTTAGCAGAGTGTTTGAACAGCCAGCATCTAATGTCTGTTGACAAAGGAGAATTTTTGACACATGAACTGTTTATCTTTGGTACTGTATGGTGTCAGATCTGTGCATGGAAACTGTGCTTGTGTTGTAATGATATAACATGCATTTTGTGTAGACTTATTAATCTGCTGTTGTTTAAGTGTCATGCGAATGTTTTCCAGTTTTCTTCATTGATGAAATTTCTGTTAGAAGAATCCCTATAAAACTTAGAACTGGTGTTTCTGTAAACTATTCTCTTTGTCGCAAGCATCTTCTCCTCTCTTCCTCATAGTTTTGTTACTGAAGGCACTGTCTAAACCTCACCTCCATGCAAATTTTGCTAGAGTTCTGCCCATTCTCTCCTGGTGACACAAGTTCAGGACTTCACTGAATTACTGCAGAAAGTGCTGTATGTTAAAAAAAAAACCCTCCATAAAACTTCTGTATTGACTCTGTATAATATAACTTATGATGAAATGTTACATATAGTTAATTGGTATTGAGATTTTAAAGGTGAAGGTCATGAGTTCTTGTGTGCGTAGATGGGTATCTATAATAATCACTGAAATACAAATGGAAAACGTTGCTGTCGGGCGTCTCTTCTGCACTTCTCTCTTATTTCTCCTTTCTCTTCTTGCTGATTTTGTGTTTTGTTTCTTTAGTTTGTAACAAGAGTTGGGCAGAGGGAGGGGATCTGAGAAGGACATAATTACTGAGGAAGTGCAGAGATTTCTATCCCAAGTCAAGGTGGTCCAAACCAACTATTTCTTATAGAACCTTACTTCTTTTTGTGTTTGTTCTCACTAAAACCTGATGTTTTCTTCTGGCCTTACTACCTAACCGTATATTGCGTAATATGAAAGGAGCGAATTGTGAATTTTAGTAATATTCAGTGTAATTCGATCTTGGAATACAGTGGCTATGCTTTTCAGCTGTGTCATGAAATATTACTCTGTTAATGCTTATTAAATTTTAATACATTTATTCAATCTCTGGTGCCTCTGCTGAAGTGGAAAATGTACCTACTGCCACTACAGATTGCCAGCAGGGATAAATTCCACCTTATTCATCATCAGAAGTCATTACTACTTTTAGGTAAAGTATGAGCAATGTTTCCTGTAAGTGCAAATCACATTCTTATGTCATCCAGCCACTGGTTATCTATGTTTGGAAGTGGACAGGAGACCCTTTGTTCTTCCCACTTACATTATGGAGTGTCCTTTAAGGATGGCAGCTACTATGATCATTATTGACCCAAATATAGTAAATCCTAAAAAAAAATAAAAATACAAGAAACAATGAACACTCTTTTTACCAATGTCATAATTCCTTCAGTTCTGATCCTGTGGTCAGATTTTCTAAAACACCCAGAAAATAATTCACATAATTAAAATGAGTAAGTAAAAATGAAATTAAGAAACTGGAAGTGACACAGCTAAATGGAAAAAAAATCAGACTTAAAATTGTTCATTATGGATCCCTCGTTCTTGCCAAATGTAAGAATGCTGTTCCTTCTCTTTACGCTGGGCTTCATCCAAAGCAAGGACACTTTCAGTCAGTACCCTGAGGCATTCACCCATCTGCACAATTTTTGGCTTTGATGTTCACCACTAGTATTACATGTCCTACAGCAAGTAAGCTAACTGCTTTGTTTATGTGTGTGTATCTGTTCTGGAGGAGAGACTGTTGAAACTCTTCCTACGCCGTACCAGTCAGAATTTGGTACTGAAGCACTGCATTTCTTTGCTGGCAGGCTTTGAAGTCAGAGTATCAGACAGCCAGTAAACTCAAAGCTGGATTTGGTTGTCCATATACAAAAAGTCAATTTCTATGAAATACTTCAAAGCATTTTAAATAATGAATGATGTTTGAACAAATCGGAGAAAACCAGTGTTTGTTAAATAAAAATACGGGCAAAGCTTCCCCTTCTTCTAGAAAAAAAAAAAAAAAGGTGAAAAAAAGGAAATAAGACAAATAAAAGATCAAGGTGGCTACCATACCAATGAAGTGTGCCAGCCCTTCCATGGACTACCTGCTTTTTTGTCTGGAGTCTAGTCTAGGCATTCTTAACTTCACATATCTTGAGCTTTATAAATAGCCTCACACCCCTTTGCAGTATGCTGTTAACCAGCTGAAAAGGATTATACAGCTTAATTTGATGCTATCGAATGAATGCCAGTGTAACAATCAGTTGTTGCATTTGTTAGATTTATGTGTATTTTGCAGTTCTAGTAAGAAAAACACAATCTCATATCAGAATAGACCTTGATATCTGTATTGTTTCAAACATACAAAATGCAATACTTTGACCTTTTATTTTGGCAGTAGCTAATATGAAGAGTGTTACTGTGTTGTCAGGCTTTATACAAGAGGAATTTTTTTTTAATGCTGAATAAACGGTATCTGGACAGAATTTTTCACTATAGAAATTTTTTTGTGTGTGTATTAGGTGGCAGAAATATTTTTAACACCTTTCTGAAGTTTTGTGGATTGTTCTTTTTCCCGTTTAATAAGTAGAAAGGATTCTAAGTCCAAACCTAATTTTTGCAGTGCTTTTTGGACCCTTCAGAAACTGATAATTATATTTCAAATATTTTGGTACTGCCTTGTGTATATTTTGTGTGTATATGTGTGTAAGTAGAAAATTTCTCATTGAATATCTTGCATTTTACATGGAAAGGTGATGCAGTGATAAGAAAAGCTGAATTACTTCATGGAAAACTAATTTTTTTGTTTCCTATTTTTCATAAAAGCAACCTTCTTGCTTTCCCTTCCCCCGGCTTATCCTCAGCTGGGAATTTGACTTACATTTTAATCCAGTGTTAAATATTGCATGACTTCTCTACCTGTTGTTGTAGTTCCTAATTCTTGCCTCAGCTTTATTTAAAGGTGCAACAACAGCATAAATAAGTGGTCAGCAAATAAATTCCTGCAGAGCAGCTGTAGCAATTCTTTTTAACAGCTGGTGCAACTCTGATTAGACCAAAGAGTTGAACTTGCTTATCCAACAAGTCGTATTATAACCAATGAGGACTGGGCAAGACATTTCTGGAATATTTGTAAAATGCAAGATGATGCAGCTGGATTTCTGTTACATACCTGGAATATTTTCTGAGATGTTTGAAGAAGACACATGCTTTAAAGATAGTTAAAAAAAAAAAGTGACAATAACAACAAGACCCCATAGTACAGTAAATAAAGTTAGGAGGCTTGTGGAGTAAAGCCAATTAATATAGGCCTCTGGTTACAAAAGATTATGTACACTTAGAGGAATGTCTAAATATGGTAGGAATTATTTTTTAAAATGCACATGGTTACGGATATGTTTTAATTATGTGGTAGTGTCATTAGTATTTGTATTATATAGTCTTGACAATATGCAGTTTACAAGACAGTCTGTATGTTTCCTTCATAAACACTTCATGTGATCTTACAAAAGCTTGTGAAAATGGTCCCTTGTAATTTGTCAGATGCTCTTTTGCACTATACTGTTGTGATTGAGGGCAGATCCTGCGCCTATAACGGCACGTACGTGCATGTTCCCTTCCTTTTGAGATGAAATTCTGTATTTGTTGAGATGCCTAGGAAGCTTTTATCATTGACGTCTCTTCAGGACCAGTATTGCAGGCTGAGGGATCCATGGGCAGAGAGAGGTGATCTAGTAGCTCGTTGTTGCCCAGAGATGGGGCACAAACTTTTCAGCAGGCAATGGGGACAAACTTTTTGGCAGGGCCTGTTGCAGTAGGACAAGGGTTTTAAACTAGAAGAGGGTAGGTTTAGACTAGATGTAAGGAAGAAATTTTTTACTGTGAGGGTGGTGAAGCACAAGAACAGGTTGCCCAGAGAGGTAGTAGATGCCTACTCCCTCGAAATGTTCAAGGTCGGGTTGGATGGGGCTCTGAGCAACCTGATCTAGTGGTAGATGTCCCTGCTTACTGCAGGGGGGTTGGACTAGATGACCTCTAAAGGTCCCTTCCAACCCAAACCATTCTACGATTTTATAGAAGATGGAGGTCTTGACTACTCACCACTTCCAAGCACTTTTGCTGTTTGTTTTGCATTTGTCTCGCGTTTGTCTCATCATGCATCTGACTGCTTTGTGAGCTGTTTACACTTGCTAATCTAGTGGGAAAATTACTCAGCAACAATAAAATTTGAGGATTTTCAGGTATCCTTCTCATTGGAGTAATTTCAGAGCTCACAAGCCTGACAAGTTCTACAGTCAGTTTAAGGAAGAGTTTGGAATGAAATAGCCAAAGCAAGGAGGGGAGGTGCTACTCTTCTCTCTCCTTTTTGCTGCTAGAATCTCCAGCTGACCTGCTTGTCTCATTTCCGCTCCATAGGATATCGGCTGTGGAATCGAACAGATCCAGTGGAGATCTATTACTTTCTACTGACAGTCATTCAAACTCACTTGCATTGGTGGTTGCAATTAGAAACTGAAACTAGTGAACCCATGCTGTTGGTCAGTCTGACCTGCTGCTCGGGTTCCTCAGCAGGCAAGGCTACTGTATTTAAATGCCATACATAATTATTAAAACACAGTAGGTCAAATTTCAATAAGATTTCATTTCTCCGTGCACTCACACTTAGATACCAGGATGCTTGAGCAGATTCAAGCATGCACATGGGCATGAAAAATGTCTGGTAGATATGTTTATCTGATAATTTCCCCTTTGCTCATATACTCTGTATTTCAGATCTTCCTTGGTCTGTACTAGTGGATTTCTGGGGAATGTTGTCACGTGGAGTGTGAAGCATTTTGCCAGACAACAGCTTTACCATCATCTTTATATATATTTGTTTGAATCATAATAACTTTTTTCAGTGTAGGAGTGTCATGCAAGTTCTTCCACCAGCAGCTGCGAAAGGTGTATCTCCTTCTTGCACTTTCATGGCAAAAATTTTAAAGTAACTTTTTTTGTTTTAGATACCAACCTCTTTCATCACAGTAGTAATTAATGGTCCTGCCTCAATACGATTCCAGAGCCAGCATTATAACCGAGAAAATCTGGATTCTTCACTATGTTATTAAGCTTTGCCAAAGAAAACAAAGCTTGTGCAGTTGAGACATCTGCCCATCGTCCTTCTTGCTTTCCAGAGTTTATGGATGTCTTTACTAATTTTCACCCAATTTGACAGAGAGATTAAGACTACACAAGTTTTCAAGGTAATGAGAGGGTAGGTAGGAAAGTGAGAAAGTTATTAATGTGTCTGCTGAAGAAGTCTACAGGGTGACCATCATTTGCTTAGACATCATTGGATCCTTGTGGAATTGCGTTTTGCTCTGACCGTGTAAATAGGTTCACTTGACGTTTGTTCCTTAGTTTTCACAGAAGCCATTTATTAGTCAAAAGTCATAGTAAGGTATAAGACTGAAATAAAGCTTTGCTAATGGCTGGACTGTTCATAATGACTTTTCCGTGGAGTTCCTCATATGTTTTGGGACTGTAAGGCCTTCAAGAAGCCATAGTGGAATTCAAGCACAATTCGAACTGGTGTGACAATCTTACCTGGAGCCAGGCTTTGTTCATCCTGTTACTCATGGTACAACAGGTCTACACTTGTTTTTTTCCCATGAAGTACAGAGAAAGCCATCAGTTCATATGTTTTACTAGTAGTTTTGCCCCTTTTGTGTACTATTCAAGTGTACATTTTTGGGGGAAACTCTGATCTGGTGAGATCGAAATGATCCTTTCCATTGATTCCCTCCATACCCCCTCAGGGACCTGAGTCATTATGTTTTCTTATACATGTGGATTTTTGTATTGGGTAAACTTGGATACAACAGAGGCTCTTTAGAGCAATAGCCTTTTCTGTGCAGCACTGCCAATATAGTTGCAGTTAGTTTTGTACAGTAGTGCCTTTTCTCTATATAGCTTACTCGTTTGCCTGTACAAAACAGGCTAATGTGCAGCGTATCATTTGGGAACTATTTGTATACTGGTATTAGAAATCCCTCACGTAAATAAACTTGGGATCACCGTTGCTATATAAGAGTAGTTACTAGTGTAGTATACACCACCTTGATTTGCTAACAAAATGGTTCTCACTCTTCCTACACGTGGGCAGGGACCAGCATGAGTATCAAGGGAACGATAAGGCTTGTGTGTAATAAATTATAGTGCATTCTGTGTACTACAGCTATGCAAATCTTACTTCCTAAATAACATTTTTAGTATATTATTAAATATACAAAGGATTATTATAGTATTATTAGTATTTTGAGAAAGTGACTTTCAAAACGTTGCAGTGCTCTGCTTTATCCATTTGAGGGCAGCTGTTCACCGATGTTAAGAACTGTGGAAAAACGAGTTCCGCTTTCTGCGTTTTAATCTTTCTGTACTTGCAGATACTTCATTTAGGTCTCTCTGGGTCTTGTGCTGTTCCATCACCATACTAAAATGTCATGAGTGTGTTTATTTTTTTTTTCCAGTAACGTTAATATGCAAAACTATTGTCAGCTCTAGGAGAAGATTCTGTGAAGTTTGAGTAAGCTTGCTTTCATTGCTGGGATAAATTCTTAGATCTGTGTCTTAAAACCATGGCCTTCGTGAGTTAAGTATACTGAGTGAGCTAGTTAATTCTGTAACATTTGCTTTGTGGTCCACAGCTCCTAAAATGTTCTGCTACAGGATCACTTTGAATTTCTCTGACTGGAAGGTATAAAAATTATTGCTGCTTACTACATGCTTTCATTTTACTAAGATGTCTCTTCACTGGACTGGCCGAAAAAGGAAGAGGAGTCTTCTGGATTCTGAAGTTTACAGGATTCTGAAGTTTACAGCTAATCTGAATCTTCTGGGTTCTGAAGTTTACAGCTAATAGTCCGTGACAATCTCAAGCTAGTATTTTCAAACTCAAGTTTTCAGGCACTTTTATGCATCTACATAAAGTGATCTGGTTTCAAGCGCGGTCTTCTGATTAAAATGACAGACAGGCACTTAAAATGAGCATCATTGGAAATCAGCCCCACTTTATTTAGAAGCAGGATGTTAGAGAAATGTATTACAAAGCATTAAAGCTGAAGTTTTCCTAGTTTCACATTTGTCAAGTTTTTGATGTTCTCATCCTGTATAATATGAAATATGAAATATAATATGAAAAAATACACACTTTTAAAGATAAAAGCAACAGTGTGGCTCTTTAAACTTTACATTTAGAGCTTAAATTAGAATTATTTGTGTAATAAATACAAAAATAAGTGATATCTAGTTGATGCAATATATTTCTGACGCTTCTAAGATGGCCAGCCCTCTCCATTTGCGTCTTCCTGTTACGCCCTCTTACTGCTCAAATTAGACTGTGTTGTATTTTCAGGCTAAGGACTTTCCCTTATTACATGTTTGTAGCTGTCCAGCATAGCTTGGGGCCTTTAAACATTACTGTAAGACAAGAATACCTACAGTCAGTAATGTGTAGCAAATCTAAGACTAAAAAGAAGTGATGATATGCGGAAATAAAATTGAGCCAATAAGATCTCATCTGCTAGCGCAAGTGGTTTTTTTTCTGGGAGACGATGATAAAAAAGGGGGAAAAATAGACAGAGAGAAAAACTGAAGCTTTTCCTTATTGCTATGCTAAAGTGTGAAATCTAGCATTGCAACTTCATGTGGGACAAAAAAAGGCCGTATTTTGCTTTGGCTTTATCCACTTAGCAAGGGGACTACAGCGGATGTGAACATGATACCTTTTGTCAGCTAGAAGCGTGTCCCTGTGAAATTACTCTAGAATAGTTTGGAAGTTCCTGAGGAAAAACTGATGTACTGTTGGGACTTTTATCTCAAACCACCAAAGAAGAAGGCTGACAGTCAGAGTTTTGTCTTTTCAGAGGTGTCAGAATAACCTGTGATTGGAGACTTGCACTGTGAGTGGTGCTTGGAGAATGCCATTTTAGGTCTCTCTAGGTCTTGTGCTGTTCCATCACCATACTAAAATGTCATGAGGTCGTTTATTTTTTTTTCCAGTAAAGTTAATATGCTAAACATTTGTCATCTCTAGGAGAAGATTCTGTAAAGTTTGAGTAAGCTGGTTTTCATTGTTGGGATTGTGTTGTCTGCCCCCCAGTTGTATGTAAACCTGTAAATGGTCCAAGTTATGTTCCTGTTTTGCACTTTGGTTATGAGCTAATATTTAAAAAAAGAGGGGGAGAGTAAGCCTGTAAAGTAGTAAGATACTAGGCGCTGATGTCAATTAATAACAACTGGTACTGAAATAGTGATCTGCCACACTGTCGAATTCTTCTTTCAGCAATTGAGCAATGAAATAAACTTCTAAAACTGAGTTTATTTCAGCAGTTTCTACTAGCCCCCACACAGGGACATTTATGTAGACAATTGAATGAAATACCGAGTATTTATTAAACTGGAATCTGAGTTTGCTTTGTACGAAAGACTGTAACTGATCTTGTTGTGTTACATAGATTCTATTCAAATCTCGAATTGTATTAATAAAAAAACAGGTTGGTAAATTTTCCACTTTGTTGGAACAATTGAGACAGCATTAAGTAGATCAAAAATGGAAAACTTTGACCTGTTGCTGCTTTTTGAGTGATAAATCAGTAGATATGTGTGTTGATCTCTTTTGGGGTTTTGGCTCTGTTCTTCACTTTAGTTATTCAAAGTAGAAACAAAAGGCCACTCTTTCTCCCACTTTGGAGTACTTACATGAAGTTTTCTTATTTGAGTGAAACTGAGATCCCATGACACCTTTCCAAAGTGTTCCAGCCAAGTGAAAGCTTAATATTTGTTGTATAAAATATGAAGTAATTCAGAATGAAGCTATATACTGTGATATAATGGTATTGCTGTTGAGTACAGGCTAATGATAAACTGGTTTTGGGGGTTTATAGGATGAAGCATAGAGAAGGAAATGTAAAGTGTCTTTTAGAAGAAAATGTATGTCTAAATGTGCTTTAGAATGGCATTTGAATGGAATGGTAGGGGAAAAAAAACCCCACAGTGCATGAAAATACTGTTACCCAGCATTTTATCACAGCGCTTCTGTATGCAACATCTGTAAGAAATAAGGATTTTTTTGTTTGTCTAAGAGAGATATTTTGCTATAAGTGCATGCTTACTGTAATGTATATGTACTCAACAAAACATTAGGAGTTTTTATAGATTTTTTGTTTTGTTTTGTTTGTTTTTTGTAAAAATCATTCAACAAGCAAATGTTTGGTCCGGAGAGGCCCTCTGTGTGAGAGTGAGACATACTTACAGCTTGGCTTTTTGAAGGGGAAACAAAGGGCTAAGTGGAGATGCTAATACAGGCATATTTTAATGCTGTCTTTTGTCAAGTTACAGTGTTGTACTTCAAGCATTAAAGCATTACTACACTCTCTCTTTTGCCCTCACATAATTATACAGTTAATTATCTTTGCTGGGTTGTGCATAAAGGGACTTGTAAGATTTCTTAATGTTCATTTATTCACTGTGTTTTGGACTGTATTGACTCAGCTCATACAAGGGCTTTGATGGCTTTCTGTGTCTCTTATCAGCAATTTCATAAGACATTTTCACAGGCTTTTGTCTCTTTCTACTTAGTTTTGCTCAAAAAGGCTTTCAAAATTTGAATATATTTCTAGGAACTGTGTCCAAGTATAGGGATTTGAAAAGGATTGTGGGAATCTAGAGGCATTGCAGGAAAGCTAATTTGATCAAGAAATTACTTAAAATGGAAGTAAAGTAATTGCAGATAATCTGAGTAATAGACATTGCTGTTCTAGCTTTGTTAGGCGGAGTAAGATCTTTTTTCCTGAAAAATGGCCCTCAGTCAGATTTGTTCCTAAGGGCAGGCAGACTTCTCCCCACATCCTTCGAGGGACGCTGTTCTCGCAGGAAGAACCCTTCTCCTTTCCACCAGTGTGATGGACAGGCCTGAGCATACAGGTGCCCAAACCCAGGATGGCCAGAAAATGGCAAACTGTTCCAGTACCATTGCATCCCTAGAGCCAAAGCCCCCTGGATGCCGCTCCCCCCACAGCAGCAGGGAAAGTGGAGCAGGTGCAGGCTGGGGTCCCTGGACATAAGTAAGGAGGGCCTGAAAGAAGCAGCTAAAAACCACAGTGTAGGTGAAAATACAATAATAGCCTCTACTTTTATTAAAAGAGCAAGTTTCAAGCCATTATCTTCATTTTAGTAGACTCCAATTTTTTCATTTTTGTTTCCTTTTAAACTTTTGGACTTAGCGATATACTATGTTTGTGGAGACGGTGGTTGAGAAACAACAATGTCCAGGTTAGATTTTTAGTCACTCGCTGTCAAATTTTATTGAAAATCCAGAAGTCGTCTGCCTGGAGAGTGGTGGAGTTGATCCTGCAGTAACACTGTTACTGTCTGAAGGTTGCAATCTCCTTCGATCCTCCTTGTGAAAGCCCAATGCCAACTGGTTAAAGAAAAAAAAAAAAAAGAGGAAAAAAAACCCCTTCCTTTTAAAGCGCAGGCGTAAGTGGCTGTGGCTGTTAAAGCTCCTGGCAGTCATGATTTTCTTCTTTCTCAATCTGCGGATCCCTTTTTGGAGAGGAGCTCTTCGGACATTGCAGGGGAGGTCCACCAGCTGTTTGACTGGCAGGAGCAGTCTGCCTGCCCCTTGGTAGTTTAATTCCTGTCTATACTAGGATAGCTTGCACTTCACTGAGCAGCAGACAGGTCAGGACACTTGGCAGGAGAAGGTTGAGAGACAAAGGCAGCAGGCTGTGGGGAGCTGAATTACCAGTCTCAACCTTAAAAAACAAAAACAAAAACAAAAAAAAAAAGCTTTAGAAGCAAAGATTTTAGCAATGTTCTTGCGTTATTAGTAGACTTGACAAAGTCATAACGAGAAAATGTCCAAACCTGGGAAAACTGCCATCAGCCATGGCTTGGTTCCTGTTGATCTTAAAAGTGCCAAAGAACCTCTACCACACCAAACCGTGATGAAGATATTTAGCATCAGCATCATTGCACAGGGCCTGCCCTTCTGTCGTAGGCGGGTAAGTGTAAAAGTCTTCAAAACCTGAATTTTGATCACTTGGCTTGCAGCTCAGTGCTTTGTCATGGTGCGTTCGTTCTACAAGGAAATACTTGTATCTGTGTTATCTGTTCACTCAGGGTGTCGTAGAGGAGCCCTCGGGTTGTTTATTTCACTTCTTGTGCTTTGATTTAATTAAAATCTGTAATGTTGTCTTGACTGTTACTCATTTAAAGGGACATGCCAGAGATTTTTTATAGATGTAAATTGTGTAGATGAAAACAAATGCTGTACAAAATAGGTGCATTCATAAATGTGTATTTTGCTTTTATTCACTCTTTTAGGTGATGTAGATAGTTTGGAGTAAAAGCCACTGTATGCAGTTCCGAATTGTATCGGCACATGCAACTTGCTGGATACTAAAGTAGAGAATTTAGAGATGTTAAACTAAATAATATTTAAACATTTTTAGTAAGAATTCTTAAAATACGATTTTAATACTTTTGTAACTCAGTAATGGAGATTAACATTTTTACTGTTACAGAAAATAAAAATAGCATGTTACTATGTGGAGGTTGCGATATAGTTTATATATAGACAATCCTAGCCTGACAAACTATCACGGGTCTTATGCTACAGCTTCAGGAACTATATGAATAAAGTGTCTCTCAACGCACAATATATGAGTAAAAACCAAAAAGGTATTTTGAATTTTGTTCTTTCTGTAATATACAACTTTCAATAAAAAGCGAGTATTTTCAAATCAACTTACATTATGTTTTCGTTACTCAGTTTGCATACTGCTGAGCTCATATTCTTTCAAGTAAAATTAATTTTCTTTCTTTATTTCTCTGGAACTTTTTTCCAGTAAGAGTATAAATAAATTTACTCCTCATAATGAATTTTCCCAAACCTACTTTGAGTTTTCTATGCTACTGAATAAATACTATTTCCATTTATTGATATCTTTTAAAATCTAGCTCAGCTTTTGTAAATGTGCTGTCTCTCCTTGACTGTCAACATACTCCTTTTTATTAAACTTAGTTAAATCACAGATGAAATTTAAATTTGACAAGATTACTCTTGAAAGTTTGATTTCTTTTTACTGTGTTGCTTTGAATCTGAGAAATGTTTCATATACATAAAAGGTATATGGCATGTGTTGAAAGATAGCAACATGATATCAGCCTGTGACAATGCAAAAATTAGAACATATGTATGTACATGACTATTTAATATTGGATCATATGTATTTTGGAAAAGTATTTTGTCTGAAATTAGGTGTTATACATACGTGTTTGCTGAACATTGAATAGGAACATTTCATAAGATTGAAAGTGATAAAGTAACCCTCTATTTTAATAGATGTGCTTTCCAATTTTTGTGATTTGAGTACTGTTCACTTGAAGATAAGCATTTGGAATATGTTTGGATGGTTTTAGTTCCTTTGTCGTGGATAAAGCACAGTGTACAGCATAAAGATAAGTTTAGTAGATATATTTCACGAGTCTTTCTGGCTATATTAATATTTTATACTGTTGGAACTTTAATGCTGATGATTTATGTGTGTATTTCCTGTAATGAGAAGTGTGGTCACACATTAACTTGTCACAAATACGAAAAAAAAAAAAAAATCTAAAGCAGTTCTCTGAAGACTTTGCATTGTTCCAAAATGACCACAATCTATCTCAGCTGTCCTGTCCTACACTGCCTTGAAGCAGTCAGTTTAATGACTCGGAGGTTTTGGGTCTAGGAGGGTTTAAGAAGCTGTTGAGCATCTACTTTTCTTTTAGCATTAGGACTAAGGAAGAAATTTTAAAATGCTGTAAATGTATGTTTCACCAGCTAAACTGTCATCGATCTATTTAAGTTTATCTTGTCTTCTGAAACTAGTAATTCTCAGTATGATGGCTGCTGATAGTGGAAAAGATTGGAGCTCCGCCTTTAGTCTCATGCCTTGCAACACGCAAAGCCTGCATGTAACTCAGAACGATTACCATATTGGGTTCCTTCCATGCTAACACACATGGATTGCATATAATCTGCATTTTCATTCCTGCATATCAAAACAGACAAACAGAAATAAAAAAACCCCAAACAACCTAGTTTTGGACATCAATGCATGAGAGAATCAATGCTTTTGTTATGTACATTTACCATTTATTAAACATAGCAAGAAAAGTATTTTCATGTAAAATATGGCTTCTGACACAGTCTTCATCAATATGCAATTTTGGATTTTTTTTTTTAATTCTGCTTTTCATTTAATAAGTAATACATTGACTTATTTAGCAATTTAGTGTTCAGACCTAAACTTGGCATGCTTTAGACCGTGAGCAACAGTTTGCTTGTAGGTTATTGAGTTGGTAATATGTCAATACCAACTTTTTTCTGGGAAGTGTATGGTTGGGCCATTCAGACGTTGACCTGACTTAAAGATTATTGACCTTCTCCTTGTTTGAACTCATTTCTTCCCCTCCTTAATTGTACATTAAACCAAGCAAAACGTCTTTAAAATGTGTACTGTGATCCTTGGGAGTAAAAATACTTCCGTTACAAGAGCTGACAATTCATAGCTTCTGCATCCTCTGCATTAGTTATACTGGGCTTCTATCAAGAAGTACACTGGAAACGGTCACAGGATTTGCGCTTATGTATTTTGTCAGTTTGCTCATGTAGTTAAAACACTTGTCTCTAATACTACTAATCTGAATCCAGTTAAAAATAGTATTACTTACCATTTGTTGTGTAGCCCTTGAGAATAACTTCAGTGCATAGCCCTAAAAGTATTGTACTTATACAATAAACATATATATTCCTTCAAAGCCGTCACTGAAAACACTGATGCAGTGTCATCAAATGTAGACAAAGCCATGGTCCTCTTCAGCCATTAACATACTTTTTGTAGGCACTGGAGGAGGTTTTGCAGTAGAATGTGAAGAAGCAATGAATATCTTTCAACTAGTATGCACTTCAGGTATCAGATATCATTTAGCTCTTGAGTGCGATGTAACTGCAGCTGATCATTGAACATACTTAGGAGATAGTCACGCATCTCATGTATGTTCCAAAAACAAGTACTGTATTTTGTTTGCCATGGTAAATACTTTCAGCTGACAAAAAATTTGCCTCTTAATTAGCTATGTGATTTTTCCATTGGGCTGCTCTTAAACCAGTAACAGTAGATGTGGCTTTCCTTCTGAACTGTAATAATTCTTAGCTATTTCGAAAGCTGTACTTTAAAAATAGATTTCTTCCCTTTTAGTTTTCGATGTTCTTTCCTGGAAATTCCCATACTTGTTGCTTTTGGAGGTTGCTGTATAACAATTTCATCACATTGAATATATGTTTTTAAGAAGTGCTAGTAAGCTGGAGAATTTGTGAAAGCGACTTGTTCACTTGCAGCGTTCCTTCATTTGAAGTGCCTTAAAGTAGCACTGAACTGATAGAAGGCAGGGGTTTCAGTGTGTGCCCTGTGGTATTCCAAGCCAGAAAAGTCAAGGTAATAAATGTATCCATGTTCAGTACCCGTACTCGCAGAAACACCAGATTCTTTTATTCTGTACCATTTTGTGAGAATAGCTTTGCCGTGTGTGTGTTTCACCCTTAAAATGTATCTGACCAAATGATAGCAATTCATCAACTTGGCTCATCAGTTAAACGCTTCCTGCTGTAGGATGTACTTGTGTGTTAGGTGAACATAGGATAAAGCGTTTAAGCATTGATTTATATACCAGCCTGCGTTTTTTAGATTTAAGAGCATCCACTGGTCTTACGCATATGGTATCGGTCCATTTGTTACTACAGTAGAGCATTTGGAAGGACACTCCAGTTCCTTTTCCTTCCGCTGGGTGAGTGATATGCTGATAATTTATTTGAAATGCTAATGTGTCGTAGGCATGAACAACTTCACTTACTTGGACTTGTTTCTTTATCCCTTCATTTCTGTGTTAAAACAACCAAAACACTCTTTTCATTTTCAGTCAAATCTATATAAATGCTTGGGCCAGCAGTTTAACCAAGTAGTCTGTCCGTTCAGTTGTTCAGAGAAATGTAGCCCTGAATTTTCCTGCAACAAATCATATTTCTTGCCTGAGTACAGCACATTATTTCATAGATGACAGTAAGAAGTTACTTAATGGACAAAAAACTGTTTGGCTTTCTCTGAAATTGTATATCCTCGCCATGTAACACATCCCTGTATTTCAGCTGACTTTGGATCAGGTCCTGAGTAATGTGAAAAAGAACTAAACTGTTTTCCCCTTAAACACAAAATGAAAAAAATCACCTCTTTTTCTCCTGGAATTTCATACTATTTGTAAGAAGACACTGTCAGAAGAGCATGAAGAAAAAAATTTGTGAAAATGTGCACATGCACAAATACAGGTATACGTGTATAACGTTTCAATTTAAAACTTAAAGCCTTAAGAGTCTGTTACTGGGCAAATCAGAGCACTCTCACATGCCTTCATCTTCTACAAGAGACATTTTTGGTTCTGGGCTTTGTGGCAGATAACTTTCATTATGGCCACTGGTGGTAAGAAGCCTCTTTGAGTGGCTGTGAGAAATAACTTTCTCAGAGCTGGTTTAGCCTTTAATTCAGATTCCCTTGTTTGTGTTAGAGTTTGTCCCTGGAATGGAAGTACAGACCATCGACTGATTAGCTGGTATCTCTACATGAAAGGAAGTTTCTTCTTGTCCCCTATGCTTGTTTCTCGTAAAGGAGTGTGTCTGTTGCTCTGGATAGCCAAATATTGACAAGAAAGCCAGCCTTATAGAGGTTTTACTTTTCATTGTTAAACTTACAAATTATAGTGTTTGTTTTCTTGCTTTTATTATTTGTGGAGTTTCAGTTTTGGAAGATCTTTGAAATGAAACAGAAATACTTCAGAGGTCAGCAGAAGGAAGTTAACTGGAAAGGCAGGTGGTTCTGAGTGGAAGGAAAGGAATACTGAAAAGTTACAGAAAAGATCAAGACTAAGTCTTGCGTAACACTGCCTAGAGGGTATCTCGTTTTAAAAGATAAATGATCTTGAATAATGAACTATTTCCTTTTTTTTTTTTTCAAGCATATGCAGTATCTCCACTCTGAATCTGCTTGTCCCATGCCTTTCATCTCCTCTCACAAGGGGAATAAAAATTCTTCCTGTGTGAGGTGATAGTCTTGGAGAAAAGCAGTATGCTACTTGTTTTCTCAGTGTGGAGCAGAGGCAGTCTAAAACTTATCTTCTTTGCTTTTTTTTTTTTTTACACCTTCTTTCTGCAATTATCTCTTTCATTTTGCTTGCAAACCAGTTGAATCTGTACTGTACTTGAGGGGGAATAAAAGAGGAATCACAGAAGTGGAAAAAGAAGCAGCCACTTCAATTCTGGTCAGCTTAAGGTGGGGTGCTTCAACCTGACTCAGCTGAAGGGCCCTGCAGTCTTCCCAGGCTATGCTTACAAGAGGTTTGCCAAGCCATGCAAAGATCCATCGGCTTTTTGTTTTTTAACCTCAAAACCACTGATGCAGTCAGCTGTAGCCAGTGTTTATGGCTCTGTAGAGCTACAGGCAGCAGGTATGCTCCTGTCTACCCCTCCCGTTCTGTGGGGTGTGACAGAAGCTCTGGGCTTAAGATAGCCATTCGTGGGAGGGAGCCCTCAGTTTGCTGTTCAAACAGCTGTTCCCTGTGACCCCCGGAAAAAAGACAATTGCTGGCAAAACTGTGCAGATCTAGGCCAGCGTCCTGTACGGGGTCAAAAATCCTGTGACAACCTCTGACAACTCCTGACAACTTGCTTGGGGGGGGGGTTTGGGGAGAGAGGGCTGGTGGGTTGTTTTTTTTTTTCTCCTCCAAACCTGCACTGCAACATGTGTCATAACACTCCCAGAGAATGCTTTTTCAGAATATTCAGTGATCCTCTGTCACCATACTGACTTTGAGAAACACTTTTATATTTAAATTGTTCTACCTATTTCTGACCAAGATAAAAGCAGCAATCGGAAATAACGCTAGCTAAAATGTTTTTCTTTGTGGTTCTGGTGCACTTAAAACTTTGATTTCTCTGCAGTGAGCAGCGCTGTCTGTTCCAGACTGATGCGCGGCTGCGGATGCTAAAAGCGTGTTAGGAGGATTCTGCAGTCAGCCGCTTCCCTTCAGGAGGTGTCGGAAGGTTGCCTGGGCAATTTTACTCCTTTGTGCCCAATTGTTTAGATGTCTTTAGAAGCCTTTATTGTTATTCACGTTGAGCTATTCAAACATGCTGGATTGACTTTGTGAAAGCTCTTTACCTGCTTGAAGTCTGTTTTATCGTCTCAAGCTGTGGAGGTTATAGCATCCAGCAGAAGAAAAGAGGGAATGGGAGACGGCAGTGATGCCATAAACTGACCCAGCTGCCTCTTTGCTGATTGATCATGCTGGAGAGGAACTCATGAAATGTGTAATTAAATACTTCATTTATTGCTTTGAAACATAATTGCTTTAACCATGAATCTCCTTTTTCTCTTTTTGCAGTCCCTTGTATCACTAAGTAAACACTTTTTGTCCTTCTACAAGAAATGAAGCTATTAATTTCCCAAACAGACCTTTTTCAGGTATGGGGAAGGGATCCTTTCTGAGAAAAAAATGCTCTGCTGTGTCATGACTATCTCTTAACATGGAAGATCTCTTCATACAGAGGGCAAATCAATTTTAACTGGAAATCTTTGTTCTGGCATTCCTCAGGCTTTGAGTGGAAGTCAAACTGGACTAGACTGATGCCCAGAGAAGTCATAGGCAGGGCCGTAGCATTAGCATCTTGCTCTTGGATCTCTGCCACTTATCAGAACTGGTTGATTGTTATCCCTTATGCGATGAACCGTTACTGTCAGGGAATGCTGGTTTTGCTGGTTTAAATAGTTCCACTCCTCAGAGCAACGGTCCCGTCTTGTTCCTAGCTTTAGTTGCTCAAGCTTGTGTTTTTCTTCCAAACCCTGTCTGAGGCTCTGGTCTGCTCTATCTTACTTGCCCTTCACCTAGTTTTGGACTTCTAATTCTACTTTCTCCCCACAGCTTCTCATTGATACTCATCCTCTGTTAAAATTGGGCCTCTTTTTCCTCTCTCTCCCTTTGCCCTCTTTCCAGCTCCTGGTATGCTTATTTATCTTCGTTTCATGACAAAATTGTTTGGAAGTATAGTTTTGCATAGGGACAACAGCAAAATTCTAAATTCTGTTTAGGTATTTTATAATGTTATTTGGTTGTTTGAAAAGGCAAGAAAATGACACTTTATAACACTTTATGTTTAATTTCTTTATTTTTAGTCAAGGAAGTCTGTACTTTTGATTTGTTGTGTTCCTTAAAATATTTTTTGAGTAACCAGTTTGATTGCAAGGTTTCTTGGTAAGAGGGTTGAGATGTTTGCAGATCATTTGTGGAATCGTGCCATTTGATCACATTTCAGAAAAACTTATCTAGTCACTCGCCTCTCAAATGGACTTGATTTTAATAGTCAAATATACAATCCATGAAGCAGGATAATGATTTTTCTTAAAAATTCAGATGATAATTGCAAACTACTGCACTTCTAATATGCTGCAAATATACATTTGTGAAAGAGAAGTGATGGTTATGCATGTCATGAAAATGTTGATCCTGTGCAAGAGGATGACACAGTAAATCTGTTTTTAATCACTTTGCTACTACTGTAACATTTCAAAGTAGTAGGCAAAACATTGTAAGATTTATGTAGTGTTTTTCATTTGTTTTGTAGATCATATTCTGATATATTGCAAGACCACCAAAGATCCACTGACCCTAAACTGATTGATAAAGGGACGAGAGAATGAGTTAAAATGCATAAATGATACTAAGACTCTAAATACAGTCTTCTGTGTATGTTCTTCCCGTATGAATTATCTGAGTTTAGCAATACTTCCTTTACTGAACTTACTTTATACTTCGTATCAAAGGAACTTATAACACGTGGTGAATGCTAACATATTAAACTTTTTAGTGAGCTAGGGAAATGTTTTTGTTTCACAGGGAGTAGTCTAATGATGTGGCAAAGACAGCAAATGTTGTGTGGTATAATTCGTAAAACATGCCTCTTTCTCTGTTTCAGATGGTTCATTATTTCAGATAGTTTATTAAGCTTGTATATACTGCATTGCTTTGCGTATGCAAGGTAGTAGATAGAATTTTATTTGTAAATTGTGAAAAAGAGGCAACTTGTATGTAGAAGACTCAGGTGGGTAAAAGACTTAATTTAGGAATCTGTAATATGTAAATACATGCAAATTTGAGACCAGATATCTTAATATGTCTACCTTCCCGTGGAGTTTCTAAAATTGCATTTGACTCCAGTTCCTGTAGTCAGCATATATTTCAGCTTGTAGTGTAGCTAGTGTATCATGAAGTTAACTGGTTGCAGCATACTGCCCTTACATGGTATCATGTGGGATCTTTCCTCGTGATTTAGATGCCCTCATTTATATATACATACATAGGTTTAAAGACCATACTTTTATCTACAAATATTACTATTTGTGTTATGGTAACATTGTCCTAGATGCTGTATGCAAAATTGTCCCTGCACAGAGAGCTTACTGCTTGTAGACATGAAAGGCAGAAGACAAAATGGGAACAGAAGCATAATGTGCTGTTAGCTGCTAGAAACAGAGAATTGTTCCTTGGCTCCTAGGCCAGGAGTCTGCAGGCGACGCTGTACTGCTGTCTTTCTAAGGATACTGTCCCAACAGAATTTTACTTTCTGAAAATTGAAAAAGAACAGCAGAGGAGGCACTACAAAGGTATTTTTGGTATCTTTTTAGCACCTTTTCTTTTCCAACTTACCCTATGTTTAGGTAGACTTACTACTGTACTTAAACAGTTAAGATTTTGTTGCTCTGAGTCAATCTGCATGATACAGTGTTCTGCAACTACAAATGGCAGTCTCTTCCAAAGCACGTTGCTATTAATAAACCCTAACACAAGATTACTTCTCATGATAACAGCAGCAGCTGGCAAGAATGTTTGCGATTTTAACATATTTGCAGCACTGCTACATTCCATCTTGCATTTCTCTTGTTGTCCGTTGTCAGTGAGATTTCAGACCGAATTCTTATCGTTGATTTCTTCATGGCCTCACAGTCTTCCCCTCTTGCCTCCCCTTCTCCAAATCCTGTCTAGATACCGAGCTATCAAGCAAGTCCTCCACTGTCTGGTGCCTATTCTATACACGTAGCTTTTCTAAAACATCTCTCTTTTCTTTCCTGCGTTTTCACACCCACAGTGTTCCTGTCCTTTGCCTCTCCGCTTACACTGTGTGCAGTTCTGGGAAGCCCTTCCTGCCCACACACCTCCTTTAATGAAATGAGGAATTATCTGTAGCTGGCTAGTCTAATATTTCCTAATTGAACCAGAGAAGCCATCAGGTTGAAGAAATACAAAAATACAGCTGCTACAGCATCTATTAATTATTTTTTAAAATACATGCATTTAGGTTTAAGTATAATAAATTAAGAATTAAAATATTACATGTCATTCAATTTCCACATCTTACCCTTGCTGCTTTATCTCCAAGCAGATAATAAACTCCCATAGTTGGTACCAATTCTCTGCTCTTGAATAGCATCCAGAATAGATGCTTGTACACCTTTCTTTTTTGGGAGGAATGTGTTTGTTTTAAACAATAATAATCTTCGATATGTTTCATGTATTAGACATCTAAGCTTGCCACTTATTTGCAGTTTCATTGACACTGATGCAAGAAAGAATTAAGATTATCTAACAGACACTGTACATGGCAAAAAACTAATCATGCAAATTAAAGAAAGCGAGTCTACATCATCCCTTTAACCTGTGGCAGGCCTATGGTGTCCGTGCTATTTCTAACTGAGATTTATCTAATGGTATAAAATTGCTTCTGATAGAAACTGTTAGTTTCTTCATCATGTTTGAAATATCATTATGTGTTGAGGTCACTTTGCCCTATAAAAATTTGACACTAATTACAATTAATGTGAAGGCTGAAATTAATTTCCAGATTTATTAAGGACATATGTCCGTAGCAGTATTGCTTCACTTTAGAAAGAAAATGGATTAGAATAATAACAGCAGCTATTCCGGTTGGTGCCCAATTCATGTGTAATATTATGTGGATTAAAATTGCAAAAGTAGATTCATTTCAGGGTTTGTTTGCTTGATGTTTTTTAAGACACACATCACCACCACCCTGTGGGGTAGAGAAAGTTTGTTACAATTTTATTGGAATTAATCCATTTAATTGTCAAATTAGTTTGCTGTAAATTTCTTGCAGTTTCTTCTTTGCTTCTGTTTTCTTGTTGCATAAAGAGCTGATCATCATGGGGGAGAACTTCAGTGAGTTGTAGCCATTCCCTCCAAGAAGAAGAGGCAGCAGCTTGAACCGCCTGGTACCAAGCTGTGTGAGTGGTGTGGGTTTCCATGAGATCGGTTGGCATAACTGGAGTTAGCTTTCCAAATGGCCTGCGTATTGCGCTGCCTTACTGAGTGAGGCTTCTTTGGAGCATCTGATACACGTGGATCACTTTCTGGACCTGGCACCACTTCGGTTTGTTACATCTGTTCAACCTGTCTGCCTCGGTTTGTCTCTGTGCGTTCCTGTGAAGGGTTGTATCCAGATGTCTTCTCATTTTAGTGCCTTATAGAAAATGAATGCAGCTGTCTTGCAGGCACAGTACTAAGCCCTGCGCCAGTCTTGAGATTTCTGGGAAGGCATCCAAACTTCTGAGAGGGTCAAGAGGAAATAGTTTCCTGTTCTGAAGTGCTGGCCCATTTTAATTTGGGCACACAAGTGAATGTTTTAAATGTCCAGAAATACTGCATATTTGTCTGTTTATGGTCATGTTTAGCAGGTCCAGCCTTACTTTTCTTGATTTAGGAAGAGCTTGTATCAGAAGTGACCTGTTCTTTCTGGTGTGTGGAGAAAGTAAATGCTTGAAGACATCTAAGATATATCCTCAGAGAATTAGTTCATTCCTAAAAACATGGCAGTGAGGAGAGGCAGGTGCAGAAACCTTCACCCCTCCCAAACACTCAGCCCCCCACCCCCTTCAGCCCCCGACTTCTCTCTTTCGCTCTTCCTGATACATACGAAAACCTTACAGTAAAAATTCTCACTGGTCACTGAAGTGCAGGAATATTAAAAACCATAATTTGCACCTCTCTCCACTAATTTGGAGTGCCTTTCTGACTTGGGGGACCTAATTTATAGAAGCAGGTAGCATTGGCAGCTCCTTGCAGTGGACACGTAGACCATAAGAATTCATAATTGCTGAAAATTTTCAGCATATTCTTTGGGCTTCAGTAGACAGTTTCTGTCCCCTGAGGTTATGCAGACAGAGTAACCCAGCCATAATAGGTACTGCAAGCCTAATAAAACTAATCTTTCAAGAGACATCTGCGTTTATTTGCTCTTAGCATTGTCTGTCTTTTGTGTATGTAAGCTGATGTAAAAATTGAGACAAGTTATTTAATAATTGGCCCTAAGGCCTTGTATTTTCTTGGTGATTTTAAGATTTGTAATTCAGATTTGCACTGCTTAAGCATGAACAATGTTAGCGACCAAAAAACCTTTAAGTTGAACTGTCTTCTCCACGAAGAGATAACTGTAATCTTCATGATAAACACCAAAATGTGTAATTTTTTTCACATAGTTTGAGTGACTGTGTATGCATAATGTACAGTATTTGTATATTTATGTATGTGGAAGAAGGTAAATGGACTCTGTTTTGCAGAAGTACTTGGGTTGACACAAATCAAACCTCAGTGGGGAGAAATGCAAGACAGAATTACTGAAAAATAAAGTAGTATACTAAGTAGTAGTTTTAAATGTCATTTAAACTATTTTCCACTATTTTTCTAATTTTAATTTCAGATTGCCTGTACCTTAGAGTTGTTCTACCTTTTTGCTTAGCCTTCAGAACCATGAAGTCAGGACACCTATTTATGCATTTTCATGCAAGAAATTCCCTGCTGTGAGGCGACACAGGACACACACTTTGTTCTTGATCCATGTTTTCTGTATTCCTGTAATGTAGCACAAATCTGAAGCTTTGATCTTTCTTTGCTAGGAGTTTTAACTTCTTCACAGAGTTTCGAGACATCATTCATGTTTTGATGGCATGTGGACATGTGGGAAATGAATATTCTGTGGAGTCTTGAGACTAAACTGTTGAAAACCTGAAGTATTGGGTTTTTTTGTTTTATCTTACTAGAGGACGAATATGGGAGAAAAGAGGAAGGAGGACGTGGAGAAAGGGAATTAAAGACAAACATTGGGACTGTGAACATACTGTATTCCTTTATAGATGTTTCCAATTTAATTTTCTAAAACAAATACTGAAATTAAGGGAAAAATAATTACTGCTGCAAAGTAGCCAACAAAATGAAAGCAATTGAGTAAATGGTGGTCTCTTCTCCAATGTGTCCCCCTCTGTATTGTATGTACCTTAAGAGAGTATTGTCCAACTATTGTATTCTAATCTTTAAATCAGCTCCGCATTATCAATAAGCTTTTAAAATTTTCCCTCAAAGAACAAAAACTCAGTATGCATTCTGGTAGAGAGGACATACAAATGTATGTTGACTTTGAAGAATCAGAGTGCCAGGTGTTGGATGTGGCATTCCAAAGCATGTAATGACACAGATCACAAAGCTGTTGCCCTATTAAAAACCTAATATATGCAACCATCTTTGTATTTCTAAAAGAATGTCAGTTGATACTTATAAATATGCTAAAAACCTTTGTAAACTTCTGAATTCCTTTGACAGTGCTTGTGAACTTCATGGTCTATTTTTAAAATACAATATATAATTTTCATTCTGTAGCATGCAATATTAAAGCTAGTAGGTAATTGCTTCCTTTCTTCTTCCATTCAGAATTGAGGAGTCATAGCATCTTGTTATCTAATACTACTTAATAACAATCCTCAGAATACACATACAGATATAGATGCTGTTCTGTATTTCTTTCACTGAAAGAACAGCTCTGAGAGTTTTAAGATTTCCTCCTAGCTTCTTGCCAAGAAGTAGCGGCAGTGCTGCTTCGTAAGACTCTCTGCCCTTGTTTCTGCCCTTATTTTTTGCTATCATGGACATATGGAGAACTGTATCAAACACAAAATCTTTGTCTGGGCTGGTTTAGGTGCATCTTCATTAAGGGTTTTCACAAATAGACAGATTGCAAATTTACTACTGTTATCCAGCAGAACAAACCTTAAGTTCTTTCCATTTTACTTTCCCTTCATATTATCTTATATTCTAGTTTTAAAGTAATCAGAATTTTTTCAGTAAAAGCAAGTGCTGAGTTTTCAATAGGAAAAATAGTAAATGGCAGAAACATTGCATATTGTCTTTTAATGTATTATAAATAAGGAAACATTTTTTTTCTTTGTCCAGTCCTTCCTCCCTCACCTCTTAAAAATAATGACAAAATAAATCCTCCCAATTTAGCTTCAGCATGTGGTTTCTATTCTATACAGACAAGAGAGGAGACAAGAACCAAGGTGCAGTTGTTAACAGTAGCTTTATAAATAAATTTGGAAACTAAGGTAATCTTGCCTTATGTCCTTCCTTTCCTTGTTTCTTTCACTTCAGGGATAGCTGCTGTCGTAGTCTCCAAACTTGCAAACAGCTGCTTGCTAAGTGTTCCTGTGTCTCCTTTTTTGACTTGGAAAAACAGGAGTGGTTTGTTTGCTGTAAAATGAAAATGGGAAAAGCACTGACATGGGATGCTGGCCACATCCCAGGTTACAACAAGTTAAAGTTGGAGGTCTCTTGAGATGATACAGAAAAGATATTTCAAGAACTGGACAGTCATGATATTCTGACTAGTTCCTGGTGTAGTAGGCATCTGGCACAAAACCAAAGGCTGATAAAACTACTCCATCCTGTCCTAATCCCGTTGGGAATAGTACAATTTCCACTAAGAGGGGAGACCTCTTGAAGGTCCTGTGATCCCTGCTACTTTTCTCTGCTGTCAAGTTTCCATACTAGTGAGGCTTTAGGAATGCGTTATTTTTGTGGATGCAAGATTCAGTTGTCGCATGAGCATAGCTTTCTTGTTAGTAAACGGTCACAAACAGAAATCTTCCTCAGATTTTGCTGTCCTTGCATGTAAAATAGTATATATTGCTTTACCAAGTATGATAAGAAATTTTCGATATATAAATGGAACTGGAGATAATTTAACCTATTTTGTGGGTTATACATATATATAGATTTAATTTGGAAGGAGGAAAAAATTATCTGGGATCTACGACTTTTTTTTGAAAGTGTAATTTTGCCTCTGAAAATGTGTTTACCTCATTGAGTCCAACTAGTTTTAATTGGATCGAGATTTAGAGACAGACAGTTTTTCCATACAGAAGTAACAGAAGGTGTAGGCAGAATGATGAAATACTGCTGCATAGAGACTGTCTGAAAAGAGAATTTGAGGGCACTGTTTCGTAAACAAGATTCGTTAGGTGTTGAAACATCACCACTGCATTTAAGGTGCAAAATGTTTTCTTCATTTATGAATGAGGATGTTTGAGCTCTGATTTACAGGTGTGTTTATTGTCATAAAAATACAAAAATTTCTAAATCATTCTCACCTAAAATCAAATTAGAAGTGGTCAGGAGCAGTTGGTAGATTACTCTAAATGGAAGTTGTGAGAGGTTCGGCTTACCTACAGATGGAACTTAAGCTGCGCTTTGTGTGGTCTTAGGTCCTTTACAATGGTTACTTGAAGGGAAATGGCATTTTCTGCTTCTCTGGTGGATGCTTCAAATTCAGAGGCTGTTTAGCAATATTTTAATTATCACAGGACGGAGAAAGCCAGGCACTGCCACACCAGTCCCAGGCTTGTGTTGTAGATACAACATTGCTTCATTGCCTACAAATGACATGAGATACACAGAGAGTGAGACTGACAAAAGACAGAACAGAAAAATGAGTGGCTATGGGACTGAGCAGCCAGAGCTGAAATGCTAAAAATGTAGCTGTTTCTATGTATGCATGTCAGCAAAACCGAAAATTTTTGTAGTGGTAGGAGTTACTGAATTGTTTTTTTAGTACTCCCAGGGTGGCTGTCCCAGTTGACAAGGACTTTACATCACTTTAAGAAGTGACACTGTAGATCATACAGTGAAATCTCTTTCTCAAGAATATATTCTTGAGAAAGAATATATCATGACTTGTTTGAGAATCCATTCATTTCATAGCAAGAAGAGCTGATACTGAGTGTTGGACAGCCAAACTATGCCATAGTTCCATTTTTAATCTCGTTTTTTGTCTTGCTTGCAGAGTCAGAGCTGGATTGGTTGCAGTTACAAAGATAGTACCCGTAGGTGCCACCAGTAGGGTAGAAATACAATCCCCTGTTCTTGATCAAAAACCTTTCGATTAACCTGATACTGAGGTTTTCGGTAGCAACCTCTTTCTTAGAGGAGAAACCACCAAAGAGAACATGGTGGTTCCCATGAGCGCCAGCTTCCTCCAAAGCTCAGAACACGTGTTTTAAGGGAGAGATCCCATATAGTATGCTGACTGACACTTTTGTGCAAAAAAAAAAATCATATGACTAGGTAGAGGAGAAAATAAAATACATAATGGTGCAGATATTGTCACTGATGTAACTGTAATAACTGTTTTTCAAGATTTATTATAAAACAGCTGTCTCGTCTTTGATGTCCCCTTGTTTCTACTTGCATGTAGTCAGAAGAGAAAGCTTAGGGGTTTTTTTTCCCATTATTAGTAGAGAATACTTTGAATATTATCTTTATGGCTATGGAAAATGAGTTTTTGCTATACCTAGAATGCCATTATTTATGATCTTTTTTTGTTAGAAACTGTTTCTTGCAACAGTTTGTTAATGATGGGATGCCCTACTCTAACCTTGGTGAAGCAGCTGTGTAAGAAGTCCATGCAAGCTGGATTCTTAAATACATAGTATATGTGTAAATATACAAGGTTACAGTAATAATACTGTAGCAAAATCTGATTGCAGGTGTACTGTAAGTTCAAAAAATGGGAGATCATCCTTAAGTGTCTTTTTTACCAGAACTATGAAGAATGCAAATTGTACTGAAGTTTGAAGTCTCTCAGTGCATAAATTTCCAAAATACAGAATTCAGAGAACCATTTTCCATGTTTTTTCATAACTGCTGATAATCCAGACTTAATTTTTCCTTTTGATAATCCAGAGTTAACTTCTCCTTTTCCTCCTTGAATAAGTTGTGCTTGTGTGCAGGTGACTTGAATAGTCAAATAGACATGGGTTTAGTCTGTGATGAAAATTGAATTATCACCAGACTGTGCTAAGCTAAATGGATTTTTGGCCTGACCCAGAGAGACATTTGTGATGTTCTTGTGAACTACAGTATGTCTAAAATATTCCGTGGATTTGGTAAAGTGCACATAGAAGGAAGAACTCTGGTGTACCATTTGTTTACTTACCATACCAGTGTAATGGATAGAATAGACTTAAGGTAGTCTACAAGCAAAAAAAGATTTCTAAGGCACATTTTCTATTTAAGGCTATGCTTATCTTATGTACCGTATGAATATTTGTAGCACATGAAATATTTTGAGCATGATTTTTTTAAAGTTGCAAGTTTTGCCATTCTAGTTTCTTTTTCTTAAAAAAAATGCATGCAGTATAGTGGTTTTCTTTGTGGTCTCATTGTGGACCCCATTTTGTTTTCATAATGAAAAACACAGTTTTGGATCACAATAACATTCAGTAAGGGCCTTGTCATGTTGCAGCTCTTTTATGTCAATTTATCATATTGTAGGAGGGGTTAGGAGGAACTGCTGGTCTCTGTCCTGGCTTGAGAGGGATTTCGTAATGTTGGGGAAATCCTCAAGTTACTGTCGCACTCTTTTCTACAAAGACCAGTTTCTTAAGGAAAAAATGCTGAATTTATCTGTTTTCTGATATATAATCTGAACTGAAAAGAGCTAGAACTTAATTTATTTCTAGATTTTGTGGATTTTCTGCAGAAAAGTCATCCATGAATTTCTGGAGAGGAAAATATATTAATTAGTTTATCTGAATAAATGGTATAAACATACATATTTTTTCCTGTTAACATGAACGAGTAATATGCAAGTCTGGATAGAAATTATAACTGTAACATATAGTCCCCCACACAACCAGACACTATTATTTTTAATAAAACCTAAGAAAATTGTTTATTAATGTAGTAAATTTACTTGTATCATGCTATGTCCCTCTTATTTTCTTGGTTACTCTTTTCAAGTGCAAGTAAGCTGCAGATATTGAAATAGAAGATAGCTTCTTAGACTTGTGGCTTGCCACATATCTGTAGAACGTATAGAACAGTAAAGCCTTATGTTATTCCTTTATTTTTCTTCAGAATAGAATCACAAAATCTTGTTGACTTTTATGTAGTTTAAGAGCAGTCTGAAGACTGGACTAGCGCACCTCAAGGTTTCTCAGGGTTAGTATTTTGTTTTGAACTGAATCGCTCTGCTGCACTGTAGATTTACAGTAGAAAATACAGATTTACTCACACTAGAAAATATAACACATTTCATGCTTTTCTATTTGATTTAAGTTCTTTTGAAAAGGCTGAGAGGTTAAACCAGCAAGAAGATTATCCAAAATTAATATCATTAGTGATGAAAAAAAAAAGAAAGGGGAGGGTGGGATGAAGGTTTATGCTTTAGAAGATTGAATTTTTGACAAATAAAGTTCACCTTCCCCATGGTAAAGGTTTTCGAGTTGTGTGGCTGTGCTATGTACTTGTGAATTAATGTGTGCTTATAGTTACTAGGTATATACTTGCAAACCAAAAGAAGATGCCAGCTGCCTCATTTTCTGTGAAATTTTCTAATCATGTTTTCTCAGAAAACATATTGTCATCCTACCAAGACTTTTAAGAAATGATCCATGACTCTACATTCATGTCTTGGCCACAAAATGTAAATATATACTGATTTTTTTTGTGTGTGTGTTTTTTTGTTTTACTGTTCTCGAAGTATAGTCTTTCCAAGAAGGTTAAGTCAATAAAGCAGTGACAAAGTAAGAAAGTATTAGATTACTCTTTGGAGAACATTATTCCTGACTTGACGAAAGCCTTGCTTAATGCTTTTATATATACAGTGGACTTGTCTGCCGGGTGCATGTGCTGATGTTACTCTGGGGGATCGCCTTGTGGAAATATGGGACACCTTTTTTATCTTAAGTTTTTGGCTGAGGATGAACTTAATGCTACTGGAAGAAAAAAAATTATAAACCTATCCGAACAACAAATTTAACATTAAATTACAAAGAAAATATCCATTGAACTTTAAATCAGAAGAAACAGCATGCTTGGTGAAAAATTATATTATTTTAAAAGTTAAGGGAATTTATAAGAAGTATGAAATAGCTTAGACACTCATAAACAATTTCACATGCCATTACGGTTGATGCTGATGGAAGTTTTATTGTTATGTTCTTAAAACTTTCTGTCATGGATAAGCATGTCCATTTTAGTGTGTATTTTTTTTCTCCAGAAAAATGTTATATTTAACTGAATTAGTTTTTTTCTTAAATTGTAATCCACCATGTAATCAAGGTGGAAAATTGATACCTTTTTTAAATAGAAAAGAGTAACTATGAATATCAAAGTTTAAGAACGTGTATTTCCCACTAAAGTAAAAGTTTAATTTTATTCTAATTCGTTTCCTTTGTATGTTTTATTGGGAGGGGCAGCTGTCAAATACAAAAATTTAAGAAAATTACAGTTTAATATAATTAGTGTTAATTTTCAGTGAATTCTTTCACATCTTGCAGCTTGTGGTGTTGTTTCTGTAGTGGACGTGAAGGGGCAGTGTAGTACTGTCTATAAATCTTCCTCTGTTTTCATCTTTTCAGTCTCTTCTGGAAGATCACTGTTTGAAATTTTATTATTTTGTGTTGCGTGTGCGTGCATTACTTGTAAAGGAAGTATGTTAATCCTTTTAAGTTAAAGAAATACCCTAGAAATGTCAATACAGTTAAGAACATGCTTGTTTAAAATGAGTCACTGTTTTCTCCTCCATACTGTTTATACTCATGAATATAGATAATATTCAGTATTTTTTTTAAGACTGTTAGTGTTTAAAGGTTTCCATGTGCTAGAAGCACGTGAAGAGTATGCACAAGTGCTGACAAAGTACACCTGGGCTTGAAACATAAAGGGTATCAACAAAGCAACGTTGGTTCCTTTTGTTTCTTTTTCTTTTTAACGTTGGTTATTTAAATACATTTGAAGTACATTTTCCTTGTTTTGTATATGCATTACTTAAGACTCAGCAGAACTGAACTACAGGAGATGCCTGATACATTTTTCTTGAGTAGAGTAAGTTGGTATCCAAAGCAGTCACTGTGTCAGTATCTCTTGAAACCACCATCACAAAAACAAGTGTCATCCTCTTGGGATGTATGGTTTGAAGCATGGCTATAGCTATAGGCCTTAGATATAAGCAAGAAATTCTTCACTATGAGGGTGGTGAGGCACTGGAACAGGTAGTGCAGAGAAGCTGTGGCTGCCCCCTCCCTGGAAGTGTTCAAGGCCAGGCTGGATGGGGTTTTGAGCAACCTGGTGTAGTGGAAGGGGACCTTAAAGATCACCTAGTGCCAACCCCCTGCCATGGTTTCCAACCCAAACCTTTCTTTGATACTGTGATTATTTCTGATGTCACTGTTTTATCAACTGAGCCAACATTTACTCCAGTCTTTCCTTATGACAGTGTTCTGGTTGGTGTAGCTGGTATTCTGTCCAAATGACATAATAATGAAGATTTTGAGGTTGAACTTTAGGAATGAGTGAGTGTAGCTCTGTCAGTTCCATTTCCTGCATACTGTGTCTTATTTTTGAATTTTTTTATGGGTTTTTTTGTAGACAAATTTGATTTTGTTTCTGTGAATGTCTAATTTTGTTTCTAAGCAGTAAAACATTAAATTGTAGAAGATTTCATATGAAACATATGGAATATGCAGAAACTCACATCTTTCAAGTTTAGATCTTCCAGAATAAGTGGGGCTTTCCTCGTTCATTGACTCTGCTTGAGCACCCCAGTCTGTAGATCAGGACCGTAGTCTGACAAGGTAAATAATGATATTGAGAAGCTCAGGATCCTTTGAAGATAAAAAGCAAGGCAAACCTGGGTCAGTAGCATAGCAAATACCATCTAGATACAGCACTTCTGTGGTATCATATTCCTTCCTCCTGGAGTGCTGATGAGCTGAAGAAGTGCATATATCTGGAAAGAACTAAAATCATTCTGGCATATAATTTTTCCATCCATAAAGCGTTGTACCTTCTCTCATAATAAAATGCTTTCCATTCCTTAGTGTTTTAAAGCACACAGTTTTAATTCTGATGCATATTAAACATTTCAGAGAACAGATTAAAAAAGAAGAACTAAGAGTGATATGTATGACGTTTTTAAAGCACAGAACGTTATGGGAACCACTGATAATTTTAATGACTGGTAATAAATATGTAGACTGAATATTAACACTTTTTTAGCCAATAAGTGGCTTATGATTAATGATCAGTGTTTTATTCATCTCTGTGTTAAAAATGAATGTTACCTGTTTTGTCTTTTGCTAAACTCATTAATTCCTCAAGGTGCTTAAAACATGAGACATATTTTGAACTGTGTGCTAGAATTTTCCAGGAAATATCAAAATATATGTTCTTTAATGTAAATTCAATAAATTGACGTACATTAAAATTTGAAATTAGGTGGAGACTTCCAGTGAACTGTAATAGTGGTATTTTTTTTTTTTCTTCTGTTTATTACAGGGTTATGACAGACATGAGCAATAAAAATGTAATTTGAGAATGCCATTGTATAGCCGCATGACAAGCTCTTTCATGCCCTGAGAAAATTGCTTTCTCTTTTTTTGTTTATTCTGTGATCACCAGTGAAAAGAAGCCAGTAACACAGCCAATTTTGTATGTGTGTTCTGTTTAACTTTCTAAGTGTGATGTATAAAGGGTAAAAGATTATGTGTGCTTTCTGAGGAGCTGTGTTATGAGAACCTTATAGGTAAATGTATTTTTCCCCTCAGATGAGGTGTTTTTCTCTTCACTACGTTTAGAAGCAATATAGTGGTTTTATTTCAGTATGTCTTACTAGATGAATTTTTGAAAAATATCTTGCTAGCCTTACTTGTCACAAAAGACAAATGTTAGAATGCTGAGGGACTGAAACAGTAAGGCTTTTAGGTTAGGAATTAAAAAAAAACAACAACCAAGCCTTGAGTATCAGACTTTCACAGAGCACTTGTTTAGGCAGTGCCAATATGCGATCTTTTTACATGCTTTTCTTAGGAAGCGTTAAGCTCCAGTTCTTCAAAAGCAACAGTAACACTAGATGTTACTGGGAAACCGGAAAACCAGAAAAAAGTTGCGTATTTTCACGTCAGCTTTATGTATCAGAACAGCATGCATCTCTCACAGCTGCCAGCGGACAGATGCATGCAATTTCAAGTGCAAAAGTGCATATGCAGTTTTTAGTCTTTATGCAAACAGCGTCTATCTAATTAGCTACTTGCATAAACAAGTACTCAACTGCATGCCTTGTATGCACATGTCAGCTGAATGCAGTTACGCACAAATTTTCTTAAAAGCATGTATCTTTTATGCTCACTGCTTAAAAAGCTTGTCAGTGTCTGGAGGGTTGCATGGATGTTGTCAGCGTTTTAAAAAATGGCTTTACAAAAATGGTTAGACTGAGAGGGCTATTATGCAAAAAGTTAATAGATAATATGGTGCTTGTTGGTCACACATGCTGAAAGCACCAGAAACTGAAGTAGGAGAGCGTGTTCCTGTTCTTAAGGATTTCCCCCGCCCCCAGCCAATGAAGAGATTTGTTAATGAATGGAAAACTTCCATTAACAAGTTGCCTCCTTTAAAAACTAACTGAACTTGCAAATGATCAGAATAGCATTTGGCATATCATTAGTACGCAAGGAATAAGCCTTAGAAAATTTGAAGAATTGGTTCATGCAGTTCAACAAAAGTACTTTAGAATTGGGGCTTTTCTTTGGTAGCTTGTGCCCCTTTGGTCTCTTTTCATTTTCTTGCTATCTGTGCAGACCCTTTACATTTTTTCCAAACCTCCCCCCACCCCTGTTCAATAGCTAATCTGCTAAATTCATGCTACAACTGCTTCATTGAGTGGAAGCGTTGTTCTGCCCGCTTCGTACCAGCTTTGTTACTGTGCAGTATTTTTCAGCTGTTTGTGCTCATTACCATACAGCTGGTATTTAGAGGAGAGAGGGAAGCAGGCAGAAGCTTTACTGTCTGCAAGTATAAGAAGCTCTTTTGCAAATGGGGTACTGGCAGATGGGACATGTGTTTAAACGGGTTTTGCTGATAACAGACTGCATTAAAAATCATTCTGAGAAAGTCTAAGGTCAGCCCCATGAATTCAGAACTTGAGAGGTATTCAGCTTTTGGAAGACCTTTATAGAATATTAATTAACCCTGGTCCATGAAAGTGACAAATGGATTGTTAGATACTATCCTGCTGCCCCCACTCTATGGTTCATTTGCTTTAGCATCTCCTAATTTGGTTTGTGGGGCTTTTGAAAAAAAAACGTAGGATTGTATACTGTGTTCGTGATCAGGGCTGTTGCCAAAACAAATGAGAGAACAAACAGTAAAATCCCAGATCTCACGAAAGGGAAAATAATTTTCCTTTTGATGTTGCGACTGAACTTCACGTTATGTACAATTACGTAAGTCTTTGCCAGAAGCCAACCCTTTACATACACATGGAAACTGATTCTCTTGTTAGCAGTATGGGTAGTACTGCACTGGCTGAGGCGATATGAATAGCTAATTGAACAAAGTTTGTGTCTGGAGCTGGTACGTTTTCTACTGGACCTATTATCGCAGCTGGGAAGGAGGACAAGCTTTCGGGCATACGGGCTGCTCTTCCAGGCCTGAAATGGAAGCAGGGAATTTTCAGGCTAAGTGCAAGCTGAGAACAGGTGGTGGTGTGCATTCAGACATATCTGTTAATCGTTTACTGTCTGAAATACAAGGTAGTTGGTATGCACTAGCACAGCTCTGCATGGGTCTCCTGCATGGCCCTTGTAACAGGATCATCAAATTCCTGGCTTCCTCCTGGAATTCGGTGCATTTCGTGCAGTGCTTGGAGCCCCTTGGGACACCCGGGGTGACTAAGCAGTCACCTCGCACAGATGGAACGAGCTGACAGCCGGTGAAGGATGAAAACAGCAGTGGGTTAACGTTTCTCAGAGTACCCACACCGTCTCTGACCCCCTCAGTCCTAGCCCTCCAGGAAGAGCTACGAAATGAGCCTGAGACAATAAAACCTTAGACTCACTAGAGGTATTGATTTCATGGCATGTTATAATCTCGGGGTTTTTCCCTTGTTTCACTCCTTTCTTTCCCATTGGAGACAAGCTCCTTACTTCTCCATTACTTTTCCCTTTCTGCTCAGTGGGAACCAGAAAGTCTCAGGTGCATACCTAAAAGCAGACCAGGCCTCAGAAGCATACCTGAAACGTTGTCAGCTCACCTCCTCGCTTTCCTCCCCTTCCCCCTGCCCCAACTATGTTACTTGGAGTAGTGAAAGATACTGCCTCTACCTACAAACCTTGCTCTACTGAGAACATGGAGGTACGCCGTATTTGTGGATGTTGGTCCTGCAGTGCAGCAAACTATTGTAGTTCCCAGAGCCAATGCCTGGAAGTCAGAAGATGACCTCTGATTCCAGACCTGCTAACAAATGTTTGTACAATGAAGGCCAGATTTTTATGTTCTAGAGAGAAGAAATCAAGTTGAGATGCTTCTTACCTACTTAACTATTTGCTCAGAGTTTTATTTCAAGAATAGTTACAAAACATCCAGAGATTCTCAAGAACACTGTTCAGCTGCAAAATACCATTGCTGCTTTACAGCGTGAGGTACACATGTGGAAAATGTGATGCAAAGACTTTTGCTTTGAATGAGTTGGTGTGTTCATGTTTAAAATTATATTGATAAAACCGGAGATTAAGGTGGGGCTTTATACGTGTTTGGAGTTGCAAGTTAAAGGCTGTTCACTGGTTAGTTTTCACATTTTAAGCACATTGACTCTGTGCTTGGCAAGACTGAAGTGCAGAATTCGCTAACTGCAACTCACTGAAGTTCTTTAAGTCAAATGTAATTTATTAGAATTCTTGATGTGTATTGCAGTACCTCAAAAAAAGCGATGCCTAAAGTAAGACCCTGTTGCGGTAGCTGCTGCCACAGGGGTAGTTCCCCTCTGTCCCCTGAGTTTATAAACTTAAAATGCAGTCTTAAAATGCAGTTACACCAAGTACAAGAAGATGTTATGAACAGCTGCCATCTTCTGGGTGCAGCTTTGCTGGCTGGAGGCTTTATTGCACACTTCTGCCTTCAACACACCCTCTTCCTTTCTCCCTCTTTTCCCACTACTGCTGCTTTGCCAGAAGTTGTTCCCTCCATTCAGCTTTGCTGGCAAATGGATCCTGTAAATGCTCTAATTTGCTTTAGGCAAAGTTAGTTAAGTTTAAAAGGCTATCAAAAGTGATTTAAGCTACCTGGAAAATCTTTTGCATGAAGGAGATGAAAGAGCAGCAGAGCTCTAAGGTCAGTAACCTCTTGCAGAAAGGTGGTGGAATACCCGAGGGTAAGACGTCTTTAACTGGTTAAGTTGTTCAGAGTGAACATCAGTCCGTGGCGCCTGTGGAGCGGATGTGAACACTTCTGTCGCTGTAAATACCATCACGATTTCGTGTGCTAGGATTGCTACTTTGATTAAAAATCTCACGCTAGAGGTTGCAGACAGACGTTCACTTGGCTAAAATCCCTGCCACTGGAAACCTTCACCTCCCCCTCGCTGGTTGCTATTGCCCCTTTGGTGGCCGTTATGGCCTTGCTAGAGCCAGCACAGCTCCCGTACTGGCTGTGGGGCAGTCAGCCGGAAAAGCTTAGCCAGTTCAAATGGGTGATTTGCGCTAACCCAGCTAATTTTGCCTAAAGTGGATTAAAAAACTCTCCTATGGATTGTTTCTTTGGTTTTGCAGTGGGGACAGCAGCATCTTCTGTTGGTGCAGCTAAACATAGGGGAGGACACAGTACAAAAGGTGCATGGTGTCCAGGTGGGACAAATGGGCTGCATGTTGAATAAGGACCCTACTCAGCACTGTGCCCAACCCTGTGGCCTCAAGTTAAGGAATGTTTGAGAACTGGCTGAATGGCAGAACTCAGAGGGTTGTCATCAGCGGCGCTGAGTCTAGTTGGAGGCTGGTGACAAGTGGTGTCCCTCAGGGGTCAGTACTGGGCCCAGTC
>Ga0065711_1004956_pt1 | contig 52779 bp, 25 predicted proteins | sample Hoacrofraction12_FD_59098 | JGI IMG/M metagenome (GOLD analysis project Ga0065711, IMG submission 59098) | Hoatzin crop microbial communities from Cojedes, Venezuela - Epithelial fraction 12 v2 (version 2) | ecosystem: Host-associated > Birds > Digestive system > Esophagus > Crop | place... | reverse complement strand
CACTAACCTATTACTGGCAGGGTGATTTTTTTTTTTTTTAGTTTTTTTTACATCTATGTGTGTCAGTTAATTCTCAGAATCCCTGGTCTTTCCTTGACACCAAGTGAAGAGTATCAGCTGTTCTTTCACTCAAACTTCTCATTGTCAATCATGGCAAAACTCATGAATTTCTTTTTCTCGCCCTTTGTCTGCAGAAAGAACTTCCTCAGATAAAAGCTTTTTCTACTCTTTCACCTATCCCGGGATTCACAAAATGGCTGGTTGGTCTCCTCTCCTCACAAACAAAAGAACTGGAAAGAAATGAACTTTTTACAGAACCGGAATGGCAAGAAATCTCTGAGATCACAGGAGACTCTACTACTGAAACACTAAAGAAACTCTTAAATAACAATGAGTGGGTGAGATCAGAAAAATTAGTTCAAGTGCTCCATTCACCATTTATGAGGCTGTGTGCCTGGTATTTGTATGGAGAGAAGCATCGTGGTTATGCCCTTAATCCAGTAGCAAATTTTCATCTTCAGAATGGCTCTGTGATGTGGCGGATAAACTGGATGGCGGACACAAGCCCTCGGGGCATTGCTGCTTCTTGTGGCATGATGGTAAACTACCGATATTTCTTAGAGGATACAGCCAGTAATAGTGCAGCATACCTGGGGACTAAACAAATTAAAGCCTCAGAGCAGGTGCTTTCCTTGGTGTCTCAGTTCCAGAAAAATAGCAAGCTTTAGTTAAACACTGTGAAAACTAAGGACAAGTGTTCCTCACCTATAAAGAGCTGTAATGTTTTGCAGTGTCTGTATTTAAAGGAGAATGTCCGTTATAAAACAAATTTACTCAGCATAGCAGGATGCCAAGTTATCTATGCTATCAGTTGCCTTGCTTACATTGCCATATATTCAAAACCTGATTTGCTGTGATTGAGTCACTGTAAGTTCTAGCCATCTGTTACGTGCAAATGGGTTGGTGGTATGTATTAAAGGGTGAATAAAATTCTATTAATCAGTTACAACTCAGTGATAACTTGAATGGAAAATACTTGAGCCATACCATTTTTCTGTTGATCATAAATCTGTATAAACCGTGTCTTCGAAAGGAGCTGCACTTACTTGTCATAATAGTGCTACAGATAGTTCAGTACCAAAGTACCTGGAAAGAAGTACTGAATGAAGGTAAATTTTTGGTCAATTATATTAGCAAAACAATAATCTACAATTTTATTTCAGTAATATCTGTCTTTTTCTCCCTCCAGAAATCTCATGTGAAACCTCTTGGTATTTTCCTTTTTCAAACCCACTAAAAATTGTACTGAATCCTTGCTTTGCTGGAGCATGGAGAAGCCTTGCATTAATATTGTTGAAAAATCAGGCTCTCTCAGTGCAGCAGGGTATGTAGTATTATATTCGCACTTTTGTCTGCTAAAGTACAATGAGCAAGAAGGAAGTGCTCAAATAGGAGAGGAGAATAAGACTGGTACGTAGGGATCAGTTGAGAAGTTTCCAACTATATATATATATATGTATTGCACTTCAGCTCTGGTAGTTTTTTAAGTTGATAAAGAGCTTTTTTAATAAAGAGGTCGGTGTGACCTGTAAACCAATAAAATAAACTTTCTGAATGAATTATGACTTGTATATTTCAGCGTGTACCTTCCTTCACTTAACAGTGCTCCTTGATAACAGAAGCAGCAGAAGGATGATCTTGACAGAATTTCATGCTGTTTTGTAATTTCTGATGTATTCCTTGTCTGCTCAAATTCCAGTCCTGTTTTCAAGAAAATAATTACACAGAGGAATTGAAAGTGATAGTGTTCCTGCTTGTTTATGGAAACAGAAGTGAAGAAAGCTGTAAGTGTCCAATTAGCCTTTCTCCTAGAATGAAATTACATAATTGTATACACTTTTTTCATATTCATTATTAGGAATAAATTCCATCTTCCAAGCGGGTAACCTGTTATGGGAATCTATTATACCCATCTTGCAAGCAGAGAAAAGCTTGACTTCTGTTCATGATAAATTTTGCAACACTGATAGTTAAAGGAGAGAGTACGTTCACTGCCTGTTACTCCCTTGAGAGCAAAGACATTTTTATACAGCAGCTAGTCATCAGTGGTGGTGATGCCAAGTTAGCAGTGGCAACTCTACTATGCCATGTTGCCTTCATTATGTTTTTAAGAATAGTTCCAAAAAAGTCATCAGCTTTCTCATACATGGTTAAATTTAGTTTACAGATTTTGATCAGATATGATGAAAAAAAAAATCCTGTCATCCCCTTGCAAGCAAGAGGTGTCCAGCAGTTTTTCAGTTCCTGAAACCACTAAAGAAAAGTTGAGTTCCCCTGGAATTGTGGTGGTGGCGTTCTGGCGCATATACCGGGACAATATGTGGTAAACGCCAAGATATAAGTTGGTTGGGGTTTTTTTTTGCACCTTCTCTGGATAGCTTGATCTAGTGCTGAATATGCACTAGGGAACACTGCAGATATATAATGAAATCTGAAGATTGTTTGATTATACCTTCTTTATTCTCAACTGGGGAGCTGAGGACTAAGGATTGAACACTCAAAGTATCGGAAACTTTCGGTGAGAGACTTTGAACCATCCTGACCAACCTGAGGAAATAACTTCAGAGTGATTGTCAATTTTTGCTTTTGGATCAGTAGTTACAGTAAGTATTCTGGATAACCACATGCATGTATAGCCTTTATAGTACTTCCTGTGGAAGGTTTTAAAATTAAATTCTATGGTTTACCCTCAGAAATGCTGAAAGTTGATCACAGGTATTGAACAATTGCATGTCCAGAGGAGACTTCAGGCTGGAAAAGAGATGGGGGTTGAAGGCAGCTGGACGATTGGAGTCAAATGCATATAATATTTTGGATTAATTAAGACATGTCTTCTCCTGGCATGGCATTATTACGTAAAGAACCTGGATGCCACTTCTAATCCAAAACCCACATTTTTGAGGCATGATATTTTTGTTAAAGTTCTATCTGAAGTTTGTTGTGCAAGTTTTATACCTGGAACATGAACACTATGGAGGTCACAGTGTTATGTGTGTATATATATATTTAGCATCCTGTGTGAAAAGCTTACTGAAAAGTAGCTATCTACAGTTTAGAATATCAGAGCTGTATCAGAATATGAGACTGAACAAACTATTCACACATTGCTTTTTGTTTTTTTATATAGCATGTGAGTTTTGTTAGGTTTTTTTACAGACCCTTAGGGTGAACATGTGCACATGACTGTATTGATCCAGAAATTTGCACCATACAAATTACTACAGGACACACTACTTATGTTTTTAACAGTGGTCAGAAGGTGGCTTCATTCTCCTGTTCGGTTTTCTAAGCATTCTGAACTCCTTTAGCATTCAGATTTCAGGGTGAAATTTAGCTGCTTCTATAAATATATACAAGCTGTTCTTGGCTGGAATAGAGAAAGAGAACCCTCTCTCCATTATGTTAAGCTCTTTAACTTTGAGGAAACTGGGTCACATAGTTAAATGAAAGAGTTCTGAAAATGCAGTGATTTTGAAAGATGTTATTATTTTGAAACAGGAGGAGCTATGAGGGCAATTAAACGTGCATCTACTTGGCCATAGTTCAAAAAGAGCTGATGCTTTATTGCAGATGGAAGTACAAAATAATCTTACATTCTTAACGGCTGGACTCAAAGGATAATGAGTTTTTTCCATGTGGAGCCCCAGACAAATGTATGAGAATTGGTTTGGTGACATGAAGTAATAGTAGCTTATAAGGAAGAAAAAGCAAAGCCGCTAACACTTTGTTAACACTTCCGTTATTTCCCTCTGGCTTGTTATATCTAATACAGACACTACAGATACATAGATCTGCCCTCAGCTTAAGGGAAGTAGGTGTATTTTTTTTCATCCTACCAATCTTGAAGTCAGGAATATAGCTATTGGCATTTGGGCATGTCAAAGTAGCCATGGGAGTTTCTTTCAAATCCAAACCTGTACGCTGTGTTTCCAGGACTGATTGCTCAGCTGCTAACCAATGTAGTTTCGCTGGCATGTCATGAACAGGTCTACCCCTCTAGCTCACCTCACGCGTATGCCACATTTCTCTAGACATTGAGTTACCAGCCACTCCTGCATTAGCAGTCAATTTACTCCTTTTCAAAGATGCTGTTGTAAGATGTTTGAGATGTGGGGCTGAGAAGCAGATTACAGGCAAGGATGTAGCAGCATCTTACTGGAGCTATTATGGATGGGTACATTTGTTATATGACATCTGCTCTCCATCAGAACCCTAGCACCTGCAGAGTTACTTTCTTTTCAGCAGTTGTTACGGTTTTGGTTATTGGGTTTTTTTTTTGCTTTCTGAGGTCACTTCATCTGTTATCGATAAGTTAGCAATATGAGGCCAAAGATTGCTGCAGGGGGTTCTGAATCAGAATCACTGTACAAATGTCAGTGCAAAAGGATCATTTGAAGATGAATGTGGGACAGTCTGCTCATAAAAGCCATCAGCTGTTAAGTGCTGTTATTTTTCTTTCATTGGTCATTGACTCTTAACTGTCTAGCAGTTTTTGGATTTTCCAACTTGCTACTAAAGAGGAATTTTAGCATGACTGATGCTGAAGAGAAAAAAAATTCACCATCTGTACTACTTACAAGGACAATAACTATGTCGCTAGAGAGGGATCTTATTCTGTTGAAGTGAGTCTTCGCAACTCAGAAAGAAGTCCAGTTTCATTTTCTCCCTCTTAGCATGTAAAAATTGTTATGCCATTTCTGAAGAGCATGCATGTAATGTTAAAGAAGAGGTAACTGCCTGTCCTTTAAGGAAACTGAAATACTAGAAGTTCTTAAAGTCATTGCTTCCTTCTACTACAGTAATGTGTTTCAAGCAATGTATTTTAAGATTAATTTAGGGCATGTAAATCTGTGCTGGGTTTCACTTTGAAGTGCCAAGGCTAAAACAATGAGTAAATTTTCCCTTCTGCGGATTGTTCTTTGGATAAAAAGCCAGTCAATACCTTCCCATTTTTCTGAACGGCTTCTCAGGTGATTTCATTTCATAATAAATATTGTTTTATTGCTAGCAATAGAGAAGTCTTGTAGCCATGTGCAGGTCATGTTACAAAGCTGGCCACACTGCATTGCGAGCTCTGAACTGTCCTGTGTGAAAGCTGCCATGGTACATCACAGCAGAAGCTGGCACAACTCGTGTACTTCAGATCCATGTTGCAGCCCTTCCCCTTACCATCCTGAATATTAGAGGCTGCTTAAACCTACCTCTTGGGAGTCAACTGTTCAGTGACTCTTACATTAGTGAAAGTATCCCAATAGTTATCGAGGCTTAAGCTGTTAGAAGCAGTGGTGTTGATAGCTGTAGAATAATACCCAAAGGTATGTGTTATGGATGGAGAACTGGCATTAATAAAAGGGCAAAAGCTTAAAATCTATCACTTCTTCCATTGTTAGGTTCTAAAATGAGGCATAGTAAAGACTGAGAATTGTTTGGTAAAGCTACAGCTGTCTACTACTGGCTTACAGCTACTTTTCAGCAGTTCTAATTTTATTCTAGTATTCAACCAGGGTGACATGCAGGTTTCTGGGTAGGGGACAGTGGTTTTGAGTGCAGGTTTTTAACCAGTACTGCTGAACATAATGTGACACTCGAGGTCATGATGTAACACTGTACACAGCAGTACAAAATGTGAAGTATCTGGACTGTTATATAGGACTGTAGCCTGTGGGACTTTTAAGTCAAGAGTTTATTTCAGCCCTTAGAGCATTGGGAGGAGGCGTACAGTGTTCAGGTCAGGGGCTGCTTTGTTTTCTACCGTCATTTATTTTCTTGGCTGCGCTACTCAGTGCAGTTGGTAGCAAACAAAATATTTGTAAGTTAGTACCATTCGTTCCTCATAGAAACACACCTGACAGCAACTCCTGCTAGAAACCGCTCCACAATGAAGTAATGTGATTGCCTAGTTAAAAGCACAGGTTTTGCCAGTAGGCTTTGCCAACAACCCTGGCCCTTCAGCCTGCGTCACTGACTTTTTCAGGACACCTTCTGTTACCATGTGTCTAGAAGGAGAAAGCGGTGGCTGGTTGCAGAGGCTCACTTCTCAGTAAGCCATGGTAGCTGCTGTGCTCTGAGGTGCAGCGTATCAAAGCATCACAGTTTCATGGCTGCATCCCGCTTTTGAAAGCAAATCAATAGAAATTATTTTACTTTGTCACTTATGCTTGTTTTATGATCAACTTGCAATGTTTTTCTTGTCACAGATGTAGGGCCTCTCTTTGTACAAGTTGTATGGAGTTGAGTGCGACCTCTGTTCTAACATGTGCCCTGGATGGGTAATGAGAGGCCGAAATACTGCTTGAATGGAGGATATTCAGTTTATTTGCAGATGCTGAGCAGTCACCAAGTCCTGTTAAAAGAACGAAGTGCTTCTTGAATCAGACAAACTTGCTATGTATGTCACTGTAGTTTAGTTATTGACTGTCATAAAAACATGCCTCCTGTGGTCTTGTGGAAATGAGTAGAAAGGTTTATTAAACTGGATAGAGTAAGGTAGCACTACTCTGATTCTTCAGCCTCTTGATAAGGAAAATCCCTTAGGACAGGAAAGGTCAGGGTTATGGTCAGCATGCCAGAAGCAGTTCACACATTTTTAGCATTGTTTTCTTTAGAAAATAGTGAATAATCAACCACGTTTATTATTTTTTTTACTGCTTCCAAAAACATTTTAATTTTTCAACAAATCTAATAGAACAGCAGATATCCCAAGGATACTCATTTCCAAACACAGCAAAGATCAGGTGGATGAAAAAGGCCATGTTAGTATCACTCAGAGGTGAAAGCCCCAAACGTTTCTTAAGCAAGTGTGCTAACCTCTGGGATGTGGTGTGGATGTTTGTCACCATTTAGTACCTGTCTTCAAAAGAGGACTCGTAAATGGACCTAGAGGGAAGTCCTGTGTCGTAAGCCTGTTCAGATGTGTTCCTGCACTTACTCAAGTGACTGTTGATTGATATTTTTCCACATGAAGCTGCCATAAATCTTCCATCAAGGCATAGCTGCATGGTACATGGGGTACTAAGGCAAGCTGTATCGCCTTGATGTGTCACATCCCAGCTAGATGCTTATAGTTAGGGAGCTAAGCATAATGTAAGTGGGTTACATGCATGGCACTTCATAGTCAGAGTTAAGGTGTTTTTTTTGTTTTTATCGAGGATACCCAGAACTGTTCAGAAAAAAAATCACTTGTTGCCACATTATATCTAATAAATGAATGCATACTCATTCCTCTTAAAATAAATCTGTACCAGCACTGATAAGTACTTGAAGAATGATGAGATACAGCAATATGTAATCTGACATGCTGGATAAGTTATTAAACCTTATACTCGGATTGTAGCTGAAAGCCCGAGGACAGCTTAATGTCGGGTTCTGTCTTCCAGTCACTGTTTTCAACAGTGGTTTGTTCTGGCAATGCCTGGAACCATTACCCACCTGATAAGCCTTGCAGTAGAGGGTAGTTCACACAACAAATGTCAAACCCTGCTGAAGTTGTCACGGTTCATTGGCTTCTTTGGGTTCGATACCAGCCTACTCGTTAGCTACTACTCTGGAAAGAGCTAGGGCTAGTTTTCTGAGGTTCTCTTAATTCCCTCAGTGGTGCAGGGCTGGAAGAACAGCTTTGGGCATTTTAGCCAACTTTTCTCTTGTTATCAACAAGTGTTAAAGTCTGGTATCAACCCCAGATGCTTGCTGTCTATGCAGACTGCTTAGGGTGAAGCTCGGAAGTTCCCTTTTAGTTTGGTTTGCGAGCTGCTGGGATCTGCTCATCTTGTTTAGATGCTACCATTGTTGAAGTCAATGGGAGATTTGCTGTCTTAAAAAGGGTGTGATTTGGGTTGTATTTTTTGTTTTGTCACGGTGACAAATGCAAACTCAAGATCTATCTGCTGCCAAGGCTATAATGAACACATGCAAGTACAAATTTTTATTTTTTTTTTAAAGGAGTTGCATGCATTCTTCATGTGGCTATTTCTGGAGATGCAGTAACTGCCTGCAGGATGCATTAGCTCAGTGCACTAGCTCACCTATTGAAAAACAGAAGAAAGTCATATTGCATTTTTGTATTATGTATAATATTTCTCTATATCCATCTCTTCCTTTATATCATCTCATAATTTTGGGTAGAATTAATAATTGTAATCTCTGAAAGGCAGCACCTGCAGCTAGTAGCTGAAAGGGGTAAACTAGGCAGGCATTGGGTTGGTAGGATTGTGAGGAAATAAAATATATTCTGCTTCTGTAAGAAATGGCAATCAAAAAAGCAATTTTTACTACAGTTGTTCACACTGATAGACACTTTTTATTGAAAGAATGGGAAGTACAAAGGAAAATTACGGTAACTAATTTGCTGAAACAGATACGTGAAGTCCTCCCCCAAATGTGATTTTTAAACCAGACAACTCATGAACCCAATTACTGGGGACAAGGCTGAAATAATTTACTGAATCTTAACCGGATTTGGAATGTGGGAGTCTTGGGGGGAGTAGTGGAGAAAGGGAAGGAATGAGAATGAAAATGATCTAGGTTGTTTCTGCTTAATTACAAAAAAAGGAAATGATGCAAGAACTTTAAATAGTGAAAAAATAATCAAGTCACTACAGTCTGTGTCTAAGATTATGCTCAGAGAGACTTTATGTTCCAGAACGGTATTTAAAATGCAATTTAAATATTTAAGATATGTTTGCTTAAATTTTTTAAATAAATATTGTTGTGTGGTTTTTTTCAAAGAATATTATCCTGACAAGATGGCCTTCAAAGTTCATATACTTACTGCAAGTAAAGGTCTCATAATGAGTTATGTTAAAGTTAAGAGGATGGCTTTAGGGAAAGGATCAAGTTTTAATTGGATTTTGAATAACCGTCTTTTGAGTTCTAACAAAATTTCAGATAGTTCTGTGTTTGAAATACATATTACACCATAGATCTTTGATCTTGTACTCAAAATCTGAAGCTCTATGCTTTATTTATGGCACACTACTCAAGCCTTTCTTTCACATGACAGTTGCAGATTTTGTCATGAGATGTGTGTCACGGCGGTGCTTGACGGGGTTGTTTGCTCTGCTGCAGCAGAAGCAGGGTAACTGCTACGGGGCCGTGCCTGACAGAAGTATCCCACTAATTCGGAGACCCCAACACGAGATGACTGCAACTCCATTCTAGCTAGTACTTTCGTAGCACAGTGGACGTTCTGCTTGTTGACTGTAGTCTACAGTGCTCGATGGCTTTATGAATTGGAACTCAGCTGTCTCTTGCTTGAGACTCAAAAACAATGGGGAAAAAACTCCCTCCTGTGCCTCCGAAAGCCTGGATTCTTCAGAATATTAGAGAGATATGGGAAGAGGCCCTGGGAAAACTCAGGTCTGTGGGTGGACATCAGATCTCTGCTTCTCAGCTGCTCCTTGACTCCCTTAAAGCATTGCTCTCCTTCCTGCTTTGCTCTGGGAAGGCTCCCCTTTTTTTTTTTGGTGACCAGCAGCAGAACTGACACTGTAGGAGACAGTTTGCTGGCATCCAGTTGAAGTGCCCAGTGCTGCACCCTGTGCTGGGTGCCGGGGACACAGCTGCAGCGGAAGTTCTTGCTCAGATGCTGCAATCCCAAGCAATGGAGCATGCTGGGTACAGCTAAATGCCTCAGAGAATTTATCTGTCTGATTATTTTTCCCCTGAGCCTGTGCAAGCAAAGATTTTCAGAGGCTTAAAATGAGAACAGATATGTCTGTCTTTCACAGGAACAACGTGATCTCCCAGTTTCATCACCAGAGCACTGGGGGGTGGGATTGGGGAAGGTGCTGAAGCAGCTCTGTGAAATAGCAGTAATATACACTTGAGCAAAACGATACCTGTTCCTCATAACTTTGTTCTGAAAGAAATATCTAGGGCTTTTCTCCTTGCTGAAAATTTTTACTAACAAACAGTTACAGTGGTGTAAGAGTTGCACAGGAACTTTCAAGTTGAATGGGCTAATTTAGCTTGGACACAGGCAAAAAAATGTATGGTATTTTAAAAATAATAAAGGGGTAGCCTAATTAGGGACATCTGTCCACTGTTTCCATCCCGCTGTTTCCCAGTCAGCCTGTGGAGGGGTGCTTGGCAGGTCCGTGAAAAGGTTATATTTGATTAGAAGAAATAATTGTGTGAGTCGGAGCGGCATAGGTGTATTTCTCTGTTTTTCATTATGTATCTGATTAAGACAAGATGACTCAGAAAAATTGTAAAAATGAAAGAGGCTGTTGTTGTAGACCCCAGTTACACAGTTTGATCAGGAGCCTGTGAAATGTTAGGCGAGAAAGAGCATTAGCAGAATGAATGGTGTAGGAGTGAACGCTTTTAAAACAGAAAAAGATTGTTCTCACTTCTACACAGATCTGTCATGTCTTTTCCAGAAGGAAATGATTCTGAGGATTTGAGTATGTTCAGGCTGAAACAAGTGCTGAGAAAGGGAGTATTGAAAGAGCAGGGTTTTGATATAAAGTATGTTGAACTAAGATATCGGGTGAGCACTTTGTGCTTCCCTGAAGTGCATGCTTCTATGCTTAGGCCATTGTTAATGTAATGGGATTTATTAACAGGAATTTATTTGCTATGTTGGCACTTCTCTTGCTGCATCTCCTCCCTCCCTGATGTAGAGAGTGTATATACTACCAGTATGTATTTGATAAGCTTTGATGCATACATAATAGAAAAGTAGGAGGAAAGAAAACACTCATATTGTCTTTTTATGTAGACAAGTTCTTAATGAGAATAACTCAATGTTTGAGATTAATACATGTCTGGGTCTGTTCCTTGAGGTAATCAAGCCATTTTCTTCCTTAGCCCCTACTAAACTCTAGGATGATTACAGATTTATATGAGGAAAATAAACATTAGAAAGAGAATGAACCTAGTCTTAACTATTAGTGTGTTCCATGTGTTTTTTTTTCCTTGGTGGGCTTATTTATTGGCATATCAGTGAGTATAATTTCCCATAACCAAGCACATAAAAGTGAGTGAGAAAAGAACAATAATTAGATAATCTCTCTGACTTCTATAGGATTAAAATCTTCCTGCCCACAGATAGACAGCTGAAATACTGGTTCTATTGAAATCAACATCGAAACTCCTAATGACTTTCATGGAGCCAATAGTGATTTGTCTGTCTGCTTGCTCATTTGGTCTATCTTGATTTATCTCAGGTTTGCTCTTCCTTTGTGTGCTTATTGCTCTTGATGCAGCCTATCAAGCCATGCCAACCCCCTGTGATAGCTCTGTGGAGATATATTTAATTTGATTTGCTGCTGTCCCCAGGAGTTTATTATCTGTCAAACAGCTGCCTGTTGCAGTGAAACCTCAATATAGAAGAGCGTAATGGTTTATGGATGGAGCATTTAACAACCACCACTGAATGGCATATGTCTGAAAAATATGTTCAAAACATAGTCATGGCATATGCAAAGACCATTGTTCTGCAGTAGTTATGAGGATACATCTACAAGCACAACACAGTAGAGAATTACCTGACAAGTGTATCCAAGAGTTTACAAACACCTCTGCTATTTGAATGTTTCTGTACTGTACATTTTAGTTCATTACTTCTGATCAGGTTCTTAATACAAGGTAGCTTCGGTATTTATTCCTGTGCTTTGTTACTCTGCTATTCTTAATCTCTCTCCATCACTGCTTGTTGCTCTGTCTTCCCTCCACCTCCAAGGAAAAAAAAAATGAAATGTCTGCTGAGGATGACTGGAAAAGATCTGTGTTAACAGGAAATTAACTGAGGCTGCTAAAGCAAAAATGACGCAGAAAGGCACATGCGTGTGTTAATGGGGATAAGGAAACTGAAAAATAGAAATTGCCTGTGTTCCATCACTGCCAGTGCAGTCATCTGTAACTACCGTGACACTGATCTACTGCCACTGGCTATATGCCAGAGTACATCCAGTAAGTGAAGTCCTGACCTTGGTGAAACTGCTTTGATATTAATTTCAAAGGGGCCTGGATTTTATGCACTTATTTTAACAGAGTGATTAATTCCTAGTATTCCTATTTATGTGCTGCTTCTCGCACACTCTCAGGATCATAGATATGAGCAGTAAAACTGAAAATGGAAACACTGGAATGTCATGTCAAATTGACAGTTTCACCTAGGCCTAAAAATATCACTTCAAATCTTAAGGAAATTTCATGGGAGCTGGATGCCATATTCCCTAACATCTTGCCTGCCCAGTCTCTTTGCTGGACATGCTATCCACCCACTTTACTCCTCATCACTTCCCCCAAAGACCTTCTAGCTCAATGGCTGCCAGGAATATTCACCAACATATTTCAGGGCTCTGAAGACCTTGCTGGCATTTAAACTATTTGAGCCAAACCAGTTCATTTTGAGAAAAACATTCCCCAGATGGTATGTCAGAAGGGGTCCCAACCTCCCCCAGGAGGGTACCAGCATGCAGCTGGGGGGTTCAGACAGCAACCCCTTTAGCCAGCACGGCTGGAACAGGAACCGGTTGCGTGAACAAGCCCTTATTATTATCCTTTGAAAACCCTGACCCCATAGATCAAATCCTGACTTCACATAGAGCAAGGGAGGTAGTCTGTGTCTGCGAGGACCCTTGTGAAATTACGCTGAACATCACGTAGGTGGAGTCAAATTAAAGCTTGCCTTGCCTGACTGATTCTTGCTGGTGACTGCTGTTTGGCCCTGAGCCCATGCTACTCTCCTCCAGCTGATTTACAACTTGGGTTTCTGAAGTCTGTAATAATCCAGCTCCTCACACAGTGAGGAATTTCCAGTACACAGCTTAGGTACTCACACGTACACGTCTGTTTACTTTTGGGCCTGTCTGAACAGATGCAAAAAAAGTTAGGCTTGATTTCTAGATGCCAGCATCATCTCACAGGCTGAGCAGCCGGTACGTTGAACAAGTATGGTCCAAAGGTCCTCAGGAGCCACTCCCAAAGGGCCATTTTCCACAACTCTGCTTCAGTGCCAGAGCCATGCTTTTTAGGCAGATACTTCTTAAATGTCTTTCGTAAATCCCAGTTCTCAAAAATACAGAATTCTAACAGATAGTCTTAAAAAAAAAGGGGTGTGGGGGGGAATGAACAGTTTAAAGAGATATCTTCTTTCCAGATAATCCACGAGAAGAGTTTTGTACTTTTGTTAACTGGTGAGTAATGCCATTAATGCCAGCTCCATGCTAATGATTGCACAAAGTTACAATGGCCTGTGAAGTTACTGGGGTTTACGGGGATATATCTCCAGTTTAGATTCTGTTAGCTTTATAGGAGAAGTCAGCATTTGTCCTCAAAATGTTTTGTTTTTAAGGACTGCCAGTGCCTAGCATCATCAGCACAAATTTGTTATCAGAATTTCATTGGGGTGAGGAAGAAAAAAAATCACGCTTCTTCACATGCTGTCAGTCAAGTGACTGACACTTAGATTACAGTCTCAGCTGAGCTCTTCAAATTAAACTATGGCGTATTACTGCAAACTTCCAGGGAATTGCCCTTTTTAAGGGGAAAAAAGAAAGGAAAAATCATATTTACCTTTTATCACTAGGGTATGCCTGTACACAGCAAGAAAATTTCATAAGCTTGTTCTGTGAGTGACAGACTATCCTAGAGTAGCCACACATGTTCTAGGAATAAGAGGCATCAAGAGGTTTTGAGGGGAAAATCGGCAGAATAACTAATCCAAATAAATCAGATAACAGTAGTAATCAGTAATAGGATTAAAGTCTTGATCCAGATCATCTTTCATAATTTCTGTAAGAAATAGTGTTGCAACATTGTATCAACACTATAGCAAATACCCATGCCAGAATACAGGAGCAGATGAATAATTAAAAATGAGATAGTAATAACAACAACATTAAAAAAAAAATTATATTATTGTTATTTTAAATGTGTATGGAGGTACCAGCTGTCAAGTCCCCCTCATGTCTCCTGGGCTCTTCTTAGACTGGTGACCATGTGCAGGTTTTGAATGAACCCTTTTTTAACCCTTTTGGAGCCCTGATGGGCTGCTAATCTGAGTGCCATGAACACAGGCTGTTCTGAGACCTGCTGCGTGCTCCTCGTGGTGCCTCCATGTTCAGATATTGCCATTTATTCTTGATTCACACTGATATTCACCTTTTCATTGCAGTTCCCCATGGTTCTACCCCAAATCTCAAAGAGGTTGCCTTAGTTGAAATTCTCAAAAGATTTGTATAGATTGTTATAGATTTGCAGTCTCTGTGGTAGCCTTTACGGTTCTCTCATACATGCATTTTTTTGCTGTGCACCATAAAATACTGCATTGCTGCTCTTACACCTAGCTTTAGTAATTGTTTTATACAATACTTCAGCCAGTAAATATTTTCTATGTAATAATAATGCAGTGTCATCTTCTGGAAAATTATGGACTACATTTATTCAGTTTTATGGGAAGTATGAACCCCTCTGAATAATGAGACTGTGGTTTGTGTGTCTGCAGTTGTGTTTGCTGCCTTGGGCTTCAGGTGATTTTTTGCTGCTTGGAGAGACCAGAAACTTCAGGATATAGCAAAATGTTGTAGGAACATTTCAAAATAAGAATAAAGCTATCAACAAAGGAGAGTAAGCAAAAGGTGATTGTAGGAGAAAACTGAATTAAAGGGAAAGTTCTCACAAGTCTTACTTCTGCTGGGTCAGTATCAGACTGCCCTGCATGTTCTGATGTCCTTGAAGTTTTTCTTGAGGAATTTGAAATGTTATTTTTTCTGTGCTCAAACAAGAAATGTGCTTATGTATTTTTAAACAAGGTGTTGTTTTGTCTGGATGTATTGTTCTCGGAGCAGAATGTTGCTATGCATTTAGAATAGGCAAACAATCCAATTAGAGAAGCCTGAGGTCTGATAAATACTGCTTGAAGTGGAAAATGAAAAATGTCTGGAGGCACCAACAAAACATATCTTTTGAATGCTAACAAAAAAAACATTTAATGCTTTATGGTAAAGCCATCCATATCTCTAAGATTCTGGAGAGGACATGAATACATGTTCAGGTTTTGTATGTTTATTACAGAATATTATAGGAGTGATCTCAGTTGTATTTTGAAGCATTTCTTATGAATAGAAAAGCGTGGAAGAATATAATCTGTTTAGTTTGTAAAAATACCATCCATAGAGTGAAAATCAGAGGAACCTTTAGAGGAATTAGCACTACCTTTTTGATTCAGTGGGACTTTTCCAGCTTACTCTGGCTAGGGTATAACTCAATAAGTGTAAAAAACACATGAAGACACATGAAGATATGAAATAAAGCAGCATGAGGATGGGTTTTGCAATCCTTCCATAAGTGGCATGGGGTTACTGTTTTATGAAAGAAGGAATTTATCTTGAAATTTGTCCAAAGGGACAGGGAGCAGCTGAGTGTGGAAATCATCAGAAGGGAACATGTAAAGCTTAAAATTCCAAACCTTCATTTTTCTTACTGACTTTCTCCTCAAGAATCCAAGTAAGTCTGCTTCTCCACTTATTTCTGTACCATGACAGTACTTTGTTGGTAGCTATATATAATAAAACACACACACTACCTGTTTGCAGGTTTTCTCCATCCAGTAGCATCTGTTATTCTTTCTAATCTACTTAAGGGTTTTAACCAGAGTATTAGCATGAGCCAGAAGGCATAATGTTGTTATTCTGTCATAGAATAACATGAATATCCTTTGATATAGGTAATGTCTGTGCTTCATACCTCAGCTTTTGTATACTTCACCATTTCCTTCCTTTCTGTTCTTTGTTTTCGCTTTGGAAGTATGTCAGCTCTCTCCGTCTCTGTTTATTTATATGATCAATAATTCAACACCAGATATTTCCCAAACAAACCCCTGAAAGAGATCTAGGTGAGACTAAACACACTGCCAAGGGATCTTTCAGAGTCTTCATTTTATCAGCTTCAGTGCAACAAGCTACATAAGCGTGTGCTGAGTCTTAAGCCTACGAGTGGTCCCATTTCTTTGACTTTATTACTGATGTACTCTGATGAATTAGGACTACAGGTTGTATCAACATTATATCAAATTATATCAGACAAATCCAGCCTACATTGTCTGTGCTCCAAGCTGGGCAGATGTGAGCTAGCTCCTTTTTGGAAACTGTGCGGGCACATTAATGAAATGGTTGGTTGAGGCTCATAAGCTTTGCTGATGAGCTAACTTGGGTACCAGTCTGAACCCATGAGTTTAAATGGTTTCAGATCAGAGCAAGCTCACATCCCACCAGTTACAACACAGGCCATCCATGTTTGCTGTTCCCTTCCCTCTGTGAAGGGGAGACGATCAGACGGGGCAAGCAATGAAGCCAGAGTCCGTGAGTCTGGATGAGTGCCTTACCCAGGGCCCTGCTAGGTCTCCTTGGTCAGCACCACTGGGCCGAGAGCTCAAGTTTGTGTGTCACATCCTTTGTAGAACCTGGACGTATGCTGATACTGGTCACCCTAGTGTAGCACCAAGCTACTGCACACTGGGAGGGTTCTAGACTGGTAGGTACTAAGGCTTCTAATCCATGCCTTTTTAAGCTACCTTCAGAGGTAGAAAATACATTTTTGCTTCATCTCAATGCCTCTGTGAAAGATTTACTATTATCCTTGTTTGCAGTAGACAAACATATCCAAAGATTCTAAGGTTTGGTTTGGCAATTGAGCTTCTAAAATAACAAACAGAATCCCTCCGTCCTCCACTGAACAGCTGGTGCAAACTTATTAAATAGCAATCTCATTTTGCACTGGCTTCTGTTGAGTTTCTAGTTATTCCACTCTCTGCGTAGTGTGCTCACTCCACATGTTCTTCTTTCTTTTCTGTATTTCCACTAGCCTGTCCTCTATTTACTTACTATTTGCATTTCAATACCTACTGTTTTGTATGATGTTTGATGCTTTGCTTCATGTAATATTACCTTTGATCTAATGCCTAGTATCGCCCCGAATGCTGTCATCATTCTTGACTTCTCACTCTGATATTTCTGAACTACTTTTAAAATCAACACTTTGTAACCTTTTCTAATTGGAATCCCTCCCCTACCACTCTGTGTTTGAAAACTTCTGATATTCTTATTATGGCACACGTCTTCATTGCGATCTCTCTTCCCATCTGCTTGCTTTGCTTTGAGACCTCAGCCTATTCCATACAGATTTTTGTACAGATAATCTGTGTCAGTGTTACTGGTTCTCTCTGCGCCAGCAGATATTTAGTGAGCCTTGGTGTTCAGCTTTCCTCAGATAAGATACAAGCAACACAGAAGAAGTTTATGTGGATATTTTACTGAAACTGTGCATCGGAACAGTAAACTCTTGGGAAGAGAGAGTCACACACGGAGCACGTGCAGTCACTCCAGTAATTAACGCAGATCTGAACACCTGGCTCCCACATGACACGAGTTTAGCCTAACTCTGGAATGAGTTTACCTCATACTGGATACTCTTTTGTTGTCTGCGGCAGTTTTAGCCATAATACTTACACTAATTTACTACTTCTTGAATAAACGATTCTTTCATATGTTAGGACAAAATTTTAAAAAGTGTAAAAGTGCTGTTTAATGATTTTCCTATAGAGGTGTAAGTGTGGGTGCAAGTGTCTTGCTAAATACATAAACACAGATAATCCTTGCTTTCTCTCTTCTTACAGGCAACATTTTTTTCCTTTATAACTCATCCCCAGAGAAAGGTTCATGAGTGAAAAATCATTGCTAACTACATTTCTTGCCTTCACTCTGAATTTTTTTCCTGGAGCAATAATAAGAAATAATGGATGTAATGCTTTCCTTCAGAATCCATAGTATGTAACAAATTGTCTATTGTTTTATTTATGGTTGCCATATTAAATTTAAGTGCATTCATTTTTCTCCTTGGTTTATCTATTTTATTTTAAGTTCAGAGGGCCTTCCAAACCTTTTTGTAATATTATTTTAGGAGCTAGATCAGTTTTGTAGTTAGATGTGGAAACTAAGATTCAGGTCTGAAGTCTCCTACTTCCTTCCTGGATTAACTTCAGCAGTTCCCATTATTTTTTGAGCCATCACCAATAACCAGCTGTACATGTCCAGCTTCATAAACAGGCTGTAAAGCAAAATCAGTCAGAGGCTGCAACTTAAACTGGTGTAAGAAATGAGGTATTTTCGTGGTGTCCCCAAAAAGCAGACCAGCTGAGCCACAGAAATCAGGGTCGTCTTAGTCGTAATCCCTGCATGTCTCAATTTACTTTTTTGTAAGATGGTTGTCATGTATAATTCACAAAGAAGGAATGTTCAGTCTATTTAAAGCTTCTGAAACATTGCACAGCTCTAAGTGGATTGCACTTGATGGGTGCTAAGTTAAATGATTATATTATTTTCTGTCATTGTGAGATGGTTCTGCTTAAAACAGATTTGGAAAAAATGCTGGATGGGCAGATTCCTCTGTCATATCTGAGCAAATTTAGCAAATCCAAGGACAAAAAAATTTCCTTGGTTACATTTTTGTGACCTTGTTTTCTTCATTAGTTCATTAATTAGGAGAAGAGATATTTGTAAGTGTATATGGTATGAATAATAACCTAGTCTTCACTTTTTGGTCAGTAGGTCCAACTTGTTTTGACAAGCGAGGAGTCTCATTAATTAAGGGTGGGAAAACGGAGATAAGAGAATCTTAGGTCTGTGCTGTCTGGGTCAGACTTGCTGGGACCTGGTCTGTGCAAATAGTCTGTGTCCACCTGGACAGGAGGCTGGAGGGACAGAGTGACAATGCAGAGTCCCCCACCCTTCTAAGCACTCTGGAGCTGGTTCTGGCTGAGTAACGCAGTCACGGGACGCAATTCATCCTCACTCACCGCTGCAGTCGCACTCGGGCGTGAGACCGATCCTCTGTGCTCTGTGTCAGTAGCCCAGGAAACACCTCGCTGGCCTTTGTCTCCTGCTAGACACCCAAACCATTCCACCGTGCTGCTGGAGGTCCAGGCTTACCTGTTACCCAGTCTGGTAAACATCAAAACACAGAGGAGATTTTTTACGTAAGTTAAAGAAAACAGGTTTTGCAGGAATATAAATTATTCTTTGAGAGGTCTCTCAGAGCTCTTGGAAAAGAAAGGTAAATAACACATTAAAATGTTAGTTTAAAAAGTCTTTTCAGTATCTTTTTAGATTTGAAGAGAATATATGTTATAATTTTCTTTTCTACTCCTTTGGGTTTTTGAAAATATTCAGCTGCTTGCTCAACAGAGGTAATGAATTTGAGGACAAACATTCTTGATCATGCTGCAAATAATTGAAGACCTTTCTTCCAATGATGTACCTAAAGGTTCAGTTTTACAGAATCACAGAATTACAGAATCTAAATACATAATTACTCCTTGGGCATTTCATCCAGAAAATGGGAGCTCGCGTTTCATGGGCATATTAAGCAGTGAAATGTCATCTTAGGAGCATAAGCATGGGAATGGTAACTGCTGAGTTCTTTGGCTTACATGCACAGGTTGGCATGGGCGTGTTTGTTTCTTCAATTTTTGCTGGCTAATATTTGCGGAGTGGTTTTTCAGAAATAATTTAATCTCTTTTGGCTCCTGTGCAAACCAGGTAGCATTCTGTTCTTACTTACATGAATGCTGTTTGATGGTACACTGAGATCCTGAAATGAAAGCTGCTACATGACTTCAAAACATTGTTGTTATTCTGAAAGTGAAGCAGCATCATTGAAGTATGGATTTGTCTACTAGAGCAGGAGACTGAAAAAATACAAAGGAGTTTTGCTCTGGTATTCTAGATCTAGGTGACTTGTTAGGGCCCTAGTACATTGTTTCAAAACTGACAATATTCCAGTGCCTCAGCCAAGCAGATCCCTAACAAAACAGGGCAATTGTATGAGCAGCAGAGTTTGAGGTCTTCATCTTCAGCATAGCCTTTAGTATAGATCGTAATTTTTTTCCTTTGACTTCTATTCCAGATGGGACAGTTTTGCCTAGCCAGCTCAGTCTGGCTTTCCAGGTAGTTCTCACATTACAGTCTTCTGGTGGTGGTAAATTGTAGTGCAACTGTAGTTTACACTATATGAGATTACTAGTATATTTGCAGTCTTTTAATTTCTAAATTTCTTCTCATAGCTGCAAACCAGAAAAAGACTGTCTGTCTTATCTTGGGGAAAATTAAATATGCATTTTACTGTATTCTTATTAAATGCCCCTTACATTATTCCACTTGTTCTAAGGAAAGAATGGACCCTCTTAAAAATAATAATAATAAAAACTTACTTACCCTTGCATCCAGCCTATGGGTTTTCTATCCTTTAAATTACAAAAAATATTTGTAATAATCTTTAAAAACGTACACATCCCACCAGTATTCACTTCTAAACCCAAGCTACACTTTTTTCTTTTCACCTATACATATTTAATGTATTTTGGGACTTACAAATTAATATGTCATAGGCCAACAAGCACACAGTTGTTCAAAACAGGTTTTAAATTATGTTCTTGGCCTGTAGCTAACAGTATGCTTATAATACACAATAGCAATGGTAAATAAAAAGCAAAGAAATAACCAGGAAATAAAATCAAGAAAGAAGAAAATAATCTCCCTTAATAAAAAGGAGATTGCATTACATAATCACAACTCCAAGTTCCATTAGGATGTTGGGTATCCATTGTCTATAATACCCAAAATATTTAATTTGCAGCTATGAGCAATCTTTAACACACAAGAAGGCAGAGCTCATGCAAAAGTGATTTGGAGGTAGTCAAACGCTCCAACTTTCAGTCTCTCTTTATTGTCTGAAATATGATTGCTGTGCTTTAGAATACATTTTTCGCACTGTCGGATTCCTCATTTGCTATGTTGTGTAACTTTAACTATGTCTTCTTTCCCCTTCCTTTTTTGTGGGTCTATAACAAATTCCAGGCTGGTGAGTTGCCATTAAGGGAACGACTCCAGTGACAGAAAGAAAACCACTGTGAAGTCAGGGACTTGGTCACAAGATATTAATGAGAGGGGTAGGTATAAAATCAGGAAATTGAAATCAATGAAGCCATTGTCTAGGATGAATGTTGGTACTGTATTTTTCAAGGAGGTGTTATCAAGCCCTTCATTTGCACAGCCATGAAGAGATGCCTGCTTACTGAAGTGCTTCGTTAAATTCCCACTTGTGGCATCAATACACATATATTTGTTGGCAAGATGCAGCTCTGAACAGTAAAACATTCTCACAGGGACCTGAAATTTCCATTGTACTATGGCAATCCAGATTTTACAAGGTTAAGTAAATTTGGGGTTAGGCACCTTTTGCAGAACTGATGAGGACCTCATGCATCGGAAATGAAGATTTCATGCTGAAACACTGGGACAGATTTACATGATTTGGTGCAACAACTGTGCTAGTTTGTCCTGAGGATCCACAGGCTGGCCCCTAAAATGACATAATGTGCTTTATTTCTGTTGATGTCACTTGAATTATGATCGCTTACTCAAGCTGAGGATCTGATCGTATAAGTTAGTTGAAAGATTATTCCCCTTTGGTGACTTTGAGCCAAAACAGAATAGAACTGTGACAGTGGGACACCGAATTAGTCATAGGTGATAACTGAGGAGCGCTGGCTCGAAGCTCTGATCAGGGCACAAGAGGGGATAAGGCAAGATGCTGCCTTGTTCAGGGCAGGAACGTAAGTCTTTATGCAAGTTAGGCTGCTGGGAAATAAAGCTGTGCTAGTGATGCTGTGTGCTTTTAACCTTCAGCACATTTATGTGAGAAACCTTCAGCATTTTATGTGAGAAAGCAGGGGGAATGAAAATGTGTAAATGTGCCTGTCAGAAACCTTGATCAGTCTGGGAGTTTTATAATATGCTTGTAAAAATATACTATGATCTATGGCTTTTGTATGGTAGTTCTTAGGACAGAATCACATTTTTTTAAATAACTGATACTTAAGTCATAGGAGAGCAAGTCATAAAGAAAATTGTACTGAGATATTTTTCTCACGTTAAAAGGCTTTGTGACTTTAACAAATGAAATGTTTCAGCCTCCATCAGGCAGCCTCTTATTTTGTAGGTATTTATTCATATGCTTAACCTTGGGCTCTGTGAATTGTCCCATTAATGGCCCCCCTGATGCCCTGCTTTAATATCAGTTAGTGAAGCTGGGTAATAGCAGGGAACCCTGGAGAGAGATCAGGATGCTATTGCACTAAGTGCTGTACAGACACACAATAAATAAGACAGTCTCTGCCCCAAAAGTCTTCCAGGTAAAGCCAAGAGAAAACAGATGGATACAGAGAAGCAGGGTCAGAGAGAGTATAGAAAGTGCCAAAACATTATGGTCAATCTGAAAGTCAAAAGTCTAGACAGGCCTGACTTTTGGTGGACTTAGTGTTAATGAAGGGTTTAAAAGTAGACAAATAAGTTGTTTCAGAGGTACTTGAACAGTACATGCCTTAGGGGTGAATCAGTGAGAGGACAAATTCAAGTTCCCCCTGGAAAACTTAAAACCAGTGGGATGAAAATTATGCATATCCACAAATCTTTGCAGGACCGGTGACTCTGGTCAGGGGTGATTTTTCACATATTTCTCATTATGTTTGTGGATTGTAGAGTCAAATTGTGTCTGCTTAGCTCTGTGGGGGAAAATAATTAAAGATTAATAAACAGATTCAGCACAAGAAAATTCTAATTATGAATAGGGTGAGTTCTTCAGCTTGGAAAAATGTAAGAATAAATATATAGGAGCTATGTGTGAATAATTTCCAGAAGATTGGTATTACTTGAAGGCAAATATAGCTTTCAGTATTTATGACTCTTCTCTTGGATGGTTGCTTTGGTTTTTTTAAAAAAAATTGGTATTTTCTTAATTTCTTTCTTTTCCTTTCTATTCTCTCTATGCCATGGTTGAGGGATTGCCACCATTAATATTTCATAACCTCCCGAGTCCGTGCTAAAACACGGAAATGTAGAAACAAATCACCTTTTGGTATTAATGCAATATTGCAGAGCATAGTTCTCAAGGCTGTGCAAAGAAAGGATTAGACTTTACGGGGAAAAAAACCTAGCAGTAAAAATGTGTCTAGCAAAACATACTGAGAGTTTTTAAACAGTTTAAACAATTTTATCACATCCTGTAGTGACTTATTAACAGTGTCTTCAACCTTTATATATTCCAATAACAACCTGATGTCTTCATCTTATCTTATGGAACTATAATTGGCTGAATCCAGGTACCAGTGCCTGGAGGCCATACAGTCTTATAGACTTTAATGGCTCATTAGGTATTTATTCACTTTAACTTAAACAGCTCAGCCATTTGTGGAAAATGAGCCTTTAAAATAGAATTAGGGTTTTTTTTACCTAAGTGTAGTGTATAACCTGAACTGCCACTGAATTTAAATTTCCAAATCTGCCAGTTTAATTTGGCCTTGCTGTCTTCCCTTTTCAAAACGGGTTATAGCTTTGTAATAACTTCTTATGCTGAAGAAGTATGCTGATGGTACTTAAAACTGCTTGAATTAAACAGAATTATTCCTTTAGTTAAAAAACAAACCAACCCCCACTAAATGTGTGGTTAATGCATTTCGATAACTCATGCTGACAGGTGTCATCTCTACAGGCTCTCTCTAGCCTTTAATCATCAGAAAGCAGAGACTGGAGGGGTCCTAATTAATCTGAATTTTAGCCAGGGTGGTGGTGGGTGGTTCTGCTTCACTGTTCAAAATAGCACAAACCTCAACACACAGGGTGGACCTTGGGTTGTGTCCAAAAACATGAGCCTATGAGAGAGAGAGACTATAAAAGAGTGCAGAAGATGGGGAGAACGTGACAGTGAGTCGCCTTTAACTGTTCCAGCTAAAGCCTGCACTTTGCATGCGGAACAGTTGCCACACAACAGGTAAATCTCGTCTCCTCTTTCGCTTATGGATCTGGAAGGCCTTATACAGAGGAAAACATGGTTTGTGCCCAGGATTTCACAGCTCTGTGCAGGAGACCACAGAAGGAAGCTGGGCTGCTGGCACTCCCTGCCTGATGAACCATGGTCCTTCCTGTGACAGGCTGGCTGTGGTGCAGCGAGTAGGGGCCTGCTGGCTTGTTAAAACCAAGCCCAGGAGTGGTCTGGGAGAACAGCTCTGCTGGGTACACACTCTCGCATCTCCCATTCATTCAGACTCTCTCTGCACAGGCAAAGGCGACTGAGGGTCAGCTCCTTCCATACTGTTCGGAGTGTCTGCTTTGTCCCTGAAAAAATATAGTTAGTTCAATGAAAATGTACCATAACCATAGTGTTGTTGAATGGTTTTGTTGCAAATTACTGTGCAAGGAGACATGCTCTTGGGCTTCAAGGAAGTTCATTTCTGTAATGTGGTTAGCTTTATGCGGCAGTCACTGATTGTTTCTCAGTGCGTGCACGTTTTGCTAAAGTATATTCTTGTCCTTTGATGCCCGATGCTGCCATGCTAGGGGTGATGGCAGCATGGGCATGCGGCATGTGAAGAAGAGAGAATTATGTGAAGGACGCCATGGAATTTATTGCTGCATTAGGCTTTTTGGATCATCAGGTTCTATGCAGGACGGATGAGGAAGGCTAGGGAGAGCTCTTGCCCCTTGAGGTGCTGGGTCTGGTAGATTACTGGTAATGACAGGTGAAAATTCTGTTCTAGAGCCAAGCTACACAATTTTCCATTCTAGTAGGTCTACTTCTTGTAGGCATCTATATGATTATGCTCAGGCTTCACAACCTAAGAGAAGTTTTATTTTATGAATGCATAACATAATGATAATATCTGGAAATTGCTTTTAAGCTGCCATTTTTTTCATGTTTCCTTTGTTTGTTCATTTCCATTATTTATATGGTCTGAAAATTTCCATATTTACTCTATTTTGTTGAAAAAGACGCTATATATTTTGCTGGGGGAGTGTTTGCATTGGTTTTGTAAAGAGGAAAATATAAAGCTCTTAAAATGCTTAGGAATTAAAATGGTATCTTTAATATGAATAGCTTGTGACAGACTGACTATGCATGGTTCAGACTCATGCAGGGGCTAAAATACAGCATTGTTGGAGTTGTGGTCTAAATACAGAGTGAACAGGTTGAAACTGAGGAAAAGCAGGTGTTGTTTGTTCCTCCATCTAGAATTAAAGGCGCAGGAAAATACTGAAGGATTCTGTCTCTTCCAAAGCGATCATTAAGGTTAGTTAGTTACTTTAATTCACTTAGAGTGGTGCTTAAGGACAATTTGTTCCTGATTCCCCCCTGCCAGCTGAAGCAAATGGTTTTCTTTTCTTTTCCTCCCTTTTTACCTGATGAGACCACAAAAGTGGTCTTGTGAAGAGGGAATGGCTGGAGACAGGAGCCTGTTTACTCGTGCTGTGTCCCCTTTTCATTATCCCGTGGCTGTTTTCTGCATGCTGAACAGTGTCTGCAACTTTTAATATGCAGTTTAAATTCATTTCAAAGAAGCGGCACAGGAATGGATAAGCAGTGACCTCTGTTCCATGGCAGGGGAACAGCAGAGACGGTAGCTTGGTGACCCTTTCTTCTGAACTTGTGTAAACTCTGCTGCTCTGGCACTACCTCCATTTGATCAGCACCTTTGACAAATGAGTCCGTTGTTGCCTATACAGAATGTTTCTAAGAACCATTTTTAAAAAACCAATATATCTACTAAATCAATGCTCGACATCTTTCAAGACTGTCCCTCTCCCCCAACAGCAGGGTTACGCTTAGAGAAGGTGCCTTGGTGTTGAATTACTGCAGGCAACCAGGACGATGTCCGTTACCTATGCTATTGAAAAGATAACAGTGGTAGCATCGCCAGGACAGAATGCAGCTATGATGCACCTAAAAAGCTGCTATCTCCTCTACCAAATCAGAAAGGCTGAACCCCACATCTCTTAGTGAATAGAGGGGCCACAGTCCCTTAACCTCTTTCCCTCCCAGTAGATCCATCCGAAGAAACATTATCAGGAAAACGGCTCTTCTGGGGCGAGATAGTTACTACTAAGTCAACATTACTTCCTAATGAATTTTGGTTTTCCGTGGAGCTCTTGAGTTGGGCCTAGCTCTGCTTAATTTAAAGTAGCTGTGTTGACATAATATATTTAGACTTCTGTAATGTGTTTGACTTAGTACTGCACAACATTCTGATTAAAAACAATTATCGCTATACAAAATCGGTGTTGTACATATTAAATGGCTCCCAAACTGTCTCGACGATAGCTTGCAGGAGGGAGCTCTAAATCAGGAATTGGTGCTCGGGGGAAGTTGGAGTTTCCAGTTCCTCTGGGGTCTCGCTGCGGGTTCGGCACAGGAACTCCAGCGAAGGTCCGCTGGTGACACTGGGGCAAAGGGCTGATTTCAGCAGCATCTTGGGGTTGTGTGGTGGAAGGGCTGTAGGTACCCGAGCAGGGGCTCCGTGTGGCTCCTGCAGACCCCACACAGGAGCAGGTGGGTGTGACCTGAAGGAAGCTGCAGCCCGTGGAGGGGTCTCCTGTGGAGCAGGGGAAAAGCGTGAGGAGGGAGGAGCCGGAGGGAGGAGCCGTTCCGTCCTGCCCATAGCCCCCATTCCCTGTCCCTCAGTGCTGCTTGGGGAGAAGAGGCAGAGGAGTTGGGGGTGAAGGAGTGAAGCTGAGTCTGGGGAAAGGGGGGGGAGGGGAGAGGTGAGGAGGGACAGCGTGGTTCTGATTTTATCTTTTTCTCACTGTCTAAATCTATATTAATTGGCAACAAATTAATCTTCCCCAAGTCAAATCTGCTTTGCCTGTGGCAGTAGTTGGTAAGGGATCTCCCCATCTTTATCTTCACCTGCGAGCTTTTTCATCTTATTTCCTCCCCCTGCCCTGTTGAGGTGAGGGAGTAAGAGAGCAGCTGGGTGGGCACCTGGGTGCAGCCAAAGGTCAACCCACCACTACCTTTCTGAACAGGTTCAGAATACACATACAAGAATCTGGTGTGGAAAGCTCAAGGTATTCAATGCATTAATCTGCTTGAAATGAAAGTTTTGATGTACTTGTATCAGAGCCTATGTGGGGGAACAGCTTGTATGAGGCACAGCACATATTTCCTTAATTTAACAAGCAAAGTCAGGGTAAGATGCAGTTAATGTTGCTTAAACTGTAGCAACTTATTCAAATTGAATACCTTGCCCTATATGTCAGTGGAACAGTACTGACCTATGTTGACTTTGAGCCAAAATGCAGTAACTTAGCAACAGAAAGCAGCATGAGACCCTGTGGCAGACAACTGGAGCCAGCAGAAATTCAGGTCAGACTTCAGGTGCTAAAATTTCACACAGGAAGTGACCAAGCATTGCGATGATTTGTGGAGAGCTATAGGAGAGTTTTAATTATTTCATTTTATTATCTTTCTAAAAATCTGTTCTAACTCCTACAACAAAGTATGATCAGGATACAGGAGTTACCAAGTGACATATTTTGCCCTGGATGATACTAGAAGTCAAATAGATAAACGTAGTATTCCCTTCTGGTATAAAAATTCCATGAGTCTGAATGAGATCACAGCCTGCAATGATAGCATTCACTGTCTCCTAGCACCACAAATGATTAGAAGCAGAGTTATAGCATGGTGACTTCATGTCAGAGGACAATACTTTATTAGGGTTTGATTTACTTAGTAATATAAGTACATTGAATCAGAGCAGGGGAATCTGCTTTAGAATTAATTTTTTCCTTAGCTCAGTTATTTTTGTTTTGTTCTGTCTTTCTGGTGACCTTGATCTGAGTGTAAGGGATCCTATAAAAAAAGAATGAGATGGTTTTCTTTAAGTTATGATTCACCCAAATATAGCACTACTGAAACAGCAATCTGCCAAGGGGACAAAGGAGATTCAAGGGACTTGGCAATAAACTGATGACCTAAATATTAACATAGATTGGATTCTTTTTGTAATTTCTCTGAAGATTGTAATAGATACTGTTGATTACTAGGCGGCCACTGTTGAGTCACGTTTATGTACTCAAGTGGGAATTGATACCATTTAATTTTCCCATGTACAAGGTAAATATGGTCTAATTTAAAAATATAGGTTGTCTCTACAGAGATTGAATTAGGCCTCTCCAAAGATGATCATCCCATCATAAGTTCCTGAGATATGTGGGCCAACAACTTCTAGAAATATCTGTGTTACTACATGTCATTAGAGGTATTCTGAACAGGTGACTAACGTTTACGCTCCAACAGAAAAAATGTTAAGTGCTGGCTTGAACAGCCCTGTCTCTCTACCTATGGTTTCTCATTCCATGCTGCCCATTTAGTAGTGCCAGCTGTTTGTGGAACTGTGACATGAATCACTGGGGAAATGTCCTGCTCCCTGCTGCAAGGGCATGACAGAGAGGATTGTGAGATGGTGGGGAATAATTAGAGCAAGAAGATGAGTAGGTGGGGATTGCTGCCCAGGAAATCTTTGTGCAGTTGTATCCTTGAGCAGCTAAAGCAAGGAGATAACTATGTTTAGGTGCTCACACTGGACCAAATAAATAAGGGGATTTGCAGTTGGAAAATTTCTCAGCATTTGATATCTGTCTAGGTCAGTATGGGCAGCATAGGACAGGGACTAAGATATGTAGCTGTGATTTAATGAGGATGGTGATCCTCAACTTTCTGTTAAGGCTAATTCAGTATTTTTAATGGGCACTTAAATTCACGTAAAAAATACATTCTTTGCTGTTGTATGGTTTCTGTCAAATTAAACCCCAGTCCTCCACCCTCAAAGGCAGCACTGTTGTATTACATGTAGCGATACAACATACCACATCTTCAGTGAATGCGTTGCCCTTGGGTACACCAGGGGTTAGTTAAGCAGTATTTCTGGATGTTTGATTACCATGTTGAGTTAATTAGTGGGCTGTGTGCGATCTCTATTAATTAGACTATGCTCAAGCTTTGATAAAGTGTATGTCCTTATAGTACAGCATAATAGTTTCACAAATCCCCTACAAACTGGTTAATTACAAACTCATCGTGATTTCAGGATTTAAGGGAAGGAAAAAAGGACAATGTACTTTTTTAATGGTTGTAAATCGGTTCTAAGAAATGTCTTCCATGAGGTGAAAGTAAGGATGCATTTTTGAAGATGAAATGATTTGGTGAAAAGAAACAATTTTTCTTTTAGAAAGATAGTTTGACAGCTTTCCTCTAACTACATCATCTGTGGGAGGAACAAGCTTAAGAAGGAAAAAAAGATGGGGGGACACATTGCTTCAGTGAAGGGGCGGAATGACAGTAACCTATAGTTAATATTTCTTTAAATTTGATAGTCAGCTCTACTCAGCAATGTAAACTGCCCTTCCCAAATGCTGTGAGAACACACCTACCAACTCTCACATCACAAGCTCCCATCATAGAAAACCTTGCTTCACTCCTGCAATTTAGATTTCATCCTAGTTGTCCATGGTTTCAACCCATTTGCTACACTCTCATGGATGCTCAGAGGCAAAGACACATGACCACATTTGATAGCAGGGCAGTACTGCCTACACTCAAGCAGAACATCACATATGTAGGTTTGATAAGACAAATACTTCTTATCTGCCAACTCTATAGGGTCCAATTCAAAAGTAGCCAAGCAAATTAAACAGACCTAGCTGATGGCTGCCTGCAGTGGACAATCAGTAGCTGCCAGGTGACTTGTATGTACAATTCTAATGCACTGTCGACACATTTTTGAAAATGCACCTTCAAAAAAAGAGCAACTTATTAACTTCTCATTGATTGTGTGTTTTCCTTTATTTTGATCTACCTGCCATTTGAGTTATAAATCAGGATTATTGGTTCAGTCTTCGGGTTCATGCCAGTTTGGCTTTTGGATTTGTGCACTCCCACAAAGTCCTTATGATAGGTGTGGGGTCCAGAGAGCAGGTTCCTAGTGAACATGGTTATTTGTGTTGTATCTATAGAAACTTCCACATTTTTTCTTTTCGTATTGATCCAAACCCTGCAGTTCTTTCTGTGCCCTTATTCTGGCACAGCTGCCCTTACAGTCTACAAGAGTTTAGGCTGAGCACAGAAAAGGACTTTGTCCAGCTGGATTCCATAAAATTATTTAGAATAACATACAATGCTAACTATAATAATTATATTTATATGCATATTATATAATATTTAACAAAATTAAAATTTGATGAGCTGTGTGGAACTGGCTGTGTTTAAATTACAGTTTTGCTCTTTGCTCTGTTATCTGAAGAGCAGAGTCTTTCTGCAACATTAATAATTGCATGTTTACACTGATTCACTGCAGCATCATTTGACCTCTTCAACAATTCCTCTCCATAGGATGATGGCTTGTTGCACGGGAACACGAATGCAATAGTAAGCTCAAATATAAATTTAAAAATATTATCAAAGCAGATTAAAGAGCCTTTGTTAAGTTACTGTCTATCCAAGTGATTTTGCAAGACATGAAAAGCAATCAATCACCTTCATTTTAGGAGTGCTGTTTCACTTACCAAACACCTTGATTAAGATAGATGCAAATGTAACTCTGGCTATCTTTTAAATAGTGGCTGATCATAACTCCTTTAATCTAAGACCTCATTTAAATTTACTACAGGAAATGTAATAGTTGCTGGGGAAAAAGTATCATGTGGTACCCAGACAAAGCATTTGTTAAGACAAAGCATTTGTCTGGGTAGTCAAACAGCTTTCAAAAAGAAAAAGAGGAGAAACCCAAGAAAAAAAAATAGAAAAAAAGGAAGAATAAGGAAACCCCCCCACCTCAGTAGGAGCTGAGATTACTCAGTATTTCTTGTAACAAAGAAGGAAGAATTCTCAGCACTGTTGAATCAAACCATCATAAAAGAAGCTTTAGTACATTGTAAAAGCAAGATAAATTTTTCTGTTTCCCTGTAGAATCAAGCAACAGTCTTGCAACACAACAAATTTCTCCTACTTTGGCTTCTTTTTTCTTAAACTTAACTGAGTGTGGCCAGCGGCAGGACATATACCTAAGTAAAATACTGGCTCACAGAAGACAGAGAACCTTATTCCTGTGTAAACCCAGCCTGAACACAGAGATGGCTTACTTTTTCCTGTACTAGATAGGTGGCGACTAAGAACAGAGATTCAGCATTCACCTGCACATTGCAGCACCAGGCAGGACAGCAGAGGAGAGGCGATGTGAATGCTGAGGGGCTGCTCCCGAGGAGGCTGGGAGCAGGTGGGTGAGGTGAGGAAGAGGACCCCACTGCAGTGCTTTGTGGTAGCTGGCTCTGTGACCCACCGGAGCCTCCTGCAACTCCCCCACCTCTCCCCGCAAACCTGCACTGTCTTGAACGCAAAACGGATGTACAGATCTTCGCCTTTTCGTTTGGGCACCAGTGCCAAGCGTAGGTGTCTTTTTTATTATTACTAGTTTCCCCTCAGATCATAACACGTAATTATGAAACTACCATGACAACAGAAACTTTCACAGTTCAAACCCTGAACACAGAATAAACCAGCACTTCGTAAGCTGATAGGCTGAGTGAGGACTAATAGCTGATCTAGACGGTTCTGTGGAATTATTGGTTGCATATCTATTCAGATAAAATTTAACAAGGACAATTAAAGCCTTTTGTTTAATGCCAGGTTACTTCACAAATGGTATTTCCAATTTCAGAATTTTTGTTGTTTTGTTTTTGTCAAAGAGCACAATATGGGATTGATGAGTCTTGTTATTTTGCCTATAAAGAGAGGTCTTAAATGCTTACAGATGCCTGCCAAGTGCAGCCATTCAGTTCTACACCACAGAACTAGATGAGTTTTGCTCGAGTTATAAAATACATTAATTTAAGATTATACCCCTGTATGCTGTGGAACATATGTAGGTACAGCACGAAGCTGACAATTTGTCAGGCCCTTCTCCAAGCCCTTTTCATGAAGAATGAGATCCCATTTGGATCAATTACAAATGAATAGATATTATGCACTCAAAATCATGTCTTTGTTGCTTAACAGTGCAAAATATTGTTGGTATAATTATTTTTGTGCAGTCCTCTTGCCCTGTGGCATCAATCCAAATGTGATTCCAGCTCTACCTGGCTCTAACCCAAGACTACTCCACATAAGGCCCTCAGGATCTTAATTCTCTCATTCAGCTAACTACGACCAGCGTCTCTGTGTTTTTGGTTCAACATAGAATGGTATGTGCAGAGAAATGCAAACATTTTTCTAGTTATCAGTGGCCTTCTGAAAAAAATGATACAAATCTCTTGTATAGTGCAAGTTCTTCATGGATTTCTCCTATGTATTTGATAAACTTGTAAATTCTATATTACTGAATGTCTTTATGTGACACTCTTTCTCCACTTTGGCCTCTGATGTTTTTGGAGCCATTACAGCATTCTGATTTTAAACTACTGATATATCTGTTGCATTACACACAAGCAGCCATGCATGCAAATAAAGTAGGTTCCCAAAACACCTTTATTAACTGAGTCACCAAATCTATTTTGAGTAGCCTATAATTCAGAACGGAGATGGAGCATATGACATATAAACAGAGGGTGGGAGAACTGGGTTTGTTTAGCCTGGAGCGGAGAATGTGGAGGGAATTCCAGCCTTCCAATATATAAAGGAGGGTTATAAACAAGTCAGAAGTGCACAACAGAATGACAAGACACAATAATTACTAACTTTAACATGAAAATTTCCAACTAGATGTGTATTGTCATTACGAAAATTTTCTTTATGCTAGAGAAGCAATGATGTTTAACTGTGACGCTCATTCCCATGTCCTCGTGTTCAACGCATACTATTGAATGTGTTGTAGATACTTCTAGTCTAGCAAGACTCCATTCTTGCTTCCTGGCATCCTTAAACTCTTATCCATACTTTTTTGTCTCTAAAAATCAGATGGAAAACAAGTCTGATGTCTTATGCTAGACTGTACTACTAAGCTGAGAGGTACAGCTTTCTGTATCAACTGAAGTATGGTAACGGGTTCCTTCCATTCCTGTCCTAGCAAGATTAACTCTGGACCCCCTCAGATGGTGCAATCTGACAGATCAGTCATTGACTAAAGCTAAGGCTAACAGGCCCCTCTTTCAGGAACGTGTTCTGTAATTTGGTGTATGTAATGGATCCCACAGAGTTTCTCTGATGTTTTCTAAAGAGTCGGAGAGAGATGGACTTGGTCACTGTGGTCATGGGAAAACCAGAGTTTTGGAGATTTACGCTTCAGTATACATCTTTACGGGACACGAAGGAGGTACTTTTTGCATTTATCTGCAACCTGTTGCAGCAACGTGGAAGATACTTTCTCTCTTATCAGACATTCACAAACAGATAATCGAGTCCAAGCTTTTCTCAGAAATAACTTGCAAGAAACAGCTCTTCATGCTATATAACATAAACAATTGCTAAAATATGCAGATCAGGAAAGCTAATGATGTGTAATACTATAATGTTTTAAATGTCTTAATTTAGTTTATAGGCACTCCAAAAAAAACCTCTTAAGGAGCTAAGCATCAATAATATGAGCCTGTGCTAGCTGAGTAATTACCTCTCGGTGCTGAATTCTTAAATATTAATTTGCTATATGCTATTCATCATGTACAACACTGTAATCTGTGAAGGCAGGGCAAAATCAAGGCTCTAGAGTAAAAGGAGGGAGTAGCTTTTTCAGCCAAGGTTCAGAGTTGCCAGTTCTTCAGAACTGCATCTCCCCCACTTCTTGACATACGTGCATATGACATAGTTACCAGTGCCTGTTTGCATGACAAGTACAAATACTGACATGACATCACTACATACTCTTCAAAGCACTGCTGTAGCTTAGTTGCAGAAACAAGCCTGATGTGGCGGTTGGTACGGAGAAGGTGTGAAAGTCTGAGACTTTTAGAAGTTTACCAATTTGCTCCTAAATTACTGCAGCATTACTTTTATTTCCTTGTGAGGTGGCCAAAGAAATACTCATGGCTTTATTTTTGCCCTTAGCAAGGAAGTGCAGTTCCTGTTGTTAGTGGGGTCAGTGAATATCTTTGCAGAACAGCTTTGATGTGATCAAATCAGGATATATTTGCATTGCAAAGTGCAGTACAGTAGAGACACCTAAGCTAAGCTCAAATGAATGAGGTCAGGTACTAAAGGCACTTCAGCTGCACTAGTATACAACAACCTCAACTGAATTGCTCTGTCTCATAGACTGAAAGGAAAAAAACCCAAGTATTTAACTTTCAATCCTGAAATGTCGTATTTAAAATGGATCTAACATTATATCTCATGTTTTTCCACTACGAAAACTTCACTTAGACTTCAGCTCTTCCTTGTCCTATGAAAGAGGCAATCTGTATATGACAGGTAAACAGAGGGGAAATTTGATGTATTTCATATGGCCTGAAAAGAAATAAAATTGATTTGGAGAATTTTCTCTTACGTTAAGCAGGCTGTATTGGTTGAGTAGGCAGTCCTTTAATGCAAAGCTACATTCTGCTGCTATGGTTATGTTGTGGTCACTATTGCTAGCTGTAGCAATCGCTAGGATAACAGATTTCTGACTTGAGAGAGAGGGAAACCTCAGCCCGGACGGAAGTCTCTAGTTCTGCTATTAAGAAGATTGCTACTAGTACACCAGTGTGCCTAATAGACCATGCCAATAAACACTGGGGTGGAAAAAAAAATTCTGCTTTTACTACTTGTTTAGTGTAGAATTCTTGAGAAGTGATTTCAGCCATTTGGAGCCTCAAGGATCTGATTCAAGTGACAAGTCTCCACAGAGCCTGTGAAGTTATGATACTTGCTGGCAGAGCTAGGAATAAAAACCACTCCTCTTTCATTGTGCTTCATGTGAAAATGTGTTCATTCAACAGGGGACATCCATCAGGGTGGGTGTTTTCCTCCACTTGGAAAGCAGTGGACACCCAAAATTAGGCAGAGACAATCCTTGCTCCTTTTTTATCTTTCATAGTGGTTTATCCAGTAGTAAAATAAGGATAATTCCACTTACACTCTCGCAGGAGTGCTGTGCAGTGCAGGAGTTTTCCAAGGTCTTTCACAAATTTCCTGCAGAGTTTTACACTGGGTTTATAGGCCAAGACATAAGTCCACGGGTGTGTATTATGTGTTTGCAACTGTCTGAAAGGCTATGGCTCACTTCCCCTTCTGGGTATTATGAAGTAGAGACTGTTTTTAATCCTGTGAGAGGATAAAACTCTAGGTGAAATCTACTGGAAAATATATATCTACATGGGCTCAGTTTTAACATCTCTTTCAGCCAAAAATGAAAACATACCTGTCTACCTTTCCTTGTGCATTCCCTGTCTGCTCACGCTTCCTGTCACAGCCTTCTTCATCCCAAACCAGTGAGAGTATCCCAAGAGCATGTGTGTGTGTGCCACAAATACATACTCTTATTAAAGAGCAGCTAGTGGAGAAGTAATCATGTTCTAGTTCATCAGTTCCTCAAAGAGCAAAGTCTCTTGGGAACGAAGATTTTGAAAGAAGACAGCATATTCAGACCTGAAGTTCATCAGCTGATCACAGAGACACACAACGTGCTCCTTCAGCTGATCCTTCAGAGAAACACGTTTTCCAATTCTGCATCATCCAGTTTGGAAGTTGTTTACCTTTTTTAACACAAAATTTTTCAATGATACTTAATCACACCAAAGAGTTTTCTATTCCTCAAACAAATTATGTATTTACATACAATTCTCTAATTGCTTACAATATGTTGTCTTCCAAATGTAACACCTGCTTGGGGATGCTGCTAATTTAGATATAACAAGATAAACAGTAGAGTTCTGCATTTTATAAAGCAGGAGAAAAGTAATTTAAAAAATATAATTAATTAAGATTACATAATAATAGGGATAAAAATAATGATTTTTTCATATTTCATATCCACTTCTATAGAAAATTATTTATTTTTCTATTGATTAAGCGTATATTTCCAGGAAAATTTGGCTTCATTATCTGACAGCAATGAAAAGAAAAATTGTGCCTCCTATTTAAAAATTTAGATATTTTGAAGAAATGCAGCTTTCTGGCAAAAAAAGGGCATATTATTTGGCATATGCAAATCAAGGAGGAAGAACTCTTAATCTGAGAAATTGGCTGCAGTTCAGTGCAGGTGCATTATCTTGTCTGCAGAGTGGCATCTGCACTTCAGAATCCCAATTCAGAGGCAAGATTTTGTCCTGGGCTTTGCAAGGGCGCTGCATAAAGTTGTTGGTTTATGGCTGGCAGGGGCTTTGCATTCTGCTTCACAGTGCTCTTGTAGAGGCAGACATCTGTGTCTTTGCTGAGTGACACTGTTGTGATGATTCCCTCAGCATATGCTTGATTTCTGCGTCTGCCACTGTCACTTTGCATCCTTGAGCCTTTCTTTATAGCTGCCACTATGCTCACCAGAGCTAAGATGGAATATACTGATTTTTCTCTGTCTCTTCTTTTTGCTTTGTGTTGCTTTCCCACAGACCTCTCCAAAACCTTTTTCTTCCATTTATGGCTGCCTGCACATTACAGTGGAGAGTAAATGTTCTTGGACCATGGGGGCTTCATAGACAAGGTTAGGTAATTGTTGACAGGCAGAGCTGTNTCTGTCCTAGTGGAAGTCTTGACATTTGTAGTTTCTTCCTTTATTGACAAAAATGAGTTTCTGTTACATTTAGTCTGCTTGTCTTGTTCTGCTCTGTGCATCATAAACTAAAAGGCCTATTTGGTTGTGGCTGCAAAAATGTTGGGTGAGATTAAGCATGGGGAAATGACCTGGGCTGAGAAAAGCATTTTGATTTTCACTTACCATGTTTTGAATATTGTCTGAGACCATTCATAGAAAATAACTGTATGGGGATGTTGTGTCATTTTTTTATTCCTACCACTCAACTTAATTTGCTGTTTTATCTTCCTCCCTAGGACTTGCTTTTCTTTTCTGAAGATCTGAAAGTGCTTCACAGATTACTGTTTTCTCAAACTCATATGTAGTTAAACCTAGTTTGTTTCCTTTTCAAAAATGAAGGGAAAATAGGATGCCTCCTTTGTGCACTGTGTCCAAGATAGGTTCTTGCCTCCAAGCTTAGTTTTGGTTCATTCAATGAGTTTCTGTGTTGCAGCAAACCCAGTCTCCTATGGCTCCAGAAATGTTTTTCCTTTTTCTCTGGGGTCTGATTATCTGCTCTTCACATTCTTATCATGAGCCACAGGTTCTCAGCTGTGCTGCAAATCTCCTGCCTACCATCCTTGAAACCCCCAAAGCATTCTCAGCTAGCCATCAGAATCCAGCTACATCCATTCCCTCCCACTCCCCGCACTTAACCTGAGTTATTTTTAAAAGAAGTATAACACAACCTGATCACCACACAAATCCATCACAGGAAGGCTTTTAACTGACCTTTGTGGACTCACGCAGGAGTCTGAACCATAACTCAGACCCTGTCCATACTCATAGTGTTTGACTTCACTATGGAGCATTCCTGCTTCTCTAATGATGGCTCTGTTAAATTTAGTGCGGTGCCCTTGATAACTGTGCTGTGACAAACTGTAGTCATGCCACACAATGCAGTGCTCTGATTTCTGTGGCCTGAGAATATTTACAGAATTATATAAAGTCACTGTGGATTTTTTTTTTGCTGAGGAACATATTTCATTTTACGTCAGTCTTACTAAATTGTAAGTGAGCATATACGGAAGGGACAGAAGGGGGCTGTGAAATAACAGGGCCTTTTCCTTCATACCTGAAGTCCATTCTGTGCTGTAAAGTAAGCAAGTAGCTTTGCCACCTGCAGCCCTTTGCAAGCCAAAATGAAATGAGCTGATGTTCTCTATCCTATTCCAAGCATACAGGTGTCCGCTGTATGAAAAGTGCTATTGCCATTGGCATCATTGTTAATAGTGTCAGCCCAGAAACCAAATAGCTCTGTTTGGAAATTGCCCTTTACACTGAACTGGGGCTGCTGGCTGGCAGAATGGATGAGCTTTGTCACAAGGCTGTACCTCGTTAGCAAGGAAATAGGATTTCAGTCTTTAATGTTTGTACTCCAACATTGGCACCAAGAATATGATTCAAAGTTCATTAAACTATTGTGGTCTGTTTATTGAATGCAAAAACCTTTGAACAAGGTCTTGAAGTCCTTTTTAGAAAGGATACAGAACTTAAATTGCAAAGTAGTCCAGACTTCCTCTATTGTCATTCATTTTCTTGTCTCTGATAGCATTGTTACCCATATTTTCTTAGAATCGTAGAATAGTTTGGGTTGGAAGGGACTTTTACAGGTCATCAGGTCCAACCCCTCTGCAAAGAGCAGGGACATCTTCAACTAGATCAGGTTGCTCAGAGCCCTGTCCAACCTGATTTCAAATGTTTCCATGGATGGGTCATCTACCACCTCCTTGGGCAACCTGTGCCAGTATTTTACCACTCTCATAGTAAAAATTTTCTTCTTTCTAGCTAGTCAGCAGACCTATTGGAATTTTGCTGTGCAAAAATGTGGTGCTGTTAAAACAAAAACTTTTCATGGGATTATATTTGCTAGTTTTAACAGGAAGAATGTCTTGAATCCAAGGAAGATTTTCATTAGTGTAGTAGCCTAGTCACAAAATGAAACAAAGCAGTTATCAGGGCACACTTTTGCCTGCTTCATCCATCAGTCAGGATTCTTCTGATTGTGAGGGCAGGAGGTCACCATGTTGACAGAACACAAAGCTTTATTCATCTGTGCTTAATTCATAAACATATTCACATACCAAAACAACCTGCCTTACCTCCCTTTTGTTGTATCCAAGAATAAATGTTTTCAAAATTTGAAACTATTTCAAAGGGCAGTGAACCTGTTCCCCTCAGCACTACTTTATAATTCCCGCTCCCTGCCCCACCCCAAGAATCTTGGACTTTTTTACTGCTGTTGTTATTTTTTTGGAAACATAAGGGTAGTTACTCAATTCAGCTCTGAAAGCCAGATTTTTAGAAATCTTATTCTTGTAATTCTCCTAATAATGTTTCTGGTGAAAGACGACCATATTTCAGCTGCCGTGTCAAAATATTGGCTATTTTAGTCTTACTGTTGGCTTCTGAGCAACAGTGAAGAGCCAAGGCAGACTGTGAAAGCAGATTCAGCCGAGAATCCCCTCCACCTGAATTCTGGTCCAGTTCAGAGGTGAGCGTGAGAGAACTGGAAAGTAAAAGTTGTGCCACAGCAAGGGAGTCAGCAAAATAAGAAAGCCTGGCTAAGCAAGAGGGGAAAAAATAACAATGATGCAAATCAAAGCAGATAGGCAGGTGAAACACACACATTGAGGCAGTCGAGTTAATAGGGACTCAGAAAAATCATGTTCTCGTTTGGTTGGAAACCCCATCAAATGTACTTGGCAGAAGAAATTTGTTTAGATGTAACTTCAGAAAATCCCACTAAGGATCCATTCTGACATGTGAATGCCTCGCATTATCTATGAACACACAGGTGGCTTTTAGATGCAACATGCTGCACAACAGATGCCTTTGCCTGTGTCTCAGGAGCCACTCTTTGTGCATTCGTTTTGAGCCAAAACACTTTGACAATTCAAAAGATTTGGGAAAGGCTGCTTGGCTGATGCGCATGTTGTGAAGCAAGCATTTAAACCAGAAAATCTGGATTGTTTTCATTGGTCATTAGAGGATAGTTTAACTAGCTTACTGCTTACTGCTTTTATTCCCGGAAAACTACTTAAAATAATTGTGGAGACTGAACCATTGCAAAATAACCTTTGTTTATATGCATGTATATTGACATCACTGTCCAATTTAGTCTTTGGTACAAATTTCATTAGCACAGAATGCATAAACACAAGTCTCAAACAGCAATCAATACTTCACTAATATGCCATAAAGTGCTACATCATACATTTACATAAATGATTAAAACTTCTGCTTTGCTAATGGATGCAAACTTGGTGCAGTGCAGATAACAATGCTGCACACCCAGCATTTATTAACACTGTCTTCAGCATTACTAAACTCTAGAGACAGGGCTCAAGAAACTGCAGCAATATGGAGCCATTGAGTAAGAACTCTTGCCTGCAGTGAGAGAGTTCCACTCAAAGAAATGCAATAGGATTTTTTTTTCCTTTTAGGGAGGACAGTGATTGTAAAAACAAGTCAACCCCCTTGTTAGCTGTGTTGGTTTCTGGGCTCTAAGCCTGCTAGGGTTTAGTTACGTGCAACAGTTCTTTTGCAAGGCCAGTTCTGTGGTTATTGCAGTGATTTAAAGGTGTGAGGGAAGTGAGTGTTGTGCTCCTGGCCCACAGAGATGTTTGTAACTTCAACTTTTGCACGTATGATATGGAAATATTGTAATGATTATTGTGGCCCTGTGGTCCTATAGTTTGGGTGACAAAGGTGAGAATAGATCACATGGGACATTATCAAATCCATGTACCCAGAACTAAGTTCTTTGCATGTATTTCAGCAGGATATGGATTAACTCCTCAAATGAAAAGGATTTTATCTGTATGCAGAGTGCCCACCCCCCATAACTCACAGCATGCCTCTGACGGATTTGTAAACACTTCAGTATTTTCATTGCTATGCTACTACTTGTCCTGTCTTTTGCAGAAATACATTCTTATTTCCCATTTCTGGAGGGAAGTTTGCTTATCTTCTTTCAAACATCTTGGCCTTCAGGAAATTGAAACAGAAGGGCTAAGACTCCATGCAAGAGACATATTTTCACATTGTTATGGTACTCCTTATTGCTGAATGATGAATACCAATTTAATTATACTTGGGAGCCCTGGCTGTGTTTTCATTTGTTAAGTCAGAAGTGTGGAAATGAGTTTCAGCTACTGTTAAAAAATTTCTACAATACTACTATAAAATACAGAATTTCCACTGTATCTGGCTTGTTCTACAGTCCTTCTAAATAGAATTCAATTAGGCTGCATGTCTCCTTTATTGTCAAAGGTATAAAACTGCTACAGTCACATGGAATGTGGCAATGCATTAAATCAGGAGCTTTGTCAATATCTCTAAACCATGTCTTAAGGTGCCCTTTGCTGAAGCTCCTTTTAGACTACTGTGAATGACTGCAGGTATAATAAATAAATCTTTATCTATGTTTAAGACATGTATTATGGAATGAGACCAAGGGTATGCCATAAGATGAAGAAGAATTTTGCCACTTTAAGACTTGTGAGCAGTGTTTGTGTGCATAGATGGATAAATGAGTATGATCACTATAAAATTTCTTTTGTGACATGGGTGAGGAACCTTCATATAGACACATTTTGCTTGAGTTTGCTCTTTCTATAGAAATTTTATAGATGACATATGCTTCTGGCATAAGCTAGTGAATTTCCAGAGGTTTCAGTGAAGCTTGGTCACTTAACATTGGCAGAAAATTTGACCTTGTTTTGGAGGAAACAAATCAAAGAAAAACATGTGAGAAATAAGTGCAAAATTCCTGTAAGTTCTCAGAAAGTCTCAGTGCATCTGAGTGCCTCCATGGGTGCTTCATGAAGCACTAAAATTATTCATAATGTTGCTTTTGAGTAATTTTATCTCTGTTATTGCTGGTTCTTTCCCCACCTCCCTTAAACTTTACTAAGCAATGCTGGTATTGAAGTAATATTTCCTAAAATATGTGCTCTAGCTGACAAAATGTCAGCATACTGTCAGGCAAAAAAAAAAAAAAAAAGAAAAAGAAAATGTATTCATTTTTTCCTGAAGAATTGGGATGAGATGAAAAGCCCCGTTGTCAGACACCTATCGGAGTAGGCAATTAAGAAGCAGCAGTATACTATTCACATTCAGAGCATAATTCAATAAATACATACTGCATATTCACATTCCACAACTAGTAATTACAAACAGATGCAATCAACAGGTCTTTTTCAACATTTTTACAAACCTCATCAAATTGTTAAGAAACCTCAAACAGGAGTTAATTCAGAAGTACACCCACACCACACACTCTCTGCTCAAATGTGTATGCTTTTAGCACACCTCGCACCCCACCTCCAAATAAATAAATAAATAAGGAGAGAAACAGAAATGTGTGGGCAAGAAGGATTTATACAAGGAGAAAATAAAAAATTCAGCATAGTTTCAGTTATAGGAAAGAGCCCCAAATGTCACCTTTTAAAACAGACTGGGCCCAGATTCCCAATCCCTGTCACTTCCCATTGTGATGTGTAAACTGCAGCACAGTGGTTGCCTTTAGGGATGATGTAGTCACATCATGCAAAGGTGGCAAGTCAGAAGCAGTCCCTGTGGCTGAGCTGCTCTGTAGTTAAAACACCCAGGGGAAGAAAGCGTTGAGGAAGAAGTTACGTGCAAAAGGGTGTTTCCTTCTTCTTCCTCTTGGGTGTAAAGATGTCATTCAGAAATGCCACATTTGCTTGATGTGTGCGAGTGGCAATGCCTATTCAAACCTTAATATTATTTTCATACATTTTAACAGCTGTTCAAACACAACTAACACTTGCAGTTCCACTCACAGTTATTTCTGCACCCTCAGACGGCATCAAACAAGAAATTGTGATTGCAAGACATGTTTTTTTTCTGAGTGGTGTGGCAGTTTATGTCACAAGAGGCATAATCTAAAATGGGGGAAGTTCTGGAGTGAACAGCAAATATTTCTGTGAAGAAGCTCAAAGCATTACATTAATTGACTGTATATACTTTGAACAGGGGGCATGGTATGAAAACACCCCTCACAATATCAACTTTGTTGTCACTGAAAGTTCCAAACATAAAGCAATCATGTCCCCTGTAACACCATTCTGTTTTGCAGCTGTAAAGATAGGAGGTCATAGTGTTTTCTGCCAGCACTGTGAGCAGATCTCTCATGGAGAGTGAGAAGTCTCAGCTCCCTCATGAGAAAGGTGACAGGTGTAAGAAGTCCTGGTGACCCTGAGCAGGCTGGGAAGGAACGATCTGGAGGGATTCAGGTTTTGTTACAGTTTTCCTGCCCATAGTTCTGAAAGTTTGTAACTTCCTTATTGCTTTCTTGGTTCCAAAAAGAGCAGGGAATTTTCCTCTGCTCTACAACTTTGTTTGCTGCAGAATTGATAAAAGGTTGTAACTAATAAAGGAGTGGTCTATGGAACACAGATAGATAAAGCACTAGTAGAGGCATCAGGAGCTCTAACACTGATTTATGGGACAAATGACTTGGGGCCACATGCAGTAAACAACTTGAGCATTGTTCACAATCTTTAAATTACCTCCCCAAACAATTTTAGCTGAATACTGCAAACCAGACTATGTTCTCTACTGGTCCCATTTCTGATCTAATGAATCTTGAATTCCTCTCTGCACAAGGGCCAACTTTAAGAGGACAGTTGGAGGGTAGTATTCATTTTGTGACAGTCTTTCCTCTGCTGAAATCTCCTCTTCCAGATCCTTTCCCAGTCCCCATGATACAGCTGTTCCTGGAAAACTCATTGGACTAAATCTCCTAGAGAAATGGTTAGGGGAGACCACACAAGTGCTATAAAAGGGACCATTGATGGACATCTAATTTCTGCATCTGATCATGCTCAGTTGCAAGTGGGAGCTGTTCCTAGGGCAGGGGCTGAAAATCCTTCACGCAAGACTGTATTATTTTATTTTTCCCAAAGTATAGGTAAAGAGTTGGGACATAATGTATCTCAAAGAGATAAGCTGCTACCAATCAGGTGATGAGCGGTATCATTACCCTCTCTGCAAGGCAGAGGCTGTCTTGTTGCCAGGTTTCACCAAGTCAATAATTTTGCTGAATGCTGTGTTTGTAATCATGTGTGTAAGTTGTTCAGCCTGAACTAGGAGCAAGAAATCCATTCCTGTTTAAAAAAAGATGATTCTGCACCATATGCTATGGAATATAATTTTTAAGTACTCAAGGAAATTTTGAGTAAAAGCTGTATTACCTCTGGGAAGGAAGGTCCTAAAGGACAGGAAGAGGGATCATGAGTATACTTTGTACTTACGTACCTATATTCTGATTCAGCCTCATTTTATAGTCTTCAATAATTGGATATAGTTTTTCTCCATGTCTTGAATGCTCATTTACCTTTGGAAAGCATTTTGTGATTAACGTGTAGAATGTGTTTATTAACCAGAAAGTATCACTTTATTTAGTTGATGATTGAGCTGAGGGTCGCGTACAGGTTTATAGCAGAGCATAAACCAAGACAAAGAAAGAAACAATCAGTCACTTGAATTACAAATAAAAAGAGGCAGGGCTTTGCTGCTGATTTACTCTAGCTGTATGAAATGCACATAATTTTCATTATCTCTGGTAACAGAGGAAGGACAATGGCTTTCTTCACATCTTTAAAATATACCATTCCAGAGTGTCCTGTAGCCTTCTTCAACCATCCTGAAGTGCTTTCCATATTGAGACTGTGTAGGGGAATCATTTTCTTGATAGGAAATTCCCCATAGGACAGAAGGTGGCAATTGCTCATTGTGAGCAGGAGCATTCTGGAGTGTCTGAGGCAGGTGGGATGGCCCTGAATCTGAGAGGAAAAAATCTGAGGGCAAAACTGGGCCCCTTTTTAAAAAGTGAACAGTTAGGGAGTTCTTCAGTATTCTCTAAAGAGACCATTGCAGGTTTGATGCTGATTTCTGTCTGGGTGCTATTCACCAGACCAGCTAGAAGGATGAGAGAGTCTCCAGGGTGTTCATGGTGACAGCACACGGTCTGACCTCAAAATGGAGCACCAAATCAGCTATATAGCAAGCAAAATTCCCACTGATTTGAATTGCTACAGGACAGGTCCCAAAGGCTTTTTATATAACGTGTTTCTGAAATGAGCAGCAATCCTGTTCTCCTCATGCTGGCTGTGTGGCCACTGAACCGTCAGCCTCTAATTTGCTATAGCTCATCTTTTCTCCTCAGATCTGCACATTCATCTAGCACACTGAAGTTTTCTCATTTCACTTTGTTTCCCTAAGTGCAGCCAGTCATAAGCTCATAGATTCAGACATGCTTTTTTAAGGAACCCCCTACCTATGCTGCTTCTGTATTCAACTAGACACAAGGGTCAGTAGTTTTCCACACCACCATTTCTTTCTAATCTCTCGCTCTGCTTCTTCGAGCCTGGACCAATTTTTCATTAAGTAGAGCTCAGCAGTAGAAAGAACACGTGTGGCAGCAAAAGCAGAGTGGCTTTTTCCATTTCCTACTGCCATATGATTTTTTATTTTGAAATCTAAGCACAACATGTGGCATGCTGTTCTTCATCTCAATGAATTGGTAACTTGCTTCTCTGTATGTTGTCACTAGCAATCATGAACTGGGGAAAGGCAATCTCTCCTAGTACTGTTTCTTCCTGGGCAAGGGTAATAGAAGCCTTGCCTTCTAGATGAAAGATTATTCATATGCTTCTACTCAGACAACCTCATATGGTGATTTTCTTTGGAGAATACAAAAAAAGTTAAAATTTGCTCCATCAGGATCCTGTCTAAACACTGCAGTTTATTTCATTCCTCTGTCAGAACTGTGTTAATCGAAATACTTGCCAGTGAATTTCTAAATATCACTTTACTGGCTGATCTGGCTTGCTCCCTGAAACTTTCATGTGTGGGTTAAGTGAAAGATAGAGCAACAAGGCTTAATTTGTCTCTGCAGACTTTTATTTTTCCCTGTGTGAGGATGGTGAATGCTACATTCTTGATTGGGGACATTTCTTTCAAGTCATCAAGCACCTTATTTGCAATCAGAGGGACAGGAGTTTGAAAAGGCTTTACAGGTATGGCAAGATCATCAGAAGCAATCCAATTCACAAGCAATACTGCCCATCTGCTGAGGGTGGTAATTTTCAGCTAATGAGTGGTTATGTCTTAAGATGCACTAACTTGGTCTCTTGTGATCATCTGTCTACATTCTTACTCTTGTTGGAGGTACAGTGCTGAAGGCTTAATTAAGTCCTAAGTCTCTTAAATATTAGGGGAGGAATTCTGCTTCCTTCTACAGTCTTTCTACTTCACAGTCTACAGTGCTGTAGACAGAGAACAAGGCATCCTTAGTGGAAGTACAACACTTGGTTATGGTAAATGGTCACATTCAAATTCTAGCCTAAGAGGGAGACACGTCAAGAGGTGATCTGCAATGGAGTGAAGCACAGAATTAATAGTATTGTGGAAATGCCAAGATGTACCAGGCTAGAAGGCAGCCCACAGGCAGAGCCTGAAAATCTTAATAGGAAGAATAGTGATTTCAAAGCACCTCTCGTGTACTTTGCTTAGGTCTCCTGGAGAATCCCCTCTCAGAAATAGGTGCTGCCATGGGAACAGAAAGAAAGAGCCCTTTAATATTCTATGCATTAAGTAGACTTGCTATCAATATGCTTTTAGGATGGTAGCATTTCTGAGTTTATTGATTAAAGATGCAAAAGTATGGTTTGGTTTTGTACTTCCCAATGAAGATTAGACCCTCCAGAGATTATGGATAAATGAACAGATATCCCAGAACGTAATTTGAGCAAGTTCCAGACCACTGACCAGAAAAATATTGAACTACTGAACACAAAGACATGTTTGCAGCTGTGAACACTATCTGACAGGGTAACTAGATTATGTCAGATTTTGCTTACAGGCAACTGAAAGTAAATAAACCTGAAAAATTACTTTACAGTGCATGACTGTAGGTGGTGAAAAACACCACTCATGAAGAATTATGATCCAAGCCAGAATTACCTTTATGTCCCTAATCTGCTTTCAAGGCTTCCTTTTTGTCTTTAAAATAAAAAAAAGCTACAACCTTAATATTTCTTACATGTCAGCTCAGACCCCCTTGGGTTAATACATTCTGCAGTCTTGTTGTTTACTTCTCATTAAGCTAAATGTTTTATGCAAATCATCTGACATAAAGCCAGACGACCAATCTAGAAAGGCTGTAATTCCATCTGATGAGTTCATTCAACTGAAATCTGTACTTAATTTCCATAATTATACTACCCTATTCTCATAATGTGTACTGATTGCTGCAAAAACACAAAATAACTAAAATGCATTCAGATTTAAAATATGAAAATGATATGTCCCTTTAGGCACAAGAGTTATGTTTTACAAACAGTTTCTCTATTTTCTTTTTTTCTCCCACAAAATATCTCTTTATTTAAGGCTGTGCCAGCCTAATTTAAAGGCTATTAAAATGATAAGAGCTATTTCTAATGCAGTTTTGTCTTGATAGTGAAAAAAATGGAAGAGAAGACAGGAAGAGGGGAAAAGAAAAGAAAATTGAGAAGAAAAATTACACCAGAGCATAAACAATTATATTAATGTATCATTCTCAGAAGCCTGAAGATTGCTATCTTGCTTGTCATGGAGATTAGACTTAGAACACACTGTCTGCATTGTTGCTGACAAGTCTAAGTATTTTCTTAATTATAGAATCAGCCAAATTAAGTTACTACTGCGCCAGTCAGGTTGTAAAAGAGCTAGCGTAGCTGCGTTTCACATGTGTTGAAGGAGATGACAAGGGTCTGAGCTTTGTTTTGGGGAACTCATGCCTTTCAAAACTCATGCTCAAACAACTTGTTTGGTTGCCCAGAACCAGAAAGGAAAGCTGTGCTGCCAGCTTTGAATTGGGTTTATTGTGGTATTTCATGGAATCTAGTCTAACAAACAGTGGTATCTATTAAGTGTGCTCCATCCAACAGGTTCCTAAAGTATTGCAAAGTTTGAGCTCAGCATAACTCCCCTAAAACCTAAGTCACTGAGTAACCAGAAGGCCAGGCTTTATATCTTTTTTCTGTCTGGTTTTATAACCACAGTAGTCTTACTGAGAACAACAGTTACCAAAAGTTGTACTTGAAAAAGCGCAGCAATATTCAGAAAATCTGGTTCAAAGGGCAGGATGCAAAGGAGGCATTTAAAGAGGTTGAATGGTGTTAACCAGATGGTGTTGCCAACCCTGCCAGTGCCCAGCCTTCACCATTACTGATCCATGACAAGCCTGCAAAAAGAAATTGTGGATGTTACCCATAGAGTAAGAGGAAACTAATCAATCCATCTCACATATGCTGTGTGAAAAGGTACTCTGATATTCAGAACTGTATGCTTCTGTTCAATACAAAGCATCTTTCTCTCTCCTGCACAGAACAAAAACATTTTTTCTTTGGATTACTCAGAAAGATAGTGGCTATTTTTGGTAAAAGTCACTGACTCCCTCTCTCAGGTTCTGCCAGTTACCCACATACTGCATGGTCTTCCTTCTCCAGTGTCAACTGATAGTTCTTGAATGTATCATGACTTGTGACTGCCCATTTGTCTGTCATACAGGATTTGTGTTACCAAATAAATTTTTTTTTTATATAGGTAGACATCTTTGACTGGTGATCTCTCATCAGGAAGCAATGCTACAGCAGTTCAGCTCTACTAATGATAATTGTAATACTGTGCTTTGAAATGCGCCTCCTTCTCTGTGGGGGGAAAAGTGGAAATTGCAGCAGTTTTATTTCCATTATATTTTTAATCACTCTTGTCTCAGATATTTCTTCTTCATCTAGACTTCTTTTGTGTGTGGTAGCTGGTTTTAGGATTTGCTTGAACTCTGTGTGCTCTTAATTTGCAAGGAGCTGAAAAAATGTAGTTCAGCCTTTTGAAATCTTCCAGAGGCTTGAGTGTGTAGTAGACAGTTATATATGATGGGTGGTGAAACCAGTTAAATATGCCACACCGCTATGAGTCTGTGCAATAATATTGCTGCAGGAATTCTAGAGGATGCAGATAATTCTGCTGTTACCATGATGACCTTTCTAGGGAAAAAAGAGAGCAGAATCACATTATAGCTTTCTAATAAATATAAGAAGTAATCCCGTTAAATTCAAGCTCATCCAGCTAAATCACTTTAGCTTTCTCATATCCCTGGTTTAAATATTTTCAGCTGCCTTTCTTGAAATGAGAAGCACTTGCAGATAAACAGCATCAGCCATTGCTATGTGGGCAGATGGATGGCAGCCCATCTGTCATCCTTGCCCAATAATATTGAAATATGCAGACTTACGTCCTTCTTTAGTCAGAGAGAAGTTCATAGGGCTCATGCATTTGGGAAGTGATTAAAGAACTGGGGCAAACATGGTACTTCTGTGAAGTTGCCTGAGCCTCCATTTAATGATTTGTTCTAAGAAGATATGTATAGCTCGACAGAGCTCCTTACTGGGACACTTGCTGGTTATGCTGCAGAAGAAAGAGTGTCACTTACTTAATTGTCAGCATCACTTCCTGGAGCAACTGGTTATTCTGGAAGAATGAATTCTCACTTATTCAATTAGTTTAATGGACTGGAAGTATCTAAACCCAAATGCTCACTCTGGCTAACTGAAAAGCTTTCTGTACAGAATACAAAGGTTGTTCATAGCCTTATGGATTATTAAGTTTATACTGTTTTAATCAGAACTCAGAAGAAAACATTGTTCCATAAGCTAGGTCCTGTGAATTTTACAGTTGAGAGAAGTCCCTTTAAGAAATTAAATTGCATTTTACTTCTTTGCTGGAAAGGCTAATGAAGCCAATTTGAAAAGGATGTCATTTGTTCTGAAAAGTGTTTGCCATTGTAGATTCCTTCATCTATTGGAGACGATGATCTAATTTTGCACAAGATAAGCCTAGTTCTGGATCTAGCAGTTTGGATTTGGATGCACTGAATGAATCTACTTTTACCAGGCTTATTTGCATAAAGCAATTTGGATGCAGGTTAGTCACAGAAAGATTCTTGTCTGTATTTCAGTGGAGTTTTCTAAGTGGTAAAGCATAGTAATTACTTAATGAGGAATATAAAATACATTTTTTTTTCAGTGTCTATGGCTCCCTGGAATTTACCTTGAACTGATCTCAGTATGTTACTGCAACAGTGTTCATCAAATACATATTTTTCTTGTTTCTCTCCTCCCTTCCTATTCCTGCCACTCCAAATTACATTAAATCAATTGGATTTGGTTTACATTACTTAAAATTTCCATGGTTTGCAGCACTAATTTGCATTCCAGTTGAGCAGACTGAACAATTAATAGTATATTTATTGTGGTTATAAGTACTACCACTTAAATTTGCTACACATATATCACAACTTTTTAATCTTGAATTCTCTTTTAGTGAGATACCTGTGTGCATCACAGAACTGGTTGGTTTGTGCATCTGAGGAAAGGCATAAACTAACCTACTGTGAGCACTCTATTGCCATCGCTATTCTCCTTTCGGCATCTTGTAACTTGTTTACAGCTAGCTTCTGTCTGTACACTGTTCTGCAGGCTGTAACACAGGCACACTCAAGATTGTTTTGCTAGTACAACTTCTCAGTATAGTGATACAAAATCTAGCAGATAAAGCATTGTAGCTGCAAATGGCTGTTGCTGGAAATATCTTCTCCTTGTTCAGCCAATTTACAAAGTGCCCAGTTAAAGTAATATCCAACAATTAATAACAGAAAATGTGGATCTTAAGGCTTAGCTGCCGATCTTCTATCAGACCTTGAAAGCAGAGGGAGTTGAATAGTCATTGAGAAAATGACTCAGAAAGGGATTTTCAGAGTGACTGTTCACTCCCTTCAAGACAGCAGTTCCCTAAGCAGAGCCTTCCCACTGAGGATGCCTTGAGCTATTCTCAACCCAGTGTTAACCTACGATGAACAAAGGCCCAAACTCAATTGGCTTATGGAGACATGCGAGAAAGTTACTTTATTTTCTTGGCCCCAATTCAACAAAGCAGTTAAGCATGTGCTTCTGCCTCATTAGAGTCCAATGGTGCTTTAAACCCATCCCTTAAAAAGAAGTTTTAATGTTACTTGCACCAGGTGGAATGAAAATAGCTGAGATTAAATAAGCAACTAAAGACAGGCTTGGGGGATAAGAGGGGAACACTATATATAGAGAAAACCTTTAGTACGAAAAGAAGTATTTAGGAACATGTACTATATTAATGCATTGTACATGAACCACCTCTGCTAACATAATATTTTCCAGCCTAAAGGGAAATTCAATAGTAGAAACTTCCCTTTGCTATAACATCTTTCTGTGAGAAGTGGATAAGGGTGCAGAAGAAGGGGGAAAATACAGCTGCCTCTTGGGAAAGGAATTAAATTGAGGGGTGTGGGTGCAAATTTGCTTTGCAGACTCACACCAATTTTACAGAGCCCCAAATTAATTGAAGTCATTCAGGGAAGCTTAGACTATTGGAAAGCTTTACTCACTCTTGGTCTAAAAGTTTACATTGGGAATATACTCCCTGAGTACTGAATGAGTAATTGGAGTTCATGTACTGGCTACTAATTGAATGGCTACTCAAAATATGTTACTGCAGCTTCTCCTAATAAAAAATACGTTCTGGAGTGCGATTCAACTCAAATTATCTACCATGTCCAAAGATTCAAACCTCCTAACCTTCAGAGAAACAGTTGTGCAGAGCAAATCATGACACATCATGTACATGACAAGTTGCCATCTCCATTGCTCTGTTTTTTGCATTTCATTTAAAAAATAAACTTGTTTTTAATTTTTCCCTAAACCTCATAAAGTAAACCATGCATGTTTACTTTACAAAGAAGCTGTCTAATTAGTAGACTTCTAATTAAGTTCATATAAAAGATGGTTATATTAGGTCAACGTTTCAAGCAATAGGAGCTCCCAGAATTGCTTGGAGCCCTGGGTGGCATCCCCATTTGCACAAAGCAAACAGTGTTTTAAAGCACTGACTAAATTAATGTGCTTTTGCCTAACATTTAATAACAAATCTTGCACTGTTGTTACAAGGTTAGCCTCAAGAAGCATGGTCAGGTTAAGATGCCCAAGGTCCTTGAGATGGTTGTGAGGCATCAAGATCGTCACTGGGGTCTCAATCTGGCTGTTAATTAACTGACAAAACTCACCCCATGCACACGGTTTTGCAGGCTTATGTAGGTGAAGTTAAACATCTGCCCACAAGTCACAACCATGGACACTGTAATTAGCTAAAAAATAAAACTAGAATTCATAATTATCTTACTTTTATACTGCTCATACAATGCAATGAGTCGTAGCCTGTGTGATATTTTTGTGCCATAGGGCATAGCACCATATAGATATGGTAGCTAAGGTCTTGAAAAAGCACTGTTGACACATCCTTGTGGTGCAGTCCCTGTGTTAACACATAATCCTGCCTGTTCAGCCTGCTTGAGTGAAATACCTTGCTAGCAGTTTCCTAGTGTCAGAATTTACTCAGTCTCCACTGCCTAGAGCTGTATGTTATAGTGCATTTTGCAGAGTAAATAAATCAATCAATCCATTATCTACTTAGTCTCATTGTTGACAGTATGGCTGTACGTAAGAGCTGAATATGGTTGTTAATCCTTAATATGAAGTTGATTTCTCTTTGAAATATGTGTCCAGTTTCTGCTTGAGTCCATGTAAGTTTCTGGCATCAGTAGCATTCTTTTGCAAAGAGTTTCCCAGATCTGCTGCCTGTAGTGATAGGAATTACCTCCTTTCAGTAGTTTTGAACATGCTCCCCTACTTACTTCACTTGATGCCCCTGCTCTTGCATGAATGAGATAGTGAACAGTTAGTAAACAGTTACTCCCTCTCCATCCTTTCAGAATTTTATACACTTCTATGATATCCCACCAAATTATTCTTTTCCTATGTTGAATAGTCCCAATTTACTCTATTATTGCCTTTATGGAGAGTTATTGCACAGCCTAGTTTCCATTTTGTGAATTTTTTCCACTTCTAATATATTCCTTTTGAGAGGAGAGAACCACCCCTCTGCACAATGTTCAAGGTCTTTCTATAATGCCTCTTTATATGGTGCATATGATTGTGTTCTCCCTTTTCTCTAGGCCTGAGATGTTCAGGTCTCTTAGATCACAGAATCATAGAATAGTTTGGGTTGGAAGGGACCTTTAAAAGTCATCTAGT
>Ga0065711_1001914_pt1 | contig 52791 bp, 32 predicted proteins | sample Hoacrofraction12_FD_59098 | JGI IMG/M metagenome (GOLD analysis project Ga0065711, IMG submission 59098) | Hoatzin crop microbial communities from Cojedes, Venezuela - Epithelial fraction 12 v2 (version 2) | ecosystem: Host-associated > Birds > Digestive system > Esophagus > Crop | place... | reverse complement strand
AAGGAAGGAAGGAAGGAAGGAAGGAAGGAAGGAAGGAAGGAAGGAAGGAAGGAAGGAAGGAAGGAAGGAAAATTTGTCCTGAGGCACGCTAAAGTAAAGCTGAATTTCTGTGCTTTAGTACGTTATTTCTCATCATTTCATTCATGATGCTATTCTGAAAAAATTATTCTTATTAATGTTCTCTTCATTTCTGCAGGGGGCATAAAAATAACTGATGACTGTGAGAATATAAACCGTATGGTTAGTGAGGCAGAGGTGATAATTAGAACATGCTGTACTACACTGTAAACAAAGCTATTATGAACGACATAGTTCTTTATAGAATATTTAAAAGGGGGATGGAAATAATATACTTTCCCTCTACTGGCTTAAAAGCTCTGTTTGGAACTACCGAGAAAAATAATAAAAAGAAAGAAGGACATTTGGAGTTAATCACACAAAGAATTGGCTTCTAGTTAAAAACAACTTCAAATATTATCAATACTTATTTGAATCCAAACTAATTTATGCATAACATATTATTTACTTCTCATTTAGTCATATATTTGGAGAGGATAAATCATGTCACAACTGCAAATAAAAGGTTGTAGAAGAAAAACACTGTAGATTTATTTTCCTAGTAGAATAATGTCTTTGTCACTGTCTATGTTTTCTGTTTCCAGTATTAAAGACTCATACTTTTTAAAGGCAAGTAGAGTTTTTTGGGCACAAGGGTTAAATCCAACCTAGAGTTTTATCCTGTCAGGTTTTCAGGGCCACAGAATTATTCTTCCCTGATTGTGAAGACCAAATCAATATTTGAAATTGAGATTACCATTGTCAAAAATTATCTCAAGGACAACCAAATCACAATACCTTTAGACACTTTTGATGCCTTAAGGAGTATGCAACTGCAAAAACAAGTCCTGTGAAATCAGAGAGCCCATTGTGGAACTAGAAGGATACAGCATCAAAATGTTCTCCAAGGCAAGTAACCCTGGGACTCTACAACATTACTTTGAAATATAGTTTAGACAGAAACTTGACGAAAACACCCACCAATAAATCAGACAAAAAAAAAACCAAACAAAAAGTTAATGACCTAAATTACATATACAATTCTTACATGTTTGATGTTCGTCCCATCTTTTTTTCCGTCTTTTCAGAAGAAAAATTCTAAAAATATAAACATGAGTCAAGATGAATCAATATGAGTCACCCTAAGCTTAAGAGCCAAGATCATCTTACTGTTACCATAGTAGAGATGAACGCTTGTTGGACCAAACAGAGAATCACAGAATCACACAGAACGAATGCACACCCACTACTGTGATACACTAGTTCTGCCACAGAAAGCTTTGATCGAGTCACTGAGAAAAGAGCGACACACTGGCACTCTCTCAATACCTATACATGCTGAATTCAAGACTCTGGTAGTATGTGTGCCATCTTGTTGCTTCCTTCACAAAGACCGAATGCATGGATTCTATATCCTGTATGTGGTTTATAATCCCTTTATATGTTATTAAGTGCAGTGCAGATGAGGAAAACAGATTTAAAGGGTCTTGAGAACAGTCAGGCGTATCATGGATGAGGAACATATAATGTAACAGACTGCAAGAGGGAAAGAAATTATATTGACTGGATCCTCGTTCAAATTTCAAATCTAATTGAGGAATATGCTCTCACTGAGAAACAATCATTAGCTGAAAAATAAAAAGATTTAATCAGAAAATGAAGAAAAAAGAAGTATATGTTAATATTTGAAGGGATAAAAAACCTCATCAGAAGAAGATGGCAGAATATAAGTAACTTGTCAAAAAAGCATTAAAAAGAGAAACTGAGGGTTTAATTACAATGACAGAGGAACAGGTTATTCGCATGACATATCCTGAACATAAGGCAGACAGTACATCCAAGATGCAGAGATTTTGCCCAGACCCCAGCAAAAATTGTTCATAATATAGGTAGGTAGTTCTACAAATCTGGGCTAGGCATGTATAATGCACAGAATAGCAAAACTGTGTGACCAGAAGTTATATAACCACTGTAGACGAAACTGTACAGCAGAAGTACATAACATTACACACTTATTTTCAGTCACCACGTTAGGAAATATGTGTAGCCATGGCACCTAAAAAGACGGAATGGTTACAGCCTAATGTACTTTTTGTATTCAATTTAATGCAAGAAACCATTATTACATGTTAAAAGAGATCGACAGAGTCTGGATCACGAAAAGTACAAGCTTGCTGTCAGAAATTTGTGGTGCATTGGAATGGGACTATCTCAAGAAAATTTGGCTCCGGTATCAGATTTTGGGTGCTCAGAAAATGTTAATGAGTCAGTGAGGATAAATAAAACAACAGCAAAGTGCCATGGTTTGGCCCTGGCTGGCAACAAAGGACCACGTGGTCACTCTATCACCCCTCTCCTCATTGAGGTGGAAAGAAGAAATGGAAAGAAAAAGTCAAAACTCGTGAGTCAGGATAAGGGCGGTTTAACCCAACAGCAAATGGAGTGAACAGTAGCAACAATAACACTGATAAGAAGAACGTAGAAAACAAACAGTGAAATGCACAGAGCGACTCTCATCGCCCGATGCCCAGCGTGTTCCCGAGCCGCATTTAACTTTCCCCTTCTCATCTCCCCTACTCAGAATTGAACATGACAGCACATGGTATCAAATATGCCACTTGTCTGTCCAGTTTGGATCAGCCTGCCTGGCTGTGTCTCCTCCTGTCTTCTTGTGAAAATTAGCCCTGTCCTGGCTGAAACCAGGACATTATCCACCCTTATTCGATACCATCTATGCCATGCTAGGTCCCCCATTTTCTAATTTATCACCATCACTTTTCCAGTCTTTAATACATAGAATCATAGAATCATAGCATCATACAATGTTTTGGGTTGAAAGGGACCTTTAGAGGTCATCTAGCCCAACCCTCCTCCAGTGAGCAGGGATATCTTCGACTGCGTCAAGTTGCTCAGAGCCCCATCCAGTCTGGCCTTGAATGTTTCCAGGGATGGGACCTCTGGACAATCTGTTCCAGTGTTTCACCTCCCTCATGGTGATACAGAAGCACAGAATCACAAAATGTTAGTGGCTGGAAGGGAGCTTTGCGGATCATCTGGTCCAACCCCCCTGCCGAAGCAGGGTCACCTACAGTAGGCTGCACAGGACCTCCACCAGGCAGGTCTTGAATATCTCCAGAGAAGAAGACTCCACTACCTCACTGGGCAACCTGTTCCAGTGCTCCGTCACCCTGAGAGGAAAGAAGTTCTTCCTTATCTTCAGACGGAACTTCCTACGCTTCAGTTTGTGCCCGTTGCCCCTTGTCCTGTCGCTGGGCACTACTGAAAAGAGTTTGGCCCCATCCTCCTGACACCCACCCATGAGATATTTGTGAGGATTTACAAGGTCCCCAGATACATACACAGACATATCATCCCATTAGTTTATGGATCATCCCTCTAAAGTGTCCATTGAGTTAATTTAATCCATGACTTCAGGCTCCATCTGTCATAAGAGTCTTGGAGGGCAGGAAAGGTGACATGTGGTGTTGGAAGGTCACATACCTGCATTCAGAGCTCATGGATTGTGTATCTGGTGTAGCCTGTGCCCATGGTCTGCAGGTTGAAGACGTTGATCTTGATGAAGTTGCTGGTTGCCACTTGTGGAAGTCCTGTCCAGTCCCATCAGTGCTGCACTTTTTGCTCAGTATTATTAAAGTCTATCCTTCATTAATTTCGGTGATACTTACTGTAACACCACTGATATAACATATAAAAACTATAGTAGTGATGGCAGACAGGGATAGGATTATTCAGCAATTAACTTTATACAGTTTATTTATGAACTATTCTCACCCAAAATCAAATCCCCATGAGATACACATCGGACTTCCCCATGCTTCTACATTACCCACCAGGTACACCCAGATCCTTCAGCAAACGCGGTCCCGTGGACAGGTTTACCTTTGACTGAGGCAGGACTAATCCAGGTGGTGTTCTCCAGCATATTCTTCATGTGCACTATGGGTACTTTATCCCCTTCTACAGGGAGCTGAGGTTTTGATTGGGCAGGACCAGCCCAGTTGGTGGATCTTCTGGTGTTCACCAACGAGCTGGCCTTTGCTAAATGAGTATCCCAATTTTTGAATGTCCCACCCCACCTTGTTCTCAAAGTGGTTTTTAGCAGTCCATTGTAACGTTCGATCTTTCCAAATGCTGGTGCATGGTAGGGGATGTGATACACCCATTCAATACTGTGTTCTGTGGCCCAGGTATCTATAAGGTTGTTATGACAATGAGTCCCGTTGTCCGACTCAATTCTTTTGGGGGTGCCATGTCAACATAGGTCTTGCCTTTCAAGGCCCAGGGTGGTATTCTGGGCAGTGGCATGAGGCACAGGGTAGGTTTCCAGCCAATTGGTTGTGGCCTCCACGTAGCGCATAGCACATAGCGCTTGCCTTGGCAGGTTTGTGGCAGTGTGATGTAGTCAATCTGCCAAGCCTCCCCATATTTATATTTTAGCCATCGTCCTTCATACCACTGAAACTTTACCCGCTTGGCTTGCTTGACTGCAGCACATGTTTCACATTCATGGATAACCTGTGCAATGGTGTCCATGGTCAAGTTCACCCTTCGGTCACGAGCCCATTGGTATGTCGCGTCTCTTCCTTGGTGGCCCGAGGTGTCATGGACCCACTAAGCTATAAAGAGTTCACCCTTATGTTGCCAGTCCAGATCCACGTGACCCACTTCAATTTTGGCAGCCTGAACCACGTGCTCGTTGTTCTGATGTTCCTCAGTGATCCGACTCTTAGGGACGTGGGTGTCCACGTGACGCACTTTTGCAATTAACTGCTCCAGACAGGCAGCAATAAATTGCCACAATGGGGCAGCCCAGATAGGGTTGCCTCTGCGCTGCCAGTTGTTCTTCTTCCATTGCTGCAGCCAGCCCCACAAGGCATTGGCCATCATCCGTGAGTCGGTGTAAAGGTAGAGCACTGGTCACTTTCCTCAACTGGCAATGTCTAAAGCCAGCTGGATGACTTTCACCTCTGCAAACTGGCCCAACTCACCTGCTCCTTCAGCAGTTTCTGCAGCTTGCTGTGTAGGGCTCCATGAAGCAGCCCTACGACCTACAACCTTTGCTGCTTTCCCACAATATGATAGGAGCCATCCATGAACAGGGCATACTGGTTCTCATTTTCTGGCAGCTTGTTATACAGTACAACCTCTTCAGCACGTGTCACCTCCTCCTCTGGCAATACTCTGAAGTCTTTGCCTTCTGGCCAGTCCATGATCACTTCCACAATTCCAGGGCGAATGGAATTTCCCATTTGGTGCTGCTGTGAGATCAGCACGACCCACTTACTCCACGTAGCATCGGTGGCATGATGCGTAGAGGGGATCCTCTCTTTGAATATCCAGCCCAGGACTGGCAAGCGTGGTGCTAGGAGGAGCTGTGCTTCAGTGCCTACCACTTCTGAAGCAGCTCGAACACCTTCATATGTTGCCAGAATCTCTTTTTCAGTGGGAGTATAGCGGGCCTCGCATCCTTTGTATCCCCAGCTCCAAAACCCCAGGGGTCGACCTCGAGTCTCCCCTGGTGCTTTCTGCCAGAGACTCCAGGTTGGGCCATTCTCCCCGGCTGCGCTGTACAACACGATTTTAACATCTTGCCCTGACCGGACTGCACCAAGAGCTACGGCATAACTATCTCCCATTTAATTTGTTCAAATGCCTGTCCTTGCTCAGGGCTCCATTCAAAATCATTCCTCTTCCAGGTCACGTGATAGAGAGGGCTTACAATCAGGATGTTTTTTGGTACATGCATTCTCCAAAAATGCACAACAACTAAGAAAGCTTTTGCTTCCTTTTTGCTATTTGGTGGAGACACAGCTGCTATTTTGTTGATGACATCCATTGGGATTTGACGGCGCCCATCCTGCCATTTTATTCCCAGAAACTGGATCTCTTGTGCAGGTCCACTGCCTTCGCTTAATGGCGAAACTGGCTTTCAGAAGGATCTGAACTATTTTCTTCCCTTTCTCAAAAACTTCCTCCGCTGTGTCACACCATACAATGATGTCATCAATGCACTACAGATGTTCTGGAGCTTCACCCTTTTCCAGTGCAGTCTGGATTAGTCCATGGCAAATGGTGGGACTGTCCTTCCATCCCAGTGGCAGTCGATTCCAGGTGTACTGGATGGCTCTGCAAGTGAAAACAAATTGTGGCCTGCACTCTGCTGACAAAGGGATGGAGAAGAATGCATTAGTGATGTCAGTGGTGGCATACCACTTGGCTGCCTTTGACTCCAGCTGATATTGAAGTTCTAGCATGTCTGGCACAGCAGCACTCAGTGGTGGTGTCACTTCATTCAGGCCACGGTAGTCTATTGTTAGTCTTCACTCTCCAATGGATTTTCTCACTGGCCATATGAGACTATAAAAGGGTGAGTGAGTTTTGCTGATCACTCCTTGACTCTCCAGCTGACGGATCAGCTGATGAATGGGGAGAAGGGAGTCTCGGTTAGTGCAATACTGTCTCTGGTGCACAGTTGTGGCCGTGATTGGCACTTGTTGTTCTTCACACCTCAGCAACCCCACAATGGAAGGATTCTCCGGGAGACCAGGCAAAATAGACAGCTGTTTAATTTCTTCCTTCTCCAAAGCAGCTATGCCAAAAGCCCACTGATACCCTTTTGGGTCCTGAAATGCCCTCTCCTAAGATAGTCTATACCAAGGATGCATGGAGCCTCAGGGCCAGTTACAATGGGGTGCTTCTGCCTCTCCTTCCCAGTGAGGCTGACTCCAATACAGTCAGCTCTTGGGACCCTCCTGTCACTCCAGAAATGGAGATGGACTCTGACCTTTTCTAATCTATTGGCAATGAAGTGCACTGTGCACCGTAGTACTGATGAGAAGAACATACAAAACAAACAACAGAAATGCACAGAGGAACTCTCACCGCCCGATGCCCAGCGTTTTCCCGAGCCATGTTGAAATTCCCCCTGGCCATCCCCCGACTCAGAACCGAGCATGTTGGCACATGGTATCAAATACATCATTTGATTGGCCATTTTGGCTCAGCAAGTCAACTATGTCCCCTCCTGGTTTCTTATCAAAATTAACCCTGTCCTGAATATCTTTGTCGACAACGTGCACAGTGGGACTGAGTGCACCCTCAGCAAGTTTACCTATGACACCAAGCTGTGCGGTGTGGTTGACATGCTCTAGGGAAGGGATGCCATTCAGAGGGACCTTGACAGGCTGGAGAGGTGGGCCTGCGTGAACCGCATGAAGTTTAGCAAGGCCAAGGGCTAGGTCCTGCATGTGGGTCAGGGTAATCCCAAACACAACTACAGACTGGGCGGAGAGTGGCTCGAGAGCAGCCCTGAGGAGAAGGACTTGGGGGTACTGGTGGATGAGAAGCTCAACATGAACTGGCAATGTGTGCTTGCAGCCCAGAAAGTCAACCATATTCTGGGCTGCATCAAGAGAAATGTGGTCAGCAGGTCGAGGGAGGTGATTCTGCCCCTTTACTCCACTCTTGTGAGACCCCACCTGGAGTACTGCATCCAGCTCTGGAGTCCCCAACATAAGAAGGACATGGATGTGTTGGAGTGGGTCCAGAGGAGGGCCATGAAGAAGTTCAGAGGGCTGGAGTCCCTCTCCTATGAGGACAGGCTGAGGGAGTTGGGTCTGTTCAGCCTGGAGAAGAGCAGGCTCTAGGGTGACCTTAGAGCAGCCTTCCAGTACCTGAAGGGGACCTACAGGAAGAATGGAGAGGGACTTTTCAGAAGCGTGTGTTGTGAGAGGACAAGGGGGAATGGCTGTAAACTAAAAGAGGGCAGATTTAGATTAGAGGTTAGGAAGAAATACTTCACCATGAGGGTGGTGAAACACTGGAAGAGGTTGCCCAAATAGTTGTGGCTGCCCCTTCCCTGGAATTGTTCAAGACCAGGCTGCATAGAGCTCTGAGTAAGCTTGTCTAGTGGAACATGTCCCTGATCATGGCGGGGGGGTTGGAACCAGATGATCTTTAAGGTCCCTTCCAATCCTTACCATTCTATGATTCTATGATTCTGTATCTTAAACTTAATGATGTCTTGCTGTAAAAGGAGTGTTTCCCTCTTGTCAATTCCCAGAAGCTTTGGTTTTGGACAAAACATTAAAAAAACACCCTGAAGTATATGTTTCTACCCTTGTAGCACATAATTAAACTAAGCTCCGTAAAATTTTTATGACAAGTAGATTACATTTGGTGTCTCTATTAACATTCAACTATCTGTCATAAACCACTGAAGAAGTATTTTGAACAGTATTCCCAGAATTATCTTTCATTCTTAATTTCTTCATTTTTTCCATGAAGTTCTCATGCGTTCTTTCTTTTAGTCTTTCTCCTGCTTTTTCATTTCTCTGGGGTTTTCTTTGCTCTTCCATTGTGTCTGTGAACTAAAGAACCTTGCAAAAGCAGATCCATTACAGCTGTAAGATTAAGAGAGTTCCCGTAAAGTTAACACATGTATTTCAGACCAGAAGTGGCCATGTAAAATAGAGAGATAGATGAAATTTGTATTTCTGCAAGGGAAAGACACTTTGCTTACGGCTACAGGTGACTTCCACCCTTTGCTCCGGATTTAGATCCCCAGCCCTCTCTTAAAAGTATGTGTTTCAGAATTGAAAGGTGGGTGAATTATATAACCTGCTGAGGAGTTGTACATTTTAGTGAATAGTCATGACAGGGAGATCAAAGGACTGAACAGGACATGGGATACTCAAATTTTCTTCCTTCCTGATGTAAGGGTTTAGGTTTCAGTCACTGCTTCATGATCTTAACCATTTTGTCTAAAGGCCATTTCGTACCAAATCCTGGTAGTTACTGTATAAGTTGTTACGGTTTGGCTGCGGCCAGCAACAAAAACACCACGTGGCCGCTCCTCCCCCTGCTGCGGTGTGAAGGAGAATGGGAAGAAACAGGCAGGTGGGTTGGGATAAGGGCAGTTTAACAGAACAGCAAACAAAGGGAACAGGAACAACAACGATACAGATAAGGAGAAAATACGACACAAACCGCACGATCCACAGAGCTGCTCTCCCGGACCGGACTGGCACCCGTGCTCCAGAGCCGCGAGTCGGTTCCCACCCCCAGCTCCCCCCCACCGGAACCCAACATGATGGCACATGGTATGGAATACCCTTCTCTGTTTGGCCAGGTGGGGTCAGCCCCCTGGGCTGTGCTCTGTCCTGGATTCCGGGGAAAATTAACCCTGTCCTGGCCGAACCCAGGACATAAGTGAACTTCATGGCTTTTAAAGAACATTCCCAAAAATACTCGGCCCACAAATTCCTGGTAGAGTCTCAGGGTGTTCTTGAAACATACTCATAAGGCTGACCTCTAAGTAATATGTGGAAATATTGCTTTCCTTTACAACACAGTAATGGGAGGACAAGTGTGGTTCTATCTCTTTGGCTTCACCTGTCCTCTTTTCTGGGAGACAATTATAACTATTGTGTTATTGGATATGCTTAGGTACATACTCTTTGTGTTTCTTTCTTGAAGGTATTCCATTTGGCAAGATAAAAAGAAACACTCATCAAGCCAGACAGAAAGAATGAAAAAGCAATGTTCCTTTGTCTTTTGGGTTTAGTAGTCATATGGGAGACGAATACATGGGTTCTGGTCCCTACTCCAATAAATACTTAATATGCATCAGTGTATAACTCTGGGAGCAGGTCCTTTGCATGAGAGAGGTAGACACATATCTGTTTTGTGAATCTCGGGAGGGTTTGGGCGTAAAATAGATATCTCACTCTGTCAAGACCGGAGTTCCTGGCACGCTGACACCAGAACTTTAGATTCCAAGGGAACCTCTCTTTCTGAAGTACTGATGAGTTCACAGTGCACCAGCTTTGAAGATCTGAGCTTTAAAAACAAGAACATGAGATCTTGGTAGACTTCATACTAAGTGTTGTTTGTCTTTTCTGTTATTGTTATTAACTTTATTATCTCAGTAGACACAAAAAGTTTGTGATTAATTGAGGAGTTGAACTGCCAACTATTGAGCAAAAACCTGGTAGAATACACAGTCACCTTCCTACTTATATGTCTAAAGGAGGTAACTGGAAGGAAGAACAATAACATTACCGTATTATGGCAAGCAATTTTCCCTGTTCCACTGTCTAGGAAGAAATCTGCATTACAGTCTAAAGTGAAACCTACTCAAGCAGCTGAACATCCAGGGTTTTGCAAATGTAGTTACAGCCATGCATGTGAGAGGGTGGCCAATCATGTCTCTTTGCTGGAGATACTTCATGGTTTTGCTACCAAACATCACAGAAGGTCAGCAGGAAGATGGATGGTGATAAACTAACATGCAAAATTGTTCTAACAAAGCATCTGTGAGCAACTCCTTGATCAAAATGACAGACATCAATCAGAATAACTTCAAATAAGAGATTTTCAATTAGCAAGGGAACATAAATAAATGCGTCTGGAAAATAAGCATAAGGGATTTGGGAAGGAGACAGCACGTACATTACAAAACAAAGAGAGAGAGGCAGCAGGAAGAAAAATGGACTGATATACACAAAGAAATGTTCACAGAAGCAGACGTACAAACAAGTCTACTGGGAGATACAGAGATAAACGTAAGTATTACAAATAATGTCTCTAGCTTGCACACAGAAAATTCTTGCTGGTATTTTGCGAAGATCTTACACTGCATTTTGCATTGAAAGGTAAAAAAAAAAGTAATAATAATTCAACCCCTCTGTTATACACACCCTCCCCTTTCAAAATTTTCTCTAACACAAGACTGCTTGTAGGAATGTTTATCAGAATTGTAATCAAAGGGAGAAGCAAATTCAGGCTGAGTGCTCTTTTGCCATTTTCTTACCTCTGATGCTGTCATTTGCATCAGTGCAACATGGGTGTAAAATGCAGCCTTATCAGAATGACAGCATTTTACTTCCACTTTGCACAGGATGTTGAGCAACGAGAACTCAAGTTAGAAGTCTCAGACAAAAAAATTAAAGACACCACCTCCATTTCAGGAAAATCTTGATCTGCAGGTTGCTGAAAGATGCAGGATATGTCAGGGAAGTGCTATTATGTACAGATCTGATTCTGGTACTTTCATATGGGTTAGTGCTATTGGATAGGATACTGGGATAGATGCAGTTTTGATCCAGCATGGCATGGCCCCTCTAATGTTTTCACAAACAGCTTTAAATTTATGTGTGGATTTCAAGAAGCTTGAAAACGAGACATAAATTCTACACTTGCCCTCCTTAAAACCTCTCTATTGTCACCTTGTTTTATTTGGCTTCATGATAAGTTTCCAAAAGTTGAGTGGAGTTCTCAAATATACAAAAAAACTTTAGAGATAAGGATTAGAAAACAAGTGAAATTCAAAATTTTGAAAAAGAATACAGGAGAAAACTAGGTCATAGTTCCTGCTAATAAAACTGAAGGACTCAGTTAATAAGTCTTCTTTCATGAATCAAAGCCTGCATTGTTCATGCTGCTCTAGCATTAATTGTCAAGTTTTCAGAGAGTGTAAGATTTCTTCATGAAAAAGATATTTACTTCAGGAATAGGAAGGCTGGAGTCTTGATTCTCCTTTCAGGCAGGCACTCTGGTTATTACTGATGTCTTAAAACAAAGATACATGAGACGTTTAACAGGTGAGGTGAATGTCCTGGGTTTGGCCAGGACAGGGTTAATTTTCACCGGAATCCAGGAAGGGGCACAGTCGGGGGATGGGGGCTGACCCCACCTGGCCAAACAGAGCCCGGTATTCCATACCAAGTGACGTCACGCTGGGTTCCGGGGGCGGGGGGCGTGCGGCGCGGCAGGAACTGACGCGCGGCTCGGGAACGCACGGCGCCGGTCCTGTCAGGGAGAGAGGATCTGTTGTGCGAGTTTGTGTCGTATTTTCTCCTTGTCTGTGTCGTTGTTGTTACTGTTCCCTTTGTTTGCTGTTCTGTTAAATTGCCCTTATCCCGACCCACCGGTTTCTGCCTCTTTCTTTTCATTCTCCTCCGCACTGTGGCGGGGGGAGGGGCGGCCGCGTGGTGCTTTTGTTGCCGGCGGCAGCCGAAACCAAAACAGTGAAGAAGGAGCTCCGCTGTGTCCCTTTGAGGGTTTGGATATCCTTTAATTTGCAAAACAATTTCTGACAGAGGTAAATTTAGATCACTTGTGGTACACAAGAATATAGGCAAAATTTTGTATCATAAGCATCACTTGATACCTGTGTATTAATTAAAAAAGTGTGAAAAATTGAAATACTTTGTGACACAGGTCATCTTCAATGTGCAGTGGACTAGCAATAGGTGAAAACTGCCATAGCTGCTTCTTGCAATTTCTCTTGTGCCTTCTAAACGTGCATTTTTACAGAAGACATTCTGGAGATTCAGAACTGCGAATAGAGCTTGATTCAAGAGAAGACCCCAGAGAATCAATAGGAGGTAAAGATATAAGGCCTGACAGCTGAGAAATATAGACAGGAAAATAAAAAAAAGAGCAAAAGAAAAGGCTGGGTCTGTCAGCAGGACACTGCAAGAAGTATTTGGATATAAGCAGTAAGTCATTATCATCAGTTGAATGGCAGCTTGTATGAAATGAACTGTTATCACTGAAGCAAGCAGTGGACAAGTCTACCCAATGGGAATGCAAGTATCAGAAACCCATATGGCCAGGCAAGCAAACTCACAATGCACCACACAAAAGATTTCAATTTTTACAGGTATATCACACGTACCAAATAACAATTGTGGTGGAGCAGCCACCCTCTCACAAAACCACATGGCATTTTATTCTTGCTTACCCTGCAAGAATAGCTAGCTGGTGTGCATTGAATCGGTACAAATTGGCACTTCCCTGTCGTTGTACAAGAGCAGTGAGTTGGGCTAATCAGGCTCTCCCTGACCGCACCTGAAACTCCTGATGCCTGGTGTCGCACATGCCTGGCAAATGTCAGAAATGCACTTTCTAGGTAGTCCTGGAATTCATAGAATCAGAGAATCATACAATGCTTTGGATTGGAAGGGACCTTTAGAAGTCTTCTAGCCCAAGCATACTCCAGTGAGCAGGGACATCTTCAACTAGATCAGGGGGCTCAGGGCGCCATGCAATCTGGTCTTGAATATTTCCAAGGTTGGGGCCTCCACTACCTCTCTGGGCATCCTGCTCCAGTGTTTCACCACTGCTCTCATGGTGAAAAATTTCTTCCTTATATCTAATCTGAATCTACCCTCTTTCAGTTTAAAACCATTACTCCTTGTCCTACCACAACCAGCCCTACTGAAAATATTACCCCCATTTTTCCTATAGACCCCCTTCAGGTACTGGAAGGCTTCTCTAAGGTCTCCCTGCAGCATTCTCTTCTCCCGGCTGAACAACCCCAACTCTCACAGCTGTTCCTCATAGGAAGTGCTCCAGCCCTCGGATCATCTTTCTGTCCCTCCTCAGGATCCATTCCAATGGCTCCATGTCATTCTTGTGCTGGGTGCTCCAGAGCTGGATTCAGCACTCCACGTGGGGGTCTCACCAGAGTGGACCAGAGTCGAAGAATCATCTCCCACATCCTGCTTCTCTTGATGCAGCCAAGGATACGGTTGGCATTCTGGGCTACAACATTGGTGGCTTCAGTCAAGCTTGTCATCCACCAATACCCCTAAGTCCTTCTCAGTAGGGCTGCTCTCAATTCCTTCATCCCCCAGCCTGTATTGGTGCCGAGTTGGGTTGCCCCAACTCAGATGCAGGACCTTGAACTTGGCATTGTTGAATCTCATGAGGTTCACATAGGCCCACTTCTTGAGATTGTCCAGGTCCCTCTGGAAGGCATTCTGTCTTTCTGGTATGTCCACTGCACCACTCAGCTTGGTGTCATTTGCAGACTTCCTGAAGATGCACTCAATATTGCTAAGTCATTGATGAAAATGTTAAACAGCACAGGTCCCAGTACAGACCCCTGAGGGACACCACATGTCACCGGTGTCCATTTGGACATGCAGCTGTTGAGCACTACTCTCTGACTGTGACCTTCCAACAAATTCCTTAGCTACCGAACAGTCACCCATCAAGTCCATATTTCTCCAGTTTAGAGCAAAGGATATTGTGAGGGACTGTGTCAAAGGCTTTTGGGAAGTCCAGATAGATCACATCAATAGCTCTTCCTTTGTCCACTGATCCAGTCACGCCATCACAGAAAGCCACTAGGTTGTTCAGGCAGGACTTGGCCTTGGTGAAGCCATGACGGCTGCTTTGAATCACCTCCCTGTCCTCCATGTGCCTTAACATAGGAAAACCTGTTCCATGGCCTTCCCAGGCACAGAGGTGAAGCTGACAGGTTGATAGTTTCCAGGGTCCTCCTTCCTACCCTTTTTAAAAATGGGTACAATGTTTCTCTTCCTCCAGTCACTGGGGACTTCCCCTGACTGCCATGACCTTTCAAATATCATGGAGAATGGCTTGGCAATGACATCAGCCAATTCCCTCAGGACTCTGGGACGTATCTCATCAAGTGCCATAGACTCATGTACGTTAAGGTTCCTCGTTCCTCAGCTGGTCCCAGACCTGGTCTTCCCTTACAGTGGGAGTTTGGGACAATTGTACAGTTGCTGTCTGCGTCATGTGGATTGTGACCAGGATGGAAAATTTCTGATGCTTAAAGTTAATCAGCTTGAGACCCTATAAACAGCTGTACCATGGAAGGCCCTATGAGCTCTTTTGGTCCACAACAGGCTGCGCCCAGTAAGTCCCTCAGAGTGGGATGCCTCTCAGAGTAGCTCACAAGCTACCTGGGCTGATCTCCTCAAGACTCAGTCTTTGCCTGCTGAGAAATCATTTGATTTGAAGTGAGTATTTCACTGAACTTGAGGGGATCTTTTACAGTTGTGTGTGTGTGTGAATCAATTCAAAGCATAATATTCTATTACTGTGATGGTAATAGCAGATTCTTTCTAATCGTTTTGTAAATTCTAAGTTAACCAGAGATTAATAGCTGCTAAAATCCTGTAATTCTCTTGCTCTGTTTAAACTGTGAGCACACCTTGAACTGCCACTAAGCATATTCCTTTGGCATAAACCATTGTGGTCTAAGGCCGGTTCTGGATCCAGTAACATCTAGGCTCCTCTCTGAGAAGGAGTTTAGAAAGTAGAGGTTCCAGTCTGAACCTGGTGACTCAATGGGAGGGTCTCCCTTACCTATTACACTTTTCTTTTTACTCTGTATAAATAATTTTCCACTCAAAACCTCCTTCGATTTTGTATTCCATTTATTTAATAAGTAATAGAGTGAACCTTGCCAAAGAATTCTGTGAGATCACATTTTCTAAATTGTCAGTAAAATCTTTTTTTGCGAAAGCTTTGAGTGATCATTTAAGCAATTTCACCTCTCTTTGCGACAGCAATATTCCTCAGTCCTTATCAAGAAGCAAAAATGCAGCAGCTGTCACCGGATGCATGTATTTCATTGTCATTGACTTCTATAGTGCTGAGTGAATATCCAGTTAAGAATTATTGACCTAATTCTGTCCTTGGTAAAGGACAGAATTTTTTGTGGGTTAAAAGGCAAATATTTTGTCCATCATTTTGACTATTTTAGGTTCAATTTTTTTTTTTGTGTTTGTTATTTTACTTTTTCTGTGTTGGGGTACTCGCCCTGTTTTATGTTAATTATCTGTCAAAATGTCTCAGCTCCAGAATTTGGTTTCCCCTTGAGCAACTTCCAAGTTTATTAGTCTGACCTTATCAAGCTTCTTTTAAGGCAGCTCTCAATGTCAGTCAAAAGTTACATCTGCCCTTCATTCTTAATTTCACAATTACAGCTTTTCTGAACTGTTCATTGTCAACTCTGCAGACTGAGCTGCTTACTTAAGGCATCTCTCAAAATCCTAGGCACTTGTGGTATAGAAGGAAGAGGAATGATGGAAACACATGGGAAAATCACTGCTTCTTTCTCACATACATTACTCTTGGTTTCCTTCCTTTGTCACTGACTGAATACAAGCACACCAGCAGTTGTTTCCGCCAAAATATGGACTTCTGAATCTCAGAGGGAATGCAATTTGTGGCATGCACACATCTCTCCTTGTATGTTTTTCTTTGAAAATATTTTTCAAGTCCTTTTTGTTTTCCAACTGCAATAACAGCTTCTCTTGCAAGCTCTTCTTGCAAGAGAAGCTGTGGTTAAAGGACTATTTCCAAAAAGATCTCCTGGATTGAAAAACCTCACCTCAGTTCTTTGATAACGTTATTTATAAATGTATATGCATGGGCATAAACACATGCACATAGAAGAGCTGTAACAGGACTGAAGAAATGTTTTTTCTTCATATGACCATGCTACTTTGGCTTGTCATGTCTTTCATAATATCTGTATTCAAAATAAAAAAAAAAGGATAAGGCTTTGAGTGTTCTGGATCATTACTGCCAGCTTGGGAGTCTCGCTTTTGTGTATATTTGCCAGTCAGTCTGGGAGCTTTCATCACTTCCCTAGATTTTTTTCATCATCCAGCTGTGTTCTGTGTTAAAGAGACCTTCCATGTGTCCCCACTGCAGTCTTCTAAAAAGCCAGTTTATTCCGTGCTCGGTTGGTTGTTAAGGTGGGAGTTTCAGCTAAATGCTTGTTTTTGAAACTTATCATGCAGGCATTTCAGAAGTTCCCTTTTACAGTATGTCTTTACAAATCCAGACAGATAAATTAAAGAAGCCCTGATTATATTCTCAAAGAAAGTTTACAGATTGTCTGTTAGTCAGCATTAGCCAAACAATGGAGATTTATTCTTTTCCATCTTACCTCACGACTTGTTGCCTACAACTCCTTGATAGTTTTATTTACTTTACTCTCAAATATATCACATTTCAAACACTTCACATAACACTTTGTTTCTTTCTGTCCTCCAGAAGAATCCACAACAGGAAAGGACAACATTTTTACTTCCTCATACACTACTTTAAAGTCTCTACTCTTGAGCCATATTGTTTGTCTTGCACTTCTGCACTTTCAGTCAAGTTACTCTGATTCATTTCCCCTTCTGTTCAATCACATCCCTTCATATTCCTTCAAAAACAACATAATAGGGAAAGCTACTACCAATGATTATGTGACATCCAGTTGTAGACGCCCTACAGACAAAATTGTTCCCCAGTACTTTGAAATCAGCAGCAGACAAGAGTGACCAAGGACTTGTTTTTTTCTGTTTTCTTTAGGGATTTAGCTTGTTGGTGTACATTTAGGATGACGAACATGGACTCCAGTGAGACGGGACTTTCCCAGGCTAATGACCTGTCATATTTAACAGCTGAAGCATGACACAGTTTTATCCATTGTGAATTCATTTACTAAAAAAGAGGTGAAAGTTCAAGCTTTACTTGATAGTATTATAGCTCCTCCCTAATGAATGTATAATAAGTATACAGAGATTGTATTCAGCAGATACTAATCCATTTAATATGTTGTCCATCTATACTTAATTATAATAATCTTCATGTGCTATTAAATAGACAAGCAAGACCAAAGCCTTCCTGAGATATTCATCAGTGGTATTTTAAGAGCTGATATATTTTACCTATAATACTCCACTAACTCATTAAAGTCTGGGCATAAGACTATTATTTTCCTTCTCTCTTCTGTTCTAATCAGCCCTTGTTTTGCTTGTTTGCCTCACTTACTTACAGCTTGTGTTTCTCTGGACTAAAGAGGAAACATTTATTATTGACATTAATGAGTGATTTTTATACCTATCCAGGGCTGAATAGGCCTCTGGATTTGATGTGGAGTGGCTAAAAATATGTTTTGTCTCTTCATCTCCTTAGATTCAATGGAAGAACCAAAAGGAAAAAAAAAAGTAAGAAACACATGTTGGAAAAGGATAGTTAGCAACTCATAGAAGAGCCACTACAATTTATGAATGAGGGTTACACACTCAATATCCTTCTCTTTTTATGTATAAAGTGAAATAGACAGAAGTCCCACACATTTTTTCTTACAGCCACTTTGAATATTGTTCATTCCTGTTCTCAGCTTTGCCAGTGATAAAAGGTTTATTCCACGTATTCTCAGGCAATGGTAGAGCAAAAAGTATACCTAATGTGGCTGTCCAATGCATTGACATTCATATTTAGTCTCTAAAGTCAAGTCATTTCAGAGGAAAGGGGGGTACAATTTGCTATGTAATGCACTGAGACAATCCTATATCTCTGACTGTGTTTCATGACAGATCTTATAAAAGATCGTAAATTACTATCTATTGAAATATATGAATTTAATGGATTCCATTAATGCACACACCTGCACATAAAAGATTTTGCAAGCCAGAAGATACGATCAGTCAAACAGCTTTAATAGTTATTAATTACAGTTGCTCACTATTTATTCCTCACCAACATAGAAATGTTAAGATATTTTAATACCTATACTCTTGGATGGCAGTCATAAAACAGGGGAACAGTCTTTTTCTTGTCCTGTGTGATCAATCAGCAAGTTACTCAATGTTTTAAAACCTTTGTCAGACATTTTCTGAGACAGGACTCTTATTTTTCTCCATATGCTCCAGAAAAGCACAGGGAGGTTTCTTCACAAAACTTTCTGTTCTTCTGATTCTATGTTACTTAGGCTGAATCCCGAAAGATTCTGTTTGGGTTTAACTGTGTAAAAGACTTCATTATTTTGCTTAAATTTATTACAAGTCATGTGAGTTGCTTAAAAAAAAAACCACAAAAAAATCATAATTTTGTTGCCTTATCAAATGATTTCTTTTGCTCCTAAAACATAGCCTTTCACAGAAGAGTGAAAGCCTCAAAATTCATGTGCTGAAAATAATTAAGAAACCCAAGTATTACACAGTAGACAGACTAAATGTTGACAAACCTGAGCTACTGGCACAGTAGTGCCAAATTCCATTAAAAATGTATCAAAAACACAGGACAAAGAATCCTGTTAGCCAAACAAGGTTAATGGATGTACTGTAAAATACGCCAATGAGTCTGGCCTCTGGAGTTTGCAATGGACAATATGAAACCAAGTGAATAAACTTGCGTCTTTATCTGAGAAAGAAAGATTTTAAATATGCTTATACCTTGTGCTCTGTGATTACCTCTAATGATACCAGAAGGTACTTCACAGAGAGACAGTGTGGCTGCGATTACAGTGTATTGCTTGGGACTTGGTAGAAGTGGATCCACGCATTAGTTCATCTTTGTGACATTGTTTTCTAGTCTGTGAAATAGGTTAGTTGCATTTAGCCATGCACTTTTAAGGGTTTTGAGATCTGCTGGTATAAAAGGAAATATAATATTGCTAATTACAGACCACAGACTTTCTTATATTCTTGGATAATATCTGACATTACTTTTACTGACTTTTCCACATTATCTGCGAGAACACGTATAAGGGGACAAACAAAGTGATAGAACAAGGGGTAACGGTTTCAACCTAAAAAAGAGTATATTTAGACTGGATATATGGATGAAATTTTTTACAGTGAGGGTGATGAAACACTGGGACAGGTCGCCCAGAGAGGTGGTAGATGCCCGGTCCCTGGAAACATTCAAGTCAGGTTGGATAGGGCTCTGAGCAACCAGATCTAGTTAAAGATGACCCTGCTCATTGCAGGGGGGTTGGACTACATGACCTTGAAAGATGCCTCCCAGGCTAAACTAATCTATGACTCTATGATTCTAAGAAAACAAAATATAATGTAAAGAGTAATCACAGTTTAAACTGAAAATCACTTTCATTTACACATAATTCAGGTTGACCTGAGTAAATAAACAAAGGGGATTTATACGACAGAATATTGCATACATACCTGGTAAAATAAACATAGGTTATTAGATTAGCACATCAGCTACTCTCTTACTATCCACATGCACAGTCGTATCCGAGAGTATATTTGAAGTAACAAATTCCTTCTCCCAACAGCATAAAACTATTACATGTTATACCTGGTGCTGAGGTGTTAACAGAAGCACTTATTGCAATTATTATCCTAACAGACATTTGTCATTTGTGCTAAGTCTTCTGCCATCCAGTATCTAAATATACATTAGTAGGTTTTGCTTGTGTTTTGCTTCTTTGTCGGTTCTCAATGTATGGGATTATTTACCCTGTATTTTTGCCAAATAAACAGAATTGGAGTATGTTATTGGACATACATACATTGCCACAGAATCTGCTACTTATTACTTCATATCACTGTTTTGGACTTTTTATTGCTATTTATCTTACTAACTTAAAGCATGGTAATATATGCATTTAATTGCTGACACACATGAGATGCAGTGAGGGCAATGGCCACAATATTAGCTGTCACCAAGTTAAAGATGTTGACCTATATCTTAGGCGTTGAGCAACCACAACACCCAGTTTTCTCTATTTCTCTTATTGCTCAGATCCTCTGAAATTAGGGAAGAGGTAGGCATTGCTAAGCACAATCAAAATGGGGATTTCCAAAATCAGAAATCACTTTGGAACATTTAAGCATCACTGTGGTGGCATGCTTGAATTACCAGCTTATCAAAGAGCAAGGAGATATAGTGAAATTGAACTTTTAACTTCAGTGACTGCACTCATGACACTTGACCATTACGCATGTTAGCTATAGATAACAACAATGGGGATAAAAGAAGCACTTAATTTTTATTTATGATGAGTATCCTTAACCAAAAATAAACAAAATATTTTAAGCATTTTTTTTTAAGAGTGTGGAGTTTTAATCCAAGTACATACATAGCCTTTGTTGGGAAACCTCTCAGTGTCTGGACCTTTTAAAATCTTAAGAAGAGACTGGGCTGGTACAAAAACTTTAATAGCATGAAGTCACAAATAGAGCTGAGTAGACGACTGAAAGGCCACTGTCAGAGCTAAAATTAGCTATTCTTCTGGGCTGTTATTCACGGTATGTCTTTACTTCATAATGGTAGGTATAAAATGCTTCTTTCATTTGGTGTACAGGGAATTTTTAACTCATGAAAGTACTGTGGCCTGATGGAAGGGCCAGGGTTTGCCTTACATAGTTACATGTTATGCTGCTTTGCATAAAGTTACATTACTTTGTGTGAACTTTATGTCACTTCTTGTAAAGTTTTATGGTTTTTTTTATACTACGTTTTCTTTCTGAAACCTCAACAGGCTTTGGTGTTCAAGTCTAAAAGAGATGTTGAGAAGTACTTGAAATGGAATTACATTTGAGTTAAATCAGGTATATATTTGTAGCTAAGTATATCTTTTCCTACTTTTCTGAATGTCGGTCTGGATTTGGGACATTATTTCCTGACAATAGGAACGATTCAGAAACAGAGCTGTATATCTCATTGTTACTAAGAGGTGAAAACAGTGCCTAAAAGTATGTCCTATCCTGATGAAAATTTATGTCTGCTCTGGAGATAAAATGATTGGTATCACTCTAGAGCAAGACTTCCCACATTATTTTCACAGTCTGGGAAGAAATTAATTCACCAGTTCATGGAGAAATCGTCTATTACATGGAGAAACCAGGATGCTGAGGACACCTGGCAGAATGGTAATATTTGGATGCTGTTCTACCACAGGATACAAGATTGGGGTATTCAATGAAAATCTAAATGGCTATGAATGGTGTGACTTTCCTTAAAACAAATCAGCAAGCAAACAGGTAATTGGTAAGGTCAAAAATACCCTGGCAAAAAAAGATTACATTGCAAAAAAATGATTTTGCTAATTTGTCCACCTTACCACTTTCTTTTTAAGTTGTCATTAACAGCATGTTTCTTCATTCTTCACTAATGAAGTGAAAAAAAAACCCCACAACTACTCATTTTTTAAGTATAAAATCCAATTCTTTCAAAGGGGAAAAAGATTGAGACTGATTCTCAACTGGCATAAACCGAGATTTCGAATTGAATTAATCTTTTCATCAATCTAGTAAATGAAAAAAAAATATGTCTGTTTAGCTAAGTAGCTATATAATAATTCTGCTTACATAGATGCAGTATTTTCAATTAATATCTGGTCAGGCAGTTGCATTTACTACCAAATTTGAAATTGTGATTAAAAACTAACGCTTAAGAATCTCTTCTTTTCTATGAATCCTGTGCATTTTTCGACAATACTGGGAAGTAAATGTGAGTTTTTATCACAGAGAAGAAACAAAGAAAAAAAAGAAACCAAAGTTAGTATTTTATGTGCAAGTATTTGTAACAATAGACTTGAATTTCTGATCAGCCTGTTGTTAGTACGAGTTCAAGAGTGATGAAAAAAGAGAGAAAAAATACTCCTTTACTTTCCAAGTATCCCTGTTCACTTAGCTTAATGAACAAAGGAGAAAATTTGTCATGCTAATTTGGAAGCATTGTTCAAGTTATTATTAATTTTCTTCTGGGGAATAGCAAAAAAGGAAGACAGGATAGACAAATAGAGAACAAAACTATGATGCTTGAAATAGGCAGAGGCATATGCAATTATTGTCAATGTAAGGAGTACAACATTGCACAAAGAATCACCACAAAGCTTCCATTCCATCTAAATCCCACATAAATCCTTATATCAGTTAAGGCGGCACACTGCCTAGAACTAGACCTATGCATTAACCTCCCCCAGAATCCCCTACGTACTGTGCTGATAAATGCGTTAATAGGTTACCTAAGGTGAAAGTAGAATGACAGACCATGCTGGCTGCAGTTTAAGGTTGCTTAGGATTCTGGCCATGTAAATGAGGGATAATTTCAGGATTGTATACACAGTACTGGAAATTTCCTTCTTTTGCACATATAGACCAGAACTAAGGCACATTCCACAAAAGTTTTATGCTACTATTAATGATTTGATTGGAAGAAAATTAGTGCATTGTAGGAAAAAAGTTCATTGCAGCCATCTGCACATGTTCCTGGACAACCTGCTCGAGGTGGCAGGATGGCTGGACCAGACGACCTGCAGAGATTCCTTCCAACCTCAATCGTCCTGTGACTCTGTGATTCTGTGAAAACTCAATTCTACTTTCACAAGATGTCTTTTCTGAACTCGTATGAGTTACTATTGTTTTCTTGTGCTGAAACCAGGAAGGATAATGGATCTTCAGAGAAGACGTTGTTGCTTTTACATATTTTACATATTTATTTACTGTAAAGTAAGCTGACTTTCAATGTGTCATACCAGCAGGTGTGTTGGGACAGCCCTCTTTCTATTTCTAGAGTGAGGAAGACAACCAGACTTTTACCAGTTTATTGTCAGCAGGAGAAAGTTTCTGATGTTAGATTTCAATTTCATAGTGCTCAGATTTATGATGGGTAGTAAAATCATACAGTAAGTCTTAATGTAAGTGTTATTTAATGATACCAGAAGTACCAGGCATCGTGTCATTATGGTATCCAGAAAGTCAACGCTGTATGTCTCAGCCTTGTTAGAAAATGTACTGAAAACCAAGTTGCAAGATTTTCATCACTGTGTTTTGTAAGACTATCTGTTGCACATATGTTTTTCTGTGTGCTTACCCAAACATAGAAGAGGGATCGCTTTTAAAAACACAGCCACTGGATCAGTAGAAGAAAATGTTCTATTTGAACTGGTGGTTATAAACCTTCAGACGAAGGGCGGCCTGAATATTTCTACCCAAATTAAGATATCTGAAAGTAAAGACACAGAATCAGAGAATCACAGAATCACAGAATGACCTCTGGGGATCAACTCATCCAGTCACCCTGCCAAAGCAGGTTCACCTAGAGCAGGCTGCACAGGACCTCCACCAGGCGGGTTTTCTGCAGAGAAGGACACTCCACAACCTCTCTAGCAACCAGTTTCAGTGCTCCATCACCCTCAAAGTAAAGAAGTTCTTCCTTGTGTTCAGATGGAACTTCCTATGCTTCAGTTTGTGCCTGTTGCCCCTTGTCCTGTTGCTGGCCACCACTGAAAAGAGCCTGGCCCCATCCTCTTGACACCCACCCTTCAGATATTTATAATCTTCATAAGGTCCCCTCTTAGTCTTCTCTTCTTCAAGCTAAACAAGTCCAGCTCCCTCAGCCTTTCCTCATAGGAGAGATGATCCAGTCCGCTAATCATCTTTGTAGCCCTCCACTGGACTGTGTCCAGTAGCTCCTCATCTTTCTTGAACTGGGGAGCCCAGAACTGGATGCAGTACTCCAGATGGGGCCTCACTAGGGCAGAGTAGAGGGGGAGGACAACCTCCCTCAACCTGCTGGCCACACTCCTCTTAATGCACCCCAGGATCTCATTGGCCTTCTTGGCAATCAGGGCACACTGTCATCAGTGTCATAACGTCATAAATGTCACAAGACCCTTCTCTGAAAAGACACACATAAAGCAAAGGAAAAATTTCAGTGTCATTTCCAAAATTGTGGATGCAGAAGGTTTTTAAAGATACGTATTTATATGAGTTTTTTTCAAAAGAAGATTGAAATTGAAAACAAGTCCTAAAGCTGCACCATATCCAGGTTTCTATCAATTTCAATTGCAATTAGCTACTCATATATGTAGCATGCTTTTTAGAGGTATGTATCTGCTATACACTAACTGCTTCTCTAGCACTAAGAGAGGCTTGTTTGGTCCAGCATAAGTTAAAGAATGCAGTAGTGGTATGCTCAAGAGGTTCTGAGTCCTTATCATGGCATATGCCAGGAAATTTGTGGAAATACTGCATTTCTATGCCCAGGTCTGGTCACTACATTTGTCAAATGGATAGTGAATGAAGTACCTACTTAGATCAGATCATATTATGCACTCTCCAAGGGCAGACTATATGTATTTTTCATCTTGCACCATACTGAGCAGATGGACCTTGATTGTCAAAAGCCCTCAGCAGCTAATATGTTGAGTTCTTTGTAAAGCCTTTCATGTTGTTGAAAAGCGCAAAAAGACAGTATAGAGTGTTTTACTGCCTCAATTACAGTCCACTTTTAATGAGCTCCCCTCCAGACAATGCACTGTCCACTAGGATTCAGTCTTTGAGTGGAAAAAAAAAACAAACACTTTTGTTTCTGGTTTATACGAATACATTGATAACTATGGCCCAGTTAGGAGTTGTTTTTCTCATGGACTATTTATATTAATACAAATGTAAAAATAGACACAAATTCCTATATCTGCATGCACAAATATGTGTGTGTTTGTGTGTGCTCGTATATGTACATATTCCATCTGTGCATATTTTTAAATATGCAACAGAATCCTTTTTACTCTCTCAGTAGAAGTTGTTATAGTCTCCCATAGCAACAACTCACAGATTAAGAATCTCACATCAAACCAAATTGTACATCGAGGACACTGCTGATTGTTATACCAACATTACAGGTCTGATTTAAATCCACAGAATTAAGGAGGCTCCCACTGCAAGTCTAGCCTCAGCTCGCCAGGGTAGGAGACAGCAACACATATGGCAAACAACATCACGTCCTCTTGTTTTTGACATAGAAAAATGAGTTACAGAGACTGGGAATTTTTATGCCAAATTTCACAACTTTGTGAGTTTAAATCTTCCCCCAAATATTAATATTATAGAAACTGGTGTTCAGATGTTTGAGGAGACATCTAGTCCTGCAGCAATTAAATTCTGTTTCTCTTGATTTGGGGGAATTTCTTCTCCTAGAGGGTCACTTCAATTTAATAGCATAAAACAGAAAGACACTTCCTTATGGCAGGACAGTTGGAAATTTTATGCTCCAGGACTGTTCAATAAAGATCTTTGGCTGCATTCATACACACAGAGACAGCAGCTACCTATTAATGGGAAGACATTCAGCAGGGAACATACAATTCATGACTCTCTGCCCTTTCACATACTTCACTAGCAGAAACTCTGCAATACTTGTCAACACTATCAAGCACATGGTTTCTACCTCAACTTCCACCCCTAGAAAGTAACATTTATAACTGTGTTTCTTCTTAAGAGATAGGCAGACATAGGTAACACAATTGTCAAGACTAAAAGGCTCGCAGTCAATGCAAGAGAATACACTCATAATCTCACTTCAGTGACAGTTGTTTCTTACTCTGCTCATTTCAGTCTCACAGTTCACATTTTTGTAGGTGATGGCACCTCATACAGGGTGCCATGTTTGTTTAATTTTTCATAATCACAATGTTAATTTTCAATGGGTTTTTTTTTTTGTTTCAGTTTGTAGTTTTTACTTTCATAAGCTGAGTGAATAACTTAAATCTGTCAAGTGCATTCATGCTTTAGTGCTTGCTTGGGATTGGGATATCAGGTGTGTAAATCTAAAGTGTTTTAGGACTTTTGCTCCTTTCAAAAACTCAGAAATACATCAAATATTTTCTCAGGAACAGTAAATAAATACACTTTAAAAATCCTGAAACACCACAGTAACTTTGATTTTCCTGCTTTAAAAAAATTATCTATTTGACCTTCACCTATTTCATCTTCATATGATTCAAAATAAAAAATCAGAATCATATGAACTAGAAGAAAAAATAATATTAAAATATCCCTCGTCATGCCTTAGATGACAAGGGCATTTGTTATAATGTGAAAGCCATGAAGTTCTTTGAAGATGAAGGTTTAAGGGGATGACAAATTTCACACACATTTTGTAAATTGTACCCAAATTGCTGCCCACTACAATCTCTCCAATGACTTTATCTCCTTCAAACAACAACCCACCCTCCAAAAATCTGTTCAAAATTACTTTCTTAAAAAAAATCCCAAAACCTGAAAAATCAAACAACAGTTACATACAGGACTTTGTTAATCTATTTTATACTTTAGCATTTTATTTTATGCTACAGTTTTCATGCAAAATAAATATACAAATTATTTTCTTCCACTTCCAATTCATATTCAAATTTTCATTCAAAAAATTCAGGCACTGGAACTGAGGTTTTGAAATTCAGAATTTAAGCTTGATCTTAACTTTCACAAAATTCTAGACACTCAGATTGAACAATTGGAGGTTAAAAGCCTTACAGTGTTAGGCCTATTCTGATATAGTACCAACTCCAGTCTTCTCCTGTGTTTTGACCTCTGAAGTCACTGTCTTTGTCTATTCCTCCATGGGATGTAGTTGTGTCTGGATTTTTAGGACACAAGGAGCTGCCTCAAACTTAAGTCTGATGTCCAAGCCAAATATTCTTCTGTGTTCCTATTTATCTTGCATATAGAAAGCAGACTTTGTCCCACACCTGGATTTCCTTTTAGAAGAAGTGAACATTTACTCCAGACTGAATCCTGAGAGCTAAGTCTGGTCATGCAAACAATTGGTCATGGAATATAATGTGGACCAAACTGACTTGTCCATCTAACACAGATGACGCACTGCATGACCTTGGGTGAATCATTTTCTATACTTGGTCGTTCTCTCCTGTAAAACAGGAATAATGATACTTCCATACTTCTATTGTAAAGACATAATATAACAGTAGCTAAACAGATTACACACAGATTCCGTTGTTTCAGTGTCTTGTCTCTCAGTGGCCAGTAGCAGGTTTGGGTAGATGAGAAGAACAAAACGACCAGTAATACTTTCCTTTGCTACCCTTCATCAGGTTCTGGCAGTAAGAAAGACAAAATCTTAAGGATTTCCAGAGCTGAACTTTGCACCTATAATATTCTGCACAACATTTCTTAACGGACTTTTGTCTGGTTCAGCAAATGAATTTATCTAAAAGACATTTAACTCATTTGTAGTTTTGGCCCATACTATATTTTGTGACAGTAAGTCCCACAACTGAATTACCTGTTCAGATAAAACATGGCATACCAAAACAAAACAAAACAATTTCATTCTGCTTGCTTTAACCTGATACCTAATAGATACAAAGAGTGAGAAGTGTTTAATAAGTTGTAAATACTAGCAGTCTTGTATTTAAACTAAGAAATTGTTCTTATACTTCTTCTAATACAATTTTTTTTTTTAATAATAACTGACATGTCATAGGATAAAATTGAAATACACATGACTCAGAAGAAATACCCATATCAGAATTTAGGAGGGGGAAATTAGTAGATTTTTCAATGCTTCCTCCATTATAATTAACAACTTTTTATTGCAAAATTCCTCTGGAATAATGTTAATCTTCAGAAGAAGAATAGCAAACCTTATGAAACTTTTAAAGATTTTTTACTCACGTTGAGCAAACTACCTGATCAGAAACTCAGTTTACACTTTTAGAATCATTGCTGTTTGCCCATACTGTGGAGTGGTTGCAGATCTCTTCTATGAATTCACTTTGGGGAAGGGTAGAATCTTCCTAGCATGAGCCACATGTGCAGCTTCCTGCATTGATGGGAACCTCAGTGCAACTGATGCTCCTTTTCAGACAGTTTAGAGCAGTGAGCCTCTGTTTCAGTGGTATCAGTAGTAACTGAAGACATGAGACAATAAATTTTTTTTTTTTTTTAATATTCCTTGATTTCAGAGCTATTTAAATTTGGCTTAAAATGGGATCAGCACCAGGCTGAGAACTTTGCCCTGAGTCTTGCAGCATAACGCACATTAGAAGTTTCTTGTGTTTGTGTACTACGCCTGGAAAACCAAGAGTGGCCAAGGGTATGAGGTGCTATTCATAAGGACTTCATGTTCTTGTTCCAGAGTGTGTGTACTGTTTTCAGCAGCTGGTTCGCACTGAAGCTTACTTCTTCACAGCTTTGTTTTGTGCCCCATTCTCCAGACATCTTCCAAATTCACTCTGAGACCTGAGGAGCAACTTTCTGGATCTGTCCCACTGTTCATTAGCACTATCTCTTTCCTCTTGCTTTCCCATTTCCTGCCTCGCCCTGTTCAAGGTGAGGCTCCATCCAGCACAGCAGCGACCTCACTTCCAGCCCTTCTAGGCACTGCTGTGACCCTAGTAGGAACATGCTTGTTACACTGACAGAAGGTCATCTTGACGTCTCCTTTCAGGCCAAAGTCACCCTAGGATACAACAGCGGTTTTGTCCTAGTAAAGCCGGTGGGATTTAGTCACAAAATGAAGCTAGAAGTTCTCTCATAACTGTATCCTAATGAACCTGTGATGTGGGGAATTGACAATTAGTTCGATTTTGCTATAGCTTTAGTTTAATTTTGTTATATAATTTTGCATCTATGTTAAAGTAAGAGTTGAACACTTTTATTCAGTTTAGTTCTGTTCTTTGTAGTTTTGCTAACAAGGACTGTTGTGGCTCTAATGTAGCTAACAAGGACTGCTTGCGAGACAGACGAAGAGAAACAAGGACTGATAACCAGAACTTTGTTGTCTGTAAGAAGCAACTCTCTAGGTGAAACTGGTTCTATGGTTTGGGACTCAGCCAACACAGACAACTCAGGAATTTTTGAGCCAAAGGTGAAAGTACAGTGAGGAAGACTATGAGCCTTCATCCAGAAGATCCCCACAGATGACCACCAGACAACACTGCGCAAGTGCTAAAGGGGGGTGGAGTATGATAATGAATTCCTAGAAATAATTACGATAGTACAGCCTACTTAGATAAGCTTTGTAATAAATAGGTGCATGCTTCGTGACTCGGTGTACAAGTTAGGAGGAGCGATCCCCCTTGCACCCAGCGCTGCAATAAACATACCTGCTTTGTAACTCTCTGAGTTGTGAAGTTTGGTTCCGCATGTCACCTGAGAGAGGATAATGTTCTGACAGCAGTGAAGGGAGAGAAAGATTAAAGGGCAAAGAGAAGTAAAGCGGGTAGAACAACACAGCGGACAAATGGATTAATGTGCTCAATAGAATAAAACCAATGTAAATGAAAATGTCCCTTTGAGTGATACCACTCACTAATATACACCGTGGTCCCTTCTGTTCTCCTGCATTCCCTCTCTTTTACTGTCCCTCCAGCAAATCCTGGTTTTGTTCTTAAACTCTTCTTGACACAAAAGCCTCTGCCGGTTTTTCAAACCCTGGTGCTTTGCAAAGCAAAACTACACCATTCTCCTACTACATCTTCTCTCATATTCTGCATTTCAGTTTCTAGAGACATCTCATTTGCTCAAGCTCTGCAGAAAATATCTGTATGTGTAGATAAAGCTTTGGAAAAGAGAGGTGGAAACACCTGCACAATCATCAGTGTCTTTCAGCAAAGGATTATTTTTAGCTCAGCTTTTATTTAAAGCCCTAATCTTTGAACAGATCTTATAAAAATCAATGGAAAGGAAGTTTCATAGACAGTGCTTATGCTCTCAACTGCCCAGACACGAACCAGCTCTAATCAGGAAACCAAAATCCTGAAGTTATCACAAATTTTGTTAGCACATGGCCCAGGCAGTCATGGGACACATTCAAAATGCTTTAATTATAAAGTTACTGCCCCTGGTTTAAGAAACCCTAAAGCTTGCATTCACATAGGTTGCTAAGGAAGGCTCATGATGTTCTTACTCAGTTTTGTACTTTTCCTCCAGTCAAGGAAAAAAAAGACTATTGGGTTAGATCAACATGTGCCCCAGCTCTTTGTAACTTTTCTTTTCTTTTTTGTTTTTAATATCAAATGCAAGACAGTAAGCCTGCTTAAAGATATATAAGCACGTGGTCATTTATGTTTGATTCATTGATAACATGACTGCATTGCTTCTGGAGCACAAGCAAAAATTTTCTGCACTGGCCTCGACAAGACAAGGTAGGAATATCCTACACTAGCAAGAGCTGCCTGGTTTTGTTTGCTTGTTATCTTTTGTTTGTTTGCTCATGAACACTCTAAGTAGCAGCTGTTTAGCCTTCCTCTGCCTCATCAATAAAATAAACAAAAATCTGTTCTTCCAACCACTGGCAATCGACATTTCAAAGGATTTTTAAGTATCCTTGTAGCTGGCCACAATTTGGCTAGCCTGAAATTATGGGACAAGTAGTGTGAGGAACAAGTGCAGTCAGTAATTTGATTCCATTCCTGACCTTCACAGCAGTGGCATAGAAAAAACTCATAATCAGTAACTGAGAATTATATATGTTATTTCATTACTTTTTAATTATTATTTCAATATAATTCTGTTCCAAAACTCAAAGAAAAGCAAAGTGAACTTATAAACTGTTTTAAGGGAATATGTCATGAAATGAAAAAATACTAAATTTTGTTGCAGAACTACTAGAATTAAATATTTTCATCTCATTAAAATCTTTGGTTTGATTTTTAAAAATATTTTTCAAAACTCTCTAATTTGTATAGAAGAAATAATTATTGGAAACTGCATCTAAATTATCTTTTTCCTGACTCAGTCCAAAACTAAACTTTGTTTCTCTTATCTATTTAACTTCTTATATCAGGCGGAGTCTGTAAACATAAACAAAGTTCCATAAAATGACTATCAAGTTAAGTACTGTTTCAAGATTTTTAACCCCGATCAGCACACAGAAGTATTCGACTTAACTTTGTATAAGAATCACAACACATACATGAACAGAGCAACAGCTCTGAACCTGTGGAAATTTCCCATTTGATATTTTATTCTGTCTAAAATAGAGGATATAGTGTGCCAGTGCTGAAGACAATGGGGATTTTTGTCAAAGGAAGCCAGAAATAATCCAAAGTATTTTTCTCTAAAGAATCTGATGTCTGATCTAAAAAGTTAATGAAAAGTCTCTCCATTGAATTACATGGGCTTTGGATCAAGCCCCGGATAAGCTGTTCAGTGAGAACAACTAAAATAAACTGGGAAAAGGTTCTCTGCTTTATGAAGTCATTTTAAGGGAGGTAATGGAACAGCTGTTGCATACATAAAACACACACGTCCCTTCGGAAACGCAGTTGGGCAGAGCCTTACTGCACAGCACGAGTCGTGGGCATTGCCCGACAGCTCTTCTGGCTGAACAGACCACTAGCCTGAGCGCTAACCTCGTAATGACTCCCCAGATCCCTCCAGCCCCTTAAAGAGAAAAACAGCTTCATTAGTTCCTCACATAAACAGCCAGAACATAAACACAACATGCTCCATTAAAATGGTCAGATTAAGCAAGTGGAGAACCTTTTCTATACCGTGTCAGCTTTAGTCGTTTCATTTTGGTTTTTGTTTTCCTTTTCTTTCCTGATTTTGGTTTGCAAACTCCCATTTTCAGGGCAACCAGGTGTATTATTAGGTAGAACTAACTTTACTTTATACAGATTGTTGCAGCTGTATTTCAAGGACTTTTTTTCTTTCTCCTGGCTGATCATGTGGAAACCAAACCTGGTGCATCAAATACTGTACGTAGAAATTATTGCTGCTCTTTGAATGGTTATGCTGAGAGAGCCATATCACTATTTGTCCCCTTTTATGTTATCTACTCAGAAAAAAATCTTCCTTTCCTGTGCTTTTACAGCATAAAACCTGGTGAAAAGTACAATAGATCATTTAACCTTTTTCTAGTACTTTATAGTTTGTCATCAAGGTGTTTGAATGTATTTCAGGTAAAATACAATGACCATAGAAGAATCCCTGTAAGGCCTAGTTCGGCTCTGAATCTTTCACAATTTTCTCTTTCCTTGTTGCTTACATATGTATATACTATTTACATGTTTATGCATGTGTGTCCTGATACAGTGTTACAAAGACTGGAAGGGCAAAAGGACAGAAGAGGCAAACAGTGCTGCCTGTGGTCACATATCTATCTCTAAATCTTTTTTCATCTCTTCTTAATTTTTTTCATCTTCTTTGTTAAATTATACTGTATCTTTATAGGTGCTTTTGTCATTTCCACCTTGGACTAGGATTCCAAGAGATGTTAACAAATAAAAATCACTACAGGACAATTTATACTTTTTAAGCTGTGAGTTCTCCTACTTACACCAAAAGTTCCCCTGGAGAGCAGATCTGCCTGGTGGAGGGAGTGACTTCTCTTGCTTCCCAGTGTGAACTGACTTTTGCTGCTTTTCTGGCCAACGTACTGTAAGGAGTCGTGTTTTCGACAAGTCTTGCCTGATACCCTTCTTTGTTCCAATTGAGCCTAGCTTTCTGATGGCAACACATGTTTCAACTTCAACTGTTTTACGCAAGCCACTGTTTAATCTTGTGCAGTAGAGTTTGAGCTATTTCATATTAGCTAACATTATGATCTTGTAATCAAGCAGTACTTTCTAGATGAACAATTAGGGGAAACAGTATATGTATTGAATAGAAGACTCTCAGACTTCTACAAAAAGATATTTTAATACTGTGAAAAAAAAGATATCAGAAGTAGAGTATGAGCCTTCTGGAGAAATGGAAAGTCCTGAGATGCTGCACATGGTGACCAAAGGAAATTACTCTCAGAATTAGCCATGGGACAACCAGCAGGGCATGCTGATGGCTTTTGCCGTTTTTATAAATTTGTATATGTCTTGTGCTGTCTGAAGTTAGGAATATTGAATTGGAATTAGAAAATCAGTACCCGTGGTCATGCAGTTTATTCAGTGGAAATAACCAACAGTACATACAATCTATAAATTGATCCAACAGCAATAAAACAATATATCCTCTAGGGGAACGCTTCTGTTGTTGTGTAAAAACCACTTGCACTATTGCTAATAGCAACTGGCTACTAAACCTGATGGTGTTCTTAGACTCTGGCTGTACACCTCCAGCTCTCTTAAGTTGATTTGTTTGTGTCTTTCATCACAGGTATTGCAAATCAGCTGGTTTATTCTCACCTCTAACTGAATCATATTGTAACCTGTCACATTCAGCAGAGTGTTGTTTGATATTTGAGGAAAGTAAATAAATCAGCAATGCTAATCAGTAAGTAGCATGTGCCAGTGAAACCCTGATTTGGACAAAATGACTCACACTGCCCAGTGTCAGTGGGTTTATAGGGGAAAAATAAATGAAGGTCAATTAAGTTTCTTTGAGCTTCACAATCTTACTCACACTAGACAGAATTATCTTCTAACCACATTTTTTAGAACCAAAATACTTTTTCTTGCTTTTATTCCCCTCCTGATCCACTCATTCCTAATCCATTGAAAAATAATGCAGCTTTTTTACCTCCCTTATATTTTTTTTACTCTTTAAAGTGAAAGCTTTTGGAAAACTGCTTTTCAACTCCTTATGAGGAGAAAAAATGTTGTGGTTTAAAAAATTATATTTTTTTAAATTTTAAATACTTAGCCTTAAAGAGGAATTTAACTTAGAGAAAGGAAATAAAAGCAATTGATTGATCTGAGTTGATTATCATTTTGATTTACACACCAGATCCTTCTTATGCTGTTGAAAGTGGCGAAAAGTCAAAGTTTTTTGGGAAAGAGAAAGCAATATTTCAGCCATTAATGATAATGAGAAGAAGAAGACGAAGAAGAAGAAGAAGAAGAAGAAGAAGAAGAAGAAGAAGAAGAAGAAGAAGAAGAAGAAAAAGAATAACAACAACAAATGCATTAAGAACTTTATTCAACAACCATTTATTAAAAAATCTTTAAAGTTTAAACATTTAACCTGCAAGTATGTTCTCTACCACAATGCACTTATGATGCTATAAAGATTAATTTTCATATAAAATCTAACTTAAAATAATTCTAGACCACTTTCCATTTAAAAATTATATTCTTTCTTATGTGAAGTTTATTAGTAAATTAAGCTGAATATCCATTATGGTCCATTAACTGAAAAGGAATGAGCTTTACTGTTCCTGCTCATGTCATAAAACCATCTTTTCTTCAACTCAAGAAAAAGTTCTGTTTAGAACTAAAATAATTCTCACAATGATATGTAATGTGAGCAAAAGGTAGGAAATTAAAATATAGCCTACATTACCTTAGGCATGGTCCTTGCCTTTTTACACTAGGACTTAGCGCTATCTCTGAAGAACTCATTTGAAACAGGAAGGAGTGGCAGTCTAAGAAAACATCACCTTTCATACAGAGGTGAAGAGTGACATGTTGGCAAAGAGAAACATGGTACATCTATGAATGCAGTTATTCTGCTTTCCATCAGGTTTCCTAATCATATGCTTCTGTGTCTCTTGCTGGTCTCATAGACATTTTAATTTCTTGAAATTTTACATATCTCATTGAAGCACCTGAGAGGAGATGAAAGTTACTGCATGTGCCTTGTGTAATTAAAGCTCCAAATTGTGTTTCTTTTATTAGTTGATGCAAATTGTGTTTCTTTTATTAGTTGATGCTAGAAGGGGCCCTTTCTTTCTGCTGACAGAGACAAAATGCTTTAGCATCTCATCTAAGTGTCAAAATTTAGCTAAAATGAATGTGGGTATTGGTTGAATCATATGAATAAATCATGATTTTAAAAGACACGTGCACTTTTAAAAGAGATAATGCAGACACTTACGCTGTTCACCAAGTCTAGTTTTGTCTCCACAGTCATATTCTGGGATATGAAATCTGTGCATTCATGAAATCCACAATATACAGAGCTGAGTGAAATTGTATGTAGCAATTTCTCTTTACTTTGTTTTTGTCTTTGCAAATAAGGAGTTCTTAAATTGTTTTGCAGAAGATCTTCCATCCCTGTTGTGATTGATGGCTAGTAAACTGCTGGGGACAATTCCAAATGGTGGGTAAGAAACACCATCTCATTTATGTTTATGTCATATCTGTTGCAAATTAAACTAAAAACACAAAGTTTGCGCACTAAAATGGTTACCTTGTGGCGCAATGTGCCTATAAAACAGCATGCTAACAAGCACAACATGATAAACGAAATGCAATAACCTTCATAATTTCAGATTCTCCCAGAGGCAGATGCTAAGGCTATCACCTGTTGAGCTTCAGTTGGTGACAGCATAACAGTATCTCCAAGAAAGTACTCGCTAGACTTGCTTTATAAGCGGTGAGTGGCTACTAGCACACACTTGGTTAACTTCACAAATGCTGCATCTGAGATAAGATTTGTAATTCAAATAACCATATGCACAGGCAGTGGTAGTTTTCTTGCTGGATTATTGGTGCTCCTGAATAGGGATGACCTGTTTTCTTCAGCAGATGGCAGCAGTACAGATACATGCTAATAGCTGGACTCTAGAAGCTGTTTTTAAATAAAGTTGCTATTTTCACGTACGATCACTATTCTAAGTGTAACACCTGAGCATCTACCAGTCAGATGTTAAACCTCATCCTCAGCTTCAAAAGTGATATGATTCACATGTGCATAACAGCTTTGTTTAAAAAAACACGGTAATCAAACAAACAAACAAAAACCTTAATGATCAATGCTACTTTACTTTTATGTGCCAGTAAACATTTAGCAGCATTAACTATCTAGCTGTACATGCAGATATATTTTCCCTCATAAGGTGTCTCATGGTACTACCTGAAAGGTTTTTCATCAGCATTATGACTCTCTTCAGAAACATATCAGTAAAGCACAATTTTGGAAGGGGGAAGAAGACAAGAATGTCTCTAGGATTGGTTTATCCTCCATAAAAAGTGGCTGGTTTACATCATACAAATAAACACTCATTTGATTCAAACATGCATAATTCAGTTAACTATATTTAAAGTGTCAGAAATATTAAAATGATCCCTTCAACATCCCTGAAATGCTGTAGCTGGGCCTTTATTTTCGAAGGAGAGGGAGACAAGAAGAGAGGTGTGTTCCCACAGAAGCTCAGAAGTGAGTCGTAATACTAGAGTCTAGCCCTTTCTCATTATACTCTTCTTAGGTGCAAGAAACTTGGTTTCAGATTCCTCTACCTGGTTCAGCAGAGCAAATGGCATTTGCTTCCCGTCCAGTGAGTGCTCTTGCCCCAGGGCTATGAAAATACAGTTGTCTGTTCAATCTGATATGTTAAATATTTGATTACTCTAACACAGAGGTTGAATACAGGGAGAGCATCATGTACCTCAGATGCAGGTAAGAAGCAAAGAGAGGCTCCCCACATGATACCCCTGAGTTGCTGCAGCATAAAATTAGAACCTCAGATTTATACCATATGTTTCCTAAAACTATCCCAAGGAATTCAGGGTCTCATGCCTGTAAGATTTCCGGCCTTTACACTCCTAGCAAGAAATAGTAGATTTCTAGAGCAAAAATTGTAAGTCTGTAAGGGAGAAGCAAATCCTAAAATGAACAAAAGAAAACATGAACAGTTTCAATGGATAGATCACATTCTTCTTCTTTTATTTAAAATGTTCAGTGATAGTATTTACTTAGGTGACAGACTATTGTGATTCTGTGAGATGAGGAATTTCCTAGATGTAAAAAAAAAAAACTATTAGTCTAGTTTTCAACAAAACTCAGATGCATATGATGGAAATGCTAAATAGTTCAGAGGTTTAAATACCATGGGATAAATAGTGCTGAATATATTCCCAAAATTTGTAGCTGAGGTTTTTACCTCTGCATTTATTTTTCAAGGCCTTAGGTATCCCAAGTGCTTTTGTCTTTCCTTGCTATACTTCATGCAGCTGGTTTGTATCTAAAGCCATCTCCCATAGTTTACCATAGCAATTCACTAAATTTAAAAAAATGTTGCTTTTGGTTTGAGTTATGATAATTGCTAGCCTATTACTAAAAAATAGTATCTTCCATGGTGACAACATACAAACATACATGTTCCCTCCAAGCAACTATAAGTAAGGACAGAAAAAAAGATAAGCTTAACGTCTCATATTGATTGCTGGGTCAATGCTGTTCTTGAAACTCTAAAATATGAATGAACAGCCTTTGAACAGAGTAAGACACTAGATACTTTTGACCAAAACTGGAATGCATTTCTGCACTACTACTCACTAAAAAGAACAAATAGAGAATAATCCTCAGATGATCAACTTTGTATCTACAAGGGCTTCCTCTGTGTAGGCTAAAAAATAAATACATATTGACCAAATGACAAGTTTCAGAAGATACGATCATTGTTTCAAGGAAGTACATAACAGAAAAGGACAAGATTGATTTAGATCATTCCAAAGGGACTGATACACAATTAATGGGAGGAAATTAAGCATAGAAATTTCTGGACCGGACACCAGAAAATATTTAATTATGGAGATATCTGACAGATTATGAAAGATTCTGTAAGAGCAAACAGAAGAAATTGCAATGTTTCTATAGAACTGGATGTGCCAAGGTGCTAGTGAATGCAAAAATCTTATTGGGCATGGTGGATAGAGGAAAACCCTAGAGAAAATGGAATTCTCAGTTTTAGATAAAAATATTACATATTTAAAAAACCCTAGAATTTATAGCTCTAGTGACTGAGAGGAAATTGCAAAAGTTCAGCAGGCACAGTTGACATTATTGTGGGGGTCTGCTACAGGACACCTGACCAGGAAGACCAAGTGGACAAGGCCCTCTATAGAAAGATAGGAGCCGCCTCATGTCCACAAGCCCTGGTGATCCTAGGGAATTTCAACCACCCCAACATCTGTTGGAGGGACAACACAGCAGGGTATAAGCAATCGAGGAGGTTCCTGGAATGTGTGGATGATAACATCCTTCTCTAAGTGACTGAGGAAACAATGAGAAGACGTGTTATGCTGGACCTTGTACTCATCAGCAAGAAGGCGCTGGTGGGGAATGTGAAGTTCAAAGGCAGCCTTGGTTGCAGTGACCATGAAATGGTGGAGTTCAAGATCCTTAGGGCAGCGAGGAGGGCACACAAGAAGCTCCCTACCCTGGGTTTCAGGAGAGAAGACTTTGGCCTCTTCAGGGACCTGCTCCGTAGAGTACCATGGACAAAGCCCTGGAGAGAAGAAAGCTGGTTAATACTCCAGGATCACCTCCTCCAAGCTCGGGAGAGATGCATCCTAACAAAGAGGAAGTCGGGCAAAAAGAGCAGGAGGCCTGCATGGATGAACAAGAAGCTCCCAGAAAATGTCAAGCACAAAAAGGAAGCCCACAGAAGGCGGAAGGAAGGACAGCTAGCCTGGCAGGAATACAGAGAAATTGATCAAGCAGTCAGGCATCAGGTCAGGAAAGTAAAAGCCCTGATAGAATTAAATATGACCAGGGACATCAAGGGCAACAAGAAAAGTTTCTATAGATATGTCAGTGACAAAAGGAAGACTAGGGAAAATGTGGTTCCTCTCCGGAAGGAAATGGGAGGCCTGGTTACCCAGGGTATGGAGAAGGTTGAGGTACACAATGAATTCAGTATACTGGTGGATGAAGTTGCTAAGCCACTATCTGTCAGATCTGAGAAGTCATGGCAATTCAGTGAAGTTCCCACTGACTGGAAAAGGGGAAACAACCCCCATTTTCAACACCCATTATTAAAAAGGGCAAAGTTTAAGACCCAGGTGAGATGGTTGCATATAAAGATTTGTAGCCAATGTCTCTATGTTGAAGTGGAGACCAATGACAAGTGGCATTCCTCAGGGTCAGTATTGGGACCGGCACTGTTTAACATCTTCTTTGGTGAAATGGACAGTGGGATTGAGTGCATTGTCAGCAAGTTTGTTGACAACACCAAACTGAATGGTGCAGTTACGAGGCCGTAAGGAAGGAATGCCATCCAGAGGGACCTTGACGGGCTTGAGAAGTGGACCCGTGTGAACCTCATGAAGTTCAACAAGACCAAGTACAAGATCCTGCACATGGATCGGGGAAATCCCACGTACAAATACAGGATGTGTGGAGAAAGGATTGAAAGCAGACCTGAGGAGAAGAGCTTGGGGGTACTTGTTGATGAGACACTCAACATGGTCCAAAAGTGTGCGTGCGCAGCCCAGAAGGCCAACTGCATACAGGGCTGCATCAAAGAAGCTTGGCCATCAGATCAAGGGAGAGATTTCTGCCTCTTTGCTCAGGTGAGACCATACTTGGAATCCTGTGTCCAGCCCCAATGCCCTGAGCACAGGAAAGACATGGACTTGTTGGAATGGGTCCAGAGGAGGGTCACAGAAAGCATCAGAGGAAAGGCTGTGAGAGTTGCGGGTGTTGAGCCTGGAGAAGACAAGGCTCTGGGAAGACCTCATTTCAACCTTCCAGTACCTGAAGGGGGCCTACAAGAAAGGTGGAGAGGGACTTCGTACAAAGGCCTGTAGGGACAGGACAAGGGGTGGTGGCTTTAAACTGAAATACGGTAGATTCAGGTTAGACACAAGAAAGAAATTCTTCACCAACCTTCACACGTTGCCCAGAGCAGTTGTGACTTCCCCCTGCCTGGAAGTCTTCAAGGCCAGGTTAGATTGGGCTTTGAGAAACCTGGTCTAGTGGAAGGTGTTCTGACCATGTTTGGGGTTTGGAACTAGATGACCTTTAAGGTCCCTTCCAATGCAAACCACTCTATGATTCAATGATTTGAAATAGATTTACTCTAAATTTTGATGTCTTTAATTTCTGGAGAAACAGGAGTCTGGATAAAATGATCCAATAGCTAATTATTCCCAGTGTTGAATGAATGAAAATATTATTTTGATTTAGTTTAAGCTTCTTTTATTTCAGCTTACGGTTTTAAGAATATTGATGAAATTTTCTATCTTTGTTACACAGATGTCTCCTCTTATAAGCTTTTCCAAGTGTATGTTTATGTGATATGATCACAAATCTCACTATGTTTCTTCTTTTAATTTTAGTAATGTAATTATTAAATCATTACTAGGAACTCATTCTTAGCCCTTTTCCATTGACAAGACTTTTTCTTTACCTGATCAACTTTACAGGACTAAGCACAGGAATGAAGTCAGTATTACTGTTTCACTGTGCCTTCTAAATATCCCCAGTTTTAGGAAATTTTCCCTTGAACTTCAGTACCTGTACAACCCTGTCATTTCTTTTAAAAAACCCTTCTGTTGCTTAATTTTGGTTGAAAGGGGAAAGTGGGGGCTAGCAGGAGTCCTTTATTATTTCCTCTCCAGGGAGAAGTTATTTATGCATGCACAGCCACCCATGTAGAAGACTACAAGTACTTTCCAGACTGACCTAGCTGTATGTATGTCAGTTTGTCTCCAAAGGTCCTGCAGCTGTACTGTGGTAGCATGGTACGCAGCCTAGCAAGCACTGTATTTAGGAACATGCCAAAAAAGTTCAAGGAACAGAAAGAATAGATACAGGTTTGTGAATTTTCTTTGTAGACTGTGATTTTTGGAGAGTTGCAGTCCCTTTCCCAAATGAGAATAAATATCAGGGAAACAGTGATTCTGTGGTTCCCAGCAGTGTTAAGCAGTTCTTCCACACATTGACTTCATTGTTGAGCCCCATATTTTGCAGGACAGATCAAATGCTATCATCTCACTTCTAAACAGAAATTAACTAAGAGATACACCATCTCTCCTTTGCTTTTTTCTTAAAACATTTTTGATGAAAAATCCTGCAGGATTTTTCCACATTGTAAAGGCTGAGACCAGCAAGTTAATAATTACCCTTTGTCCTGGGTTCTGCTGGAATATGGTTAATTTTCACTTGAAGCCGGGAGGGCTGACCCAAACTAGCCAAACAAACAGGATTGTCAACAACGTGTGATATCATGCTCAGTATTGAAGAGGGGTAGCTGGCCAGGGAAGGGTAATTTGCTGCTTGAGGAGTGAGATGAGCACTCTACATATTATGTTTGTGAGTATTATTGCTGTTATTATCTTCTCTCTTTGCAGTTCTGTGAAACTGTCTTTATCCCAATCCATGGGTTTTTATTTTTTCTTCTGATTCTCCTCCACATCCCACTGGTGGAGGAGGAGTAAGAGAGTGACTATGTGGTCCTTTGTTGACGACTGGGGCTAAACCATGACAGTCCTTTTTGGTGCTCAAGAACGGGTGGGATAATGGCAGGTCTGACCAGAGTGTGCTGAACAACTTTCTTATAATTTGTTACATGCAATTATTACATTAGTTAAATAGTCACCGGTCACAATGTTGTTTTGTTTGGTTATGTGGTTGTGTTTTGCAAATCCTTACTTGCCATATGTATTCCCTGTGTGATGTTTATTACTTCTGGGAAAACGACCAGAATTATCATTTGGCTGTTCCGTTCAACTGTTTTTATCCCAACACATGAGTTTTGCCTTTTTCTTCCAATTCTCTTCCACATCCCACCAGGAGAAACGAGTGAGAGAACCACATGGTTCTTGCTGTCATCTGGGGCTAAACCATGACACCCTCACCACATAAACAGTGTACACTCAAAGCCTGGGCACAAGAAATCATATTGTCCAACTGAGAGACGCAGTCTTACAGAACAGAGAGAATTGTCACAGCGGTTGCTTATAACAAACAAAGTCTACAGTCCTCTCGTCCCACTGATTTCCATGGATCAATAATGGGAGTAAATCGATGCACAAGGAGATAATGATAAAAAAAAAAAAAGACCACAAAATAGCCCTTCCTATTACCAGCTTCCTTTCATCAACTCTGAAAACTGACTGCCATCCACAATATAGGGAATTGGGCCTGAAAATAGAAGTATCACTACAAGTTGCTCATTTTCTCCAAACACAAAAGAAAAACAGCATTCTCTCATTAAATTTTACAAATAAATTCAAACCATTGGCTTGAGCAAAAATGATGACATAACTAACCAAAAGATCTCCAAAGCCAGTACTGAAATCATACTGACAAGTGAATTTTTGTAAATAAATGCAGCTATATTTACAGGGAAAAAGAAGGCAAAGAATTTATTTAGTGTATAAAAATCTGCAGAACATCCTTCCGATCACTCTGTCTGTATGCAAACCCAGTCGTATATAAAGTTTTATTTGCTTCTGTAGAAAAGAATTTAGTTGCTGAGGACTTTTTTCTTCCTAACTAGCTGTCAGCTGTTACTGTCAGCAGTGATTAAACATAAGCAGGAGTTGTGATTCATCAACGGCAGATAGAATCATCACGAATGTAAAGTGTTCTTTGTTCCAAGGTCAGATTTTGTATGAAGCTAGGACAACTTTGTGCACCAATCCCTGTGTCTGGTTTCTTTATGGTAATTCATTTACTGTCATATCGTTACAGAACAAGGATAAAATTTATACGCAATTGGAGAAATACGTTCAGAAAGCATGGGGAGGATGAAACGTGTGTGTATGTATGGGTGTGTGTGTTTTGTGAACAAATGATATCCTGGATCTATGGCTATACACATATATACTAGTGTGCATATTAATACTTGATTTCTATAAAGAACCTGACGTATTCAGAGATCTCAGAACAGCTTAAAAGATTTACAGCATCCCTTCCCTGGACATTGCTTTGGCATGTTTCTTAACCAGAAAACTCCTCAAGAAGTGTCATTTACCAAATCTTTGTACACTACCTAAAACAACAGGACTCTTCTCAAGATCAGCAACTCTGGGCATTTTTAATACCTACTTAATAATAATAATTACAGATGGCTACAATGAAGTATAAAGAGATTAAGTGATTTGTTGGACTATGCACAGCAAGAAAACAACTAAACAGGGAATATGCCCTGGGATTCTGCATTTCTAATCCTATGTCTCAGCTAGCAAATTTGTAATTCCAGAGAAACTGACAAGAGTAATTGGTCTTTATGTCTCAAGATCTCATCTATCTACCACAATCTCTAGCAAACAAAGACTAACAGAAACAGTAAAATTTATTTTTCCCTGTTATTCATGCTTTAAGATTATTCTCTGCATATTCCTAAGCATTCCTTGTTTTACTTGGATATGTAGAAATGTTATGAGCTATATAGAGAGATAAAAAGTACCTCATTAATGCAGCTGGGAAGTGGGTTAGACAGTCCAAGACGTTCAAGACTTTTTAAAGCTAAACTGAAATCTTCAGCAAATGAGTCAGAGGAATTCAAATTTGGTTTATTTTTTCAGTACTAAATTCATGACCTGCTGATTTCCGAAATGAGGCAGATTTACGGTTCTTTGCTGTATACGCTTTCTAATTGTTTCTATCAAAGGAAATTTTTGAAAACAAACCATAGAATCATAGAATGGTTTAGGTTGGAAAGGATCTTAAAGACCATCTAGTTCCAACACCCCAATTACAGGTGGGGACACCTTCCACCAGACCACATTGCTCAAAGTCCCACCCAACCCACGTTTGAACACATCCCAGGAGGGGGCATCCACAAGTGCTGTGGGCAACCTGTGCCTGTGCCTCACCACTCACATAGTAAATAATTTCTTTCTTATATTTAATCTTAATCTACCCTCTTTTAGTTTGAAGCCATTACTCCTTGTCCTATCCCTACAGGCCCTTGTACAAAGTCCCTCTCCAGCTTCCTTTCCAGTCACTACGGGTACTGGAAGGTTGCAATGAAATCTGCCCAAAGCCTTCTCTCCTCCAGGCTGAACAACCCCAACTCTCTCAACCTTTCCTTACAGGAGAGGTGTTGCATCCCTCTGATCCTTTCTGTGGCCCTCCTCTGGCCTCGCTCCAACAGGTCCAGGTCTTTCCTGGGCTGGGGGCTCCAGGGCTGGATATAGGACTCCAGGTGGACTCTCAGCAGAGAAGAGTAGAGCGGCTGACTCCCCTCCCCCAACTTGTTGGCCATGATTCCTCCCTTTTTTTTTGAATTTCTTTTTCCTTCGTCTGAATTGCTACATTTTCATGATTTATGGGCTTCTAGGGATAGAACAAAATGTTATGTTTATGAAATCTTTACTCCTTCAAAACATAGCTTAGAAATTTCCTTAGTAATTCTTGCAGAAACTATTCCTGACTCTCCAGTAAACCATCACTGCCAAGGCCATCAACTAGAATCCAACCATAACTAAATAGCACTATTTATTACTTTTTAATTTCTCTCCTAGGAAATAGAAAATAAATAGAGGGACCCTTCAACCTACAAACATATAATAACATGAGGAATAATCATTGACTTTGACTATTCATGCATTTTAACAACAGGCAGTGAAAAAGCAGAGAGAATGAGACATAGGCAGCCATTGTATTCTCTTCCAAAGAGTTAAAATTTGATCATCTGATGCATACACCAGGTAATTAGATAAAAAAGTTTACGACAGTGTGGATCATTTTATGCATAATTCATGTCAAGAAAAAAGGTTTATATCTTCACAGAATATTATCTTCTTCAAATAATTTGACAATCTCTAATCAAGAGTCAGGAGGGGAGATATAGATGACCCTCATGAGTTCAGTTTTGTAAAAAATACATAGAAGTTAGAAAAATGCTTGCAGAGGAGGATAAAGGGCACAAAATACCTGAAATAGGATGATGGTACGTTAGAATAATCCAGCATATTACACTCTGGGATCTCAAAGCACTTTCCAGGCTTCAGTTCAGAAGAATCCTTGAAAAAGTTAAGTACCATTGTAAGTATTTTGGATATAATCAAATTGATAAGAAAAGTGTCATGACCTATTTTAATTTATGTAGCAACTCTCAGGAAAGCCAAACACAGAATTCAGAACTTCAAGTCTTTAGTACCTTATACAGTTATTCTAGATGAAGTCAAGGGTCAAAAAATCATTCCATCCCTAACAAATTTGTGACCAATACAGAGTATTGCTCAATTTCATTTTGTTTTGTTTCAACTCTTTCAAAGATCCGCAAGGAAACTGTCCTTGGCAGGAACTGTCTGAGAAGCTGTGATGGGACCTCTTCTGCTGAGTTTTGTCTGGTTTAGATATGGACGTTTCCCTCTCTTTACCCCAGGAAAGGATATTGGTTGTCTACAAGGCATTCCTGGAAATGATACCAAACGTTCTCCTAGACCCAGGTGACCAGTATTATGTCTGTTACACCACGATTCTCTGTCTATGAAGCACAAGGATTTCCAGAGTTCCAATTACACAGTCACTATTTTTCTCTTGTGACAGACCTTTCCTTTCACATTCCTAAACATCCTTTCCGCTGCATTCTTGCTCTCATACTTACTGAGTTTCTAATTCCTGTCACTAAAATATTAATTCTCTGTTCTATTTCTTGTATATTTCTACTTTCCAGATTTCAGTCCCTTTAGACAACTTTGCTTGGACTACTTTTTGTTAAGCGTCAGTTATCTTAGGGCATTTCCACTTGAACAGGTCCAAGAAAAGTTGAGTAACCTTTGTAATAACTCTGCTCTCTGTTCCAAAGACAAAGCACATGCAGGCAGCTCACTCCAATCACTGAAGTCAATCTACAAAGCAAACATGACTAATAGGTAGTACAAATCACCCATAATATTTCATTAAAATCATTTGGAAATCAACAGTTCTGTATACGCTGTTGTTCAGCTATCCTGAGCTTGCCTTGGGCTTATGATCCCGGCTGCCTGTAGAACACACTTTATTTTTCAGAGTTATCATTGCTCTTCTTCCGCAAGTCATTTGACTCTGATGGAGACTGAAAGACATATATCAGATCTTCGGCAGTATCCCATTGAGAGTTCTCATGGCACTTCAGTCACTTAGGCTTAATCTATGCTCTCAACTGTTAAAGATAATGACTTCAGGAATAATCTTTCATAGGTTTTATATTAAATGAGACTAAAGTACAAGCAGGGTATTAAAGTACCTTGTTATTTGAAGAGTGCTTATAGTAACCTTAAATATGGAGATGATGAAATTTCATGACCTTTATATTTATTTTTTCTTTTTTTTCCCCTCTTGTATGTGAAAGTCTGGCATGTATGCATGCTTGATCCAGACAGGTACACAGACGTCCATAACCAGGATGTATGTGCGTATATACGTAAGCTGTGCACTGGATAGTATGAGTAGCTTTTTCCTTTGAACACTTCATAGAGAATACTGCAGACTACATATTTAACTGGGTCTATTTTCTTCGCTTCATTTGACATCTGATCTCTATTATAGAGATCTGAGCTTCAAGCAGGTACTACATTTTTGGCAAGGAAAAACAAACAGAGGCCTAGATAGTGTCTTCATGGGCTCCTGTGATCACAGGATTGGGCCTTTCATCTCTCATTTAGGTAAGGGATTATTGTTTCCTCTTCTCTGAACAGAGTGACCTGCACCGTTAGACAATCACTGTATTGCATGCCACCGCTGGCTGCATTTCAATCATGCTGGGGCAATCTATTTACCCACACAACGTAGTGTGTATAAATACATTTGCATAAACACACACACATGTGCACACACTGAGACATACCATAGAGGTGATAATGATATCCCTGTGAAGAATTTCACAGTCAGGTAGAATTGAAATTGTTAATTTTAATGTTCAGAGTAAGCTTCAAGAAGGTTGAAGTCTCATTCACGTCCTTTTCACAGAACAACACACTAGTTTGATCTTGTTTTACTCACTTGCTATTAAATGACCTGCATAGCCATCTGATATAATTTCACGGGCAAAGGAAAGATGTATTTTGTGATACGTTGCAAAATATTTGTGTTTGTTTCATTTTAAGTAGAAGTTTCTATGAAGCTGCCTGACTATTTCACATATAAGAAAGACTCCTGGCAAGTATGAAGGTGATTGAGTCAGAAAAAGGCAACTTACTCTGTGATTTTTCACAAGGAGTTCAATAACAAAATGAATATTCAAAGTATAATGGAATATTCTGTGCAGTGCCAGCACTGTCAACCTTTTCTGCTCTGCTGCTCAAATTTTCCCACATCAGATTTACAATTTCCTCCCTCTGTGCAAGGGGAACATCTTAATGAATACCTACAAAGCCATGTCACCACTTCTTTCAAATTCTTCCTTCACTCTAAACAGCAATGGCTTGTTAGAAATACATCTAAAGCACTCATGCAGCCAGTTGCATGTGTTTGTAGATACAGTAGTCACTTTTTTATGTAAATAACTCATGTCACATAGAATTATCTCACCTGCTACTTCTCCACCTCTTCCCTTTTCCGTCCTCACTTCTTGTGTCTCATTTTGCACTTAAATGATACTCCCCTTTGGGGAAACACCATCCGGTAAGATTTAGGTCTGCAGAATGTACAGTGCTAAAAGACCCAGACTTCAAAGCATTTTGTACAACTAAATAATAATATCAGTAACAGCAAACTCTTAAGTACTCTGGCTCCTTAAGGCTGATACTCTCACCCATTCAGGCTTCAGAAAATTACTAATATGGGCTGACATAACAAATTAACAACAAGCGAAGTTTACAGAAGGGCAATCCACCCAAAGCCTGCCATAGTTATTAGTATGCATTTTGCAACCTTGTTTCCAGTTTGTTCAAAGTTGATGCTTGGAGGTTACACTTTCATTAAAAATTGACAACTTTTTAAATTCTAATCAAAACCAATTGTCCTTTCTACCTCTATTTATCTTGGGGTGGGGGGAGGACAATTAAAAAGAAGGAGGAGGGAAGGGAGGAGAAAAGAGAAACAAAACATAAAAGTAAGCTGACTTTGAACTGCAACAAACAGTCTCTCACATCTCTCCCTCCCTCCTTCTGTGCAGGACAGATAAGAGCTATGCAGATTGAGTGTCAGGACCTCAGCGGCAAGGGGGAAAGCTCACTTTCTGGAGTTCAGGATGCTCTTTGCAAGAAGAGAAGGTAAAAGGCTGCGAGTCTGGGAGGCAGAGGGAACAGAAGAGGAGACAATAGATCAGGCTTTTCACTGGCAATAATGCTGCAAGAGGTATGTCATTTCGCAGAGAAAAAGAAGGCAAAGAGAAGGAAAATAACAGAGCAGCAAGCTGAACAAATAAATATAAAAAGAATGAACATTTTAAAAATGTAAAATATTGATTGGAACTAATCTTTGGGCGCAGACAATATCTAAGTGGAAGCTTAAGGTAGTAGCTAACTGGGAAATACTATCATGTTTGTGTAATAAACTGGAAAGAGAGAGGAAGATACTCCCTAGGAAAAAAAAAAAAAAAGAAGAAATGTGTTTCTGAGCAAAATCCTTATGCTTTTCAGATTATTTTCATTTATAAAATACCTATAACATTTTCCTCCCACAAAGTAAACATGAATTTATGAAACAAACAGAATATAAATTTTAAAATGTGCAGTCAATCTTTTGAAACTTGACCATCTTGAAAATATTCATTTTCTCAAAAAGGTCTTCAAATAAGAAATCATAAAGAATTAATAAATAAAAAGAGATACATTTTATTTTTTTTCCAAGCAGTCATACTCTGGCTTCCCTGGAGCTGTTGTGTAACAGTGAATTACATTGGAAATGGCAGTGATGTGACTGTTCCAGTTAATGTAGCAACCATTGTACAATTAAGCTGTTATCTCACATGTACCCTCAGAGATAAGTGCGAGTTGTTGCCAGATAACAAAAATAAAAATACAGTGGGATGTATATCTATTCCTTTCACTATACCTATTCCTCTGCATTTACTTGATTTTCTACCAAAGTATGAACCCTACTTTCAGATCTGACTGTCAATAGCTAGATGTTCCATTTTTAAATTGGCTCCCAATTCCCTTTGTTCAGCATCTAAAAGTAAGTGTTTATAAACATAAGCCTAGGCAACAAGTCAGAACAAAAGAGATTCAACTTCTGTTTTGTTGTAAATAGTATTGTTCACTTAACTTCAAAGAAACTGTGCCACTTTGAACAACATCAGAATCCAAGCCTACAGTTTTACTGTATTCCTTACTGAAGAAATCAATATATGGGTATAAAATTTTTAAATAATGATAATCCAAAACAAATTTAAGCAATCTAAACAGATTTCATATTTTCATACTTGTTTCCTACTTTCAGAACATCAGTCTTTTCACTTACTTCTTTGTTTTTAAGGCTCCTATGGCATTGAAAAAAAAAAATAAATTAAGCAAACAAACAAGTAGAACACCTAAATTCCCAATTAACCAGCCAAACAAAATATCAGTGTAACACATTGGAGTCTTAGCCATATATCTGTGCAATCAGCCTTTTATAAATCACACTCCTACTCCTCCATTGGATAAAATATTCTTTACATCTTGTGCTGAAATACTGCAAGTTGTTCCTGGAGGCTGCTAAATGTTATGTTTCATTCTCCAGAAGTGACAGCTTTTCAACAGACTGTTTATAAAGTGTTTCAAGATTTCTGTAAGATGCTGTATGAAATAAAAGATATTATTATTCTGAAACCTTAGTCAGCCATGGAATTAGGATCCCAGAGCAGGGACTGAAATAAATATGCCCTTTAGATGGGAAGAGACAAAAGAGAAAAAAAAAGACTAATAATATTTCAAGGATTTTTTTATTTTAAATTAAAATGCATGGTTTAGACCATATTTCAATTATCAGTTCGACATTACTTTTTAAGCAAATGACTAGAGTTAACGAAAGAGCTACTACATATTGAATACATTTACTTTCTGCTTGGTGTAAACTCTAAATAGCCGATTAGAAAGCTGTGAATCAGAAGGACTCAGTGTACCTAATAAACCCAGCGATAAATTACAAGCTGAAAGCCGTACAAATCTTTGAAGGAGAAATGTATTCTAAGTACTCTAAGTACATGACTATGAAACTTAAATGCATAAATGTTAATGACAAACCTGCCATATCTACCAATTTCAGAAATAGTGCACATTTTGATATGCATATCAAGCTAATGCAGAAAACTATTGTGCTTAGAGGTATAAAGATACCTCAGATTTATTTAAAGAAAAAATATTACTGTGAAATGAATACTTAATTGAAGAACTTCTAATAGGAGGTTCACAGTGTGTTACCTTGTTCGTCCTTCCCCATCTTCATCACATTGGCTCATCTGGTGCCAAGCTCATGCAAACCAGAAACTTCTGATTTTGCACACTGCAAAACTGGGTTAAATTCATCTGGAGTAATTGTGAAGCCAGTGATAAGTTATCAGAGCTGAGAACGAATGTATGATTCAAAGTTTCTATAAACAGGTGATCTAGATGAACTACAGAAAAAAAAGAGAATAGCTGTTCTCTCTGTAAAGATGGGCTGCTATCTTGATGATAAAAATACACTGGTGATATGAAGTGTTATACATTTAGATACCTGGCTGTTTGTCATATCCTTGTTCTTGTTTTAACTATCTGTTTGTCCATCTACTTTAATAAGTTCTCTATCTGTACCTCTCGGCCCTTCTGATAGCTCTATCTATCTGCTACATGTAGTTGTATTACATCTATCTGATCCTTACAAAGGTGCTATCCATCTGTCATATACATATGGGACTTCTATAGTGTCAATCAAACTCAACTTCAGCTTTCTGTTTAATGTCTAAATGGATGTCTTGATGTGTATGTTGGATGACTGTTGATAATTTTATATTTCCCCGGGACAGGATCCATTTTTCACTTAATATATCCAGGTTACTTATCATTTATTCTGGCCCAGAATCCTCACATGGAGCTCTTCTTTTACAACAATAACTATAATGTATTAGTAGGAGGCTAGACATTAGGGACAAAGACTTCATCTGTCAAGACCGGTGGGTTGTTCTATGCATCTCACTACTCTTCTTCTGCAGAATAAATAATAGCAAGTAAGAACTAGGGAAACATACAATTTTAATGTAACACTAATTTCCAACTTTAGTAACTTCAGATTGTATAAGGAATGACTTTGTGAAAAAGTGATGTTATTTTTAAGTTATCCAAATACACTTACAAAGTGCAGGATTGCTATCACCTAACTTTAGAACTCAGATAGTTTACTCTTTGAAGTGTCTGTAAGCTGTCTTTGTTGAAAAGAGAAGAAGAAACTTTCAAATGGTGATTCATGTAAGTTATTCTAGGCATCCAAACTGTGATGGGATGAACCCCCTTCTTGAAGTATTTTTCTTTTTTCACTGCCTATAAAGAGAAGCCAGAGAACTAGCTTAGGGTGCACAATCACCTTCTAGACATGTAACATAAGTTAGAATAAGTCCGTATTTATTGTGACAAAGCTAAATAAAAATGCAGGTAGCTAATGTTTCGTGTAAGTGGTTGGTTCCAGCTGTGAAAGTGCAAAAGCTCAAACTATAGATGGAATACCTAATAGAACAGAATTGCAACCTTTTTCCCCTTCTTTTCTGGACACTGTGAAATGAATCCTGAACATCCTGGAAAATACTAGGAGTAGTCTACAGTTAGCGATTTCGGGAAGATTATACTTGATTGTTTCTTTTCAGGTGTCCAAGCTAATGTAAAAATACCATTATTTATCAGGGATGGTAAGGTACTTATATATATATGAACTTCTGTTGCATTTTCTATCTATAGAAAGCACAGCTACCTAACTCTGTCTGACTAAGCTACCATTCTTTGAACCAAAGCCGTAAAATAACGTGCCAGAGTTGGCAAGAATTCATAGGCATCGATGCTTTGTGCATCTTGGACTGAGACTGAAAGAGAAAATCATAACAAGGATCACAAAAGTATGCTAGAAATGCCTGGCTAAAATGCCAAAGACCTCTACCAGCCGTTGCCAGGAGCAATTAAACTCAAGGAAATAGAAGACATTCATAATAAAGACACGAAATAAAATCGGGAAGTGGTGAGCCATACAATTTCTTGTGGCTCAGGAAAATGTTCCAGCTGCCAATATTTATATTATTTTCCCAGTCTTGAACCTTTGTGGAAGAAGCAGTTTGAATCTATATTACATGCAATGCATCCGAATGTTTGGATCCTGGAACAGAAATTACATAACCAAGAGTTTTGCTTCTTCCCTATTTTTTTTTTATGTCTGGCTTAGGAAAACCAGTAAGAACAGGGTAGCTTTCAACAGCCAGTTTAACTTGTACTCAGGATGTAACAGATTTGTGCTGTTCTAGTACAGGTCGTGACAAAAGTGGATTCTGGTCTACTGCAGGGACAATAAAAATATTAAAAAATATCATAAATTTCAAAAGCTGAAACTCTCCTATATCTCCTGCTTAAGTAAACTAGGAGAAAAGAAACAAGAGCTTAGAACTGTCCCGTAAAGTCTCTCCTCCCTCTTTTACAGTGAAATAAGTACCTACAAAGACACAATCTGAAACAGTACGTTTATCGAACAAAGCTACAGCCCAGCAGCAATAACCACAGCTTCAAAGATGCTGTGGAAAGGCAAGGCAAGGCAAGGCAAGGCAAGGCAAGGAAGGGAAAGGAAAGGAAAGGAAAGGAAAGGAAAGGAAAGGAAAGGAAAGGAAAGGAAAGGAAAGGAAAGGAAAGGAAAGGAAAGGAAAGGAAAGGAAAGGAAAGGAAAGGAAAGGAAAGGAAAGGAAAGGAAA
>Ga0065711_1027193_pt1 | contig 52796 bp, 25 predicted proteins | sample Hoacrofraction12_FD_59098 | JGI IMG/M metagenome (GOLD analysis project Ga0065711, IMG submission 59098) | Hoatzin crop microbial communities from Cojedes, Venezuela - Epithelial fraction 12 v2 (version 2) | ecosystem: Host-associated > Birds > Digestive system > Esophagus > Crop | place... | reverse complement strand
CCCCGCAGGATCCTGAACTCGACCATTTCATGGTCACTGCAGCCGAGTCTACCTCCAACCTTCACGTCCTCCACCAGTCCCTCCCTGTTTGTTAACACGAGGTCCAGCAGCACGCCTTTCCTTGTTGGTTCCTCCACCACTTGCATCAGAAAGTTATCATCCATGCTCTGTAGGAACCTCCTGGATTGCGCCTGCCTAGCTGTATGGTCTAAAGCAGATGTGGCTTTGCCACCATCCAGGTCTCGGTACAACTGAATTAGCATTATGACCTTGTGCTATGGAGCTGGTCAGGTGTAGATTAGGTAGCACAGGTGGCTGTCCAGATAGACGGATGTCAGAGTGAACAGATTTTTGTGGTCTTTGGTTGACTGTGTCCACAGGCCTGTTTTGCTTCAAAGACTAAGCTGAGTACCATCTAAAGGTTAATGAAGGCTAACTGAGTGCTTCCAGTGATCAGCATAATCATGGTTCATCACACAGTATAACAGATTTTGCAAACTCAGAAATATTGTGGTCAGTTGGCTTGTTATTTCTGGGTTTGATTCCTCTGTCAATTCCCATACTCTCAGTAGCAGCTGAGTTTCTGATGCTGTAAGCTGTGCACAGGTTCACTGAAATCAACAAGTGTTCAATGAGGTGGCCATGTCCTTCTGGTGTGCTTTGTAGGGTTCAGTCTCTTGTCACAGAGTGAGTCAATAAAAACAGCAATTAAAAGCTTTTCATATTCATGAGGGTCTTTAACCTTTTTACCTTTGCTACACTATTTGCCTGTTCTAACAGCTGTTGCTGTCCATGGGCTAAAGTTTAATACCAGCTTTAATTTACTTGGATTTTTTTTGGTTTTGTTTTGTGTTTGGTTTTTTTTTTTTTTTTTCCAAATGCACCAATCTTAGCATATTTTGTCCTTTATTTCCTGTAATTATGTGGGGTCAATTCTGGTCACTTATACCTATTCATAAATCAATATTCTTTGAATGTACTATGTGAAGTTCTGTATTAACATTTAGTCTTGTAATAGGAATATGTGGATTAAAGTGTTGAAAGCATTACATACTTGTGTAGTTTTAATCAACTTCTGATCATTACCAATGCACTAACATTACTGAACATGATAACTCTTTGCTTTAGATCATGGACATTATCCCAGATTTGTAGTTTCCAGAAACTTCACAGCTCTTCATTCTGCTTAAACTTTTTGTGTGAATAAGAAACTCTTTCTCCACCTGTGGGTCAGATTCTGCGCTTTATCTTGGCTGCAACATATTTAACTTCTTAGCCAAACTACTTTGTAAAAGCATCTCTGCAATCAGCAAGCAATATTTATTAAAATTAATGAAACCCCCGACCTAATCCCCATAGTGGCATAACTTTCATAACTTTTGCATCACTAATTCAACTATAGATCAGACATCCAGGACTCTAAGCTACTGATCTTTACTGCTCTCTACTCTGTTCATTTTGTATCTTCAGTTTGTGTAAAGAACCAGGATACAGTCTAGGAACTGAAGCTGTGTGGACTTTAAAGCAGCCAAAGATTTGATTGTCTAGGACTCAGACCCATTTCTGAACTTTATTCTTAGCACATATAGTGTCATGAAGAAACAAGTTTAGAACATAAGAATGGCTGCACTGGGTGAATGCAACAGTCTGTCTACTGTGCATCCAGTCTTTTACAGGGGCTGTGAGTGGGTATCTAGGCTGGAGTAAAGACAAGGCAAGCAAAGATGATAGTTCCCCTTAACCGTCTCCTCAGCAATTTTCAGATCGGTGACTTACCGAGCTGCATATGATTTCTGTGAATATAGTAACTCTCAATGCATTTCTCTTGGATTAGTTAATACAATATCTCCATAAGCTCAGGTAAACTGTGGCAGTGATGGCTACATATCTGCTGTGGCACAGTGGGTGCAGAGCTGGAGAAAATTTAGAAAATATGGTGACTTTCCTAAATTATGGTGTGGATTCACTGTTATATTATGTTGTGTAGACATGTGACCATTCTATCACCAAAACACTAGAAGGAGATTAGGGAAGAGAATGAGAAGGATGCAGATCACAAATGAACTCTTTAATTCATAACCATGTACATAGAGAGAGCGTGCAGAAAGGCTGTAAATGGTGCATTTTTCTATTTTGTCTTATAACTCCTAAATGAGACACTTTATAGAATTACCTGTTACTAGACAGTGGAATTTCCTGGAATTTGCAATGAGGACCACAAATGTATCTGAAAGTCACTAGATGATAACTACTTTGGCAGAGAATACTAAACCTTTTATTCCAGGACTTGAGCTAATCTCTTGCCCGCTCCAGCTCATTCCTTTCCCTGACATGATGAAGGGGACATGCCATATAATCAAGGTTCTCACAGCTTCTTCAGAAGCACTTGTTACTGTGGTGACTTCTACAAGTCAATGACACATTCTCTGTTCTTTCTCTCAGTCTTTATTTAGTCCCTACACTTTTTTAAAAATTAAAGTCTTTCAAAGGTTCTGCTTTTTAAAGCATTTTAAATGTAATGCAAAAGAGTTTTCAGATATGCGCATTTAAAACTTTGGCAAAATAAGCAAATGGAGTGAAAGTGCCAAAACTTTCCCAGTTACTTTACATTCAGCAGCAGCAGAGCTGAAGATACTTCTCTATTAACTTTCAAATAAGAAACAGGTTTGGTAGTTAGGAAAAGCAACATAAAGAATCCATTTTTTCAGATCACGATACTTGATGTGTACTGCAGTGTAACAGTCTTAAACCTGTTTAAAGACTGCGAGCTTACTATTGCTATGACTACGTTCCTGCAGTTTCCAGAATTTAATTTGTGGCTATACTAACAAAAATATTTTCCAAAAAACAACAGAGGAAAAACCACCTGAACACTGTGATCTTGGGTTTACTAATTTCACTATCCTATGGCATGTTAAATGCATGGGACAAAACATGTTGTGGTGCCTCTCTAATGATAACAAGTAGCATTGCATTACTTTGTTTTTATTTTAATCATAGTTGTGTGGTTTCTAACTGATAGGGAGATAATACCTACTGGATGGCACAATGAACATGTTCATTGTAAATAACAGTCTGTTTTCTTAAAAAAGTAAGATAAAGGAGGGCTAATAATAGGCAAAGGAGAGTCAGGGTTTTGAGAGACAAACCAGACATTTCCCCTCATGGAATCACATAAGAAATGGTTAAAATCCAAATATGTAAAACTTCTAGGTAGAAATAAGGAATGTGTCAGGGGTATCTGAAAATGACCAGATGAGTGGTAGACCTACTGTAGCATGCTACAAGCACATATGTAAAATGTTGGGGTAATGCCTTCACACTCATGCTGTCCTTGCTATTTTAGTTTCAGCATGTCACAGGTGAAAAAGTCACAATGCCAGAATAGTCTTGCTGGTAGCTGTTAAAACACATTCTGCAATCCTATTTGTTTCTCCTTCTAAGCCTAAGTGCAATTACTACCATCTCGTAGGTAGCTGCCCCGTATGCTAAACAGTGCTACTTTTCTTTTTTGAGCTTTTTCAGTGTTTTTGTACTGTCCTGCTAAGGTACATTCATCCTTCATTTTGTCAGGTTAAACAACCAGAGGGATTCTAGTCTAAAAGCTTCTTGCAAACTTGCCCAGCTGGACCAGCCTAGGGATGCTACAGCCAGCAGACCAAGGTCTGAAAAGGAGAGTCTGGTTTGCCAAGAAGGAGTTACAAATAAAATCCTCCTCCACTGACTTATTGTTAGCTCTGGTCAGAGAAGTACAACAGGTTCAGTGCTTGAGACCGAGAATGCTTTTATCGTTCTATCAACTGAAGCTGTTTCCCAGCAAGCTCAACTACTCACCTAAGTACTGCCTGTAAAAAACCCAAAATACAAACAAACCTCCCTATCTCCTCCTCCAAATTATAACTTCATTGTATCAGTGGCCAGAAAAGCAAAATTACCATATTCATTTGCTAAGGTATTCCCATCTTGCCTTTTGTACATGCAAAACCACTTCTGCTTAATTAGCCCTTGCTACATAAAACTCAGCGATAACCTTATACTACGACATGAAGAGTGCATGGAGGAAAACTACAGGAGAGATTTTTTTTTTTAGCAGAATTTACCTTTCAGCTTCACTACGGAAAGACGTAGAGACTGTTTACTGTGAAGCACAGAAGTGTTAATCTCTTTGCATTGATGGAGCTCCATTTTTTTTACATAGCTGTAAAGGAAAGGATGTTTAGTTCTGGCATCCACTGTAAATAAGAAAAATGAAGGAATATTCTGATACATTGTAAATTAGCCTAAATACGGAGTTAGAGCAATATGCATTATCTGAATAGTTGGTCCAAAGAGGGTTTTTTCATACCATTCAAGTAAATACTTATGCTAAGACTTGAAATTTCACTGAAAAGGTGCATTTATCTTAGTTCTGAACTTCGTATCTAAGAGCTTATTCCTCCTAATCATATTACAGGAAGATATATGAAGTTTAACCATACCATTAATCTCAACCAGGTACACAATGTGTTGGTACAGAAGCTTTATTGCTCTGTCTCTGCTAGAAATTAATGCAAATAATTTTGACATCTTAGAGGTACTGTTATTTTGAGCAATTAAAATCTTACTGCCAGTGCAGTCCCGTGACAAGTGAACTATCATTACAAGCACAATATTATGAGGGTCTCTTGTGCCTAAAAGAATGTCTTCAAATTTTTACAGGAAAGGCATTTAATGAATCCTACACTGATATCCTTAGCAGTAGATCACACAAAGCTAATCGTAACGTCAAAGCTGTCATTAAGCACAAAAATGTCTGCGTGCACAGAGCATTTGCTTAACTGACAGAAATCTGTTCATTGTCTCTCCTTCATTTCAGAGCCAGCAGAAGGGAGAATGAGATTTCCTGAATCACTGATTCAATTAAAGTCTTCAGGAGCCTAAAAGGTGCTTTCTCCCTGCCCTGCTTCCTTCTTTTATTTCCTTTGACATAGTGCTGAGGAGAGACTGTACCTGAAAAATAGCTTTTATTTTCAGGGTCCAGAAAACTACCAGGTAGTTCCTCATTGTTTTGCTGGTTCCATATTTCATGCATTAGACACACAACCATATACAGTAAAAACAGTTCTGTGCAAGTGAACTAGAAGTGTGATTACTCTGTGATACATTTAAATTGTCAAAATAGAAGAGCAGTGCTTTTAATTCACATGGAAAATGGATGTGGGTTACTGACAAGGAGTAGGTCTAGATTTCAATATAAATTCAGACCAACAGCTTCAGGTGTGTTCAAAGTTAGAGATTCGGATTCAGATAACCTGAAAAGCAAAATAGAGAAGCATATTTAGAGAACAAAGCTAAACTTTGTGAAAAAAAACCAACCCCACCAAAAACCTCTATGACCAATGCTTGCTCGTCTAGTGAGCAATTTCTCTGTCATTTTTTAATATTAATCCCAGAACATGAGTCTAGCTCTTCATAGATTAGCAACTGCGGAGAGCTCTTGGATTTTTCAGTGTGAGCTAGCAATGTAGAAATAACAAAAAATCAAAGTGTATAGCCACTGCCAAAATGAATCTGTTATCTTGTCATGTTTACCCATTTAACGGGGTATAATGAGCAGGTCGTTCTGTGAATGTAAGAAGCCAGATGTTGAAGGCACCAACTTATAGTCCAGTGGCTTTCATCAAATGTTTCTATTCTAAAATGTGATAAGCAGAGAATGTAAGGGGTGCCATATGTGAAGCAATGTTCTGTTATGCTATGTGTTTTGAAACTATCCTGCTGCCTGTTAGGTGCCTCTATCACGAACAGAGTCCATGAGCCCATTAGTCTCTGGATTTCTATAAGATAATCAAATAATTGTCATATTCCAGTTGTCTAAATCAACTATTTAGGTGTCTATCTTTGATTGATTCACAGCAGTGATGGATAACGTACATTTCTTGGTGCACAGATTCATGCTATCCAATATTCAAACCCCCAGTCCAGGGCAAAAAGCAAACATATGGCTAAGTGCTTTGTTGGATGTGGGCCACAAGTGAGAGAACAAAAAAAAGCGGTGTTCTGTTTTCTCCCTTTGGTGAGAATCATACGTAATAGAGGTAATGTCTTTCAAAAATGAATAGTTTAGTCCTGTAATGGTTGAAAAAATGGTATCTATTTACAAAAATATATATATGCATATACTGTTGCAAGAACAGAAGTGGAGAAAATAACGCATAATATTATAAAAGAAAACTAACAAATAAATGAGGTCTAAAGGTGTAACTGTTGAGAAAATTCAGTTCTGTGTTTGCATTGCATACTACACAAAGATTTTGCTGAATAGATTCAGTGTTTGATTAATGCTTGTGGAACAATGTCATGGTCTGAAGTTGCTAATGTGGCCTAACTTCTCATTGCACTGAAAACAGATTTGACAGTGAGGACTGTCAGAATAAAGGGATTAATTTGTGTCTGGTTTCACACTTGTGCATATCTGTTTGCTCTGTTGATGTAATGAGTTTATGCTGCCATAATCAGGCTCCGAGGCTTGAAAATAAAATGAATTCACATTTCCGTAGGTAGACCTAGATGTGTTTTTCAAAGACTCAAAACTGGATGCTATTTTTCTAGAACAGAGATCTGTTCATGCCGCAGACCACCAGATAGCACACAGCAGTGGGTTTCAAACCATGGACAAAGGAATCCGTGTAACATGGCTGAGAAAAGCCTATTGTCAGTAAATATACTGTCAGAGGGTTGGGACTGCATCTCTGTTGGAAAATTTGAGGACTTTAGAAGTCAGGAAAGACTGAAAACTTCTGGTTCAGAGTCAACCAAAGGTAGCTTGGCAACTGGAGGCAATCTACCTGTTACTATGTAGAGATTTGCTTTATCCCGTGCCTTGTCAGGAAAAAGAAATAATCATTGAGGGAACTAGATTATTTGAAAGCAGTCCAGGAGGGGAGGCAACTCTACTTGAGATACTAAAAAAACAAAGCCAAAACTAAAGGGGAGTTTGTGCTTCCTAGTGGTAAAGAAGCCACCTCTCCAATGTGTCAAAGTTGTTATAATTGTTTTGACTTTAATGAACCAATGATAAATACCATGTGTGGAGCATTTTATTTCTTTTATTTTCAGAGCAATGCTCATATTTCCCAGGGCTCTGAATTTTCAGTCTTTTCCCTCCATAAATCAATCTGTAAAACTCTTTTGTTTGAACTGCAGATTAGTTGTTATTTATTGGCTGCTTTCAGGAGCCATGGCTGGCAGAACAAGTACACAGCAAATTTGAAAACATGGCAGAAAAAATAGGAGTTTATGGAGGAGTGAAGTAACTTTCCCCAACACCTCAAAGGAGGTCTACATAAGAGATGGTGTTAGAAGCAAATCTTTGTGCTCCAGGTGACTCAAAACGCAAGGAGCCACACAAGGAAACAGAAAAGGTTGGCCTTCCTCAGACCACAAGATATCTGAAGTACCAAATCTCTGCTGTACCTCACAGTGGGACATGAGAAATTTCACTCTAAGAAGACCCCTTTGAGCTGTGGCTCTGGGTGTATCTTGAAGACACAGCACCTACCTTGTTTATTTGGAACTGGCCTGCATTTATCCTAGCATTTTGCTAAGGCAACTTTCCTTTAAAAATATTTTTGGAAAACATGCTATACTGTGAAGCCTAGCAAACATCTCAGATTAATCCACTCCAAAAGCCTGCACTTCAGGAAGAAAAACCTTGATCTATAGACTTCAGCAAACATCTTAACTAGTGAAAGTTTACCCATTCATCTTTTTTCTGATATAGAAATTTCTGCCTGTTCCTCCCATTCCTCCTTGTTCTGTACTTCTCTTCTGCAATTGTCTATCTCACCCTGACTTTGCACCTGCAACATCTCAAAATGTGTTTGCAGTGGTCCTAACCACGCAAAGGTGATGAGAAGCAGTTCTAAGGGTAATGAGACCTGCATGGTGCTTGTGGGTGGCTTTGCTGTGGATTGCAATAAAATACTTTGATCTGTGGCCACTTGAGGGAGCTGCTATGAAGTGTGTGAAAGCAGGAATAAATTTTACTTTCTCTGTAGAGGTGTAGGAGATACAAAGAGATTCCCTATGGGATCCTGTGAGTTTGTACAGATGTTTATAGTATTTAAACAATACTATGTATATCCAGATTTTTTCCAAAGTTACACTTTTTATCTCTATATGGCTCTGAATTATGTCACATATAATACAAAACCTGCATGCTTCTTACTGATACCTGGTTTGGTTTTTATATGAAGTTAAATAAATATCTGTTTCAAATATCTAAGCAAATCATTTCAAAGGGCTAACCTACATTGCTGACACAAAAAGGAAAGATTTGGAATCTTATACGGGAAGAGAAGGTTGTTGACTTTCTAGCTGTGCTATCCCACTTAAAAAAAAAAACAACTTACGATATAATTTATATATGAAACCATTTGGTATAACCCAATTCTAGTTCAGTATGTTTGTCTTGCAAATAAGGATGACAACTGTATACTCCAGTAGTGGTGCTGGATGTAATGGTAATTGCTGTAGGTTACCTTAACCATCAAACCTTGAAAATAGTTATAGAGCAGTGTGGAGGGCTGCAGTCCTGAGGCCAGCCTGGGTGTGCTATTAGGTACTGAGCACAAGAACATAAGAACACAGCAGTGGCTATGCAAGGTAAGATCAAAAATGCAGCTAACCCAGAAGTCTAAACAAGATGCTGGGCTGGAGACTATATTACACCCTTCTCACACAAGTTCATGACAAGCACTCAGATGATCAGTGAATTAAAAGAAATGAGAGTGCAACGAAGACATTTGTGCTATTCTAGGCACTTTGTGCTTGGGAATTTAGATGGAAACATATTCTCATTTTGTTCAGTTTCAAGAAGTGGTTGAAGGTGGAAGCACATCAGCTTGACACACCTTGAATAAACACTGAAAGTGTCCACAGAAGCTTGGTGGAACTGTATTTAGCTGTCCATATCAGTATTGATCTGTGTTGCTGGTCTCATAACTTGCTTTATTTTGCAAGACTGAATTGAACCCTTTGAGCTGCCAACCGAGAAACTAACAACCTGAGATATCGGAGAGGTCTTTCTGGATTATCAGGGTGTGTTGTTAGTTCCCTTCACAGTACCAATGTTTAAGAATTTCAAGCTGTCAGGAGAAATGCTGTTTAATAAATATTTATACAAGCCATAAAAGTCTATAATTTGGTTAAGATTTCCTAGCTTGTTTTTCTTTTCTTCTGTTCTCTGCAACTTTTCAAACTTTTGAAATGTAAGTCAACAAAAAAAACAAAAACAGAGTCCTGTAATCAACAGTCTGATTTCCAAACTTCTCTAAGTGTCAAATTTTGTACTGGGAGGAATAGTAAGCAAATTTATGACTTAGTGCTAAAAAATATGGAAAACAGAAAAAGTCTAAATCTGAATTTTTATAAAATATCAGAAATGGTGTGCTTTTCAGAACTCTAAAGGAAAGAAAGATTACAGAGGGAACATAACTTCTGTATTTGTTCTTTCTGGGATTCTCTTTAAAAATTGTTAAAATTATATTTCTTCTACAAAGAATTTCATTTTTTTGCAAACTTAATTTTGAAGTCTTTTTGAACACACAAGTTCCAGACCTATTTGCTGTGGTACTTTGATTTTTTAGAGTGATCAGCTTGTGGGAGACTGTCAACAGGAAACCTAGCAGGAAATATTTTTGTTGTTGCTGTTTTTTTTTCAGCTGGAAAGGGTTTGCTTTTCTCTGTACAGTCTACCTGGGTGGACTGAATCCTCTGTGACACCCTATGCTTGGGCCTCAAGGAGGGCACAAGCAAGGATCCATGAAAGACCATGAACATGGACTGAGGTCATGCAGCACCTGGGGTAGCTGGATTATTTTGAGTTTTGTGGGGTTTGGGAGGGAGGGGATTGTGGGTTGATTGGTTTATTTGTTTCAAGGGGAGGCTATGGAAAGAAAATACCACTTCTTTATGTGGCTAATAAACATGGTAAAATAATAGAAAAATTAAAAACAATGTATAGCAGTAATTCTTTATTTCTGTAAACTGCTCCATTTGGATGTTTACCAATGCTCCAAACTCCTGTTTAGATTTATATGAAAATTAATGACAAATAATGCTGTGACTGGAAATAAGCAGGTCACCTGTTGGCTGTCATGTGGAAGAGGCCAGTGCTGACTTCGTACCAGCACCATGCCCACTGAATACACGATTACGGTGGGGAAATATGTGGCTTTTATCCATGCTGTCCACATTCTGTGGATTAGTGAGGGATTTCATGCTCAGCGGTTGTCAAGCTCTATGTTTTATAGGCATTAAACTCACCGTGCAAAACTTCTTACGGTTTTGCATTGTTTCTCTGCAGGACATGCTTGGGCTTAATTAATACACCAGAGGATGGTTTATTCTTTGTAAAACATGAGCCCGTTAGTGTCACAAAAAGCTCTGACATCGTGAAGATGTGAGTCACATCAGTGAAAGTTGCCTGAGGCTACATTTAACACTTGTGCACTCAAGCTGAAAAATAATTAATAAAATATTCCCAAGTGCTATGTTTTTCCCTGCCCCCCAACTCAACATCTTAATTACAAGGGAGTAGGTACAGAGAAAGCTGCTCTGTTTGTGGAGTCAGCTTGCCTTTCTTTGTGCCCTTTCTCACCGAAAAATGCTTATAGTCTCAGACTAAAGTACTCGTAGTGATATCATCAAATTGATCACAGAACCCATTTAAATAGGAACTCTCTTCTTCTTTATTGAAAGCTTTGGGGGATTACTTCTTCCAATTTATCCAATGCCTGGCATAAGTAGGACCCTGGTCCCAAGTGGAGTCTTGGGCACTATGGTAACAAAGATGTTAACAGTAATAATAATAATATGCCTACTATATCCATATGGACTATATTCCAGCAGCCTAAATTCTACATGACTTCCTATGTCTAGTCAAAAGGGAGAGCCCACCTTCTGCAAAAGTGATTTGGAGGGTCCAAGTGACATCATAAGGGGGAAACTCTAGACATAAGAACAGACAGGGGATTGGAATTGTATTTTTTTTTTTAGTTTAGTCATTGCTGTTGCAACACAAATAAGTATTTAAAGTTTAAATAAAAATTGAAAAATTAAGATAATGGGTTAATAAGTAGGTTTATGCCCCCTCCCCCACACCCCCAAAACTCTAGAGAAATATTGATACTCGTAGAAATGTCAAATTTGGTGAGTAATCACAAACTCTACAAAGGATCAGCAAAAAGCAATGTTTTTCCTGTTTAAAAATCACCACTTTCCTGCACTGTCTCAAGTACAAAAATGAAAGAGAGACAGAAAGAAAGGAGTATAACCTGCATATAAAAGCTGTAGTTTTAGCAGAGCTGGTTACAAACTTTCTATCAAGAAAACCTTTTTTCATTACACAAAGAGGCTTCCAAAAAAACCCATATTTTTTTCATCATTATTGGTAGAAGTGTTTATAAACAGATACATTGTCATGATTTTTTTACTTTGCAAAAAATCTCTTCTAGAATTTAAAAAAAACATAGAAGTTGTTGAAAAGTTGTATTCTATTATATTCTGTTATTGATGACACCAACCTCTGTTGTGCGGTTGACACGGTGGAGGGAAGGGCTGCCATCCAGAGGGACCTGGACAGGCTTGAAAGGTGGGCCAGTGCAACTGTCATGAGGTTCAACAAGGCCATGTGCCAGGTCCTGCACATGGGTTGGTGCAATCCCAAGCACAAATACAGGCTGGGCAGAGAATAGGTTGAGAGCAGCCCTGAAGATAAAGACTTGGGGGTACTGGTGGATGAAAAGCTGGACATGAGCCAACAATGTGCACTCGCAGCCCGGAAGGCTAACCATAACCTGGGCAGCATCCCCAGCGGCATGGTCAGCAGGTTGAGAGAGGGGATTCTGCCCCTCTGCTCTGCCCTGGTGAGACCCCATCTGGAGTCCTGTGTCCAGCTCTGGAGCCCTCAGCACAGGAAAGACTTGGACCTGTTGGAGCGTGTCCAGAGGAGGCCACAAAAATGATCTGAGGGCTGGAGCACCTCTCCTAGGAGGAAAGGCTGAGAGAGTTGGGACTGTTCAGCCTGGAACAGAGAAGGCTCTGGGGGAGACCTTGTAGCGGTACATGAAGGGGCTTAAAAGAAAGCTGGAGAGGGACTTTTTGCAAATGCATGTAGTGATAGGACAAGACGTAACGGATTCAAATTGAAAGAGGGTACGTTTAGTAGATATTAGGAAGAAATTCTTTACAATGAGAGTGGTGAGGCACTGGCACAGGTTGCCCACAGAAACTGTGGATGCCCTCTCTCTGGAAGTGTTCAAAACCAGGTTGGATGGGGCTTTGAGCAACCTGGTTTATAGTGGAAGGTATCCTTGCCCATGGCAGGGGGGTTGGAAGTAGGTGATCTCTAACGTCTCTTCCAACCCAAACTGTTCTATAATTCTATGATTCTGTTACTGAAATCATATAGCAGGGGTAGAAAGTAGCTGAAATATTATTTTCTATTTCAAATTAACACACAGAGTTGTTCGTGACTGAAATCTGCCATCTTGCATCAAGCATCTTGTATTTTATAAAGTTAGAGTTTCACACTTGGGACACTCAATTTTTCTTTCTAGGGTCTCTATCTTAGATCCCCAAGTATGAAATCTCACCCTTCTTGAAATAGTCAAGAAATGTTGTTCAAATCTTTAAGTGACGTGTCTGTAGCCCTTCATAGCTTATCTGGAGGCTTTACCCTAAACCCTTACTTAAATTAGATTGCTGAAGCGAGTTGGTGTGAGTACTCCCCAGAGTCTGACTATGAAGGAGATGTTTTGATCCAAGTGTCAAGCAATCTCATCGTAGCAAGGGAAGATGCCTTGCTTAATTAGAAAATGTTGTGGTTGATACTAAATAGCAGCTATCATTAATGGCTGTAAAAATAAGGTAGACTGGTTCAGTATGTATGCTGTCCTGCTTTGTGATATCAGGAAGAGTGTTTGTGCTGACACAGTTATTGATGTAAAAACAGAAGTAATATACGAATGAACAGGCTTCACAGTAAACCGGAAGTTGAAATGAATGCCTGAAATTCAGAGGTGGGACCTTAGGAGATCCATAGCTGGCTTCTGAAGCAGTATTTTTCTGCCATATTCTGGAATTGTCTTTCTGAAAAAAATCCTGTAGGATTTTATTCTGGTTGGGAATAATGGAATGGATCAAGGAGTTGAGAATTTCTAGAAAAAAATATGTATTCCTAATGGTTCTATGTTTTAGATGTGACATGGCATAAATTGTGGAAAATTTCTCTGCTGGAGGAAAGCCTGGACTCAAAGTGCTTGGGGTGTATTCAATGGAAGTACAGTTCCACGCTTGCCCCATTTGTGTATTCTTCCATAGGCATTTGTGGTTGCACAGTTTTGGAGTTAGGACCACAGGGGGTTTGGCCTGATCCTATGGGAATGTTCCTGTACTCTTCATGTGGAAGGAGGAGGAAATTCAGCCCAATAGGTCAAGGACTGTAATTCAATCTAACGAACTTGGTGCTCCACTGTTTGCACATCATGATTTCTTTTAGAGAGATTTAGACAGTGAAGGATGTCTGAGAGTCTTGCAATCAGGCAAGGATACTGAATATAACCGTATGGAGAGGTCAGAGCTTGTGAATAAAGAGATGCATTGTCAGCAATTAGCAGAAGAGAAAGTAATGTACATGAGCTCCAGATTTGCTATCAGAGTAAGAAAAAGGGTAGGAAGAGAAGTGAGCATGAACAGATGCAGTGAAAGCAGAGTCAGAGAAGAAGATTGTATTCATGCTAGCACTGGTTTCATGGATTAGCCTATAGATTTAATTTCATTATTAGGTTACCATCAGTGAAAACAACAGAGGTTGCAATCATTTTGGACAACACCAGAGCGTATTTAGTTACTGCTATCTCCCAGAGACATCTCTTGGACACTGGTAAATGTTGTATGTCTCTAAGGTTAAAGAAATAAACAATCAAGCCTGACAAATGTTGAATAACTCATCTGTTATTTGCTGTGGAACAAATAAAAGCAAAGTGATGCCTAAGGGGAATTTGGTTTTGAAGACAGATAGAAGGGAAAGTTGTTGAATACCAAATGCAACATCACTTACGAAGTTATACACAAGACTGAGAACTGCTGAACAAATATTTTGCAGGTGAAAAGAGAAGGATATTTAGGCTGAGCCTGCTCGCCTCTTCCCTTTAATTACCAAGGAATGCAAATGCAGAAAGAGGCTTTTTTTATTTTCATGGTCTAGTGTAAGGCTGTATACGGTGTTCCTCATCAGGAAGGAGAGCAGCTCTGCTTTGAGTTTTTCATCCCTACCCCCAGTTCTGTCACCGGCTTGCTAAACGACTGTGAGGTCACTCACCTCTCTGTGCTTCAGTGGCTTCACCTGTAAACGTCCAATGGTTAATTCCTCTGCAGCGTCCCCTGTGAAGCATCACTTTGTAAGCAAGGCAGCAAAATGGTCTGATGGTAAGAGTCAGATAAAGCCTTTGCAACATGCAGCAAAGACTGAGAGCGTTGCCTGACGCAGAGTGAGGATACAACAGCACAGGCTGTGCACTGCAGTGGCACGGGGGTCAGAGCCATTCTCTGGGGCTGCTGCACGGGGTCCCTAAGGGTGCTCGGTGCCCAGCTCCTGCTGAAGGCTGCTGTGGACACAGTAGGGCTTCTGGTTTAAAACTGTCTCTAGCTGTAACTGTGAAACAGAGCATGTTGGCAGTGAAAAAAGCCTGAAATTAAGAAAGCCTGATCCATATCTGGAACCTAACTTGCAGATACATAGTTTTCACTCTGTGCTGTTGAATTGACAGTGATTTTGCAAATGATTCTAGATAAACGTCGTGGAAAACATTTGCGTTGCCAACATGAGGGGCAGGATTCTCTTGACTATAAAAGGAGTGGAGAGAATCAGCTCAAATGTAGATACTTACTGTGTTGGCATGTAAATTTGGTCAAATTAATCCTGACCTCGAAGTTTTGAAATAGCAGTCATGATGTGTGAGGTCTCCAGGCTCCTAAGCTTAGACTTTTTATATATTTGTTGTGGTTTCCATGTATTTAGGGCTGACATTGCTAACCTTTCCTCTGCCCCAGACTGTGCTGGGAACATCATGCAAAATAAAATGAGTGCCTTTTATAATCACCTGAGGCCAAGAGCTGGGTAAAGTAAAAACCACTTCACTCAGCCAAATATTGAGACACTTTGTGCTAGAGCCACAGGATCTGACAATGCTGAAATGTTGGCTTCACTTCAATTCCCCTCTGCTGCGTCTTCATCGCTCGCCTGCCTCCCAAGCTTAATTCAGATATAATCTTGGAAACAGCCACATTCTACACTAGTGAATAAAGATGACATGCTGCCTTATTGTTCCTCTTCCTGATTCCACCTTCCATTGATTTATTAAACCCCTGAGTTTTGATGACAAACTATTTTTCATTGTATTTCTCATAAGGGGCATTTATCGCACATAGATCACTGTTGATGTTGATCCATGGCTCATGTGGAGAGCAGCATTTGTGGATTTTCTTACTTATGTTTATACTTGGCTAAAAGCTATTCTGAAGTAAACAGTAGTAATGCCCAAGTTTACTGACATTATTTTCACATGGTTTGGGGGTTATTTCCCCATCCCAATTCTTTCTGAATTGTTTTGTTGTTCTCTGGGTGGGTGTTGGTTGAGGTATGAGTTACAGAAGTGAAATAGTACTAGTGCATGCTTTAGTGCTTTCAAACAGCTCACACTTCATAGAACAATAGTGCATTATGCTGCGTATTGTTCCATAGGCTAATTAGCTAATCAGATAATGTAGGGAAGCAAACTTGTAGCAGACATTAATTATCAATGCATGGACGGGTAGCAGATGGCAGTATTTGCAGTGCAGAATAAGCTGATGGTTCAGTGGATTAATTAAAGCTTACACAACTTCATGCCCTCCACTCAAAACCCAATGTAATAATAACTGTGTGCTTTTCAAAAAAGGAAAACACTGTTTAGCTGTGGTTCTTTAACTGATTAGATTTTCCTGCAAGTAGTAACAGAGAGTGAAAGGAATAGTCCATGTCCCAAGAATAACTCTAGCGGTCTCCATTTACCTCAGGATTGCTCAGTATGATTTGAAATAATGGGTATTTGTTGTAAAGCCATATCAACATTGCTGGGTATGAGGACTAGGCATAGCTATGTGCTTTTCTTTCCAATGATTGGGATGTAGAATCCTGCTCCATTTTGCTTTGTCTCTTGCCTAAATTAATCTACGTTACTTTTCCTTGCATTTCACCGCTGAACTATATGTGAACACTAGGGCATCTTCCCCGCAGATTGGAGATGCTGTGAACTATCTCAGCACAAAAAAATATGGATGCAATTTTAGTCTGCCCAAAATCTAAGTAAAAACTATTCCAGCTCAGATCTGAGGGAAGAACACTTGTGCCAAACTTCCACCAGCAGAGCGTTCTCTGCTGGGAAGACATTGACCCACTATCCTGAGTAATCCTCAATCTGTTACGTTCAAATACTGCTCAGCGGTGCTTTCTCTGCTCTGAGAACTGTAATTTTTCCCAGGGATGATACGCAGAGCTGCAGTGACTCCCAGGAGCTTTGGAAGGCTGCTAGGAAAGGTCAGCTCTAGCCCTTCTATGACATACTGGCAAGGGAGGGCATTTACCAATGCTGCATGGGCAGCTGTGAATGAAACATGTCTGCATCAGAGAGGAGGTCCAAGAGGAAGAGAATACCAGAGCAGTTTCCGACATATGGATGCCAGGAAGCAAGCTTTGTGCGAAACAGAATGATAGACATCTAGACTTCTTGGGTAGCATGGCTCATCAGAAGAAAGTATTGGAAGGAAAAGCATTACGGAAAGAGATATCTTATTTCTGTTACAGCCAGGTTTGCTGTGACAAATCGATTAGAAATGTGAGAGAGGCATGCTATCACATGATGCACATGATGTATTCATAAAGGAAGAAAAAGCAATAACTGCTTCGACACTAATGAGGTATAAAATATCTCACCTGACAGCCACCAACACATACAGGTCTTGATTTTTCTCTCGGCAATATGAGCTCAGTCTAGATTTTATTTTCTCCTGCTGGCTGTAAACTTTATGGGAGACACAAAACTGAGACTCTAGTCTCCCTCTGTAGGTTATAAATAAGTTTAAAGATGCAACCGTGAAGTTTATTGTCAGTTTTTGAACTTTTGACAGTGAATATCTGATTTGGTAAGCAATAAACTCACAGTACCTGGCATGTTTATGAACAAATCTTAGCTTTTGTCACTGCTGCTTTTGCATAGATCACATCTGGGCTCTACTACCTTGGCTTTCTGCAAGCCCCGGTCCTCCTCACACAGATACCAGGGTAAATCAAGAATAACTTTACTGGGGGTTATAACACACTGCTATAAAACAGTCGAAAGGACTGGATAATAAGCATAGGAAGTTCCAGCTAAACATGAGGAAGAACTTCTTCCCTCTGAGGGTGACGGAACACTGGAACAGGTTGCCCAGGGAGGCTGTGGTGTCTCCGTCTCTGGAGATAGTCAAGACCCGCCTGGACAAGGCCATGTGCAGCCTGCTGTAGGAGACCCTGCTTTGGCAGGGGGGTTGGACTAGATGACTCACAGAGGTCCCTTCCAACCCCTACCATTCTGTGATTCTGTGATAATTTGCCCAAAATGTACAATATACCAGTGCCTGGTCAGTGGGAAAGAAATCGGTGTTCCCTCAGAGTCCAGAAGAATCACACAGAGAGATACTTCACTTCTTATTTAACAAACTGGTTTGCTTTTAATTCTTTTTTTCTTTTAATTTTTTGTTTGCTGCAATGCCATTTTAGGAATGAAGGGATTTTCCTGAGTAACAGAGGAGTTCTGTTTTCCCTCTCTGTCTTGTTACCTCCCATGATTTTAATGCATTTAGATTTCTTGACTAATTTGGGGAATTTCTGTTTCCAAATCACCTACAATAAAAGATACAAAGAAACCCCCATCATTTGAGGGAAATGTTAACCAGGTTTCTTGCAGTCCTTCAGTTTTGTCTGTGGAAGGTTGGAAGATGTCCTCTGTTGGAATGTGCTGAAGTGTTGTCACCCTGATTCTCTCAGCCTGCTCCCTGAAATAGCATTTCCAGTGGGATTTCAGGGGCAGACAGACTAATGGTGAAGTAGAAACAAGACTTCCAGGACAACAGTGCCCTGGAGTCCCACATATCAGATGCTAGTAGTGGCACTGGTAGGAAAACTTTTTTGGCTTGGTCTGTTTTAACAGTGCATGACTTTTTCCTTGATTCTGGGTATGTGAAGAGACCCCATTCTCCACGTATAGAAATGTCTCTATATCTTCTAGTAAACTTCTGGAAAGTTCAATAGTGTTCTGCGTGACTAAGGGCCAAAGGAAAGCTTAAGATTTAAAAGAGATACTTAAAGGACCAAAGTCTCCACAGTTTGATGTCATAGGGCTGGATTGTTTGGAAAATATTCACAGTCAAAGAGAGCAGTAGTTATTACCATTGTGTTCTGACTCTGTTGCTCTCATTTCTGGGCAAAACTGTCCAGCTGTGAGAGCGCTGGTTTGATTAGTTGACTCTACTTTTATTCTCCCATCCTATGACACAGAGCTAGTCCTGCAAAATCAATCCCAGCAAGACTTGGTGGCACTTTCCTGCTGACTCCCTGGCGTTTCATGACTGCCTTGAGGCTAAAGCTTCCTGATGTAGCTAAAACCAATGTTTGGCTTTAGTTTTAAATTACTGTTTCTCATTCAATATCTTTCTTTTAACTTTCACCAGTCACAAAACATGTTTCCACAGCAAGAAACAGAGCAATGTAATTGCCCATGCACCCTGCCATAAATCCTTCAGGTGGTGATTTTTAAAATGTGGATAGCATAAATACTTGGACAACTTTGCTGTTTCAAAGTAAACTTGCAGATTTCAAAGCATCAGCCAAGAGATTTCCCACTGAGTTTCACTCTGCTGGAGATGTGGTTATGTCTCTGAGGCAACTCATGCTCCGATTTTTTTTGTTACTCTTGTGTTTATGTATCTATCCTTCCTCTTCCCTATGGTTATGCCAGTGGGTCAAGTACAATCAAACCCTGGGCAGGACTTGCCGAATTGCTGGCTGTTTACTTGCTGACATGAGCCCCAACAAGAGCAGAAGGCAGTCAAATAGCATCTACTTGCCAGCTGGGGAGCCAAGGTGGTGGTCGTAGCTTAGGGAGAGCAAGTGGCTATGGCCTCACCAAGGCCCTCTAGATGTTGTAATCTACTCCAGTGGTGCATGCTCTCATTTAAAGAGGTGTGTGAGTGACCCCTGTGTATTTGTAACAAGCAATCAGCAAAAATATTCATGAGTTTTCAAACAGATTTCATGAAAGTTTTGAAAATCAGGCTGGACAGACCCCTGAGAAGTTGCTGAGGCTTGGGTTCATTCTGCTCAGCACAACCTCTTCATGAACTTTCCTCACCGTCACCCCCATTTCAGCCAGCTATTTCTCTGCCCTGCTTCTATGCAGCTCTAACCACAGAGAGAGTCCCTAAACTTTCTGGGTTCTTTATTACAGAACTTACCCATAAATATAAGCGAGATAGGAGGTTTTTTCCCTGTTAACATCTAACATAAATCTTCTTTCTGCGACTGAATTAAAACCATTGGATCGGCAAACTACTGTATTTCTGCCAAGGACACAGTGTGTGACACTTCCAGCGGACTGGATAAAAATTGGGCAGTTCAGAACTGGTTTCCATGAGGCCCATCACAACCTGTGCTGTCAAGCTCCTATAACGGCCCAGTTAAGATACGTAACACTCAACTGGGAATGCACTGCATCTCTGCCAAGCAGTTGTATGTCATTCTGGCAGCGGCGGCTGCACGGAGGCAGGAGATGGTGATTTGTCCTGTTTCAAAGGCAGGAGTACTGCCAGCTTAGAGTTGACTGCAGGACAGCACAATGTTCCAGTCTCTGTCCTTATTGGGTATCTCTCCGTTATACCAAGCTGCTGTTATACACCAGTCTCTCCTTCAAACCTCTTTTCTGTGCAATAGGAAATGAATGGGCTGAGAAAAGATGCTCCGTATAAGGATTTGATATCAGTGTGATAATATATATGGGAACAGCATTAAGTCTAATTTTTAGTAAATTAACCTGTCTCCTGCCCTGATTACTAAAATCCTGTCTGGATCAGTAGAAGTGTTCATATCAAACAGCTACATGAAAAGAACACAGAGTAACAAGAACAAGAAATACATGCTGGTAATCCATTTAAATGCAAATAGCTGGCTATTTGACCTGAGATGGAAAAGTTGAAATAAGTTCAATATTAAATTCAGAGATCAAATTATCAACAAGAGTAGTATAAAAAATATGTGCATATGCTTCCTTAAGCAAAGTATTTCAATGTTAAATTCAATAAGTTTCTGCTGCTGTAAAGAGGAAGCAGACTGTTTCTTAGATTAAACTAGGGCACAACACTTAGGTACATGCAAGTGTTTTCTCTGAACACCCAAATTTTCTTTTGCTTTCAAACAAAACCTAACCTCAGCACAGGGCTGTAGATGACCGGTTCGTTTAATTGATTAATGAACTTTCTAAAGCGGTGTTACCAATCATAAGTACTCAATAATCAAGAGTTCATCTTAAAAATCAAAGTTTTTTGGTTGCTGTTGCTGTTGTTTTAAATAAATACATATTATTTTGTATTTGTCTTTTGGGTATTTTCATGTATCTTTCTGATTTTTTAAAAATATTTATCCTACACAACCCCAGAAAGTGGAATTTGTTTTTCACCAGACGGTGACTATATTTAAGCCAGCTAGTTCTAAATACTGCAGCTTTAAGAAAAAAATAATTAAATATTCTGATTGGCTTCAAATAAAAATTGTTAGTGCTGGAATCTATGGATGGCCTCAGAAACCATTTGTCCAAGCTCTCCCTTCAGAGATATTTACAACTGGTTTGACCAATTATGTATAACAACTTTTTTTTTTTTTAAGAACTCCAGTCATAGTCTATCACTGGATGATCAGCAACTCTGAAATGTTAGTTTCTGTTTAGTGTTTCGGGTAGCTCAGCTCTGAGGAAAAAAATTGTAACGTAGCGTAGAAACCTTCTATACTAATTCTAGCTGTGGGGATTTTTTTTTCTTGTGTATTATTGGAGTGAATTTTGACTCACTTGACACAAGTTCAGTGCAGTTGGATTTGGGAGAGAGATTAGCTACGTAACAGTTTAGCAGTGATCTTGCATGTCTCTGACAGAAATGTTTCTAACCTCCCTCAGATGCTCTGTCTGTGGCTACGTTGTCTGTCCCCTGCAAATGATCCTCTAGGCTCAGCTTCTTGTGCCTTTTTTCACTGGAATTTGGAGTCATCTTCCATCTTAGGGACAGAGATTTTCCAAATTTAGACTGTCTGGACTCTCTCTTTGAGTGCAGTCTGGAAGGGATTATTGCTGTGTGCCCAGTGAAAATTAGGGGCATCGTCCTCCACCACAGACCCAATTGCACACCTCTCACCATCATTTTAAAGTCTATTACTTTTGCTACCCTCCAGCAAGATGAGGTTGCTGCTGAGGAGAGGAAATAATGAGCCTTACTGAGGTACTGTCCAAAATCCATTCCAATGAGTCTTATCTGCAAAGAATACATTCACACAAGAACTTCACTTGAGTACATGAGTACACCTGGCCAAGACAATTAGAATGTAAGTCTTTTGCTATAGCTCTGTTTGTGTATTATAAAGGGGGAAGCTGGATACCAGGGAAAAGAATTCAATGCAAGTAGAGGTTCCTGAGGCTTTACTGGCACCTGACTTTATACACTCACCTTCGCTTACCGCGTAGGTACACAGACACCTTCCAGTTTATAAACAAAATACAACAGTAAAACATTCTTAGCATAACGTCATTTCTGTACCCTTGGGGATAACATCAATATCAATTTGTATTTTTATTGGCTCATTATTTAAAGATCATCTGCAGTCTTTATGGCAGACTGTGAAATGCTCTTCTTGAAAACAGATCTCTTTCAGAGTATTTTTCTCTGTTCATCTCTCTGTTTGTTTGGCTTGGAAATAGGATCTTTTAACAAGGTAATCATCTGGTATAAATGACAGTGGCTGAAAAATTGGTGCAGGAACATTATTTGTAACATTCCCATGATCTTGAATGTAATGCACTTGACCCTGGATGACGGGATGTTGGATAGCAAGTCATCAGCAAGGAGTTCACATATGATTCTTCATCACATGGATCTGGAAAGTCTCCTGCTGAAATATCTTTGAGTCCTCTGCTTTCTTACCATGATTATGGAATATTTCACGTGCACTTATCAAATGAGCCATGCTCCCACTTGATGTGGTTACAGCCCTACTTCCAGGGCCAGGTAGTAAGTTTGGTTAGGAAAGCAGCATTATTCACCCTGCTGAGCAGTGCACAGTGAGGTCTCTGCAACCCCAGTTAGACTGCTTCTGCTACACAAGTTGAAACAATTGCTTGGCTGTATCTACCTGTTACTGCTGTCCTCAGTGAAGTGCATCACTTTCAGGGCTGGGTGCTGCCTGACTAAGACTCTGAGGGCTGAGCAGTCCATCGTCTTAAACAGAAGTATCCTCTCAACTGTCTGCCAGCTGGTGTGAACTGTGGGAATGAAGTTCTCTTAGCAGATCTCTCCATTGCTGATCCCTCTGCCTGGTATAAAGTAATCTTTTGGTTAACCTGCCATATGCCTTGTTTTCTGAAGTATCTTTAAAGTGATGGCTTATAACCGTGTATCTCTGCATCTTACAAGAATTATCTCCAGACTTCTAATGAACAAGAATGTGAAGCATAAATACTGACATACACCAGCCTGGCAATTTCTGCAAGCTCCCTATTTAGGACAAAACTTTCTCTCCTGAGACACAGGAGGGTAGAACTTTTGGATTGTAACAAATGAAGTCCTTCAGCGATAGACATAGGCCTAAGCAGTCTACTTGTGTTAGCAGCCCTGGAAGCATACAGACTTGCATCAACTAAGCATCCAGCCTGCAGTGATGGTTGTGATAAAACTGGCTATCTAAAGATGACAGTTATTGAACAAAACAGCAGGAAGGATGCAAAGCCAACAGCATAGGAAAATGGGACATATCTGTGGCTCAGGCAAGACCCCTGAGAAAAATGTCTTTACAGTTAAGCTTGCAGTAAGGTAGGATAGGACTTTAACATTGTCTCCTCTAGCAGTGAAGGTGTTCTTGCTAAAGAAGAAAACTGTAGGTCACAAAGTCTTCTTGTTGCTATCTAAAACTTTTCATATCATCAGCTGCCAAACAGAAAATCATCATTTCCATCCTCTTGCCCAGACACTTCACTCCTCAGGAAAGAAGCTTTCCCTCCCTCCCTCCCTCCCCTAGAGAAAGCGTCTCTGATACACTTTTCCTACCAGCTTCCTACCAAAATAACTCTGGGGTCCGCTAACATCTGGAGTTTGAATGGGTACACAGGATGTTTCAGTAGTGAACTTATGAAGGTGAAAGAGTAGAACTGCTGTGTTGAATATTTAGGAAATATACTGCTAGCTTAGTCATTGCAGATGCTAAATTAAAACGAAACTGTGGATTTCAGAATGGGCTTTTTTACATCATTATGATTCAGAGTAGCACGTTGCTATCCACGCACAGAAAAGAAGTCAACAGAACATGAAGAGCTTTCAGAACTAATGACTTAATCATTGGTTTTTGACTGGCTTTTTTATTAATGTAGACATTATGACTCCAGGCAGGTGTTTCTTTGGCCTTTGATTTGCGTTAGTAACCCCTGTTAGTCATGACACCTTTTGAACTTTAAATTCAAATGTTAATTTTGGAAAGGAGGCAGTTGTGAACAGGAGGGATAGGGGAGAAAGGAAGAGACAAGCATTTCTTCATACACAGAGCACCGCAGCTGTGCTATGCCAGCCCCTCAGGTGGGGCACACAAATGCACTATCCCCATATGTACTACACCCCATACAGGAATAAGACTTGAACAGGTCAGTATACCTAATGCTTGTGGGTTGCTTTATGCTTTTCCCTTTCCACTTTTCTTGTTCTTGCAGGTAAAATGGCCTACAGAAGTAATGACTACAGACATTAAAAATGCCATTTGGGGTATCCAGACTCAGCAATCCATACCGTGATGCGTCGGTGCAGCTCAGCATGACAGCACCACTAACAGGTTCCTTTCTACTGCTGGCTGTCTCCCTCGTTCTAGGCTATGCTGGTGTATGTATAAGTACAGGTGCAGGCTTTGCCTATGAATACTGAGACAAGAAAGGCAGGGAACACTTCAGCCTTTCTGGTGTTGTCCATCACTATGACTTCACCCCATTCAGTAGAAACCTAACTTGTCACAGAAGTTCTTTTGAAACTGTCATGTATGTTGAATTCTTTCTTATTGCTCTGGATGCACTTTGCTTGTTTTTCCTCCACCTGGGCTTTGAACTTCTTTTCAGCCCTGCCAAAGCAGTATTTTTATATTCCTGTTGCCTGTCTTTTCTTCCCCACTTTTTCAGTGTTCTCTTTTTACATTTCATTTCTGTAGATTGTTAAGAAGCCTATTACTTTGGCAAGCAGGCCTTCAGCAGAAATTCCCAGTCTTCCTGAAGAACAAAATGGTTTGTTCTTGAGCTATTAGTAAGTTTTCTGTAGAAGTCAGCCAGCAAAGCTTTCCCTCCCATGGCTGTTTTACTGCTGATTTCATTCAGACCCTGAACTGAGATGTGGAAATCTTGGACACCCTTTAGGAGTTTGGGGAGACATCTCCATTGCATGTGTGCATTTCATTTAGTTCCTTTCAAACTGGCCCCTGATTTTTTTGCTTCTCCTCGTGTCTTTGCTGTTTGTGTTAAACAATGTGTGAACACATGTAGTTAGCGCTCATAGCTGTTGAAAGAATTCACTTAAATAGAATCTGATCAGGTTGATTTATTTAAGATGTTTCCAAAGCAGAAGATACTGTTCAAGTGTTATGTCTGTGAGTTTCATAGCCTAGCTTGAACAGGCTTATCAGATAAGCCAAGCGAAGTAACTGCAACTATGTCATTCTGCCAGTCCCAAAGGAGAGGACAACTGCAGGTGGAATCTTTAATATCTCAGCTCAGGTCTGATAACACTGTTGGCTCACCCTTTTTCTAGTGTTCATCTTAACATTTCCTACTAAAGTGCCTTAATCTTGCTATGTAGAGGTACCATTCCAATGACTTTGGGTTACAGGACCTGCCACCATTCCTCACAAACTCCTTCTGTAATACATGCCCAGTTTAATTTGTTATTGCAATGGATTGCTTCAGCCCACCCTTATCTGTTTTTTCTTTACAGGTTTTTTTTGCAAACTTCCAAAACTGCAAAAGCTACAATAACATCAGGAATACTTACATTTTATAAATAACTTCCCTTAGCAAATTAATTCCTGTCTATTTGTAGTTAATACAAAAACTGTGTTATTAAAATAAATGTGCACTTTCTTTCATAACTTGTTTCTAAAAGCAAACTCCATAGAATTGTTGGTACATTAGATTTCAGCAGACCCTAATGTGGTGAGCAGAGCTCTGAGGCTTTAGTCCAGAGCATTGTGCTCCGGATTAAATCTTTGGAGGTTAGGGTAGAAGAATATAGAGTTTCTAGAGAACATGTGGTGTGTAAATTGCATTTTTGCTAGCCTTATAGCTTGATCCAATTTGGAATTTCTTTTCACTGGAATTGCAAAAAAAAAAAAAAACATTGACAAGAGTTTATTCTGTTCCTGAATGTAAATGGCTTCTCCAGAGGCTGGGGGAAATGTCAGTGTTCCAAGAAATGGAGACTAGGACTCTTTACAATCAAACCAGTGTAATGTATTTTCCCTCCACCATGGTTTCAGCAATGACAAAAGAATCATTTTGGTTTAAATTACCCACAGTCTGTCAATCTTGGATGGCCAGGCAGAGAGATATAACATGTAACACTTCATCTCCAAATTGTGGCCAAAATTCTGAATAACTGATAAAGGGGAATGGGTTTCCACAGCAAATTCAGTCTCAGTGCTGTCAACTGTGCTTGCAGTTTGAGTAATTGTGTACTAAGCCATTAGAGGACACCTACCTCCCGTGTCCTCAGTCAGGGTAGTACACAACTGCCAAGAGCTGTGACTAGAAAGTTAAATCACAGGTTTGTTGCTAGAACGGGGAATCAGAGCTAAAATTTCATGGCAACATGCTTTCATCATTTGTATTTCACTGCTGCAGGGACTGCAAGAAAATTATTTTGCCTTCTGTTCTGTTGATGTCCCTTTTTAATTAATAAGGTACTATCCTCTTTTAGATCTCTTTCTTGTTCTTCAGGCTTGCTTTTCCATGTAACAAGAAGGATGAATCAGCTGAGACTGAGCTGATGAAGACATGGCACAATGCCTAGCTGAAGCAAATGAACACAGCTTCAAAGGACAGTGGTATCTGAGATGTTTATGTGAGACCTGAGCAGGGATTTGAGGATATTTGTATATTGGAAAATATGCAATTGAAATTTAACCAGCTCCAGGAAAGAGCTGAGGTCAACACATATTCCATTTGAAAATTAGTTTGATAAATTTTGCTATGTAACTCTGGAATTGGATCTACTTAGATCACCGAGTCCTATTCCAGCACAGGCAGCCAGTTGGGAGATTCCTGGTATACAGGTGACTAGAGAGCGTCTCTGCACATCATTGTATAGACTGGGCTGCAGAACCATCTGCTAGGTGTGCATCAGCACTCATAGTCGTTCTCTGATTGACCTGTCTGCCAAGATATATTCACTTCACTGTGGCTTTCAGGTGAAAAGTCCCATTTGTGACAAAATTACAGCTAATCTTGAAGCACCTTGCTTGCAGTTTTGCATGCCTGTTCTTTCAATAAGGTGATGTGGAAATGATCCAAAGCTTGATTTTGACACACTAAACAACCAAAGATTTTCTTACACTGTGGAAATACCTTCCGCTTTGCTTTTTGTTTTGAAATTTCTTTTTATTTGCAGAAATAGCTTTATTTCTGGTGAAAGGGAAAACCAAGTATGAAATTCAGCAAAATTTGTTTAGTTTTTGAGGGATTTTCAGTTTCTGAAAAATGTTGTGCTTTTTCTTGTGTCCTTAAAGGGAAGGAGGAGAAGTTTCAAAATGTGCTAAGTTTTCTCCAGGTGAAAAAATACTTTGCCTGGTGTACTTCATGCTGATGAAGGGAGACAAAATAAATGATTAGGAAGGAAAGGTGATATTTTCCAGGTTGTTTAGATATATAATGTGAAAACTGCATTCACTCTCTCTTGGTTTCAATGGGACATGGTGATTATACTGTGTCTGTTAAACATGTAATAGGAATGTTAGCTTGGTCACAGATTCTGTATGTTCAAGGGCATTACAGACTGCTGGCAATTTATATGTGCAAACAATTATTTTCTTTGCTGTCTTGGTGGTTTGCTCTTGTGTAAGACTACTCTTGGTCTTGGTAAGAACCACTCTTTTTTCCACTGATGCAAATCACTCTGTCTTCACAAGGTCAGTCCAATCTCTGAAATGTTCTCCAACCCCACTGCAGCAGTCAGGTCACTTGCTGTTGCCTGGTCAGAACATCATGCCTCAACTGGTCCAATCTGTTATCCTACTAAGGGACTGACCCTAGCCCTGAAAAAAACGAACGGAATAAGTCCACTGCTTTCAGCTGAAGAAAGTAGATCTTGTTTGAAGTTTCTTATTCAGTTTTTTCAGCAGAATCTAACATTATTTTGAATTCTACTCAAGCCTCCAGCAGCTTCAAAGAGTGTCAGGGACATGCAGTGCAAAGCTACTGCTATGCAACTCAATGTACAATATAACATGTCTGAGAGGAATATTGATTTTTCACAGAACATGAAAACCACAAAAGCAGGAAAACACTTTAGCATGACCTTGGCCTTCTGCACAAATAACCTAATGTTTATGTCTCAACTTACTTTTCTGATGCTTTTCTGAAGGCATTTGTCGAGTTTTTCTAAAGACAGTGATATCAGCTGCAGTATGGAAGCGATATAGCAGCTCTCTGTAGATATAGGTTGCTGTTTCATTTTCATATAAGATTTTTCCCTAGGTGAACTGAGATGCATTCTGGGGCATTGTGGTGTAGTTTAACCTCGTCTGAAGCTCACATTAACATCACACAGTCAAATGTTTGTCTCCCACTTGAGTACTGTTGGTTTTGACATCCTACTTAAGGGCTTCTGGGAAAGAAACAGAAAGGGCAAGAAGAGAGAGAGGTCTGAAGAAAACAAGTCTAATGAAACTGAATACTTAGCAAAGTACTTGAGTACTGCCATCACTAGGCTCCTCAGGCTGCACTTTTGTGATGGCTTTAAGATAATCAAATTGTGGGCAGCTGCAATTCCTCCCTGTTCACACTTCTGATCCTACTGGAGATAAAGGCAGCAAAATCTGGGTGTTGGTCTGCAAGAGAAGTCTGCCTTACTATTTCAGAAAGCTGACAGGAGAAACTGAAAATCTCTGGACAGCCCAGGTGTCTGAAGTACGATTGTAGAGAACTGGTTGTTGAATTGCAATACTGGAAAATTATTTTCCTTGGTTAGAGTTTAGAATAAGTCCATGCAGTGTCCTTTACATCTAATGTAACATCAGGACGCTAAAACAATGTTCATTTGCATTGTTTTCAAACATGGATTCCATAAATTAGCCTGTTAAACTCATGACTGGAAATGGAATCAAGAGACTATCATGCTTTTCAGTACAGCAAAGCAACCATAAATGCCATGACAGTTAATGGTGCTGGTGAGTGCTGGAGACCCTTGCAATATTATCAAAGCACATTTGTGTTTATGTCTCCACTGACATGTCCCGTTAATGTTATGGTGGATGAAATGTGCATTTCTGAAGTTTGTGCTATAGTGCTCCCGATTCATGGGATGAGGTACGCCAGCCGTAGACCAGCATCCCACAGGTGTCTTCCAGTAAGTCAGAAAGAATGGCAGAGGATCACCAAGAACAGAACTGCTGTGAGAGCTGAGAAAGCATTTGCTCTCTGCCTAGTTCAAGTACCATTCAGCTTCTGTTCTCTCCATGTTACTGGAGGCTGCAACGTAAAATACTGTTGTGGGATATAAAGGAATGGAATTTTGTGTAAATTTGAGTAAGATGAACTTTAACACTAAGTTCTGGGACACAACATTGATTTTTCTATATGAAATTAATAGAGAATATATTTCTTCACGTAGGCTTGTCTATAGAGACTATGGTTGTGGAAGACCAGTTAAATTACTGGAGGAAAGGATATCAATCTGATGATGAATTCTTTTTGGATGGTAAATCAATAACTGTAGCTGTGCAGATTAAATGCATTGCATCACTTAGGCTTTATTTTATAGCATAACAAGAATGTAAAGAAAGAAATGAAAATTAAAAAGTACAAACTTCCTGTAAGTTTCAAAAGGAGATGTGTTCATTGTCAAGGTTGGATGTGGAGCACAGACTTAACACTTTATTTTGACCAAGATAAAAAACAGTACAATTGCAAATTATTTATTATGTTAGCTTAAAATTAAAGATGGACATAATCAAGCATTAAATCTGCTGGTACAACCTTACCACTCAGCTTAGGTCCTGCTGATAACTCAATGGCAATCCCTGAACTAAACAGAAACGTCAGAAAGAAATGTGAGCTGAGGGGATGATGGAGAAAACGCTTCTTCTGAGATTTTTTAATTGTACCCTGAAACCAACAGTATAAAAGGCTATAAATAAATAAATTTCTCTACTCTTTCTGCCCTCCATGCAAGCTTTTGAGTCCACAGCATCCACCAGAGTATCACTCAGCCTTTGTTTCTCTGACCTTCAGAGAGACCCTGACCAAAGTGTGCCACAAAAAAAATTTATATTTCTCACCTGGAGGATTAATTATCTTCCCACTGCTGCACACCTTGGAGAGTGTGTGCTCTTCCTGTTCTTGAGTCTGTTTCTTTTCTTCCGTCTTTGCCTTTTGCTAAAGAGTCTAGTTTGAGCAAAAAAGAGTGTGTCCTGGGCTGCTCTGCTCTCAGCCAGTGACCAGGACGACAGCTATGTCTTAAATAGTCTGAGAGCAATGTATGTTTACCCAGCTCTAGGCAGCTGACAAGGATGTGTACTGAACCCCTTTCTCAGTTATGTAGATGCTTTATGCAATGTTCTGCAGAAACAGGAGCAGAACTTTTATCTTTGTTGTTCTTTCTTCCTCATTGTCTGGGTATTTATCTTGTTTTGTCTCCAAGAAAACATATTCATACTCGTAAGAGAGATCGACAGCATCAACTTCATCAGCTCATTTTGGCTAATATTGTCTCGAAAGAGGACAATTAATGCCACCTTCATTACCAACAAAAAAGACAGTCAAAGGAGAGGGAGCATCACAGAAATTTCTCTATACCCAAATAGAAAGGGAAAAACAGCTAGTGTTAAAATGAAAGCTTTCCTAATTACTGTAAGTTTTAAATGTTTTCACTATCTGGATCTTTGTTAGTTTGCCAGCGATGCTTTTTCTGATGTTTTAAATAGAAGGCTATTAAAAGAAGTATTTGCATGGAACTAAGCTGATCAAAGTTTCAGCTCAAAGTATTCAACCTTACTTAAAAGATGAGGTATTTGATCCAACTTCTTTAACCCTCTGTAGTTTTTTGTTCTACTAAAATTAATGCAATAATTGACTCCACTGGATTGCAATGAGAAATTGAGGGTTCAACCCTTTTTAAACTGGTATTGTAGTCTCAGTAGAGCATCTGCAGCTGGAACGTTCCCTAACTGTTAGAGCAGAATGTTGCCTTCAGAAGAAGAGATTTTCTTTTGCAACTACTGGCACAATTTTTAAGTAGTACCAACATGGCATCTTGAACAGCTCTAAAGCAGCCATCTGGATTTCCTCAACAGCCTGGGCAACTGCTGTTTAACTTAAATTACCCTGAAGTCAAGGAAATTTTAACAGTAAAGCAGCCATACAGCAGAGCTACATGATTTCATTAACCAAAAGCCTTCTTTATCTCCAGTCTGACCCTCAAGATGTTTGCTTATTTCTTGTACAGTGTAATAACTGCTTTGTCCTTATTTAGCTTCTGATCAGCTGAAGTCCTGAGTCTTCTGCAACACTGACCTATTGAGTCTGCCTCCCTAGGCTGCCTATAAAGAGTGGATACAAGCTCTGGTGAACTTTAGCTACCTGTCGAGTGGACACTTAACTTCCACGAAAATGAAAACATTTTTTTTCATCGTGACTGAAGTTCTGGGTTCTTCCCAAGATTAGGAATGAAAATAACAAGAACATCATGTGAGTTAATCCGTTTTGTGGTGGTGGTGTCTACATCTACCAGATGGATCTTGTTTTTCCAAAGCACAGTCTGCACAGAGCTAAGATTTGGGAACCTAGTGGAGTGAATCAGCCGAGCATGATGCAAAGAGCCAAGAAATGTAGAATCAAAAAAGCTTGGTATGCTTTGCTTGAAAAAAAAGTGTTTTAAGTTTCCACCAATATTTTTTCATTAAAAGCTCAAATAAATGTTTTGGTATTTAGGAGATCTTGGTTTAATTTTTTCCTGGTAAAGGTCCATTTTCTAATTGTCTATAATGAATATAAAACACTCTGAAAATATAAAGCATTATTCAGATGTGAAATTTCATTGCTGAGTACCTTCAGACACGTGTACATTGCCATGTCTTCTTGGGTCAGAGGTGAGCTTTTGAAGCAAGTTCCTCTTACCATAATTTAGTTCATATTGCAGACCAATTTCAGAAGACACAAACTGGGAGCCCATCTGAAGTAAATCTCCACCCAGAAAAACTCAGTGAAGATGTCAGGTCCTCTACCATCTGTTTTGTTCTACAGATCCATTCCCACTGCAGTGAGAATAGACACAGACATCATTCAGACCAATTAGAAAGATTTAATAGTTCACGTCCAATTTGAACAACTAACCATCAACACAAAGGTTTATCCAGGCTACCCTCATCTTTCAAGTCCCCAAACCCATCCAGCAGCTTCACAACATGCTTTCTCATGCAATTTCCCATGTCTGTGTTCCCGAACAGAAACACCTGCCGAGTTGCAGTGCCTCTTCTTTGGTTCTGATTCTGGCTGAAGCCCAGAAATACATACGGAATACAAATTAAGGAGGAACGCTTGATCAGGAAGAAGTCACAGAGAGGTTAAAACCATTCATACAGAGGTTAGAACTGTATCCTTGCAGATTCCTTTACAGAAGTGCAGTGACTTGAAGGAAAGCTAGGCATAGATCTTTAAAGTCCATTTCTGGTACGTTCTCTGTTAATTAGAACACAATGCTGTAAGTTGTATGGACTGTTCTTGCTGTTAATGTACACTGCATGAACTATCCGTAACTGTCTGCATCTCTGCAATGTGCTCTATACTACAGCTTAGAATAATCATGGGATGTTTCTGCTGGACTTATTTAAGCTCTTTGTAAACTCCATGTGGTTTTAATGAACAGAACAATGCAGTTGAACCAGCACAGAATACATATGAAGAACATCTCAGAAGGAGGGAGAAGTATTTACATTTGTAGCATCTTGGCTAGCTTTTTCTTGCCCTGCTGTTTCTTCTTTCATTTATTTTTATTGTGTTGTCACTTAGTTTAGTCACAGAGGTAACTGCTGGTGTGCCTTAATATGTTCAGTGTCTCATAGCACAGATACATGCTTTCACTCCCTGATTGCACCAAGCAGATACAGAGATTTTATAGTCAGGTATAACATATTAAACTGCTGTGACCCAATTCTCCCTTAACACGATGAGAAATACTCATTGCCATCTCTGCAGCACCTGCTCTGACTTGCTGTCTGGAGAAGCTTGTCCTGCTATATCAACTAAATTGGGTGCCTTGGGACACTAGTCACCCAAGCTGAGTGCCTAAAATGTGGCTAAGCGTGTATCTCTCACATATCTTTTTAGTGCTTCTGGGCACAGAGAGAACATTTTCTGAACACGTGTCATTAATTCATTGCCCGTTAGTGGCCTGCCCTATGTGTAAATGTCTCTGAACAGTGCCACGTGTTTAATCTGATTCCTCTGTCATTCAAAGATTTTATCTCTGGCCCAGCTTACAGTTTTTTGTGATTAAACATAAGCATAAGAGTTTTTCCCACGACATTTGTTTCGGAATTAAGGCATTGGAAAGACCTCAGCATTTCTAAAATATTGTTACCAAATCAAGACAGAAAAGGGACTGCAACTGCAGATGAGAGGTTGCAGAACAGCAGTCCATGTTGGCCAAGCAAACAGTAAATCCTGAAACACAAATGTAATATTATCAAAATCAGATTAGAAGTGAAGACTTTTCATGTAGGGGACTCATTATATGTTCTCTTTAGATTAACTACATTTACGTAGGTTTCATCAAAAAAAATTGAACTAAAATATTGGTGTGCTGACAAGTATATTTAAAGTTTGATCAAAAGCCAAGGGATTCCTTGTAAAGGCATCTTTGCCTACAGAGGACTTTAGATCTCCCCTTTAGAGAGATGCCCAGAAGATATTTTGTCACAGCTACAGCTGTGAGAACAAATGGTCTCTGGAATAAAAATACCAGTGTCACAGCTGTCAAGGCTTCTGTGTATCAGCAAAGAAGCTATTGGTCTTGTTTGGCTTTAGCTACTTTTATGCTGATTTTATTCAGGTGCATTGATCTGGCAGTACTACCATAGGTCTTACTCCTTTTATGCTGCAGCTATCTTAGCATGTATTTATATTATGCTTTAAAAGCCAAAGGCTTTTGGGAGAGAGGGAAGCTCAAAAAGATCATGCCAGTACTCTAGTGCTAAAATGGACACACTCATGTGGTTAAAAAAGAAACAAAACCACAAGATTTCTCTTCCTGACACAATCTGCTTTTTATGTCTAAGTCTTTTCAAAACAAAGGACTTCAGCAATGGACTAGATTTCTGTGCAAATAATTCCAGAGAACTTCCCCATTGCGAAAAAATGAGGGCAGTTAATACTGTTCAAATATCTAGATAACCAAACAAAATCATCATTTAAATAAAAAAAAAAAGTCAAAATCAACCAGGAGCAACAAGGTTAATTCACCTTTTTATTCTGTCTTAGCAGGATAGCAGAAGAAGCACATACTGGCAGCTCCTGTGTTTCGGGAGTGTGGTTGTAATATCCACTCACCAAGTGCTAATTCCCTAAGACAAGCCAACTTCATCACTTGAAGCCTTCTGGAGTTTTCTATCCAAACTTTTCTACAGTTAAGTACCCACAGATTTAGTGCCTTCTCTATGTTTTTCCGACTGTCACCTGCTGTATCAAATAAATTGTGATATTTCAGGACAATTAGGACTCTAATGATGATGATGATCTGCCTGATCATCTTTTGGGTGGCAGGACAGGCTTGCTTATATTGTTTGCTTTTTGACAGCATTTGGCACATTGTCCAAATTTGTCCCTGGACAATAAGAATGACCCTTGATGTCTGTGGAAAATGTGGGGCCTTCTTTTATGCCACCAGCATATTTTCCGTCTCCTCTGCGGTGGTGTCTGTAGTGATACAGAGCTCTGGGGAGGAGATGTGCCACCAGTGCTGTACTCTCCCATGGTTCTTCGTTTGCAAAATATGGTTTCAGATTGTTGCTTGTTCAAACATCAATTCACATTCTCATTTACACTGATATGCTCTTTAGCTCATTATTCTAATGTTCATCACCCTTAAGTGGCTGACACTGGAGCAACGGTGCCTGACTATATCAGGCCATAATAGAGGTTTGCACAGGGACAGGCACATAGCTCAGTAAAGTCGTGGTGCCTTTTCCATTTCCCAAGACAAGATCTAAAGTTTGTCCCAGAGCAGTGTCACATTTGTCTTCAAGGCTACTCTAATAGAAACAGCAGTGTTTTGAGGAGAGAGAAACGTGCATCCCAGGAGAGGAGAGAAGTAACTACAAAATTAAAAGAAACAAAAATCTTCCTGCAAGAACTAGAAAAACATTTGAGAAAAATAATAATTTCTTCCTATGTGAACTCATGAGCTCAACAGGCAGCAATAATATTTTTGAAATATGCTTTAGATGCATCATTTATTTTGTATTTAAAGAAAATAATTAGATTGAACTATTTTGGCAAAGTGAGACAGTGTCTGAAAAAGAACATTTTCCGCAGATTATATTAATGGAAAAAATCAGAACTCCAGCATTTTCATGAGTAAAGTTGCATTTTTTTTGTCTGGAAAACCACAGCAGTCTATTTTTCTGTCTCTCTCTCCATTTTTTGAAGGCACATTAAGATGTCTTTCTAGATCAAAAATATTTCCACCCTGTTTGTTTCTTTTCAGGCAAAATTTGTTCTCTCTGATGTTTTCATGTTTCTTCAGAGAACAACACTAATTGGCTTCCAACACAAGAAAATATCTCTATAGAAGAAAATAAATGGTGGCTGCTGTTCCTTTACATCAATTTTATGTTTCTTGGTTACCTCAGCACAGTGGATGGCTTTGATTCTTTTTTTTCTGAGAAAGGATAAGGTTCCTGCTTAATTTTTTTTTTTTTATTTATTCATTATTACATGAGGTAGATAAGAAACAAATAGAGGTATTTAAAAAGATTTGCTTTGGGGGCTATATTACATTTTATTTCCTTAGCTCTGAAAAAAATTGGTTTTGTAATGTTTCCTTTGGTTCCTTCAGGCTTAGTTCGTTTCATCAGTCACAAGGAAATATTTGTGAGACGAAAACTGAATATGAAGTTGACTGAATGGCTCCCATAGAAAATAGGGATATGGAAGTTCACATGTGTAGGAAGATTTCTTTTTTTTTTCAAATATTTATCTTGGACACTTCAATGCAGCTTTGCAGAGCAGATCTTGTCTGAAACCAGTAGCTCAGAAGAGATAACTCAGCCCCAAATTTTTGATAAGGAACATTCAGTCTGTGGATGACATCATAACACTTCTATGGTGAAACCCCAAATCATTACCCTTAGAGGTGTTTGTCTTTCAATTTGTGACAGAGGCTTCATCTACCCTATAGACAGCTATGCTGAAATACTGCTGCAGGTCCAGAGAGCTCTGTAGCTGTGTCAGCTCAGTCTAGTCTCTGCCTAAACTGAAGAGCTTCAAAATAGGCACAACAAGATACAGTCTTCGCATTCGCAAGAACTAGAACCTTTCTCTATCCAGTATCCTATTTTGATAATAGGATAATAAGAATAATAATATTTTTTATACATACCTTTTGGTATGTCTTTTCTATTTAAATCCTAGGTGACCGAACAGTGGCTTGTGGACTTGGATCACCCTGGTCAACTCTGGCTCCTTTTTAGGGTTTTGTCACACAAATAGCAGAGAGACTCCTTCAGCATCGTGGTGGCTGAGAGACCTGATTAACCACAGAGGGAAGTGAAGCAGTGAGGGCTGAGGAGGCCAACAGGGTCACCAAGTGCATACCCAGCAGTGAAGTGATGGGACACTGAAGGACCCATTCTCCTCTTCTTCCCGCTGGTGTTTCAGTTTTTACAGGGGTGTGGTTCTTATCTTTTGACATGACAATTACAGTTTGTAAACTGGGGAGGTTGCCCATCTGTGATTTCAGACTAGTTAGGAGGTTTAAATTGTAATGGTTTTACATTCAGTACAGGGGACTGACTGTTTGTACAGGTAACTCTAGCAACACAGTCACGATGGTGTGGAGAGAACAACTATCAACACTTAGTTGTCTGGTCTGAACTTACAGACTCCCACCACTTCGATTGCTAAGGAAACACCAAAAAAATTTGTGTGTCTTTTTTACTTACCCTTTGTGGTACCCCCTAATTATCATAGCTGGTTGTTTTAAAGTTTGTTGTTGTTCTGAGATTTTGATACCCTTCTGCAAATGCGTTTACAGAACATTTCCTGACCAGCCCAGGCCTTCGCATTGTACAGCTCATTCAGAAAAATGGGCAAGGAGTACTGGACTTTGGCAAGATACTATGGATGCCTTTCGTGCCTCTGTGATGCATTCTGCAATAGTCAGCAGACAAACAGGGCTTCAGGTACAAGTAAGTAAAGGACCTTCATCCTTCCTTTCTGTTCAGGGTCAAAACTTCAGATGGCATAAACTGGAGTGGCTCTGATGAAGTCACTTGCTTTTATCACATTAGGCTGGCTCACCAAAACTCTGCTGCTTTGCGTTTGCCAAATACATGACCCCGCTTTTGTAAAACTGCTTAGTCCAGAGGAACTTATAGATTTCTATGTGATCAGATATTTGACCCTGTACTGATGAATTCTGAAATCTGGGAACTGTTTTTTTTGGCAAACTGATATGGAAGTGTTCCTGCTGCTGACAATTGTCACCAGGCTTTTCTCTAGGCAGCACCAGGCTGAAATGGGTTCTGTCTTCACATGGGAAAGCTGAGCCTATCAAAACAGGCTAAGTTCTAAACCACAATAGAATGCTGGTTCATTTATTCTCTGAGAATGGTCAATGCCATTTGCAGCAAAGGAAGATGAAAAATTACAGCCGGGTTGCCAATTATTCCAATCAGAATAAAATTAAAAGGTCTGTCACTGTTTGTGCTCTAGAGTATATGTTGTTCAGAGGAAGAACTTTTTCCTGAACTCAGCTGGTGTTCGCTTCATATCCTGAAGCGTGGAATTTGATAACACTTTTAATTTTATTCCATGTATTATAAGCGCACCTATCCAATCCTTTTATCTCTGCCATGACATTTTCATATCTCATTAGTCTATCAGTCCTTCAGAGTAACTCAGATGATTTTTCTGCTCCAGGTTTATGGGCGTACAGAAGCCTTGCGACCAGCTGAGTTATTGGATAGCACAACAGAAAGCTTGTTCGTCACCTCTCTAAAGGAAAAATTGCTTTGTGATAAAGGAGTGGGATTGCTATTAGATTTGATCTCCAGTTCTGCAAAGTATCAGAAATACCATGAAGTGCATTAGTGGCTCTGTTACAGTTAATCATTTATATAGGGCAAATAACAGGACAAAACTCCAAGGGAGCTAGAATTTTGTAATTACATACACACACATATTACCAGCATCCTTGAGCGTCAGAAGCATTAAGGCAATGAGAAGTTCTCAGCATAATTTCCTTTCAAAAAAAAATACCCCAAAACAAGAAAACCTGTGTCGGACCTTTGTAGTTTTGAAGACAATAGTGAACATGAAGAGAGATGTAAAACAAAGGAGGAACATTTGGGACATCCTTGGGAAATCATCTTAATCACTTGGAACAAATCCTCTGCATACTGGGTGATTAAGATAGGCAGGACTGATTACTGTTGAGTAAATGGATCAGCAAACTGTTGTTTCACCAGTCGGTCTGAAAAGGCTAAAAAAAAAAACTGCAAAAAGATCATGTCACAGAGCAGAAAAATAGTATCACCGTTGCAGTAGTAGTAAGTTTAGGAAAACTTTGTTCAGACCGGATAAGCACTGAGACAAATAAATTGGAGGGAGTTAAAAATGAAACAGCTGAAATTGTGAGGTGATTCACTTACAGTGAAAGATAAGCGAAAATATTTAAAGATATCTAGTCCTTTGAAGACCATGAGGTCAAAGAAAGGTGGGGAAGGGTTTTGTGAAGTTTACCAGGAGACAGCTTGAAACAAATGAATAATAATAAAGAAAAGCAAATACAGGCCAAGTCTTTAAATGTTCCTGGCAGTACAGTGTTTGACATTAAATTAGCCTCCTCAGGCTACTGAGAATATCAGCATTATCTGGATATTTTAGAATGAGCCTAGATGAAGAAGAATAGTTAGAAGAGACTAAAAGACTAAATAAGCTGCATAACTACAACCAAAATAACATTTTGATATTTGAGGACAAATTCTCATCTGACTTGATGATTTTGGGGGGAGAAAAGGCTGTTCACATTATTCCCCCTGGTTTGCAGAAAGGTTTTCCACACAGCATTATAAGTTCTTAAAGGCCCCATGAAGGCAGTGGAAGAGCTGGGGAGAAAAAACATGTGGTCTCCTGTGTGGTGCCCTCATGTAATTCCCCTGTGCTGCTGTTTCGTTGGAGCTCCACCAAAGTGCATGAACTGGGTTTGTCTCTGTGCGTAAAGCACTCAGTGATCTTTGGATGATTTGTCTCTCTCTGTATAAAAAAGGTCCAAGTAATTCAGGAGGCGGAATCTCACCAGTCTCCTGAAGCACTTTGACACCTTTGCAAAATGTTCTGGTTTCTCAGTGTTCGGTTCCTGTGTAGTAGACTTGATGACCTGCAAAGCTTGCAAAGCCTGATCTCTACCTGGCTCTTACTCTTTCACAGAATATATTCCTTTTGTGAACAAGTTTTATCAAGGAGCGGCTGAAGGGCACTGAAGCTAACTAAGTTTCATTGAGGATCCATCAAGCTCTGTGTGAGTGCAGGTTTCCTCCGACCTGTCTCGGGGAGCTGACTGCAATCTGAAGGATTAGAAGCATGGGAAAAACGAGTGCAGAACTGAGTCAGGATTACATGGAAGAAAACATTCCTAACGGCAGTATTTTTTAGAAAAAGATCCTCAGCAGGAGTAAATGACAGAAGGTACTATAGTATCAATGATTAACAATAGCTTGATATTTGGCATGGAACAGACTTTTTCAGCGTTTCCGTTTTTTGAGACCTTTTACATGAAGTTTCCACAATGCTATGTAAGCCGTTAAAAGGAGTAGAATACATGCTGTTATCTCACAGTGCTACATGAGCTGCATCTGTTGAGTGAGCACTGCGATCTTTCTTACCCTTTTTTTTTCTTTCTTTAATGCTCCTCCTGTTGATATAATTTTGTTGTCTGCATCACAGGGACAGTGAGGGTGTCAATCAACCAAGATCACTAACCTAACATGCAAGGTGCTGTACAGAAGAGGAACGCTGCTAGAAATCGCATCCTGGTTAAATAAAGGTGAGCAAAAGACAAAAATCTTGGCCCTGCTCACAGTCTGGCAGGGTCATCACCAAAATTAAGCTCCACTAAACTAACTTTTACAGAGAAACTTGACATAGGACCCATAGGAACCCGCATCCTGAGTATGCCCATGTCAGCAAGCTGTGGGTACAGCCACACAAGCCACCTGTACACAGTTGGGGTAGTAAGTATTTTAGGTTTCTCATTGTCAGTATGGCTTTCTATCACTTGTAATGCACACTTGTGATGTAGATCTTCACTTTCTGTATGAGCAAAGCCAGTCAGGCTTTCCAGCCATTCTGTAATATCAGGCTTCCTTAGAAGGAGGACACGTTACCCTCAGAGCAAGAGAAAACATCAATTGGAGTGAAAGCATGCCAAAGAAACCTGTAGGTGAAGAGGGAGTGAGGAGAGGAAGGAGATAAATTGAGCTGGACAGCAGCTAGGGTATGGAAAGGGAGAAGGTACAGCATCTCTGGTATTTTTCCATTTGCAGTGCTGAATATTCTGTTGTATTAATCAGCCTCACCTTCACAGTGGCCACCTGGGCGTCAGCAAAAAACGAATGGCCAGAGCAGCACTGAGGGAAATTTAATCAAACAGTCTCCGAAGCATAGTAATGAATTAATTTGTTACACACACAAAATGTAAAATCATATAAATATGTTCCCTCCTCTTTTTACACCAGAAGAGTTCTAATGTGTGAGTTCTCATTAATATTCACTTCTCTGTCAAACAGAAGCGTTACCCACCTTTATTGGACAACGTTTAATTGTCACAAATATTTGCATTGCTGTCCTAAATCAGTGATTCTCCTTGCAGTTATCTAGCCTATTTTTATGTAAAGCACAGCTGTACTTTGAAACTGAGGAAATATCAAACCTGGGAAGTTCCCAAATGCTAGGCCAACGCTGTATACTTTGTCCCTGTGCCTTTGGATCATGCTGACATTTCTCACTCAAGGAATTGGACATGGAGGTTAATGGCCACTACTGCACACCTCTTCTCCCCATTAAAATCCTGGTATGGCAGAGGCATTAAGAAAAAAATATGAAGGCTGCACTCAGGGCAGTGTGTTTAATCACCAGCGTCGACAGATGTAGCCACATATGTTCCTGACCACTGAAAAATGCAGCCTCATGTAGCTTTGTGGTAGCTGCTTTCTCAGAGTAATCTGGTGCCTAGCTGACTTTCTAAAGGAAATGTCCTGGTTCTTTCACAACAATGTCGGGCTGAATGTGGAGCTGACTGGGTGATATTCTATGGCTTGTGTTGAGAGGAGGTCAAACAAAATCAGAAGAGTCCTTCTGCCTTTAAAAAACATGTGTCTCTATCTCAGCAGTTTAATCTGTGCTCCCACGTACCTCTTGAATGGCAAATAGTGGTTTTATTTGTGTAATATATGGTGTGGTAGCACTCCAAGGTTGTAGCTGGGTTTGCTCAGTTCTAAACACCAGTAAAGCAGACAGCAAGGTCTCTACTGTAGTGTACTTTTATTCTTCAACCCCAGTTGGTGGGACAAGAAAAGTAAGTGACAGCTGTATGACAGTGAAGAACAGGTAAAGGGAGAAAAGTAGGAGAGAAATGATCAGATCAAGAGTCAGAAGGACTAAGCAGAGGCTTCAGAAAGAGATCGAAGTGATACAGCTTTTCAGTGGTAGATGACAAGAAAGGAATAAGATGAATTGCCCAGTTTTCATAGTCTGAGTTGACTTAATGAGACTGGAGTGGATGGCTTCTGAAACATCAGTCTTGATGACTGATTCCTCTGAAAGAAATTCATATGCCCTCCCCCGTGGGACAGTGCAACAGACATGAAGACACTACTGTAGTTTATGGCACTTGCAAAGGTATCATTATGATGGACGACCAATGCACAGTTCAGGCCAAAGTCTTGGCCATGTGTTTTTCCATCCTTTGAGGTGCTTGAGGTGCCAAATGATGTTTCGTTGCGTTTAGGAGAATTTGCTTCAGTGAATTTAGGATAGTGTGTCTCACTGTTTTCCTCAAGAAAGAGACCTTGCTGGAAATATTCCAGGAGCAGGGAGACTGACCAAAAAGGAAAGCAGATTTTATCACTGGAGATCAGCTGTAGCTCGGGTTGAGTTTGCTGCTATTATAAATGGCTTGAGATTTATGCAGGCTAACAGTGCAAACAGCTACTTCTTGCTGTTTAAAGTGACTGCTACCAGTTTCATTCTTCCCGGGCAGATAAGCACAGTGCTGTGAAAAATAGTAGCATTTCAAAACTGGACTGCTCAGATAATGCACGTTACTGCTCCAGAGTCTTCTTAGTGTCTGTCTTTGCAACCAGCTGGCTAACAGCTTGTCTTCCCACCTATAAAAACAGGGGGCATGTGCACACCTGAGTGAGCAATTCAGCAACCACAGCCATGCTGGCTTTGCCACCTTCTTGTGTTTGATGCTGCTGCTGTTGTTATCACAGCAATTCCCGACAGCTCTGTTAAAGGGATTGATCTGAGATGCCTCAGTTTTGGTAAATCCATCCGTACCATGAGTGAATTGCACAAACACAAGTTTACCACATTGCGATCAAACACTTTGGGTCAGGATTGCATTGCTGGGATGTTCGTTGGCTTTATTTTGCCTGACCCATGGGTTTCTCTATACAACATCTCACAGCAAGGTGTGTAACAAGGGGCACTTAGAGAACTGGAATCACCAAATTTTGGTGAAGAGGAAGTATAACTACCTGGTTTGCCCAGAGATAACGTACTTCCTTTCACATCTTCTCGTGGCCTCTGTGGCAGGCAAGATCCTGAGCTGGATAAACTTTTAGTCTCTTTTAGTATTGTTCAGCTTGCTTTATTCTTATGTAGTCACGGAACAGCACTAGACAGCCTCTATTACCATGCTGCTTGGGGCTGAGTCACTGTGCTGTCTGGTCAGAGGTGCTGGAGTCAGTCAGTCACTGCCTGCTGTAACCCCAGAAGAGCTAACTAACGTGTAAAGAAAATCATTGGAAGCCATGGCAGCACTGCCTGGCTCTCAGGAGGCTCACACTGGTGTGCCAGTCATTACCACTGGCTAGGGGGTCCCAAGGGTCTCCATACCATCCAGCAAAGAGTTCAGTGCCATAAAAAGCAGAGCACACAGGCATGCCATTTCTCTTTGTGCCTCATTCTGTTAAAGCTTCAACACAAAGAGTGTACTTGGTTAATTATGTCATCTTGGTGAGTGTGAGGGCTGAGGGACTCCCAGGGGTGGTGAAGCAGGATGTTCTGTATCCAGCTCAGCCACGGGCTTCTCTTGACTTTGCCATTTTCTTGCTCTCTGCTCCAGTTCTTCCTTGATGAGAGAATGATAAAAATTGCATTATTCCTTAAGAAGTGAAGTGTGTGCTTACTGCAGCTGAATGGCACCTCTTTTGCCCTTTCCAGGACTGTGCACAGGAAAGGTAGCTAAGGACATACAGTGGGACTACTTCATCCACATTTTTATTATGTTTGGTTATGGATTTCATCTCCTCTTCCAGAATTTTTGTGGCAGCCAGTATATGGTGCTGTAGTATCTCACAACCCAACTGCTGTGCTATCTGCCTGGCAAAACTGCTGCTCCTACTGCTGTCAGACACACTATTTGTGCCCTTTAGTGTTAGATTGTTTAAAGAAACCTGACAGGTTGTCACCCAGCAGCTGGTATTTTCACAGGTGCCAGAATATTAACATCCAGAAGGATCCTTATCTCTATCAAGGATTTTGTAAGAAACAACCATTTAAAGCAACAAGACCTGAAAGGGGAAGACCTCGAGCAACAGGGTGAGCATGGCCATGGACATGTGTTCAGTGCTCATCTCTGCTACACAGCCAGCCTCTGCATTCCATCACATTGCAAGTCAGTGGTGACCAATTTAAAGGAAACTCATTAATCCTGCTGCCACAGAATTAAAATCCCTGTGTTGAAGTTGCATATTTGCCCACATCTTAACTTGAAATAATCACAGTGCACAGCAGAACGGCTGTTGATTACTCTGTCCAATCACATCCTTAATTAGCATTACTCAAATTTGGCAGGTATCATTCAGACTCCAGGACATGGAAGCACTGAAGAGAACGAAGCACAGGACCAGTCTCCCAGGACCCTGGGAAGTCAGCCACATTACAAGTATCTTTAAATACAACGTGGATACTTCTTTACCCCAGAGCAGAGCAACAGGGAGTTAATTCCGTGTTACACCCTGCTCTGATCATTGCTGAATGAGAAAACCTAGATAGTGTTGTTTGAATTTCTGGTAATATCTGTCAGCCAGCAACACCTCTCAAGTGGATGGACTGCAAGACAGGGACTGGAGAAGCAAAGTCCCTCCCACTGTAAGAGAAGATCAGTTTTGTGACCACCTGAGGAACCTGAACATTCCTAAATCTGTGGGATCTGACAAGATGCATTCCAGAGTCCTGAGGAAACAGGCTGATGTAGTTGCCAAGCCATTCTCCACGATATTTGAAGTCACGGAAGTCAGGTGCAGTTCCTGGTGACTGGAAAAAGGGAAACACTGCACCCACTTTTAAATGGGTACAAATGAGCACCCTGGGAACTACTGACCTGTCAGCCTCACCTCTGTGCCTGGGAAGATCATGGAACAGATCCTCCTAGAGGCTCTGCTAAGGCACATGGAGGACAGGGAGGTGATTCGAGACAACCAGCATGGATTCCGCAAGGGCAAGTCCTGCCTGACCACCCCAGTGGCCTTCTGCAGTGATAACATCAATGGACAAGGGAAGAGCTGTGGATGTCATCTTTATGCATTTCTGTAAGTCCTTTGACACAGTCCCCCACAACATCCTGCTCTCTAAATTGGAGAGATATGGATTGCGTGGGTCGACTGTTCAGTGGGTGAGGAATTGATTGGATGCTTGCATCCAGAGGGTAGTTGTCAATGGCTCAATGTCCAGATGAAGAGCAGTGACAAGCGGTGTCCCTCAGGGTCCATGCTGGGACTGGTACTGCTTAATATCTTCATCAATGACCCAGACAATGAGATCGAGTGCACCCTCAGCAAGTTTGCAGATGACACCAAGCTGAGTGGTGGGGTTGACATGCCTGAGGGATGACCTGCCATCCTGAGGGACCTAAACAAGCTTGAGAAGGTGGCCCATGTGAACTTCATGAGGTTCAACAAGGCCACGTGCAGGGTCCTACACCCAGGTCAGGGAAACCACTGGTATCAATATAGGCTGGCAGAATGAAGGGTTCGAGAACAGCCCTGAAGAGAAAGACTTGGGGGTACCGGTGGATGAAAAGCTGGACATAAGCCAACAATGTGCACTCACAGCCCAGAAGGCCAACCATACCCTGGGCTACATCCCCAGCAGCATGGCCAGCAGGTTGAGGGAGGGGATTCTGTCCCTCTGCTCCTCTCTGGTGAGACCCCTTCAGGAGTCCCGCGTCCAGCTCTGGAGCCCTCAGCACAGGAGTGACATGGAGCTGTTGGGGCGGGACCAGAGGAGGCCACAACAATGATCCGAGGGCTGGAGCACCTCTCCTAGGAGGAACAGCTGAGAGAGTTGGGGCTTCTCAGGATGGAGAAGAGAAGGCTCCAGGGAGACCTTGTTGCGGCCTTTCGGTACTTAGAGGTGGTTTATAAGAAAGATGGGGCAAACTTTTTAGCAGGGCCTGTTACAGTAGGACAAGGGGTGATGGTTTTAAACTAAAAGAGGGTAGATTCAGACTGGATACAAGGAGTACTCTTTCTTACAATGAGGGTGGTGAAATACTGGCACAGGTTGCCCAGAGAGGTGGTTGATACCCCATCCCTGGAAACATTCCGGGTCAGGTTGGATGGGGCTCTGAGCAACCTGATCTAGTTGAAGACATCCTTGCTTATTGCAGGGGGATTGGACTACATGACCTTTAAAGGTTCCTTCCAACCCAAACTCTTCTATCATGCTAGGGTATGATCTTTTAACTTGTGAAAGACTAATGAATATGACTGTCCACAATTTCAAGTCTCTCAGAAGATGTGTTTTACTGAAGGTCCTGAGGATCTCTCTGCTGAAAAATCTGACCTTTCTTACAAAAGTGAAAAGTTTCCACCTTTTAACTTCCCGCTCATTTTCTTTTCATGATTACCACAAATTTCCAGGCAGGGTGGCTTTGCAGTTCTTTGAGCCTGTCCTATGAATACAGTTAGCTGGTCAGAGGAAGCCAGTAGCTCCTTCTGCTCTTTCATATAAGGGTCACTTTTTGTTTTGCGTCTGTATGATGAGATACGAATGTCTTTGCTTTGCACTAGTTCTATCACTGTTATGGAAGATGTCACTGCCTATAGCAATGACTGCTTTCCTCACCAGTGTGTGAGACAAAATGCCTCAGTGATTTGCTTTGAGAATGAAGTTCAGAGTTAGAAAAGCAAAATCAATTTATGCTCTCATGCATACTCGCAGTTTATGAGAGCATTGTTATGAGATCACCCATAAGAGCTAGGAAACAGATCATTAGAGTAATTCACTCAATACGGTTATGCCAAAGTTAATTCACTTTTCAGCCATGTAATAAGATCCCATAGGGTCATTACTTCTTTGCTATATCATCAAAAATAATGAGATTCATTGTTCCCAGTTTATGCAGAAATAGACACTGTCTTTTATCATCCTCAGCTGAATGAAATCGACAGCTGCACCTGTTCCTTTCTTGAGGTTTTCCAAGGTGAAAAATCATTATTTAAAATGTGAGATTTGACACATTAATACAAGGGGTTCAGATTGTCTTTCCATGACAGTTGAAGCTTTCATCACTAGCAGGATATGTAGATGGATGAACAACTGTGATAATAAGATTTCTTGTATATTATTTCTGAAAAAAAATATATATATATTTGTCAGGTTCATTAATAAGAGAAAAATAGAGCGTAAAAAATTATGCTAAGATGAAAATTGGTTGCCATCACATGTAGTATAAATCAGCATGTTTTACTTATGTGCTTGACAAGCACTGCTTTAAAACATGAAGCAAGGCAAAGAGACTATAACTTACTTGAAGGAACTGTCAATTTAGGAAGGGGCTGTGCTAGGCTCTTGATAATGATGCATGTGCAGAAGGTACATGTAGCTTTACCCATGGAAAGGCTCACTATTTCAGCAGACATCCCACTGGGCAACAGCTTCCAGACTGCATTTGGCATATAGTTGAACAAAGGTTTTATCATTATCGTTTTAGGAACTTGCACAAATGTAAACAAGAATCTTTAGAGTTTAGACTGATGGGACAAAACATCCAAATGATTTTACAGATCTAGCTGATGCTGTTACATTTTTGTCCATATAACAAATTTTCTGGCCGTTACTCTGTTATCTGCGTTCCCAGTTGGTATCTTCGTGTGAAAGGACGGACTTGCATCCCTGTCGTCAGCATGGGAATTACAAGGAGAGAGACACCATGCTTCCTATGGTAGCCTTTTATTTGTCATATTTATGCAGTTAGCCAAAGACTTATCTGGCCTGTGGTCTGCACAGAGGGTGAGATAATCTCTGTGTGTTTCACCTTACGCAAGCACACAGGCTTGACACTTGGCATTTGAAGGTATGATTTTCCCTGCTATATTCCTTGCAGCAGGCTCAGAATAACACTTGTTAAACTTGTTTAGCATCAGTTCATTGCTAGCCAGCCCCAAGCTTATAGAAATCTTACAATCTTGTAACATTTACCTGGGTATTTCATCTTTGTCAGGCTCCAGTCAGTTCTCTAGTGTCACTGTATTCTGCTGCTTTAGACAAGGTTTTGAGAGTATTTCTGTTGTAATCCTCTTGCATTTCAAATGATTTTGTATTTCCTCTCCCAAACAATGTTTCGGGATGAACCCTGACCTAGTCAGTGACTTTTTGGTTTAGTGACTAATGTATGACTCTGTCAGGCTGCAGCCAGTAACTGATTAGCTCCTTTCCAGTAGCAAGCACTATTCATATCTTTGAAGACACCTAAATTACATTAGCCCAGCTCGTGTGTGATTATTTTATTTATCAATACTGATCAGCTGATTCATTGGAAATTTGGGAAATGAAAAATACTGACATTTTCTGATAAATAACAAGTCTGTCAAGAAGAGTTTTCATTAGAAAAACACCTCTTTTTATATTGTTTCATACTGTGCAAGGGCTGCGTTCAGTAACCTACAATTCAGTCCAAAGGTGTAGAAAGTCTGACACCAGTATTTAACTGCATTAAAGAAACATCCTGGAATTCCATTCACTGTGAAGACAGAGAGAGATGATGCTAGTACAGAAAACACAGAAAGCATTTTCATCTACATCATCAGACAGGAATGAGGCAAGGGGTAAAGACAACTGGAGATACATAGAAAATGTGTCTTGTCCAGCAAGGTCATAGCAAGTATGAGGACAAAATATTCATTTCCTGACTTTTACTTATCCTAAGTGTTGGAAGGTCTAGATTTGGACGTGCTGCTGGCAGAAAGGCCCCCCAATAGCAGAACAATATTTATAACAACAGTGAAAATTGGAGTTGCCTGAACAAAGAAAGGTGCTTTTACAGTAAAAGGACTTGGGAGACCCCTTATTTCCATACAGAGTGTTATTTGCAGGGAATCTGCACAAGACCTCACAGCCTCTCTTCCCACACAGGGAATCTTGTTCCTTGCCTGGACAGGCACTATCAGTCTTGCACCCACCAAACGGTTTAACGTTGTGTTAGCCCATACTCAGGAGGCCAATTAATCATGTGTCGTGTTGGCTTTCCACAGTGCTGCCGTGCAACCTGCAGCGGGACCAAGGTGCATAGCTCTTGAGACAGTTCACCAAGGTAAGTACACATGGACATTACTGTAGTCCTTACCAGTAACAAATTTACACAGCCTCCTTTTTACCTTTCAGTTCTGCAGAGCAGATGGTAAAAGTTAACTTCCTCTGACAGAAATCCAGGAGAAAAGCACCTGACAGCCAAACCCCCTGGGGACAACCCATCATATGCCCAAAGAACACTGCCTGTCTCCATCCAGCTGAGCTGGTGTTTTCCATACTGACAATATATATATAATTCGAGCACGCAAGATTCCTGTGTTAGCAGCAAGAAAGCCTTATGTAAATTCCACTCCTGTTCGCAACTTTGTGAAAGATTCATTGTGCGTGAGACTGCAAATAAGGAAATCTGCATTTCAAATGGCAAGTGACTCCCCTGTGGCAAGTTTGCAAAGTCCTGTTGAATTCTAGTAAGGCTGTATCTGTTCGCATTGGCTAAGGAACTCATTGCTTCAGTTTGCTTAGTATACTTACTAGCCGAGACAATAGCTGAATGTAAAAAATACTCCTGGTATGTCAGCTTAATTAGAAGTGACTAGTTTAATGAACACAGTGTAATTAATGTCTATTATGCCATTCAAAGGTCTTATTTCAACAGACTGGATAGATTTTTCTTTCTCCTGTAACTATAGTAACCTGATTGCATTTGATCAATGTAATCAAAGGTATAGTTACATTATATTGTTTGCACGCCTTCACTGGGAACCTTAATTGCCTATTTAGTAGTGTTTAGTGCATAGGACACGCAAATCCTTAACCACAACATTCAGCATGGTATCTCAGTGTAGGTTTTCATGATGTTCTAGTCTGAGACTGTTTCTCTACTAAGTTCTGAATTCAGGTGATTCTTTGAAGAGAGAGAAAAGAACAGAAAGAACAGTAAGTACAGAGACTTTGCAGTATATTAAGTCCTTTCAGCCTTCCCTGTGGAAGGGAAAAGAAAGGACTTGGTTTACAAATGTTTCTAAGTTGTGACCTTCGTTTCAGAATAACTAATTTTGGTCAATGTCAAATATAAGCAAAACCACAAGGTGAGGAGCCCAGATTCCTGTTGGGATTAAAAGCTAGCTTAAAGCTTCAATAACCAACCCACAAATATGGGAATCTTGGAGGTAGGAGCTAGGATTTCTGTTTTGAACCTTGAATTATAGATTTCTGTCCAAACGTGAGAGTAACGCTATAGTTCAAACTCCATGCTCAGAAGAATTTCTTCTCAGCTTTACATCTGTGAAATCTAATATCTCTGGTATTGAAGAATAGGACAACTAGTGAGGAAATGCTGTTTAGATGGCTGAGTTTCCCAGAAGAGTGAGCTTCAGCTCTAAGATGAGGAACACATGTTGCTGACTTTCAAGTTCTCTTAAGAGAAAGGTGTTTTGACAAACTCAGAATTATGTCTCAATTTGGACTGATTCTATTATCATTTAAATTAGGGTAATGAAGGAGCATCTTTTTTCAAGACAAAGAAATTTCATTGACATAAAAGTAGTAAAAACAAAGAAAGGATCAGATCTTGCTATTTCCCAATATTCTACCTCAATTCAATGAATTCAGATGCATTACTGGCAGGTTTATACATGAAGTTAGTGTGGGATGAGGAACTCTGTATTTTCAGATGTGGAGAAAAATTAAAATGTACAATTCATGCAAATCATAAAATGCCTCCAAAGACCAAAAGATCTCACAATGAAGAAATGAACTATATTAATTAATAATGTGCCTGAACAGAACAGAGTATAAAATGAATATGTAATAAGGTCATAAATAATAAAAAATAAAGTCACCACAAGTGTTATCTTTTGAACCAAGATGAAGAATGAAAATATTTAAACATACATACAAATGTAAATAATGTGAAGAGGAAAGTACTTCAAGTTGCATATGCTAAGACAGCTCAGATCCAGAAAGACCAAATGACACTGAAATGTCTTAATTTTCAACAGTATTAAGATATCATTCAGTATATAAGGACAGCTATTCTACCAAATCTTGATAGGAAGTTCCTGTAGGCATTCCCATCTTTTATGAACTCCCATGTTCATATAAGATATGCTCAATTTAGGCTCTCTTCATATATTAGAATGCATTCATCCTTAATATGCCTAAGAAGGACTTTTTGCTTTTTTTATGTCACGTAATAATAAGCTCCAATGCATACTTGTCCCTGTAGACTAAAACAAAGGCTTCCAATCTTGAGAGATGTATCAAGGGCTCCAGTGTTCTTGTTCTCACCATTATCTGAGGCTCTTTGCTTCCTTATAATTTTCTCCAAGTAACATCAAAACCAGAACAGCTGTCAAAAACACTGTTAACATTTGCAAATTAATTATAAGCCTAATCTTTGTGAAATAACCTATTTACACTTAGCATGTGTTTTCAACACTAGTAAAATATGCAGGTGTCCACAGTGCAAAAATCAAAGCGTCTCCAAATCTGATAAAAAAATTCAGTGGAAAGGAAGCTTCTCCTCTCTGCCTGAATATGACAACCATTCAATTCCACTTACCAATCTGCTTTCCACTGTAGATAATAGCAAAATTTATATTGGCTGCAAGAGAATCAGATTCGGCCTTCTAAGTATGTAAGCCCTTGCTATTATAAATTGTGATGGCATGCTGGGGAAAGGACTGGGAATAGGAGATCATACAGCTGTATGAATCAAACCAGTTAAAGGATGTTATGAACAAATAAGAAATCCACTAAAACATGTACCTTCTTGCCTTGTATAGTGCCATAACTGAATCATGCCTTTCACCAATGAAGTCAGTTGAGTTTTGATACTCAACTTATTTTATATCTTTATTTCTCACCTAAATGCACATACTTAATGTTACAGCTATATCTCGCTGAGTAGCAGAGATCCCATCAGAATTGAAATCTCAGTTCCAGTCACCTGCTTCATTTAATCCTTGCTGTGAGCCTAATGAGAAAACAGCCAGAGCTACCCTGAGAAACTGAGAGGAGAAATAGCACTTTTCTAGAGGTACCAGAAAATTCAAACTGTTCTGAACATGGGAGCCAGTAAGAGCAGCTGAACTATCAAGAAATATCATCGTGAAATAAATAATCATCACATTCGCAGTGTGATGGGCTTAGATTGTGAGTGTCAGAGCCACAGGAAGAAAAAAGAAAATTGGGAAAAAACTTACCCAAAGCCTGGTGAAGTGAATCAAAGTTTATCTAATGGCTTCAATGGAAATTGCATTACAACATTTTTATTCCCAACTTCCCTTGTGAGTGAAATTTTCACTGAACACCCAAATAAAGTACACCCTCAAGGTTTTGTACTAACTCCTAAATGTGCAGCAGAACTGATATCTGAGAGATGAGCAGTGCCACTGCTGGTAATTTTGAGAGGAATATGTGGTGACAAACATCATGTTTGCGCAGGAAGATGGAAATTAAGATGGCAAGATGTGGTTAAGGGAAAAGAGTGAGGCAGCAGTTCTCACTGCTCGGTGGGTGCCTATTCGCTTTGTACTGAAATTTCTTTTGTCTGCAAAGTCAGGAGAAGCCATAATGGGAAGAGCTGGTGTAAAAATTTTTTTGTATTAAAAAATCAGATAATCAAAGTAGTTCCTATAGCTTTTCTAGAGTGCTTGAACTGTGACAAAAACTTTGACCATTGTTGATCAGAACTCAGCATCTTTTGGTCAAGCTCAAAATATTACAAGATTTAAAAAATGACCTATATTCTTATGGCAAAGCAATTTTCTGACTGTCACAGAAAATTAGGGATAAATTGCTGTGTGTTTATGTCTAGTGATTTTCAGAAAATGTAGGATTTTTCAGAAGATTTTATTGTGAAAAAGGAAAGCAGCATGCTTTCTACAAATGCATTATTAAGAGCTCTGTAATGGTTCTCCAAATCTGCCAAAAAACTGGGTCACAGCAGAACTCTCTGAAAATTGCCAACATTTATAAAAACCACATCCTGATCCTAGTTTGGGGAAGTGTAGAATAAAATAAAATCAGGTTTTTCCTTACTTTTGACTGTTAAAAGTACTGAGATGTGGCCATTCTTAGTTGCAGTTGCAGTTGGACTAGATGGTCATTGTAGTTCCCTTCCAACTGAAAATACTCTCCTCTCCTCTCCTCTCCTCTCCTCTCCTCTCCTCTCCTCTCCTCTCCTCTCCTCTCCTTTCC